>Ga0307426_1000042_pt1 | contig 65283 bp, 57 predicted proteins | sample SalMarWE160340MG_FD_202165 | JGI IMG/M metagenome (GOLD analysis project Ga0307426, IMG submission 202165) | Salt marsh sediment microbial communities from the Plum Island Ecosystem LTER, Massachusetts, United States - WE1603-40 | ecosystem: Environmental > Aquatic > Marine > Intertidal zone >... | reverse complement strand
ACCGGGAACAGGAAATTGTATCTGTTTAATGATTTTTTCAAACCGCCCGAGAGCACGCTGTTCCTCGGTTATCTTTCTTCGCACGGCACGTTTGACGGTATCGGTTATTTCCTCAGGAGTAAAGGGTTTTGACACGTAATCCATGGCTCCCCGTTTGAGAGCTTCTGTCGCTCTGCCTACAGTCGGATACCCGCTGATCATGACAATGGCAGTTCCCGGTGAGCGGTTTGAGATTTCCTCAACCACGTCCATACCGTTGAATTCCGGCATCTTCCAGTCGCAGAGCACGACATCGAATGTAGCGTCCCGAATGAGATCGAGGCCTTCCCTGGGGCTGTTTGTAGTAACAACGCTGAATCCCTCTGCAGTGAAAATCATTCTGCAGGATTCGAGCACAACAGCCTCATCATCGATTACGAGCATCTTCTCCGCCATACAGCATCCTCCACATATAATTAAGTATGATGTCCCCTTATTTACCAGATTTCGGCGGTGAGCCGCTGGTTGAGCCATTTCTTCTGAATGTCCGTCAGAGCTCCTACATTTTCTTCAATCCAGGCAATATCCCCTGTGAGAATGGCGAGCTTTTCAGGGCCTGTGAGATCGTACCCCTTCAGTGCATCGGCGCCGTTGTAGTACAGGTTGGTAACGAATTCGGTGTCCTTTTCCGCCCGTTCGAGAACCTTTATCACTTCTTCCCTGTGCACCAACTGCTGATCTTCAGGAGCGGTGCTCTTAGCAGCGAGCAGGGCGGTGTTGATCGCATTTGTGAGAATTTCGGGTGTAAAGGGTTTTTCGATATAATTCGTTGCACCGAGCTGCATGGCCTGCACTGCAGATTTCACCGTGGCGTACCCGGTGATGATAATAACGGGTAGGGCGGGTTTTTGTCGCTTGATGTCCCTAAGAATGCGCATTCCGCCGATCTCGGGCATGCGGATATCGGTGAGAACTACCGCATACTCGTTTTTCAATGCAGCTTCGAGGCCTTCCCTGCTGCTGATGGATGCGTCGACATCGAAATTCTCAGCAGAGAGAATCTTCTTCACGCTGTCCAGTACAATCTGTTCGTCGTCAATTACGAGAACTCTCATGTTTTTCACTCCTCTTCAAAGCCTTTTGTACCGAAGCGAGAAGCTCATCCGGGGTAAAAGGTTTTGAAATAAACTCACTCGCTCCTCTCTTCATTAAATCTTCTATCGTTTCGAATGTCGGATACCCGCTCATGACAAGAACAGGAAGTTCGGGCCACTCATCAAGGGGCCATTTTTCTCTGATTGCATCGAGCAGATACATTCCGTCCTTTTCCGGCATCTTGACATCCATAACGAGCAGGTCGTAGCATTTTGTTCCCAGGTGCTCAATCGCCTCTTTTACGCTTGAAACGAGGGTTACCTCGCATCCTTCGGCTTCAAGGACGATTTTACAGCTTTGGAGCACGACCCTGTCGTCGTCAACTACCAGTATCTTTTTTTCCTTCACCTTCTTCCTCCAGCGGCAGCCAGATGGTGAATGTGCTACCCCTGTTCACCTCGCTGTGCACCTGTATGACTCCGCCGTGCCGTTCAATAATTCCGTATGAAACCGAGAGACCGAGACCAGTTCCCTGGCCAACCTCCTTTGTTGAAAAGAAAGGATCGAATAGCTTGTCAAGGTTTTCCAGTGGTATGCCGCAACCGGTATCCGAAATGCTGATTTCAACGCCTTTCTGTTCCTTTGTCTTGCCCGCTGCGGAAACGCTGAGCGCCGTTGAAACCGTCACCGTACCCCCCGGAGCTGTTGCGTCGAATGCATTTATGATAATGTTCATAATCACACTCTGTATCTGATTTCGATCCAGGGTGCGAACCGGAAGGTCTTCCGTGGGTTTGAAAACAAGGTTGATGCCATTTACTATTGCCTGGTTTTCTACCAGCCCGATTGTTGTTTTAACCAGTTTGTTTATATCGGTCGGATCCTGATCGAGTTTCGTCTGACGTGAGAAATCAAGCAGTCCTTTTACTATTTTTCGCACTCTCTCAGTTTCATGCGCAATAGTCTGCAGATCAGACCTGATCTCATTATTGATATCGTTTCTTCTCAGAAGCATATGGGTAAAGGTCAGAACACCGGTTAGCGGGTTGTTGATCTCATGCGCAACCCCTGCAGCAAGCCTTCCTATACCGGCCTGTTTTTCAGACTGGAGGAGCATGTCCTCGCTTTCTGCGCGCTGCCGTCTGTCTCTCTCTCGCAGGGATGAGAGCATGTCTGTAAAATTTCTTTGTAAAATGCCGACTTCATTTTTCGAAATATGCCCGATTTCCGGCTGAAGATTACCCTTCGCAACTTCGCTGCTTGCCTGAATGAGCTGCCGAATTGGGTATACCAGTCTGGTTGCAACCAGATACCCGAGTCCAACGGCGACCACTATCCCCGACAGGGTAATGAGTATAAATACCCTGAGCAGTTTATGCCGTACATCTTTATATTTTTTTTCGAGAACGCCGACGTACAGAATCCCGACACGTTCATCATTGATATCCTCAATCGGTTCATAGGCTGTGATATACCAGTCACTCACTACAAAGGCCCTGTCCGTCCAGCGTTCTCCTTCGATAAGCACCCTGTCGCGGACCTCTTTTGATACCCTGGTGCCAATGGCGCGTTCTCCCTCAGTGGTGAGCACGTTGGTGGATATGCGCAGATCTTTTAAAAATATTGTTGCCGTGCCGATGCTCCGTCCCTCGTATGACTCATTAAGAAATACCGTACCCCGCACGGTATCGACGATTTTTTTGCTTCGGTTCAGAAGGCTCCCGCCGTACAGAACTGCGTAGATCTCATTACCCCTGTACATCGGAATCCCGGCACAGAGCGCCATGCCCATTGTTTCCTCTGTTTCTTCTCGCGGCGCTGCCCGGGGTGTTGGTTTAATTTTTATCATTGCGCGTTTGGCAAGTGCGGGGTTTTCATTGTGGAGAAACTCATGATCGAGCAGCACGGTTCCGGATACATCTTCTCCTGTTTCGAATACCTTTTCGGCAATCGGGTTTTGGGAAATCTCCGTCTCTTCCGGCAGGGGATGGGGGCCTGTCCTGCCTAGTGTTTTTCCGTTTGCCAGAACGATTCCAGCAAAATCGAGATCCGCCCGTTGCGCAATAATCGTGAGTTTGGCCGAAACACTGCTGCAGTCACCATTCTCAATAGATTCTCTGAAGTCATTGTCGAGAGAAGCGATGGTAAGCGCTGTATCGATGTTTTTTATCCTTGCAACGTATATTTCCCGGGCCGCGTTGAGATCGAGACTGATCCGCGTGGTCGCCTCGTTGAGCACCGCCCGGTAGAGCAGCTGGCCGCCGATGAAGAGGGAAATGACGCCCACAAGAACCGACACGCCGATAAAGCTGAAGATAAGCCGTGCTCTAATTGAATAGAACAAAACCAACCTCATAATAGAGATTTATAGCTGCCGGGAAACGTGATTTCCGGTTGTACAAAAAATATGCGCATTGTTTCTATCTACATCTATACTGCTGAAATAATAAATTGTCAATAATTTAACATTCACAAATACGAAAGTAAAACGGCATCATCTTTATTATTATTGAACTTTTTCAACTTTAACCGCACATACCTTTGTTTCGGGGATTTTTGCCACAGGGTCCAGAGCAGAGTTGGTAATTCTGTTCGTCGGCGATTCTGCAAAGTGAAAAGTCATCGACACAACGCCCTGGGGAGAACTTTCCGTAATCTTCACCGGCGCCTGCACCGTTCCACGGCGTGATTTCACCTTCACCATGTCACCGTCTTTCAATTTCAATATCCGTGCATCTTCCGGGTTCATAAGCACGTCCTCATGGGGCCGCAGGGTCTCAAGACCACCCTTCCGGGTCATAGTCGCTGTGTGGAAGTGAAAGAGGCTCCGTTCGGTTGTCAGAACCAGAGGGTAGGTGTCATCCGGGAGTTCAGCAGACGGTTTATAGGTGAGAGGAAGGAACTTACCCTTGCCTCCAGGTCGTGCAAAGAATTCGGCATGCAGGTACGGGGTCCCCTCAGAATCTTTTGCAGTACACGGCCACTGCAGGCCCTGTTTTTCGAGCCTCTCGTATGTGATCCCGCCGTAACTCGGCGTCAGTGCGGTAATTTCCGACATGATTTCTGAGGGATTGGTGAAATCGAAACCGAGCTTCCCCATTCTCTGCGCGATTTCACAGGTAATTTTCCAATCGGGCTTGCTCTGTCCCACCGGATTGATGGCCTTTCTGACACGCTGCACCCGCCGCTCCGTGTTTGTGAACGTGCCGTTTTTTTCGGCGTATGATGCCGCCGGAAGAACAACGTCCGCGTACTGCGCTGTTTCCGTAAGAAAAATATCCTGCACAACAAAAAAGTCGAGTTTCTCCGCCGCATCGATTACATGCTGCGAATTCGCTTCACTGAGCACGGGGTTTTCCCCGACCTGGTACAGGGCCTTGATTTTTCCTTCCAGCACTGCGTCGAATATTTCAACATGCGTTATCCCCGGCCTGTCGGAGAGCGCGCAGGTCCACGCATCTTCGAATTTCTTTTTGATTGCAGGCACTGCCACGTTTTGATATCCCGGATATACATTGGGCAGGGCTCCCATATCACAGGCCCCCTGCACATTGTTCTGTCCGCGCAACGGGTTTACACCCGAAGAAGGTTTTCCGACATTTCCCGTCAAAAGCGCGAGGTTGCTTGTAGCAAGTACGTTATCTGTGCCGTGTGTGTGCTGGGTAATGCCCATCGCGTACAGGAGCATGCCCGGTTTAAAGGTAGCATAGGTAACGGCGGCTTCACGGATGAGATCTGACGGCACACCTGTAATTTTTTCGACTGATGGAAGGTCGAAGGCGCCCAGGGATTCTTTGAATGAGTCGAAGCCTTCACATCTTTTTTCAATAAACGCGCTGTCATGGAGATTTTCATCGAGTATGACGCGCATCATCCCCATGAGAAGCGCCACATCCGTTCCCGGGGCATGCTGGAGAAAGATATCGGCATATTCACAGAGGTCGATCTCTCTCGGATTTGCAACGATAAGCTTTCCGCCCCGCCTGACAGACTCCTTGATGTCATAGGCAATTACCGGATGAGCAGTGGTGGTGTTTGTGCCGATTGCAAAAATGCAGTTGGCATCTGGTACCTCACCGATTGAGTTGGTCATCGCACCGCTTCCGAAGCTTTGAACCAACCCGGTAACGGACGGCGCATGGCAGAGGCGTGCGCAGTGGTCGATGTTGTTCGTTCCCATGACGGCGCGGGTGAACTTCTGGACGATGTAGTTGTCCTCGTTTGTGCACTTCGCCGATGAAAATGCTGCAAACTCTTCGCCCCGATGCTTCGAAAACTTTTCAGCGACCAGGTCGAGCGCCTCATCCCATGAGGCTTCTTCGAATTTTCCGTTTCTTTTAATGAGAGGAGTTGTGAGTCGGTCGGGGTGATTTATGAACTCGTGGCCGAACCTGCCCTTTACGCAGAGGCGGCCTCTGTTCACGATGCTATCCCTGTCGACCCGTGCCCCGATAACTTTCTCTCCCCGCACGCCGAGATATATACTGCAGCCGACGCCGCAGTACGGACATGTTGTTTTTACTTCACGGGCCGGTGCGGGGACGTCCTTCGGCCGCAGAGCGCTGACCGGACACCTCACAACACATTCGCCGCAGGAGGTACAGCGTGATTCAAGCATCGGCTGATTCCTGAAGGTGCTTACCACTGAATCGAATCCCCTGAATGCGAAGTCCAGGTTTCCGACTCCCACTATCTCGTCGCAGGTTCGGACGCATATTCCGCAGAGTACGCACATGTTCGGGTCGTATAAGAAGAATGGGTTAGAATCGTCAACAGGCAGGTCTTTTTCGTCCTTTCTGAGCAAGCCGACATGGTCCCTGTCGATGCCGATAAAATTCGCTATTTTCTGCAGCTCGCATCTGTTGTTCCAGCTGCAGCTCAGGCAGTCGGAGGGGTGGTTGATAAACAAAAGCTCTATAGCAACACGCCGAATTCTATTGACCTCCGGTGTGTCAGTTCTTACGGTCATACCGTTTTGCACGGGTGTTTTGCAGGAAACATCGATTTTTCTGCCGTTAATCTCGACCATACAGAGCCGGCATACACCGGACGGCTTCAAATCGGGATGATAGCAGAGATGAGGTATATAGATATCGTTTTCGAGTGCCGCTTCGAGCACTGAGTAGCCTTCCGGCGCCCTGATTTCAACGCCATCGATGGTAAGATGAACATCAGCCATAGATCATATCCTTAATGTATGTTCTGGTAAAGATGGTTTTATCCATTGATTCGAAAGCCCAGGATTCTCCGGGTGCGCGTCATTATATAACTGTCTGTTGAGCCAGCTGCCCCGTGTGTATTTCAACCGCGTGCACCTTTGACGGGCAGACGGAAAAGCAGAGACCGCATTTGATGCATTTTTCCGGATCGATGCTGTGCACTTCTTTGGGCTTTCCGTTTATCGCCTCTGCAGGGCAGACCTTGAAGCAGCGCCGGCACCCAATGCACCGCTCCGGTGAAATGTGATAGCTGATCAGCGCCTTGCATACCTTTGCCGGGCACATCTTCCGTTCTATATGTGCTTCGTACTCGTCACGGAAGTAACGGATCGTGGTCAGTACGGGATTCGGTGCCGTCTGCCCGAGGGCGCACAATGAGCCCATTTTGATGCCCTGGGCGAGCTCTTCCAGCAGGTCAATATCACCGGGTCTTCCCCTGCCTTCAGTTATATCTATGAGAATATCTAACATCTGCCTGGTGCCGAGCCTGCAGGGAACGCATTCACCGCACGACTCCTTCTGCGTAAAATCGAGGAAGTATCGTGCAATGTCGACCATACAGGTTGATTCGTCCATAACGATCATGCCGCCGGATCCCATGATGGCGCCGGCCTCCTTGAGCGAGTCGTAGTCTACCGGTGTATCGAGCAGGCTTTCGGGAATGCATCCGCCCGAGGGGCCGCCTGTCTGAACTGCCTTGAACTTTTTGTCGTCGGGTATCCCTCCACCGATATCGTTGATGATTTCCCTGAGCGTAATGCCGAGCGGCACCTCGATGAGACCGGTGTTTTTCACCCTTCCGGCAAGGGAAAATGTCTTGGTGCCTTTGCTCTTTTCGGTTCCGTACCGGTTGAACCATTCTGCGCTGTTCTGAAATATGAGCGATACCGAGGCAAGGGTCTCGACATTATTGATGATGGTCGGTTTTCCCCATAATCCGGATATGGCGGGGTAGGGAGGGCGGGTGTTCGGCATCCCCCGTTTTCCCTCTATGGAAGCAATGAGCGCCGTTTCTTCGCCACACACAAATGCGCCTGCGCCTTCCTTGATCTTCACATGAAAATTAAACCCGCTGCCGAGTATGTTTTCACCGATAAAGCCGTTCTCTTCGGCCTGGCCTATCGCAATCCTGAGCCTGTCGAGGGCAAGGGGATATTCGGCCCTGCAGTAGATATAGCCGTCAGATGCGCCTATAGTGTACCCAGCAATAAGCATGCCCTCCAGCACTGCATGCGGGTCCCCCTCGAGTACGGATCGGTTCATAAACGCACCCGGGTCGCCCTCGTCCGCATTGCATACGATAAATTTCTTCTCCGATTCCTGTTTGATCGCGAATTCCCATTTCATGCCGGTCGGAAACCCTGCACCGCCTCTGCCTCTAAGGCCCGATTCTTTCATCTCCGCGATGACATCGTTCGGTTTCAGTTTGAGCGCCCTGGCAAGTCCGCTGTATCCATCGTTTGCAACGTAATGAAGCATGTTGGTGGGATCGATGGTTCCGCACTTTTTCATTATGCGCCTGACCTGCGGATGTACGACGTTCAATGAATTAAACGGCGAAATGCCCTCAACCCTCCCTTCCCCGATTGTTCCAAGCGCATACTGGGAGAGGGGGTTTTCACCCAGAATATAACCCTCAACGAGCTCACCCGCATTTTTCTGGGTGATTCCTCCATAGATAACAGGTGGCCTGCCCGGCATGATAACGGTTACGAGAGGTTCTGCATAGCAGAGACCGATGCACCCCACTTCGAGCATAGTATGTTTTGCACCGGCCGCTTTTAGAGACTCATTGAGAGTATCGAGGACTTCCAGGGAGCCTGCCGATCTTCCGCAGGTTGCGGTGCCGACGGTAATAACCGGGGTTTTACAATGGACAACCTTTTCCCATTCCCGGTCAGCCTGTTTTTTGAGCTGTATGAAATCTGTATTACTTTTAATCATTCTTTTCCGCCTTGTGGACAGAGGTTTACGTGAAGAGTTTGTCAACTTTTTTGGGAGACATTTTCGCTTCGACTTTTTTGTTTACCATAATACACGGCGCCAGACTGCAGCAGCCAATGCATGCGACCGATTCGAGTGAGTACTTACCGTCCGGAGTCGTCTCTCCCTCCTTTATTTTTAACTTCCGTTCGATCGCATCCAGCACCTGCGGCGCGCCCTTTACATGGCATGCTGTCCCGCGGCACACCATTACCCGGTTTTCTCCGATAGGGGTAAAACGGAACTGTGCATAGAACGTTGCGGCCCCGTACACCTTGCTTTCCGGCACCCGAATGAACCGGGCTATATCCAGCATATTTTCTTCAGGAATGTATCCAAATTCCTCCTGCACCTTCTGGAGGATCGGGATAAGCTCCTCTTTTTTCCCGTCAAACCGATGTAAAACCTTTTCAATACGTTTTTCAATTGTTACACTAGAGCTCATACCAGGTCCTTTTTACGAAAGATGTATCGCCTGTTTTTTAAATAATGCCGCTGGTGCCTGTGGTGCAAGCACCTGATGAATCCAGTTACGCAGATACATCCTCCGCCTTCATGTCGTGGAGAACATGCAACTGCATGACAGCAAAAAACAGGCCTGCAAATAATACAACAGTTTACCCGGCTTGTAAAGAATGTTTTCATGTTCAGATTGGATGCTGCTTGATTTTGGTAGATTATTCATTCAGTTTCCGGATTTGTTCGGCAGACCGGATCCCCCCCGCATGCTGTTTATGATACTCTCTCGCTACCGATTGAGAAGGCATGCTCCGTAACTATCTTTCCACCAAGCACATGTTCTCTGAAAATTCTCTCAACCTTGACAGGGGTCAGATCCACGTATTTTATCGGTGGGTTTCCTTTCAATTCGACAGTTGCCATCGGCTCGCGACTGCACAGTCCGGCGCAACCTGACGTGGTGAGGATAATATCGTCACGGCCGGATTTCTCAACATAATCCAGAAATGCGCTCATAATATCCCGCGCTCCCGCAGCGATTCCACAGGTTCCCATGTGAACCGTAATCTTCACATTGCCGGCGCCTTCACGGAGCAGTGTTGTCGACTTCATCCTCTGGCTTATCCTGTCAAGGTCCTCCGGCTTCAGTTTCATGTATCGATTCCTCCGTTTTCAGGTCTGGAATCCCGTGTACGGGATTTCGATCTTCAATAATTAACAAACTTCAAATAAGTTATCTTTGATACCCGGTCCTGCCAAGGATGCATCCTGTAAAGGATCGGCCGCAAAGCAGACTGCGTCGTTTTCAACTGTCTTTGTCATGTCGAAAGACAATTACTATCTCCGGATGCGTCACCCTTAATAAATACAACGTTTTTTCGATATCGCCAAGCGGTTTTCTGTCAGGATGTCTCAGTTTGAAACGAGCGGTAATCGTTGTACCTGAATCTTTATTCGATTCAATGCTGATCCCGCCTCCACTTTCGCGTGCGGCCTGTGCAAGAAGCGGAATTCCGAGTCCGATCCTTTTTCCCTGTTTTGTGGTATAAAAGGGATCAAGCGCGTTTTTGCTCATTTCAGGATCCATTCCGGCGCCATTATCGCTAATTATCAGGGTCAGCAGGTCACGGGCCGTATCCTCAACCACGGTTATCTCGATCCGTGAGGAGCCTGCAGTTATTGAGTTTTCGGCGACGTCCAGGATATGCAGCGAAATATCTTCCACAGCGGGCGCCTCCTCTATTTCAGGTTTCTGGATTTATCTATTAGAATTCTGGTTTTTTGTGCCAAGGGCACAGGTACCAGAATCTATATGCTCAACTCACTTATAATACTACAGTTGTATACTCTTACATTCGATAAGTAAAAACCATTAGGCAAGTGTTCTTCCGACCGTCAGAATGGATTCGCCTGTGCAGTTGCAACGAAAAAATACTTATCAACTATCCCGATCGATTTGTAACTTTTAAGTTTGGAAGTTTACTTTCCTATGGATTTATCCATTGAAATTGATGGATGCGATTCTTCGTTTCCCGATGCCTTTGACAGCCATCCTGATCTCGCTGATGGAGGGTGCTTCGACAGCAACTGTGGTCGCCGCCCGGCCGATATCCCGAAGCATGTGCGCATCGGAAAACGAAACGACCGAAAACCTGCCTCTATTACTGTAGACCCCCAGGCTGTTTTTTTTTGATATTTCCAATGCATCGAGCTCGAGCTTGTCCGGAATAATTCCAAGCTGGCTGATAATACTGTAGCTTGATCTGTCGACATGTGATGCAATGGCGAGCCCGTTGAACCGGTGGATAAATGATGCGATGCTGTCGATCGAAAGCGTTGTCGCGCCGATGAGGAGCCTATCGTTTGTAGAAATTATGTAATCCTCCGCATCGACTATGTACTGATCACCAAAGGCACTGCTATTTTTACCCGGCAGGGCTGAATACACGATTTTCTGCAACTCATCGAGCTGTTCAAGATTTTCAAAGAGGGCCAGAATATGTATTTCTTCTCTGGAGGTGATTTCCATCCCACCAAAAACCTTTACACCCGAATTTCGCGCAGCTTCCTGTACTGATGCGACATTTTCCGATGAATTGTGGTCACAGATACCGATAGCCTGAAGCTGTTGTGCGCGGGCCTGTGAAATGATTCGGGTCGGCACCATTTCAGACGCTCCGCACGGTGACAGGCAGGTATGGATATGGAGATCCATCGTGACTGACCTACGCATCAAGCATACCTTTGATACCGAGCCTGTAGAGTCGTCCGATCAGCTCAAAGGCAGGGAGGTCGCTTCCAAGAAGGGGAATATCTTCGTCACCTGCGCGCCTCAGGGTCTCCGGCTCCGGGCTTCTCCCATTGATGAGGATAATGCCTGAAAGTTCTTTCATAACGGCCACGGCGACGATATTGACGTGCACCTGAAGGGTGATCCAGATGTTTCCTTTCTCCGCATGCGCGATCACATCGCTCATCAGGTCACTCGCATACCCTCCGCGCGCCTCTCGTTCGAGACCTTCCCGGCTTGTTAAAACTTTGAGATCCAGCGATTGAACAATGTCCTTCAGTTTCATGGTACCTCCAGCGGGAAAAGGATTTTCAGATAGGTTCCGCTGTCTCTAGAGGATTCTATTATTAAATTTTTAGAGCAATTCTGAATGTTGGTGAACCCCATGCCTGCACCGAATCCGAGCTCTCTCACCCAGTCCGGCGCGGTTGAGAAACCCGGCTTGAGGGCTTTGTCGATATCGGGTATTCCGGGTCCGTCATCCTTTACCTCAACGATAATACCGACCCTGTCGAGCGAAGCCTTTATGTATCCGTTTCCACCATAAATAATGAGGTTCATCTCGGCTTCATACACCGAAATCGCTACACGGCGTACTATGTCGGGGTGTATCCCGAGGAGGGAAATATCCTTTTTAAGCCTGCTTGCGACTTCTCCGCCGTTTTCAACTTTTTTATCGAGCAGTTCATAATGCAGTGTTAAATGTGCTGAATCTGCTGAAATCTCATTGAAAAAATGACGGGTATCCAGGTAGCGGCGTATCTCCTGCCTCTGATAATCAATATCCAGAGCTGCGAGCATCCCCATGATTGCATCGCGTTTCGTAATGATGCCAACCAATTTACCGGTGTTCCGGCTCAGCACCGGAAATTCGTAAAACCTGAACTTGTCAAAACATCTGATTGCTTCAACCAGCGGTTCGTCGTCGTACAGGGTGATGACATTATGCGACATGCACTTTTCTACATGACAATCATTCTTGTTTTTACTCAGCCAGTTTATATAATCCTCGACACTGACGATGCCGAGCAGCTCATCACCCTGCATGACCGGTGCAGCAGTGATTTTTCTGCTCCGCAGTATAGGCCGGAGTTGACTCATTCTGGTATGCGGGGAAACACTCAACACATCCGTTTCCATAGCTTTAGCAATTTTGAGCTCATATACCAGTTCCTGCGCTTTATGAATTTCTCTCAAACGTCTCATGCGGAAATCTCAACCTCTCATGCCGGCGGCAAACAGCCTCCCGCATGCTTCAAACACCGAGTATTTCGTTGTAAGCAGGGGAAGCTCGTTCTGCTGTGCGAGCTCGATTGTCTCCTTGTGCGGAAGTTTACCATGGACGAAACACACGGCCGCAATCTCGACCATTTCGGCTGTTCGTACTGTTTGTGAATTGATCAGGCCGGTTAAAAGGAGTGCACCGGGTTTACTGTACGAAAGTATATCACTCATAAGATCAGAGGCGTATACGCAGCTGATAGCGCCTTTGAGCCAGCCTCTGTCCAGTACTACGGATGCGTCGATGATATTTATCAGCTCGTCGATGCTCAAAATTTTTTCACAGTTTGAATCCACTTTTTTGTCCTTTATATAGATGTTCATCCGACCTGCGGCTGACTGAATGAAGCTCGTCTGGTTGCTTCACGACACGAAGACGGTGGAACAACGGATGCACGTCGTCTATCAAGCCCGGTTCCTCCACCGCTGAACCACGAGCCCCATTTTAGTTCAATTCACCATGAACAGACGGGAGACTCAAAAAGCCTAAACCGTGCGGGTTTCCTTGTCAAGAAATAATGGGTCGACCCGTATATAGATTCCAATTTCAAAGGTTTTTTCCGGGGAACAATGGGTTTTTCAACTTTCCGATACCCGCGCGATAAGGTCTTCAAGGGTTTTCATGTTATCAATAGCGGACTCGTTTTTCAAAATTGCCTGTACAGGCTGCATTTTTCCGTTGTACAGATACCGCGAACCGCCGCTCTCGAGTATCGATGATGCGGGAATGAATACACCGCTTTTATAGCTCCCCGGTTTAAATCCGATGTGCACGACGTCCTTCTTCGTGTCGGGAAAAATCGCCGGCAGCTTATACAGAAGCAGGGTATCGAACCTCTTCAAAATGTCAGCATCTATCGAATCTGTTTCCCCGTTACCGGAATGATGCAATGCTCCTTGAGGGTTGGTCCCTCTCCTCATTAGGAGAATCTTTGCGTGATTCTTCTGCACGAGTGCATTCATGACAAATGACTCGAGATCACGGGAACGGGTTGTATCTTCATCTGCAATAAATATGCAGTGATTGTTCAGGGTATTTCGTGCAAAATCGGCAAGCTTTTTCTGTTTGATCCGGATATCCAACAGAACCGCGCGGTCGATATTTTCGTCGCTGTAATACTCCGCCGCCGGGCCTGTCTGCCCTGGGGTATTGAGAAAACGCGCATAGCCGGAAAAATCGAAAAACTTCTTAAAGTACCGTTCTCTTATTCTGAAAACCGAATCGGCATACTCATCCAGTCTCAGGGGTTGGTCACTAATGATATACAGGCGTACGCCCTTTTTCACCGCATGGCGTATTTTCATTTCAAGAATCGGGTAGCTTCTTCCCGGCCGTATGTTGAAGAGTACAACCGTATCGGTTGTATCTAAATCCGCAAGGGACGCTTGTTTCAGCATGCGGATGAGCCCTGCGGTGCGCGGATTCCTTCCGACCACAGGGAGCATGGCACCCGGTTCCTCTGCAAAATCCCAGGGGATATGAAACACCCTCGCGCTGTTGAGGTATTCTGCAAGCTCATGGAGTTTCACATACTCCTCATTCGAGAGATTCGTTGAGGTAAGTATGCCGACCTCTGCCTGCCTGGACAGCGTTTTTACAGCCTGCGCCATCGTCTGATCGGCACTGGACGGAATAAGACCTTTCTCCGAGTATATGAACCAGTCCTGCCGTCCGGCCGAAGAATGCAGGTGTCCGTAGCCGAACCGTCCCCTGACGCATAGGTTCCCCTCGTTTTCACCTGCAAGCGGTTTGCCCGTTGTCTGTACGAGCCTGTTGCCGTAGATATTCCACTCGATCTCACATCCGAGGCTGCAGTTGATACAATGTCCATCGATTTTTTCTACCTCGAACGGGCCGGGTTTCGGTAGAAACGTGTTCAGCGCAAGAGCGCCTGTCGGGCATGCATCGGCACACTGTCCGCAGTAATCGCAGGCTGTTTTACCGAGGTCCAGGTCAAAGTAAGGAGTTACCTCTGTTTCAAAACCGCGGTTTTTAAAACCAAAAATATTAAGCCCCCATACCTCGTCACAGATTCGAACGCAGATGCCGCATTTTATGCACTTGTTTGCGTCTTTTGAAATGGGAGGGCGGTCCGGTGCCAGGCTGTTTTTCTCCGGGTACATATTTTTCTCGCCCGAATACTCATCTGCAGCGACACCGTAGCGGGTCGATTCTTCTCGAAGCTGGCAGGAAAAAACTGCGATGCAGCCGCATTCGAGACAGCGAACCGCTTCATCACGCGCCTGCCCTTCGGTGATGCCGGTTTCGATTTCATCAAAACCCTTCACCCTCAGCGCGGGCGCATACGTCGGCATTACTACCCGGGCAGCTTTTTCATAGATATTGAATACCCTGTCCGGGATATGGGCAAGCATCCCCTTTGACACATTGAAATCCTCTGGAGGTCTGTCCGGCTTTTTCACATTGCGAAGGTATGAATCGATGGACTCTGCCGCCCGTCTGCCACCGGCAATTGCCTCTACTGCTGTTGCGGCACCCGTAACACAATCGCCCGCTGCAAAGACGTAGTCAATATCGGATGATCCCGTTTCTCTGTCTGCGCGAACCAGGTCCCGCGCCGTCAGTAGATCGAGCCCCGCAACGCCCTCTGGTTCTGGCCGCTGCCCGATTGCTGTTATGATGTAGTGCGTCTCCATGCTGTAATTTGAATCCGGTATTGGCACCGGCCGCCTTCTTCCCGATGCATCGGGTTCTCCCAGTTCCATACGTATGCATTCTGCTGAGAGAGTTTGCGTTTTTCTTTGCACTCTGACCGGGGCTGAAAGAAATCGAAACTCGATGCCCTCTTCCTGAGCCTCGTGTATTTCTGTATCATTTGCCGGCATCTCTTTTCTTGTTCTTCGATAGAGAACAATAACTTTTTCGGCGCCGAGCCGGATAGAAGTTCTGGAGGCATCCATGGCGGTGTTGCCGCCGCCTACAACAACGACCGTCTTTCCGCTGAAATCAAACTTTTTTCCGCATGCGATATCGTGAAGAAAATCGATACCGCTCAATACACCGGCACTGTCTTCGCCTTCGATACGCATGCTTATTGATTTTTGCGCGCCAATACCTAAAAACACCGCATCAAAGCCCTGTTTCCTCAGCCCATCGGCCGTTATGTTCCTGCCAAATTCATTTTTGTATATAATGTCTATTCCGAGACTGAGAATCAGGTCTATTTCTTTATCGAGTATGTCTTTGGGGAGTCGATACTCGGGGATGCCGTATCTGAGCATTCCGCCTGCCTGTTCCTCCCGTTCGAAAATGGTTACAGTGTACCCTTTGACGGTGAGGTAGTAGGCTGCACTCAATCCAGCGGGACCGGATCCAATTACTGCTATTCTCTTTCCGTTCGAAGGAATTTTTTCGGGTAAAAATGGTTTTTCCTGCTGGATATCGTAATCCGCTACAAATCGCTTCAGATTGTTTATTGCAATCGGCTCTTCCACCCTGTTTCTCCGGCACACACCCTCGCAGGGATGGGGGCATATGCGGCCAATGGCAAGAGGCATGGAAATCTTTTCCCTGATAAGTGCGATCGCATCACGGTACCGGCCTGCTGCGATGAGCGCTATATACCCCTGAATATCGATATGCGCCGGACATTCGAGGCTGCATGGTGACACGCAGTCGCCGTAATGATCGGATATGAGAAGCGCCAGGCTCATGTGCCGTGCCCGGATAACCTCGGGATCTTCGGTATCGATAACCATACCGCCGGTTACCTTTGTCGAGCAAGAAGGCACATGGTTTCTCGCGCCCTTTACCTTTACGAGGCAGACCCTGCACGATCCGGTAGGTTCGAGCCGATCCTCATGACAGAGGGTAGGAATATATATCCCGTTGCGCCGTGCAGCCTGAAGAATCGTTTCGTTTGTGTCAGCCCGCACCTGAGATCCGTTCAGGGCGATTTCCACTTCGCTCATGACGTTCCTCCGTCGATCACCTCGATGGCGTCGAACCTGCACTTCTCGTAGCAGATGCCGCATCTGATGCAGATACTTTGATCTATTTCATGGGTTTGTTTCCTCTCGCCGGTAATGGCATCTGCCGGACAATTTTTACGGCAGACGCCGCATCCCGTACATGCATCGGGGATGATGCGGTAGGTGATCAACGCCCTGCACTGTTTTGCGGGGCACCGCTTTTCACGGATATGGGCCTCATACTCCTCCCTGAAGTATCGAATGGTGGTAAGCACGGGATTGGGTGCGGTCTGGCCGAGACCGCAGAGCGAACCCTTTTTTACAGTGCCGGCGAGTTCTTCAAGGGCCTCGATATCTCCTTCACGGCCCTCACCGCGGGTTATCCGTTCGAGGATCTCGAGCATGCGTTTGGTCCCTACCCTGCAGAAGGTACATTTTCCGCACGATTCGTCCTGCGTAAAGGAGAGGAAATAGCGGGCAACCTCGACCATGCAGGTATCCTCGTCCATTACAACCATGCCGCCGGAGCCCATTATGGCGCCGGTCTGGGTCACAGAATCGTAATCGATTATGGTATCGAGTTTTTCTTTCGGTATACAACCTCCCGACGGGCCTCCCATCTGCACCGCCTTGAAATCCTTTCTGCTTTTAATGCCGCCGCCGATATCGTAGATGATTTCTCTGAGAGAAATCCCCATCGGCACTTCTACGAGGCCGGTATTGTTGATTTTTCCGACGAGGGAAAAAACCTTTGTCCCTGCGCTCGATTCAGTACCGATTCCTGCAAACCATTTAGAGCCGTGGTTGATAATATGCGGCACATTTGCCCATGTCTCGACGTTATTGATATTTGTGGGTTTTCCAAGATAACCGGAAATTGCGGGGAACGGAGGTTTCACGGTCGGTCTGGGAAGTTTACCTTCAAGCGAATGGATGAGTGATGTTTCCTCACCGCAGACAAAGGCACCGGCGCCTTTATGGATCGACACGTCGAAGCTGAAATCTGTTTCAAGTATGTTCTCTCCGATCAAACCGTACTCCCGTGCCTGGTTGATAGCAATTTGCAGTCTCTTCAACGCGAGCGGATATTCAGCACGTATATACACGAAGCCTTGCTCCGCACTGATTGCGCGTGCGCCGATAAGCATTCCTTCGAGTACGGCATGGGGGTCGGACTCAACAATGGAACGGTCCATGAAGGCACCGGGGTCTCCCTCATCGGAATTGCATATGATGTACTTTGGTGTATCGGGTGCGCCAGCGCATATTTCCCACTTGACTCCGGTGGGAAAACCTGCCCCGCCACGTCCGCGCAGCCCGGAGTTTTTGATTTCATCTCGTATGTCATCGGGACTCATTTTAGTGAGCGCCCTGGCGAGTGCTTTGTAACCGCCCCGTGCTATATACTCGTCGATCTCCTCAGGATTGATAATACCCCTGTTGGCGAGTGCGATGAGCCGTTGTTTTCCGAAAAAGCCGATATCCTTTACCCGGGGAACCGGCGTTTTTTCCTCAGGTGGTTTGTACATGAGTTTTTTGACCGGACGTCCCTTCAGGAAATGCTCCTCCACGAGAAAGGGAATATCCTTCACGGTCAGCATCTGATAAAAGATACCCTCCGGCTGAACCACCACAATCGGCCCGTTTGCGCAGAAGCCGTTGCAACCTGTGGTTACGATCTGTATTTCCTTTTCCAGATGATGTTTTTCGATTTCTTTATTCAGGGCATCGATGATGTCAAAGGCACCGTTTGATACGCATCCGGTGCCGGTGCAGACCATGAGGTTCATTCTGTATCGCGGCACGCAAATATCCTTTCAAGTCAAAGGCCATTCTACGATGGTCTGTTTCCCGGGATTTTCAGCTTTTAGTTATATTTGGCCAACTGGCTATTAATGGCCAACTGGCTATTAATGGCCAACTGGCTATTAATGGCCTATTGCCACCCGTGGCCTACTGGCTGTCATCGGTTTCTGTTTTGTAGGTGTCGATTATTCTATTCAGTTTCTCCGGTGTAAGCCGGCCGTAGACCTGTTCGTTTATCATAACCGCCGGTGCAAGGCTGCAGCAGCCGAGGCATGCTACCCGCTCCAGTGTAAAGAGGCCGTCCTCTGTTGTTTCATTGTCCTGGATGGCAAGTTTTTGCGTAAGAGCATCCGAGAGCCTGGACGCGCCTGCAATGTGGCAGGCTGTTCCGTGACAGACCCGCACAATATTCCTCCCGACAGGCGTAAACCTGAACTGCGCGTAGAATGTTGCCGTTGAAAGTATTTCAGAAATAGGTACACGTGTTCGTCTCGAGACGAGCAGAAGGACCTCTTTCGGCAAATGCCCGAACTCAACCTGCACACGCTGAAGTATCGGGACGAGAGAACCCGTATGAATATTCTCCTCCTCGATTATATCAAGCGCTTTCTGTATGTCGGGTGAATTCAATAGTTTTTTCCTCTCGAGGATATAAGGAAACGATGTTTTCCCGTTTACCTATATAGGAAGTTTTTGTTATAAAGATGCGCCACTTTAAAATAATATTCGGTACTGGGATAGATCGTCCAGCAGCTTCAGATCTTTGATTTCCCTGTGTTTATCGAACAGATTGCTGCTTTGCAGTGCCAGTATGTCAGCGTTTTTCTCCACTTTTTTTATCTCGTGAGTGACCAAATCAAAGGCTTTTTTGGTGTCCACAGTCAGTACGAAATCATACAGACCGGAAACGGTATCGGCAAAATCGACACCGTCTATCTCTTCGTATTGTTTTGTAAGCTCCCAGAGTTGGTCTGCATCCGGTGAAGTTTTCAGTTTGATAACCACGTATCCGCGTGTTCCCATAACGTATCCCGGGGAACGGTATGTTTCACACCGTTCTTTATGGAATGTGTTTGCAGCGTATAATGCGGTTAATATATATACAATAAATAGTGAGTTTCAAATAAAATCGGCTGAATGTCCGGGCCGTCGGACCAAAAAGGTCGACGGAAACGGCATTATACGTGGAAAATTCCTGCTGGGGGTGTTACCTTTGCTCTATGCCGTTTAAATAAGGGGTATACAGGATGAAAAAAAAGAAGAAACTATTCTTTTTCACTGCTCTTGTAGTGACCGGAGTGCTGTTCTTTTTTCTCGGGTCGGGGTCGAATCCCGGCAGGGGAAAAGCGGAAGAGGGTACGCCGGTACAGACCATAGTTATCAAGGATGAAGGAGGGTTTGCTGATGCAATAAGTCTCGTGGCAAACGCGCTCATACCAACCGTTGTGTACATCAATGTTACCGGCACCGTCACACAAAATGCACCATCCTTCAACCCTTTCGGAGGTGATCCGTTTTTTCGTTACTTTTTCGGACCTCAGCAGCAGCAGCGGGAGGTGCCCGTCAATGCACTTGGAAGCGGGGTTATAATCGGCAAAAACGGCTACATCATTACGAACAACCATGTGGTTCAGAATGCAGACACCATTGCAGTAACGCTCTCAGACGGCAGGAAAAGAGATGCCAAACTTATAGGCAGAGATCCAAACACCGACCTGGCTGTTGTAAAGATCGAACCCCTCCCGGGGATGAAGTATGCCGAATTCGGTGATTCGGACGGGTGCAGAGTCGGCCAGTGGGTAATTGCAATAGGTGCGCCGAGGGGACTCGACTGGACCGTAACCGCCGGTATTATCAGTGCAAAGAACCGGAAAACCGGTATGCTCGGGCCGACCGGTTATGAAGATTTTATTCAAACGGATGCTGCAATCAACCCGGGAAACAGCGGCGGCCCCCTTATCAACCTGCAGGGAAAGGTCATCGGCATCAACTCGCTGATCGTATCGACCTCGCAGGGATCGGAGGGTCTCGGCTTTGCAATACCGGCTAATATGGCGAGAGCGATTTCCGAATCCCTTATCACCAGGGGAAAAGTGATACGCGGATACATGGGTGTGCAGATTCAGGATGTGACGCCGGAGATGACGAAAAGCCTGAAACTGGGACGGGATTTTAAGGGAGTCATCATTGCCGATCTCGTTGAAAATGGACCTGCGGCGAAGGCGGGTCTTGAACAGGGTGATATAATCCTTACGTACGACAAAAAGAAAGTTGAAGATGTTTCGCAACTCAGGAACTTCGTCGCACAGACACCTCCCGGGAAACAAGTCCAGGTGATAGTACTCCGTGAAAAAAAGCGTCTCGAGTTTCAACTCAAGATCGGTGATCTCGAGATGATAAGCAAGCAGACTGCTAAACAGCCGGGGAGTAAAATACTCGGTCTAACGGTCTCGAAGGTTACTCCGGATGTCGCTCGAAAGAACGGCCTGCGCCGGGCAACGGGTGTGGTTATTACCGGCGTGGAGTCCGGAAGTGCGGCTGACAGGGTCGGACTTGCTGAGGGGGATATTATCTTCAGAGTCGGGAACAAAACGGTGAGTGACCCTGCTACTTTCAACAAGCTGGTTACCGAAGCTGCAGAAGAAGGAGAGATTATGCTTCTTGTGCGTGACGCACGTTCCGGGAGAGTCGGGTACATCGTTGTGCCGCTCAGCAGGTAATCTCTTTATTTGTTTGGTTTTGATACATGCGGAGCGCCCGTGGATTATAGCTGCTGTCGATCTCCGCAAGAGAGTAGTACAAACCGGTCTTGAAACCATGAGTGCAGGAAACACTGTGCATGAAGACCGGTGCAGAGAATCGGCGTTATATACCGGAAATCCAATTTATTAAGGGCACGAACCGTTTTATCAAGCCTCTCTTCAGACGAGTGTATCAAATGCGCTCCTCCGATTATCCAGTAGAAGCGCGTTTGGCCGGTTATATCGATTATATGCATGAGGGTGTTGATTATCCCCGAATGACAGCAGCCGAGAAAAACAACCAGACCGTTCGGTGTGGAGGTGAAAAGACTCTGATCATCCGAAATCGTATCGATTTCTTTTCCCTGCGCATCCCTGAAAAAACGTGGAAAAGGCATTTCAAAGTCGGTTATTTTCGGCGACTCTCCCGTGAGGGTAAAATCCCCAACAGTGATGGATTTTCTGTTCAGATGAATTCGTGACAACAGCCCCTTTTTTTCGAAAAAACTTTTTGAAAAGGGTATACCGATCTCCCTGGCTGAGGTTTCTCTCCCGCCCCGTGAATCGGGAAGTATATACCTGTGCACGAAGATGTCGGGGTGACCGTAAACAGGGGCGGATGACGTTTGCAGTACATAATTAAGTCCGCCGGTGTGATCGTAATGCCCATGGCTTAAGAACACCGCATCGATATCGGAGATTCGAACACCTGATTCTTTTGCATTTTCACCGAGAACTTCGGACTGCCCGGTGTCGCAGAGGATTTTTCGGCCGCTTTTATCTATTAAAACTGAGAGGCCGTGTTCTGCTTTAACCCCTCTTGTGTGCGTGGTGTCCTCAATGAGGATGGTTATGGTTATATCGGTTTTGGGAATGTGCTCTACTGTGTTAAGCATTATTGGTATCCGGATAAAAAAGCTTCAAACCGGGTCAGTCGGTTTTAATAAAATGGCATCCGATTGTTTTTTTGTTCCGTCGCGCTGCCTCTGCGATAACGGTGGCAAGTGTAATGCCGTTTCGAAGCTCTATCTTTGCGCGGGTAAGCACCGTGTCTCTATAGTAGTCCGATATTCTAGTCTGCAGGTTTCGCAGGTCTGAAACAGCCCTCACAAGCCGGGTTGGTGTCCTAATAATGCCGACATAGTTCCACATCGTACTCCTCAGATTGTTCCAGTCCTGAAGAATGAGAAGAGGGTCATTATTCGTTGAGTGCATAGATTCCGGGTATACCCAGTCGGCAATGTCTGGAAAGTGCTCGGCCCGGGATGGTGCATCCGACGTTTTTTGGCCTGCCCGTGCACCGTAGGTAACACTTTCAAGGAGGGAAACCGACGCGAGTCTGTTTGCGCCATGCACTCCTGAGCATGCGGCTTCACCGACCGCGTAGAGCCCTGGCAGGGTGGTTTCACCCCATTTCCCGATGAGTATGCCCCCGCAAAAATAATGTTCGGCAGGGACCACCGGTATCGACTCACTTTCGATATCTATTTTATGCTTTATACACTCCTTATAGATACCCGGAAAACGTTCGCCGATTTGTATTCTCTTTTTGTTGAAATGTGCGATGTCCAGGTATACGTGGGTGCTTTCCGTCCTCGCCATCTCGTTATATATGGCACGGGCAACTTCATCTCTCGGCGCGAGGTCCTTCCAGTCGGGTGCATAACGCTTCATAAATTCTTCACCATTGCTGTTCAGCAGGCGTCCTCCTTCTCCCCGTACCGATTCGGAGATGAGGAAATTGGAGCCTTCTTCGGTGTATAGCATAGTCGGATGAAACTGCACATATTCCATATTGGCGACTTCGGCGCCTGCACGGTAGGCCATTGAGATTCCATCGCCTGTTGCCGTATCGGGATTCGTCGAATACTGGTATAGCCTGCCGATGCCGCCGGTTGCAATGACCGTTGCATCAGCCAGAAAGGTGTGGACCTTTCCGGTCCGGTTGTCGAGCGCGTAGGCGCCGAGGCAGAGATTTTCCCTGTATTTAAGCAGGGGGTTGGTCGTGTTATGATGGGTGGTTATGAGGTCTATTGCGGTAAAGCCGGTTCTAACGGTAATATTGCTGATATCCTGAATACGTGCGTAGAGTTTTCTCTCTATTTCGAGTCCTGTCATATCGAAGTAGTGGAGGATACGTTTTCTCGAATGGGCTGCCTCTTTTGTGAAGTTGTAGCCGCCGTTATCCCTTTGAAACTCAACCCTTATTTCATCTATCAGAAAATCATGTACAAGTCGGGGTCCTTCGTTTACGACGAGCTGAACGGCCTCCGGGTTTGAAATCCTGTCTCCCGCCTTCATTATATCATCGAAAAGAATTTCTCTTGAATCGTCTTCTCCAATAACGACAATACCGCCCTGGGCATAGCGCGTGTTAGACTCTGTCGGGTCTTCTGTTTTGGTAAGGAGCAGCACACTTTTACCGCCACGGCTTGCCAAAATTGCTGCGGTAAGTCCGGCTATACCGCTGCCGATTACAAGGACATTTGTTTGTTCCCGTGCCATGTATGAAATCCCGCCGAGTCCCTGGAGGTGTTGTATGCTTCCTTCTTCCTGCCCCCGATGTATCGATAAAATAATATAGTCCAAAGGGTCGATTTTGTAAAGGCACTATACAGTATGCCAGCTCTGACGCATGAAAATTGTTTTGACCCTGAGCATGTTGCCTATGATTTAAATATCTTTTTAATGGTTTCGGTTGCTTCACGGTACTGTTCGGCGCTCATGCGTTTTGTTCCGGATTCGTCGACTGCGGGCACGGATCGTATTTCAAATATCCTTTCCGCAAGATGCCGCTGCGCCTGAATGCCGACAGGAGTTTTCGGCGTTTTTCCGATGGCTTTTTCAATATCTTCCGGAAACTTGCCGGGATCAGCGGTTTCATAGATGACGGCCGGCAGTCTCTTTCCGTCGCGCGCGCGGTACTCTTCGAGCGCTTTCCAGCCGACAGAACCGTGGGGATCGAGAATGATCCCGTGTTTTTTATATACACGCTGTATCGTCCTGTAGTGGTCATCATTGTTCACACTGACCGAAAAAAAATCTCTCTGCATTCTCTCAATGTCGGGTATTTTATCCAGCACACCTGCCCGTAAGACTTTTCTTGTACGTGAGTCTATCTCATCGTAGATATGTCCGCCGTAGAATTCAACGAGCCTCGCGAAGTTGCTTGGGTGCGACACGATCATTGCCGTGGAAGGAGACCATATGGACGGACGTATTTCATAATTTCCTGTTTCCAAAAATTCCGGAAATTCCCGGTTTTCATTCACCCCGATAACCATTCTTTCAATCGGAAGGCCCATCTCCTTTGCAATGACCGTTCCCATCATATCCCCGAAGTTACCGGATGGAATACTCGTTATGAACGTATCGCCGTTCAGGCCGAGCTGCGAATACGCAAAGAAGGGGTATACCGCCTGCGGGAGAAGCCGACCGAGGCTGATCGAGTTTGCAGAGGTGAGGCGGTTTGGGTCAGAGAAACACTCATTAGAAAATGCCCTGTCGCTTAGAAGGGCCTTCGCAATCTCCTGGCACACATCAAAGTCACCATTTACGGCAAATGCGTAAATATTTTTCTGCAGTGTCGTCATCTGCCGTCTCTGCTGCTCGCTGATGGCGTTTTCGGGAAAGAGCACCACGTTCGTGACATTCTCGAGGCCGAGCAGAGCGTGGGCGACCGCGCCTCCCGTATCGCCGCTCGTTGCCACGACAACGGTCCTCAACAGCCCCTCTCTCCCTAGAAAGTAGTTGAGAACCCGCCCGAAGAAGCGGGCCGCAAAATCTTTGAAAGAGTAGGTCGGTCCCTTTGACAGCCACAGGATAAAGGTGTCATCTGTTGCTCTCTGTATTTTAACCGGTATTTCAGACTCGTCATACGCATCTTTCAGAAGGGGCATGAAATCGTCGGCGTTGATGTCCGGTGTTACATAGGGAAGTAAAACTGTATGAGCGACCTCTGCATAACTCATGTGCGCCATGCCTGAAATGTCTTCAATTTTAAGTTTCGGAATCGCATTTCTCTCCATCATGTACAGGCCGTAATTCGAAGCGATTCCATTGAGAAGCGCCTGTTTGAAACCGGCCCTTTCACTCCTGTTGTTTGTGCTGTGGTAGTAGACGGGCATAGCATTCTCCGTTCTGTTTTATGCTGTTCTTTTTCCCGCAAATTCCAGTTATTGCCGCCGGTGAGCGGTACTTGACAGCACCTTCGGCATTATCCGGACGCGAAGCGTCCGTATAACATTGAAAATTGGGGTAGCGAAGTCGTTTTACCATACAAAATAAATATATTTATCACCTTGTGTCATCATATTTCAGGTTTCGGGTTTCTGATGATTAAACCCGGCAGGGAAAGTGCAGTAAAACATTAATATTACAGAGCGGAAAAACACCGGCTGGCCCCGGTACTGTGCACTTTATACTTGATATGTCAGGCAGGGTGAGGGATATTCTACTGTATTACTGCATTAAAAAATCCTGCGCAGACCAAAGAGAGTAATTGTATGAAAGAACCGTTTATTCTGCTTTTTATTGCAGCCGTCGCTGTTATTTATATCACCGCACATGCCGCCTATGCCCAGGATAGTATCGGGCCGGAAGCTAAAAATTATCGAGCAGGAGCATACAGACTTGCGGATGAAAAAAGCCCGTACCTTCGGGCGCATGCGGACAATCCGGTAAACTGGCGCCCCTGGGGGGATAAGGCGTTTGAAGAAGCGGCAAGAGAGGACAAGCCTGTTTTTCTCTCCGTCGGCTACTCGAGCTGTCACTGGTGCCATGTCATGGAAGAGGAATCGTTTATGGACGCAGAGGTTGCCGCACTTTTAAACAGGGATTTCATTCCGATTCTGGTGGACCGTGAGAAACGGCCCGATATCGACAACGTGTATAAGCTCGTGAGTGTGATACTTACCGGCAGAAGCGGCTGGCCGCTGAATATCGTGATGACGCCCGATAAGAGGCCGTTTTATGCCGCAACCTATATTCCGAAAACAACCAGATTTGGTCAACCCGGGATGGTTGAATTGTTACCCCTCATCGGCAGACTGTGGCGGGAGAAGAGGGAGGAGATTCTCTCTTCCGCTGACAGGATACAGGATGTTCTTGAAAAGACCAACGCCCGTGAGCCGGGCGGCGTTCTTGATCGAAGCCTGCTGCAGGAGGCGTATACGGCGATTTCTGAAAATTTCGATGCGCAGTACGGCGGATTCGGAGATGGGCCGAAATTTCCCGGACCGCAGAACCTGCTGTTTCTCCTCCGTTGCTGGAAGAGCACCGGTGATGATCATGCGCTTTCCATGGTTGAGCAGACTCTTTCAGCCATGCGCAGGGGCGGTATTTACGACCAGGTAGGATACGGGTTTCACCGGTACGCGACGGATGTTGGATGGCTCGTGCCCCATTACGAAAAGATGCTCTACGACCAGGCGATGCTCTCGATGGTGTATACCGAGGCATTTCAGGCAACCGGTAAAGAGGAGTACGCTGACACGGTTCGTGAAGTATTCGAGTATCTCCTGCGCGATATGCGTTCGAAGGGAGGAGGGTTTTACAGCGCTGAAGATGCCGACAGCATGGGTGAGGAGGGGAGCTTTTATTTATGGACCATTGATGAGATCGAAACGGCCCTCACGAAAGCACAGTTGAAGATTGCGGTGAAACTGTACGGTATTTCTCCTGAGGGAAATTACAGGGATGAGCTTACAGGAAAGAAAACCGGTAAAAATATCCTCTCTATGAAGGCTCCTCCAGCTGAACTGGCGAAGGAGCTGAAAATGCCGGAAGAACAGCTGGATAAACGCGCTGAGATAATTCGTAATAAGTTGTTCAAAGCCCGTGAATCGCGTGAACGTCCACTCAGGGACGAAAAGATACTGACGGATTGGAACGGTCTTACAATTGCAGCTCTTGCCATTGCAGCGCGGACATTTGACAACGCGGCCTACTCACGGCACGCCCGTGAAGCTGCTGATTTTATTATTAAAAACATGATGACGCCCGATAGGAGGCTTCTACACGTCTACTTTGACAACTCTGCTGATGAACCAGGCATTATAGATGACTATGCATTTTTTATCTGGGGGCTCATCGAACTCTACGAATCGACATTCGATACACGGTACCTGAAAACTGCAATCGACCTGAACGTTGCTTTTCAGGAACACTTCTGGGATACAGATAGCGGAGGTTTTTTCTTTACTGCGGATGATACCCAGACTGTTATAATCCGTCAGAAAGAGATATACGGCGGACCCTATCCATCAGGAAATTCGGTCGCCATGTACAATGCGTTGAGGCTTGGCCGGATGACGGCGAACACTGACCTCGAAAAAACGGCTCAGGAAATCGGGGCTGCATTTGCAATGAGTATCCAAAAGGCTCCGCAGTACTATCCTCATATTATGAGCGCGCTCGGTTTTGCCCTCGGACCGTCCTACGAGGTCGTCATTGTCGGAAAAAAGGAAGCCTATGACACCAGGAAAATGCTTCGGGCGATTCATCGTGAGTTTCTGCCGAACAAGGTTGTTATGTTCAAGCCGGCCGAGGAAGAATCGCCCGAAATACTCCAAATTGCAGGTTTCATGCGTGATCAAACCGCAATCAAGGGCAGAGCAACCGCGTATGTGTGTCAAAACTACAGCTGCAACCTGCCCACAACCGATATTGAGGAGATGCTTGAACAGCTTGAGAAGTGATGTGAACACTGGACCTGCTATCCAATTTTGCATTTGACAAAGGGTCTCGTTTGTGTTACAAATTCCGGAGTAATACCAGTGAATGACAAGGAAGTAATAAATGAGCGAACAACTTGCGATTGCAGGCGGCCGGCCTGTCGTCGATCCTGCTGAAATACAGCCGTGGCCCGTACTCGATGAACGGGACAGACAGGCAGTGCTGCGTGTTTTTGACAGCGGATATCTGTGCGGAGCGGAAGCTCCCGAGGTAACCGCTTTAGAGAATGAGTGGGCTTCCTACATCGGTCGTAAACACTGTCTCACCACGAACAGCGGTACCGCAGCGATCCATATGGCGCTTGCCGCGCTGAACATAGGCCCGGGCGATGAGGTGCTGGTACCTTCGTATACCTTCCTCGCATCCGCCTCCTGTGTTCTCCACGCGGGAGCGGTTCCTGTATTCGTTGATGTAGACCGGAATACAGTAACCATCGATCCGAAAAAGATTGAGGAAAATATTACGCCGAGAACGAAGGCCGTGATTCCCGTTCATATTCACGGCCTGCCTGCCGATATGGGCGAAGTCACGTCTATTGCCAGGAAGCACGACCTCCATGTTGTGGAAGATGCGTGCCAGGCGCATGGCGCTGAGTACGGGGGAAAAAAGGTCGGCTCAATCGGTGTGCTGGCTGCCTTCAGCCTCAACAGTTCCAAGAATCTGTGCGGCGGAGAGGGGGGGCTGCTCGTTGTCGATGATGAAGAGTACTACATGCGGGCAAAGATGTTGAGGATGTTCGGTGATGAAATCGATGATGAAACCAGGCTTAGAAAATACAATGCGTCGATACTTGGCTATCAGTACAGGAATCTCGAGCTTCCAGCCGCCCTTGCGCGGGCTCAGCTCGAGCGGCTCGATGAGCACAATGCCCGACGTATTGAAAATTGCAGCTACCTGAGTGCACATCTCAAGGATATTCCAGGTATACACGTACCGTTAGTACCAGGGGGGCGCACGCACGTGTACTGGATGTATACCGTGGAATTCTATCCGGAGGAGACAGGAACCGATATGGCGCCTGGAGAATTCCGTGAAGCGGTCGAGAAGGCCCTTTTCATGGAAGGGGTGCAGGTGGGACAGTGGCAGACCATGCCTGTTCCCTGCCAGGATATCTTTCAGACAAAAAGCGGGTATGCGGCAAGCGGGTATCCGTGGAAATTCATCGACGAATGGGAAAACCGCACCTATAACTGCGACGACTACCCGAATGCGCTTGATTTCTGCAGGCGGTATACGGTTGTTGCAGGTATACATCCGCCGAACGGATCCGGACTCATGAAAAAGTACGTCACTGCCTTTGAAAAGGTATTTTCAAATCTGAACACGGTAATAGAGCATCGAAACGACCCGGTAATAGCTCATTACAGCGGTGATCTGTTCAGAGCAAAGTAGCCTCAATAGCGCTCCACCTTTCTCTATTTGAATTCAACCGTTACCTGATCTTTGAGCTCTGCTTTGATTCCCGGTACGGATTGAATGAGCTGTTTCGTTTGTTCGACGGACTGTGGATCGGAAGCAGTGAGTTTTTTAAAGGCGTCCTCATTTGCGATAATCTTATTAAAGTCCATGTCTATCAGTATTACTGTCGAGCCGTCTATGTATGACGCATCGGTTTTTAAAACCTTTCCGTCGACTGATATGGTAACTGTTATTCTCATATCCTTGAACATCTGTTTGAACATTTCCATCATTTCAGGGCTCATTTCACCCTGAGCGGCCTGCTTTTCTTCTCCCTTCACATCTTCTTTTTCTTCCGAACTGTCCTGCGGGTTGATGATCGTGAGGGTGGATGAATTCGTTTTGGTATTCTTTTGCAACTGAAAGGTGACGAGCTCTTTTTTGGTCTGCTTTTTCTCAGTGTTTTCCGAGGGTATGTCGGGCATATTTCCATCAGGATTCTGGTTGATCGACAGGGTGTTTATATCGGAGAAGGTGTATACTGCCCTGTACCCCTGCATGTCGTTATCCGATATTTTTTCAACCGAGGAAAGTTTTGCTCCCCCTCCCATTATGGAGGCTTTCTGCTCGAGTTTCTCACGATCGATCAGGTCGATTTTGCCGTTACCCTCATCTCCAAATGATTCTCCCATTCCGCTGATCATCTGAAGCATACCGCTGCTCAGTAGAAACGATTCTTCGACCGTGCCGCTCCCATTATTCTGCACGGTAACGTGAACAGTGCTTTTGATGCACCCGGCAAGAGAGAGGACTAAAAAAGCGATAAAAAATAATTTTAGTGCTGATTTCATGATTTTAACTCCTTTGCAGTGCCATGCACATATTGTATACTATTATAGGACACAGTGGAATGTTTTTCCCGGGGTTCTGCATCAGTGCAGACAGTATTGTTTTATTGCTTTTGGTGCATTTTCGAAACCCGAAATTGATAACAAAACAGGAATCGAAAGAGAGGTGGCGTATGCGTGTTGTACTCGGTTCAGACCATGCAGGGTATGAATTGAAGAGAGAGCTCACCGGTTTTCTGCACGATTTGGGTCATGAGATAGTCGATGTCGGTACCAGCAGCCCGGAGCCGGTTGACTATCCCGACTATGCGGAAGCTCTTTCACAGGTAATTCTTGAAAACCGGGCTGACAGAGGCATCCTTATCTGTGGCAGCGGTGTTGGAGCCTCTGTTGCCGCAAACAAGGTGCCCGGCATTAGCGCCGGGCTTTGCCATGATACCTATTCTGCTCATCAGAGCGTCGAGCATGACAATGTCAATGTCCTGGTCATGGGTGCGCGGATTATCGGTGTGGCGCTTGCTGAGGATATCGTACGGGCTTTTATCGGCGCGGAATTCACAGGGGATGAGCGGCATGTCCGACGCCTCAAGAAAGTAAAGGAAATAGAGAAACGGTACCGAATTTGATTAAATGCGCCCAATTCGCTATATTTTGATACTTCAGGGGGGTGAAACCCCCCGATTTTTTCGGAGCCTGCGGTGAATATACTCGTATTTCTCAAACAGGTACCAGACACTCAGCGGGTTAAAATCGACCCTGTCAGGGGGACGCTCATTCGTAAAGGTGTTCCGAGTGTTACCAATCCCTTTGATGAAAGTGCACTCGAGCTTGCTCTTGAGATGCGTGAGATTACAGGCGGAAGGGTGAGCGTGCTTACCATGGGGATTCCTGATTCTGAAAACATTCTGCGTGATGCTCTGACACTTGGAGCAGACGAAGCCTTCCTCATTACAGGGAGTGATTTTGCCGGATCTGACACGCTTGCCACATCCTATGCGCTTAGTAATGCGGTACGGGCGCTCAGTCCTTTCGAGCTGTATCTTTTCGGCAAGCAGGCAACGGACGGTGATACTGCTCAGGTAGGTCCCGAGGTCGCTGCGCATCTCGATATACCTGTGGTTACCTTCGTGCAGAGCGTGCGTAAAGTGGATGAGAGAGGTATGATCGTTGAGCGGATGGTTGACAACGGCAGGCAGGTTGTAGAGGTCGATTTTCCTGCGGCGCTTACCGTGGTCAAGGCGCACAAGAGGCTTCGTATGCCGAGTCTTGCCGGCATAATGGATTCTTTCGGTAAACAGGTGCATCGGTTAAGGTCAGGCGACATAGGAGTCGATGTGTCTAAGTGCGGATTGTCCGGATCCCCGACCAGGGTAAAAAAAATATTTTCTCCCAAGCATCAAACTGCTGTTCATTTTATCGAAGGAAGCAGTGAAGAAATGGCGCAGGGATTCCTTGAGATATTAAAAAAGGAGGGCGTGTACAGTTGAGCGGTGTATCAATGTACAGCGGTGTCTGGGTATTTGTTGAAAAGGGATCAGGCGGAGTAAACCCTGTTTCATTCGAGCTGTTGAGCAAGGCACGGGAACTCAGCAACGCACTGGGGGTTGAGCTTACAGCCATGTGCATCGGCGACACAGATGCAGTTCAAACAGCAAGCCTAGCGGAATACGGTGCCGATAAAATACTTGTAGTTTCACTGGAAAATGATCTTCTCAATAACCCGGAGGTAATGGCCAGGCATTTTTCCGCCGCAATAAATGAGAAAAAGCCATCTGTCGTGCTTGCAGGAGCAACGTCTTTTGGAAGGACAATGATGCCTATCATTGCAGCGGAAATTAAGACCGGGCTCACTGCGGATTGTACCGAACTTGCTGTTGATACTGAAAGGAAAATACTGCTGCAGACGCGTCCGGCATTCGGTGGAAACGTGCTCGCAACGATTGAATGCACAGAATCGCGGCCGCAGATGGCAACTGTACGGCCGCATGTATTCAAACTGAAAAAAACAAATCCCTCGAAAAAACCTGCTGTTGAATTGAAATCCTTTTCCATCCCCGAGAAACGTGTAGCAACCGTGCTCGAAACCATATATGAGAATGAAACTCTCGACATTTCGGCTTCTGATATCATCGTATCGGGAGGCAGAGGGCTTGGAAGAGCGGACGGGTTTGAGCTGCTGCAGCGACTTGCGAACAAACTCGGCGCAACCCTCGGTGCATCCAGGGGAGCGGTGGACCTGGGTTGGATCAGCCCTGCTCATCAGGTCGGCCAGACCGGGCATACGGTAAATCCGAAACTGTATGTTGCATGCGGAATATCGGGTGCAATACAACATCTTGCGGGTATGAGAGGATCCGATATGATTGTCGCAATAAACGAAGACCCGGACGCTCCGATTTTTGAAGCTGCGGATTACGGCATTGTCGGCAACCTCTACGAGGTGATTCCAAAAATACTCGAAGAGATGGTGATTTCTGCGAGGTGATTTAAAAGATTCGGGTAACCTCTACGAGGTGATTTAAAAGATTCGGGTAACCTCTACGAGGTGATTCCAAAAATACTCGAAGAGATGGTGATTTCTGCGAGGTGATTCTAAGAAAATACGGGTAACCTCTACGAGGTGATTCTAAGAAAATACGGGTAACCTCTACGAGGTGATTTAAAAGATACGGGCAACCTCTACGAGGTGATTCCAAAAATACTCGAAGAAATGTAATGAATGACGCGGAGAGGAAATGTCTGGAATAAATATTACCGAAAAAAAAACAGGAGTGTACACTATCAGTCCGGATAAGACCGGGATGAAGATCGTATCCGGCGGGGAAGTGAAAAAAGGGTATATTGATTACTTGCGGGATGAATCAAATACGATCGGCTTTGATGTTGAGGCTCTGTTTTTTCCGAGAACGGTAGAAAATATCGCCTATGTCTTTTCTGAAGCGCAAAAAAGGGGTATGAAAGTGACCCTTTCCGGAGGGCGCACGGGAATATGCGCAGGAGCGGTTCCGGAAGGAGGGTACCTGCTTTCTACGGAAAAGATGACCGGGTTTCTCGTGATAGAAAAGAACTCGGGGGGATATGAGCTGACGCTGGAAGCCGGTATCCGCCTCAGCGAGCTTGCAAACAGGCTTAAGCAGAAGGACCTCGGACTTGCCGGTACGGTGAATGATGAGTTCCGCGCGGAAAAAAAATCCTACTTCTATCCCCCTGATCCAACTGAAACCACGGCTACAATCGGAGGTACTGTCGCGACAAATGCGTCAGGTGCGAAGACATTCTACTACGGTCCGACCCGAAACTATGTCCTCGGGCTGTCTGTTGTGCTTCCATCCGGAGAGCTTCTGAAGATACGCCGTGGCGAGGTCATTGCGAAAAACGGGCTTTTCAGGGTGCAAAAAGAACGGGGCCGACCGCTTGAAATTCCCTGCCCCACATACTGCATACCAAAAACAAAACATGCAGCCGGATTTTATTCACAAAAATCGATGGACCTTATCGATCTTTTCATCGGCTCGGAGGGTGTTCTCGGCATTATTTCAAGCGTTACAATACGGCTCATTGAAGAACCGTTCGCTACCTGCAGTGTTGTAGCCTTTTTTGAAAATGAAAACAAAGCGCTTGATTTTGTGATGAGTGCAAAAGAGGCGAAGAAAAGGCCTCTGTCACTTGAATATTTTGACGGAGCTTCCCTGGCTCTTCTCGACAGGGCCCGTTCAAATCAGGGTCCAGTATCTGAGATACCGGAATTACCGGATTCGGATGCCGCCGTATACTTCGAGTTTGCGTATTCCAGTGACGAGGAGCTCGAGGGTGATTTGTCGGGTTGGATCTCCCGCATCAGGGAGTGCGGCGGTGTTCCTGAAAAGACCTGGGGAGCGCTTGTCAAACGGGACATTCAGCGACTCAAGATGTTCAGGCATACACTGCCGGAATCGGTTAACAAAATAATTGCCAGAAACAAGAGAAATGACATTAGGATTCACAAGGTCGGCACCGATATGGCTGTGCCGGATACCCATCTGAGGGAAATGCTTGCCTGTTATCGGGAAACGCTTGCTGAAGCAAAAGTCAACCACGTCATCTTCGGACACATTGGAAACAGCCACCTGCATGTGAATATGATTCCTGAAGATTACGAACAGCTCATGCAGGCCAAACAGATGTACCGGATGTTTGCTCAGAAGGCAGTCTCTTTCGGCGGAACAGTTTCCGCTGAACACGGAATCGGCAAACTGAAGAGGGAGTACCTTGAGATACTGTTCGATGATAATGCGATCGACGAAATGAGGCGCATAAAACGGGAACTCGATCCTTTGCAGATCGTAAATCCGGGAGATGTTATTTAACCGCAGATATCTGTTTTTTTGTCCGGGCGCCCTGTTTTTTGCATAAATGCCGGCAGTTAATAATGTGTGGGATTTCCCGGAAGCACGCTGTTTGGCTGGCTGAATGGGTACGTCCTGCGGTCGTCTGTATGAATCATATGAATTATCACCCGCGCGTCGGGCAACACTATCGTGAAGGCTGAATTATGGGAGAACATGCAGAAGAAAAAAAAATCGATTTGCTTTTTGTGGGAAGTCAAGGTGAAGAGGGAGGCATCTCAGAGAAGATGTCCTCAAAACGGGGAGACGTCTCCTTTAAAATCGTGCGGCGAAGTTCTGTATCCTCTGCTCTTTCGTACTGCCGTGAAAATACGGTTGACGCTGTACTGTTGAGTCTTCCTTCAAAAGGAATTGACGGTGCAGCAGACGTGCAGCGGATCAGCAAAAAACTACCGCATGCTCCGGTTGTAGTGCTCACCGATATCGAGGACCGGGAGTTCGCGGTCACTGCTGCCCAGGCGGGAGCCGAAGATTTTCTGGTAAAAAGCCGACTGGATAATGACCTTCTCGTGTACGCAATCAGCTCCGCTATCGAGCGAAAGCATTCAAAAGAGCTTCTTCGCGCAAGTGAATCACTGCTGAGAACTATTATTGAAAACAACGCTGACGGACTGCTGATCATCAACAAAAAGGGAATCGTTGTATTCGCAAACCCGGCGGCAGTTTCCATGTTTAAAATGGGCAGGAAGGCTGTTGTCGGCAAGCCCTTTCAATATCCGGTCAAAGCGGGAAAAACCAGGGAGATAGATATACCCGGAAAAAATGGAGCAGCCATCACTGTTGAGATGCGTGTTGTATACACGGACTGGGAAGGTGAAAGGGCGCTGCTCGCATCACTCCGTGATATTTCCGAGCACAAGAACCTCGAAGAGTCGCTCAAGGTGTCGACAAAAGAACTGAACCGGGTGATCGAAGAGCTCGAACAGGCAAACAAAAAAATACTCGATCAGCAGAAATCGGTTATCGAAGAGGAGCGTCTCAAGGTGCTTCTTCAGATGGCCGGCGCAACTGCGCATGAAATCAACCAGCCTCTTACCGTTTTGCTGGGCAACATAGAGCTCATGAAAACAGGCGGGACCATACCCTCCGAGCTTTCAGGATACCTATCCGAGGTCGAGGATGCGGCAAGAAAAATTTCCGGTATAGTGTCTAAGGTGCAGAACATTCCCCATTACGATACGCGGCCCTATGCGGGCGATGTGTCGATCATCAACTTCGATCACGATGTAAACGTACTTTCTATCGAGGATGAAGATGATGACTATGAAACAATAGCTTCATGTCTGAAGAATGTGGATAGGATCAGGCTTCACCGGGTTACAGGTATGGCCAGAGCGGTAAAATATTTGAAACATGTAACGCCTGATGTCGTACTACTGGATTACTCGCTTCCCGACGGAAACGGCATCGATTTTCTCAGGATGATGAACCGGGATGACAGGGATATACCCGTGATTGTCATTACCGGTCAGGGGGATGAGACAATAGCTTCACGGGCTATTCAGGAGGGCGCCTTCGATTATTTTGCAAAGGATAATCTTAACAGCAAGTCTCTTTCACGAAGCATTGCCAATACTATGGAAAAGGCCAGATTGAAACGGGAGATCAGACAGGCGCAAAAGAGACTGGCGGAAATGGCGACAAAGGATGAGCTGACCGGCCTTTACAACAGGCGTTACTTTATGGAGGCGCTTGAACGGGAAACAGCCAAGGCGCTGCGAACAAAAACCAATTTTACCCTGTTTATCTTTGATCTTGATCTTTTCAAGCAGATAAACGATACGTACGGCCATCCGGCGGGAGACAGGGTTCTTGCCGGGGTTGCCGGCCTGCTCCACCACTGTATCCGAACAGGTGATCTTGCATGTCGCATAGGTGGGGAAGAATTCGCTGTGATTTTGCATAATGCACAGTTGAAAGAGGCTGGGATTGTATGCGAGCGGTTTCGAAAGATGGTCTGGGACCATGAATTTATCATACCTGCAGGAAACGATGGAGAGCGGAAGCAGTCATTGCACGTAACGGTCAGCATCGGGATTGCTCTTTTTGACGGTAACTCCATACAGAAAGCCTCCCAGCTTATATCAGCGTCCGACACGGCTCTGTACAGGGCAAAGAAGGGAGGTAGAAACAGGGTTGAGGTGGCGCTCGTTTAACACCGCAGCGAGAAGCGCCGCTGCAGTACTATCCGTTTTGCCTGAGCAGTAGGGTATGCATGGTCAGAATGCTGTCGAGCGGTATATCCGGAGGCATGTCATGGGATGGTGAGATAATATATCCGCCGAACCGTTTTCCAAGATCCAGCCTGTTTCGTGTCTCTTCTACAATGTCCTCTCTGCTGCCGAATGGCAGCGTTTTCTGAATGCTCATACCACCGTAAAATGCAAGCTTTTTCGAAAACGTTCTGATTGTCTGCTCGATGTCTATCGCTTCTGGCTGGAAGGGGTTGAAAACATTCACGCCGATTTGGGAGAGGTCGCCAAGTATTTCGCTGATATTCCCGCATGAATGGATAAAAACATCGCGCCCCTGGCTGTGTGCCTTGTCGTACATTTTCTGTAAACGGGGTTTGATGAATACACCCCACGTGTCGGGGCTCATTAAAAGGCCTCGCTGATACCCGTAATCATCTCCGAAATAGATGCCGTCGATGCTGAATGTTTCCAGGTTTTTGAGCACCGCGATGTTGAAATCGGTTATTGCATCGAGCAGGTCATGAACGAATGAAGGGTTAAGTATAAAATCGGTCATGAGGTTTTCCATGCCCCGCAGCGACCATGCTCTTTCAAAGAGGCTGTATGAGAATTTTGCGAGAATATAGCGGTGGGAGTTCGCCTCAAGTATTGGAGCTGCATGGGCGTAGCGGGCCTCGTCATCGGGATCGGGGGACTGTAGATTGTTGAGGCCGGGCTTTTCGAGCACCACATTTGTCGGTGTGCCGATATCCCGGTCTATTCTTCTGTCCCACACGACACCCCACTCGTCCCTGAAGAATCCCGGCTGTATTTCCCTCAGGCTGTTTACCGCGCGGTTTCGTATGAATGCGAGATGGTTTCCTAAATACGTATCGAGGCTGTTGAATTTGTATATGTTTTTGCCCAGTACCATGCAGCGCTCTTCTTTCAGGTTGAGCTGTTCCATGATTCTGCTGCCGAGCTCGGTGGTATAGCCTATCTGCCAGGGAATTTTATCTGTTTTTTTGAAGGCAATGCAGTCCTTTACCCTCTGTTTTTCGTTCATACAGGTATCCTGAGTATGTACTCGGTGGTCCGGTTCATAGAAAATAGGTGCATCCGTCTGTACTGTCAATACAATGATCCAGGGGATACAGGGTGCGAGCAGTTTGGTGCTCGACAGTAACGAGAATAACTGCTATCATAAAACAGCAAATTTTTTATTTTCAGGGGGTATTGTTATGCGCGCTGGGTGTCTGTGCCTATTTGAAGATGAGCTTTATGCGAACTTTCTTCCACTCACCTATATCCGCCCGGTATTTGACCTGAGATGCGGTATACAGCTCATCAGGGAGAAGCTTACAAAGAGATTTGCTGAGGAGCCAACCGTTCTTTTCTGCCGGAGGGAGCTTGAAAATAGCATGAAGGAAAAGGCCGGGTACGCAGTCAACCGTATTGAAGGAGGGGCTTCAGCACTGTTTGTCAACGGACGCGCGCTTTTTAATGAACCCATATCCCCAGAAGGCGACCAGGAAGCGGGAGTTAGGGGCAGCACGGTAGTTTATGCCAGGCTTACAGGACAAAATGCCCGGCACGTAACGCCGGAGATGTGTCTGGATGGAGAATTTCTCTCCTATATCGAGGAGCTGGGTATCCGGATCATCAAGTGTGAGACACGATGTATCGAATATCCCTGGAACCTTGTTGAGTTCAATGGCAGTCAGATAGAGCACGATTACCGGGAATACGGGCAAAGCGGAAGTGAAGTATATGAGGGCGCCCATCTTCTGAACAGGGAGCGCATATCAATCGGAAAAGGGAGTGTTATTAAACCGGGGGCTGTTATCGATGCCGGGAATGGGCCTGTGCGTATTGATGAAGATGTGACTGTGTACCCGCTCTCCTTTATTGAAGGCCCTGCGTATATAGGCAGGGGCTCCCTGATTAAGGCCGGCGCAAAGATATACGGCGGCACGAGCATAGGCGAGGTGTGCAAGGTGGGCGGAGAGGTTGAAAAATCGATTATTCACTCCTACAGCAATAAACAGCACGACGGGTACATCGGGCTCAGTTACGTCGGATCCTGGTGTAATCTGGGGGCAGGGACGAGCACGAGTGATTTGAAGAACAATTACGGAACGATCAGGATGCGTATACGCAATAAAGTCGTCGACACCGGCTGCATGTTTTTAGGAGCAGTTATCGGTGACCACACAAAAACAGGCATTAATACAATTCTTAATACCGGTTCTGTGATTGGCATTATGGTGAATATTTTCGGTTCGCATCTTCCACCGAAGTATATACCCTCCTTTTGCTGGGCATCCGAAGCCGGATTAAAAGAGTACAGGTTCGACAAAGCGGTTGAAGTGGCGAATCGAGTGATGATGCGACGCGCGAAAGAGGTAACCCCCGCGCTTGCAAAACTGTTTGAAACAATATATACACAGACAGAGAAGGAAAGACAAACTGGTTGATGCGGCAGCCCCGTAATGGTCTTGATTCTCTTTTTTTTCTTGACGTCGGTACTGATCAGATGTATTATTGTTATTAACAATTATTGCTAATAGCAAGTAATATTTCCTACAGCATATAAGAGCGATACATATTACTTCGCGGCCGAGTATTAAGATTGCTTGATCAAATTAACGTAGAAGGGTGACGATGCGGGTTATCGATTATATTTTTCTTTTAAAGAAGAAATGTACTGTCGAGGAAGAGGGCATCGGCGAAAGTGTGGGACTTTCCACAAGCGAGATGCACTGCATCGAAGCAATGCACCCGAAGGAACTGGTAAGCGGGATTGAGCTTGCAAAGAAGATGGGGCTGTCGCCGTCAAGGGGAAGCAGAATTATTGAAAGCCTTATGGAAAAAAATCTGCTTCGAAAGGAAATCGATTCTTCAGACAGGCGGTACTGTGTTATCTCACTTACGAAAAAGGGAGAGAGGGTTTATTTTCATGTAGAGAGATCGAAGCTCCAGTGTGATAAAAGGATCATTGAAGGAATGGATTCAGAGCAGATACAACAGGTGAAGGAGGGTCTCAGGACTCTTCTCAACGTCATGTAGAAATTATGGGGACTTAATACGATGGATTTCAAGATAGAAGAAGCAATTAATACACGGTACAGTGAGCTCGCGGGGTCGACCTGCTGTCTGTCGTGCGGGACTGCTCTTGCGTTTGGAGACCCCCTTCCCGGAGAGATCTGTGTGGATCTGGGGAGCGGACGGGGCAACGATGTGCTCCGGCTTTCGGAAGAAGTGGGTAAAAAGGGCTTTGTATACGGCATCGATATATCAGACGGTATGCTCGAAAAGGCGTCGAAACGCGCAGCTAACCTGGGAATTGAAAATGTAAAATTTATCAAGTCGGAACTCGAAAGTCTTCCCCTTCCAGATGGTACGGCAGACCTCCTGATATCAAACTGCACAATCAATCATGCTGAGGACAAGCAATCGGCCTGGAACGAGATATTCCGCATTCTGAAGCCGGGCGGCAGATTTGTGGTAAGCGACATATATTCAATCGAGCAGGTTCCCGAAGAGTACGCTTCCGATCCACAGGCAGTTGCAGAGTGCTGGGCAGGTGCGGCAACAAAAGACGCATACCTGAATACCGTCGTTGGTGCGGGGTTTTCGGACCTACGGATTCTCGAGGAGAGCCTGCCATATCAAAAAGAAAAGATCGAGGTCGCAAGTTTTACTCTCTACGGTGTAAAACCGGGAGGGAAGCGCCGGTAATCGGCATATAGAAACGACGTACCTTACAATGGAGGCACATAAATGAAGTCACTTATCAGGAAGAAACCGAAAGGTACAAAAGACGTGGCCCAGTGTTGTGCGAAAACTTCGCCGATTAAGGCCGGGTGCCACGACTGAGGGGGAGGGGCTGCGCAGCTGCGCAGCTCCTGTTCCTGCTTCTGAAAGAATCATTAACGGAGATGAAGGTGTATTTTTCACGACACAATATATTTTCAAGGATACGGGAATCTGAAAACTACTTTCTCATAAATACGCTTTCCGGAAATGCCGATATCGTTTCTCCCGAGAAGGCACGGGAAATTCTGGATGGCACGTTCACGGATGCTGAAGAGTACGTGGAAAAAGGCTATCTGATTGACGAAGAGAAGGAAGAAAAACTTTTCAGGCAGAAGTATCTTGACTTTCTCGACGCGCGGGAGCGCTCTGAGATTCAGATTTTCTTTGTTCCGAACTACAGCTGCAACTTCTCATGTCCCTATTGCTATCAGAAGGAATACCAACTAAATACAGATACGCTTCGTTTTGAAGTTGTCGATGGATTTTTCGACTATATCGGGGAAGAATTTTCGGATAGAAAAAAATATATTACGATTTTCGGTGGTGAACCTCTGCTTGATGGAAAAGGTGCAAAGGAAAAAATTGCGTACCTGATCGCCAGTGCCGGAAGTTTGAATATCGATACGGCGGTTGTTACAAACGGTTTTCATCTGATCGAATATATCGATATTCTTCGTCAGGGCGCAATACGGGAAATCCAGGTGACTCTCGATGGAACTGAGGAAGTGCATAACAGACGGCGCCCCCTGAAAGGTGGTGCAGGCACCTTCAATCGTATCGTTGAAGGAATCGACGCAGCACTCGAAAACGGTTTCAGGCTTAATCTTCGCGTTGTTCTCGATGCGCAGAATATGGAGAATCTTCCGGAGCTCGCAGCCTTTTCTATCGATAAGGGATGGACTGAAAATCCTCTGTTCAAGACCCAGCTAGGCAGGAACTACGAGCTTCATACCTGTCAGGCCGAAAGCGGCAGGCTCTATTCGCGTGTTTCATTCTATGAGAAGATATACGATATGATTCTCGGAAATCCGGAGGTTGGCCAGTTTCACCGGCCCGCATACTCGTTGACCGGGTTTCTATTTGACAACGGCCAGCTCCCGGATCCGCTCTTTGATTCCTGCCCTGCGTGTAAAACGGAGTGGGCCTTTGATTATACCGGGCACATCTATCCATGCACCGCCACGGTCGGTAAAAAGGACGAGTCACTCGGTACATTCTATCCTGAAGTTATGAAGAATACGGATATAATCGACCTCTGGGAGATGAGAGATATAACCACGATCGAAGAATGTAAAACCTGCAATCTGAGCCTCGTCTGCGGCGGCGGATGCGGCTCTGTTGCAAAAAACAAAGGTAGTATCGCCTCACCCGACTGCAGGCCGGAGAAGGAGCTGATAGGAATGGGAATATCACTTTATTTTGAAAGGGGTAAGCTGTAATGTCTGATAAAATTCGGTATATCAACGCCGGTGAATACAAAAAAGAGATTGGAAAAGCCCAAAAAGCGGTTGTTGATTTCTATTCGACGGAATGCCCGCCGTGCGACGCCCTGGCAGCGAAGTACGAGAGCCTGAGTGAGATTTACGGTGATGATGTCATATTCTTCAAGATATTCAGACAGGAGAGCAGGGAGCTGGCAGAGTCACTCGGAATATCGGGATCACCGACAGTGATTTTTTATGAGAATGGAAAGCGGGTCGGCGATACGCTGACAAGCGGTATAAAACGATCCGACCTCGTGCGAAACCTCGAGCGCCTTCTTACTGAAGAATGGGCCAAAGAACTTCGGAAAAGAATTACGCCGGTTCAAACAGACTGTGATGTGCTCATTATAGGCGGCGGCCCTGCCGGTCTTACAGCAGGTATTTACTGTGCGCAGGCAAAGCTGAAAACGATACTTGTGGACAACGCCCTCCCCGGCGGCTGGGTAACAACTACCCATCAGGTTTCCAATTACCCGGGATTTATGGAGCCGGTTGCAGGTTTCATGCTTGCACACTATATGTCGGAGCAGGCAAAGACGGCAGGTGTCGATTTCAGATCTGCAGTCGATATAACGAGCGTTTCACTGAAGGACAAAAAGATCGTTATCGATGGCTTTGAAACAATTGGTGCAAAGAAGATAATCGTTTCAACAGGTTCCTCCCCCCGTCCGCTTGGAATAAAGGGGGAAAAGGAATATAGAGGGCAGGGGATTTCCTACTGTGCGACCTGTGATGCGAAGTACTACGAGGGCAAGGAGGTCATTGTCATAGGAGGGGGAAACTCAGCTCTCGAAGAATCGGTCTTTATCAGCAGGTTCGCCCGACACATCACCATTGTTCATCAATTCAATGTTTTTCAGGCAAACAGGCTCGCCCAGGAGAAGGTTGCTGCAAATGAAGAAATCGATTTAATGCTGGAGCACGAGCCGAGAGAATTCATCAAAACAGGAAACTGGGTCGACAGGGTCGTTGTCGAAGACCTGAAAACAAAAAAGATGAAGACTCTTGAATGCGACGGTGTGTTCATATTTGCCGGAATGCAGCCGAATCTCGAGCTTTTTGATGACATGTTCGATCTTGACGAGTGGGGTTATATAGAAACCGATGAGGCGATGCGGACGAACGTCTCCGATGTATTCGTTGTCGGTGATATTCGAAGCAAGAATTACAGGCAGATAACGACCGCAGTGTCAGACGGGACAATCGCCGCCATGACTGCAGCAAAAGAGCTCGAGGGGTGATTATCCATCAGGCTCTGACCTGTACGCATACTTGATCTTCAGGAATGAAGGAATACTGAACAGGCGTACGAGAAGCAGCATCCAGAGGGAGATGCCGTCCGTATTATACGCATAAAAATCAGAAGAAGTCCGTATTCCCCTTTTTGCCTCCCTTTTAAACTTCATAAATCTTTTCACTGAGTAGCTTTCATTATACAGCCTTGCGAGTCGATGATAAAACCTCTTCCTGGTAAGTTTCGTGGGAAGCACCGAGTGCGCAAAATCAAAAAAATCATAGTCCTTGATTGCCAGGTCGGCGGCTGTTTTCTTATACAATTCTGTTCCGGGGAGCGGGGTCAGCACCGGATATGCCGGGCGATAGAGGCTCGTATCGTTTACATACCGGAACAGGCGGTCAAAATCTTTATCAGTAAAATCCGGGTCGACGATGAAGTGCGCATTGATGTAGATATCCAGTTTTTTTAGGGTACGGATTGCTTCACTGTTGATTTTCATTGTTGTTTTTTTGTTTATTTTTTCAAGGCCTTCGTCCGTAACTGCCTCGAATCCTACTGTTACGTATTGAAGGCCGGCTTCCCTCAGGCTGCGGAAGAGGTCGGGGTGTCTCACTATGAGGTCGGCACGTGCATACATCTGCAGCTTTTTATTTATTCTGTGTTTTTTGATCTTTTCAGCAAGTTCCCACGCACGCTTAACATTATGAACGGTATTATCGTCTGAGAAATAGAGTATATCCACATCCGGCGCAAGACTTTTCAGTTCCTCAATAATTGAATCGACATCCCGTGTTACATATTTTCCATCCATAAGCTTCCAGCATGCGCAGAAGGTGCAGCGAAAGGGACATCCTCTGCTCGTCATCACGAGGCCAAGGTTGTTTCGAAGCGAGTCATGGTACTTTTTTCTGTATTGGGCGGTTAAATTTCTGGCCGGAAAGGGAAGGCTGTCAAGATCAACGGAAGCAGTGTTTTTCTCGGTGAAATGAATGTTTCCCCTATGTACCAGACCGAGGCCCGGAATACCTTCAGCCCCGGTACCTCCGGCACATGCATCGATGTATTCATTAAATGTGTGGTCTGCATACCCGATGAACAACGTATCTATGTAATCCTCGTTGAAATCATGAGGCATGAAGGTCGCGTGATTGCCGCCCACAACGGTTTTTATAGATGAGTCGAACAGCTTAATCTCCTTGAATATTTTTTTCACCGTTTTAACATCGCATGTGTAGGATGAGACGCCCACAATATCGGGTCTGAAAAGACTCAATTTTTTGAGGAGGTTTCTTTCAATCCGCATATCGAATATTTCAACGTCATGCTCCGGCACAGCGGCTGCCAGGTACTCGAGCTCGAGCGGCTCATAGAGCGTAGTACTGATCAGATGAGGGTTGAATGGTGGTTTTACGAGCAGTATTTTCATCAATTACCTCTGTGGTTTGAGAATTTTCTTGCAGGGCCTATAAATTGCCTCCGAGTATATCAATCTTCTTTTCAATGTCCTGAATTCTTTTAGCGAGGGAATTGATTTGAAACTCGATTGAGTTCAAAATCCAGAACTGAAAGTGCTCTACCTTTGTCTGTTTGTTTATCATCCAGACAATCTTGAGGGATACCAAAAGCACTGCTATTTCCATAGAGATGAGGGCGGGTATTTTAATCATCGAGAGGTGGAAAATTTCACGTATGAAGTCGAAGGTGAAGAGAAATATCACCAGAATGAGAAAAATTATATTGACGGCCCTATCCTGTTTTTTTGCAGTCGCTCCCCCGATCTGACCGATTATCTTTCGAATACGCTCTTTTTCGTTCTTATAGTTTTCGAGCTCCTCACGAAGAATTTCTGTTTCATCTTTATACATATCGCACATAACCTACAGATAGGGTTACGTATTGTCAAGCTTCTTGTGAAAAGCTGCCTTTGAAAATGGAGGGGAGTGTTCAGGCTATTTTTCTGAACCGATCGTATAGCCCAGTGTGGCTGCAAGGCGTATAAAATGCTCCGGGTAGGGTGCGGTAAACTCCATCTCCCTGCCTGCCTGCGGGTGAACGATACGGAGGACCCTTGCAACGAGCGCAATGTATTCGACGGGGCCCGGTTTTCTCGAGTAGAGCGGGTCACCAATTATCGGATGAGTAGCATAGGCCATATGGACTCTGAGCTGATGCGTGCGCCCCGTTTTCGGAAAGAGCCGGACCCAGGAGGTATTGTTTCTGGAATCGATTACTGTAAACCGGGTTACAGCACTGCGCCCTGTTTCCTGTACCGAAAATTTTTTTCTCTGCCCGGGGCTTCGTGCAATCGGCGCATCTATGACTCCTTCGGATTCCCTGAAAACTCCTTTGACAATTGCTTCATACTGTTTTGTTACTTTTCTCTCGGAAAATGCTTTGGAGATGCTGTTATGAGTCCTGTCGTTTTTGGCGATGAGCAGCACACCTGAAGTATCCTTATCAAGCCGATGCACAATGCCCGGCCTGAATTCACCGCCGATTGCCGAAAGACCCGATTCTCCACCAAAATGATACAAAAGCGCGTTTACAATTGTATCTTTCTCATGGCCGGGAGATGGGTGAACCGGGATACCGGGCTGCTTGTTGATTACAATGAGGTCCTCATCCTCATACAATATGTCGATTGGGATCGGAGAAGACTCAAGGACGGTCGTTCTGGGCGGGGGAATGCGGACAGACACATCGTCTCCTTTACGCAGTGTTTGATGAGGTTTTGCCTTCTTGCCGTTAACAAGGACGAGGTCTTCTTTGTCGAGAATATATTTTTTTATCAATGATCGGGAGAGGTCGGGAATGCTCTCCGCAATATATGCATCAAGTCTTTTACCACTGTCAGTATCGGCAACTGAAATCCGGTACAATCTATCCTTCTTCAGATTTTGCTCCATGGCGAATGATTATTATTAAAAGAATGATTATTCCTGTGAGAACGCAGGAATCGGCAACGTTAAAGGTGGGCCAGCGTGTCATATAAATGTGAAGGGCAGGTATGGACACATCGGGAAAATCGACATCAAGAAAGTCGACTACTTCTCCGCGAATTATCCGGTCTATAATGTTTCCGATTGCACCGCCGAAAATCAACCCCATTGAGAGGCCCGTATGCCTGATGTTTCTGGGAAGGGTTATAAAGATATACAGGATAATTCCCAGCGCAATGACCGAAATCACAATAAGAAGTGGCGCCTTTATTGGTGAGCGATTACTGTCGAAGAAGCCGAACGCAATCCCGGAGTTTAGTATATAGGATATGGTGAAGAAGTTGCCGATAACCGGAATCGTCTGATTCAGGTCCATCGTCATTCTGATGACCCATTTGACGATGTGGTCAAATACAATGACGGATACACTGACAATGACAAAAACCCTCACTCTCCTGCTTTTCCAGGAAAACAGTGTTAAAAAAGATTTAAAACGCGAAGTTATATTCACTGTTGCTGCTCCTATTTACCTGCCTTCTTTCTATAAACAATCCTGTTATCCCGTAATGCAATGGTAAAGGATATACCGGTCGAAGAAAGTAATATATAACTGTAGTCGAGGGAAGAAAAATTTATTTCTCCCTCCGCAGCCGCTTTGAATAGAGCGGTGCCGGCGAAACTGAAAAAAAGGCTCACAGGGAGCGAAATAAAAAAGATGATCTCAAAACGTCGGAGCTGGGTTTCCTCATAATCCCGATCCTTATCTTCGAAAGACAGGGGCAGCTGTTTGTGAAATGTAAATGCTCCGTCCGTATCGATGCCCTTATTTTTCATGATGTCCGCATCAGTACCCACGAGCACTGAAACACTTTTTTTTACCGGCCCAGGGGATGTAGCGGAACCTGCGCCCCGGGAAACAGTGGTAAAAGAGTCCCCGCCATAAGCGCTGCGGGCCCAGGCGGCAAACACACATATGGCAACTGTTGCGTACAGTACTGCATGGGTTTTCATTTTGTACTGTTCCTTGTATCGAACTGTTTTATTCTCTATCTCCCCAATATTTTTTATAGAAGAGCGAAAGTTTCTTCCGTGTTTTGTCCGGGATGAGGGATTTGTCAGTAATAATTGCATACTTTGCCGCCTCAAGGCAGGTACAGGACCTTTCTGCCGGAATCCGTTCTATCAGGGTCTTTATGATGTTCTGCGCTGCCTGAGAGTTTGCTTGCAGATTCTCGACGACGATTTCAATGGTAACATCCTCCTCGTCCTCTTTCCAGCAATCATAATCGGTGGACATGGCCATAACTGCGTAGCACATTTCCGCTTCCCGTGCAAGCTTTGCTTCTGGGAGCGCTGTCATACCGATAATGCCTCCGCCCCATGACCGGTACAGGTTGCTTTCAGCACGTGTTGAAAAGAGGGGGCCCTCCATGCATATATAGGTTTCGTCTCGATGCACCCTGTATCCCAGTTCATGTACAGTTGAGTAGAGCGTTTCGCCCAACTGCGGGCAAAAGGGGTCTGCAAAAGAAACATGTCCGACGACGCCCTCTCCGAAATATGAGTTCGGCCTGCTCTTTGTCCTGTCGATTATCTGCGACGGAATCACGATATCCCTTGGCCTGATCTCTTTTTTAAGGCTTCCGACAGCGCTCACTGCAATAATGCTTCCAACCCCGAGCTTTTTCAACGCATAGATATTCGCTTTGACCGGGATTTCGGTCGGAAGTATCCTGTGCCCCCTGCCGTGTCTGGGGAGGAAGAACAGCTCCCTTCCCGCATATGAAGCTCTGATAATGCTGTCCGAGGGCCTGCCGAATGGAGTTTCAATATCGATGCTGTCTGTAATGGACATGCCGTCAATTTTATAGAGTCCGGTTCCGCCGATGAAGGCAAGTTTTTGCAGAGCCATACACACCTCCGTTGTTCTATGCTTCCACGAAATATCCGGGGATATTTTACACTTTTTTTGCATTTAAACCGGGTTTGGTCGTTTGGTTTCCCTGTACCTCAAAGATCTTTTGTTTGGACTTCATGCCTTTAACAAGCCGCACATCCCGCTTTGGAATATGCAGATATTCGGACAGTATCCTTACCGCATCCCTGTTTGCCTGTCCCTCAACAGGTCCGGCGGTGGTATATATATGCATGCCGTTGTCTCTAATTTCAATCTTCCTTCTCGAGCTTCCGGGATGTACTGCCGCCGTTATTCTGTAAGTCTTTTTCACCACTAGTCAGGTTTTGATCCGCCTTTCGGTTTTGATTTATCGACCATTTCACCGAACTTCTTCCATACTTCACCCTTGTGGTATTCATCACCTGATTTAACGCTCAGATATTCGCACGGATGGAAGAGGTCGGGGTGCTCTTTGTTGTTCTGTGTTGTACATTTTTTAAGATCCATCTCCGTAGTCTGGTCGATCCAACACCTGTCCATTCGGCATTTCAATTCGAGATAGCTCATTACGAACCTCCTTTCTGGTAATCAACAATGCTCCCATGATCGAGATGATATATATCGCACGGCATACTGAAGCTGAGAGATGTGTGACTTGCCACAACAACAGCCGCGCCGTTTCTTTTGTGTTCTTCGAAAAGATCCAGTATATCGTCTGAAGACTCCCGGTCCAGCTCTGAAACGGGTTCATCTGCAATTATAAATGAGGGAGAAGTTACAAGGGCACGCGCTATCATCGCCTTTCTTTTCTCACCCCCTGAAAGTTCGAAGGGGAAGCACGTTGTTTTGTCCGGTATACCAAGACGTTCCAGAAGGCCTGTTGCCTGTCGTTTCAGCTGTCTCATCGGCTTTTTACGAAACACATTTGGAAAGAGAACATTTTCTAAAATGTTGAGATCGTGTAAAAGGAGTATTTCCTGCGGAATATACCCTATAAAACGCTCCCTGAAAAGTGAAACAGAACGGTCGCTCGATACAGTAACATGAACGGTATTCAGCACAACCTCACCTTTTGTCGGCTTTAAAATACCGGCGATCAGCGACAGCAGTGTTGTTTTGCCGCTGCCGGTTGGGCCGCGTACCAGAGTAAGGCTGTCCTCGTTGATATCAAGGCTCACCCCCCTTACAGCTTCAACATACTCATTGCCTGTCTGCCGGGCAAAGGTTTTTGTAGCCTCTAGTACCTTAATACTCACGGAGATCCCCGTACAAGTCCGTTGATAGTTTTATCGATTTTAATTATGGGATTTTGTACCGGAATTTATTATAGACAACGATCTTTTTCCTGTCCATAACTTATTAAGTATTGGGAAATTTCGGTAAAAACTATTAGGCAAGTGTCGGTTTTACATTTTACGATTGAAAGTTAACTTGACTATATCATTGCGAAGTAAAAGAGATATTAGTATGAGGGAATAGGTAATCTCCAGTATAACGACGGCGAATACAGTCTGCCCGGAAATACCGACAAGCATCAACAGTCTCGAATGCGTGAGATTCTGAAAAAAAAGCGGTAGATATATCACCTTGAAAAGAACAATACAAACAACACAGATAATTCCTGATACGGCTCCGGCGAGAGAGATAAAAAATATCTCGAGGGCAGCTGACATGAGTAAATCGGATTTTCTGACACCGCATATGCGGAGTATCCCCAATTCTTTTCTTCGTGTATTGAGAAAAAGATAGCTGAGCACTCCAAGGATCAGTACACTCAGGATTATAAATGCAACAGTCACGGTATAGAACAACCTTTTAATGTCGTTGAGCTCGGGCATCCGGAGAAATGCGGTGGATAGTGAAACGAGAAAAAGCGACTGGGAAATAACGAAAGCAAGAATGAAATAGAGAAGTGTAGAAACCCGCTTTCTTCTGATATTGGTAAGAGCAAGCCACAGGATATTGCCGAACACCGAAAACCCCGCCTGCAAAATGAAGCCCCGACGAGTGCTGCCGGGGCTTTTGGGCGATACTGGATTTGAACCAGTGACTTCTACCATGTGAGGGTAGCACTCTACCGCTGAGTTAATCGCCCCATACGATATACCGTTTCTCCGTTTCTTCTTTGTGTACTACGTTTGTTCACGACGCAAAAAACACCGGCAGTATATAACGCGAGAAATAGCTTCTAAGTAACTTCTCGCAAGTTACTGTATGATACTCGGCCGCGAAGCGACATACGCCGTTTTATATGTTTGACCACAGCCTGAAGCCACAACATTCAATTATACTATATTATTACCTATGATTGTACTGAAAAATTATTTTCTGTAAAGAGAAAAATTAGGCACGTATATTCAATCGTAAAAGTGCAATCCGAGACTTGCCTAATGGTTTTTACCGAAATTTCTCAATGCTTAATTAGGTAAACTACTATTCTGAATCAGAGTATATATTTCTTATCTTCTGCCGGAAACTGTTCGGCCTCTTTCTTCTTTTCTTCAAATCCATCTCTCCCAAGCATGCCGTAGGTGTACTGTTTTCCGGCTTCAACCCCGGGCTGATCGAGTGAATTGATACTGTACAGGTGGCCTGCGAAAACAGTCTGCACCTCGTACATGTATAAAAGCTGACCGATGGTGTAGGGATTGATCTCCGGGAGAGTTATTTCAATGTTCGGGCGTCCTGACTTGACGAGGGCGAGAATGGTGGCTTTCTTTTCCACTTCGAAGAGCTCATTCAGAGTATGCCCGCCAAGGTAGGAAAGACCTTCATACTGCGTGTACATGGAGGGGATGTTGAGGAAGTTGTTGAAGTTTTCAACACCAAGGACAGTGATAATCTTGTCGAAGGGCCCCTCTCTGTAGAGCTGTATCTGTGAATGCTGATCAACAGCACCGACTGATTTAATGGGTGTCTGGCCGGCATATACCACTTCGCCGGTCAATCCGTACTTCTTGCCCAGGCTTTCGGCGAGAAGCTGTCGATACCAGCCGGAAATTTCTCCCAGAGCCGTTGAATAGGGCATAAGCACCGCCATGTTTACTCCCTTTCTTGTATGCAGATGATAGTGAATCACCGCATTTATATATGCGGGGTTTTTTAAGAAATCCTGCGTGCTGCATATCGAATCCATAAGCGCGGCACCTTCCAGAAGTGCGTCAATATCGATGCCCGCAATGTACGCTGGAAAAAGCCCGACCGGCGAAAGCACGGAAAAACGGCCGCCTACCCCTTCGGGAACCTTAAGTGTTCGCCAACCCTGAGCATTCGCGATCTCTCTGAGTGTACCCTGGTCGGGATCAGTGGTTGCAACGACCTGCCTGTTGAAATTGTCATCACCTATCTTTTCGCTTAAAAATTTCTGAAGGAGGAGAAAGTTCGCCATCGGTTCTGCGGTGGTTCCTGATTTCGATATGATGTTTATCACCGTCTTTTCAGGATCGAGAATGTCAAAAAGACCCTTTATTTCATCGGGGTCGATATTTTCCGCGTAGTAGACCCGGGGGGTTTTACGGGCCGTCTGCGGCAGCTCATTATAGAAAGGGTGGGTCAGGGCTTTTAAAAGTGCGATACCCCCCAGTGATGACCCCCCTATGCCGATGACGAGGAGATTTTCAAAACGCTCACCTATTTTATCCTTCAATGAGTCAGCAGTCTCCTTCACGGCACCTACCTCATCAGCCTGGTAGGGGAGCTCGTAAAACGGCAGAGAGCCTTTTTCCCTCTTTGATGACAAGAGCGCATGTATTTCCGATGATTTCTTTTTATACGAAATGAGTTCCTCATAATCGATTCCAACAGGGCTGCCGATTCGCTCCTCCAGAATGTTGTTGTAATCGAACGCGATCGCCTTTTTCAGCATTTTCAGTCTCCTTTACAGTGGAGTGATTCTCCGTTACTTTAATCTTTCTTTACTTACCTGTGCGATATATATTTGTAGACTGACAGGTATTTCATAATAATAATCACCGAATTGTAATTTGTCAGTAGCATAATTTACTGCCGATACCGTTCATATATGAGAAAAGCCCTTCTTTTCAGTGTGTTGATACTGCTGCTTCCTGTTTATCTATACAGCGACAGTAGTGTACGCTACATTCTTCCGGAAAGCATCGCATATACCGGCGCATCCTTCAATTCAGCGATAGACCGCACTGTCTCTCTTCCATTTGGCGAAGAAATAACCATAACGGGCATCCATAAAACCGATGGAGTAACATGGTACAGATGCGTCGTGGCTGATTCGACCTTCTATCTTCCCGATATTTTTACCGATAACAGTGTTCTCCTGATGCCTGCAGGAGGTGAAGGAAGAGACAATATTCATATAGGCTCGAGTATGGTCGACCGCAGGCTTTCCCTTCCCCTCGATTATGTGCCGGATGATCTCGTGCCGGTGCCCCTGAGGTACAAAGCGCCGGGGTATGAATCGAGGCGTCTTCTGCTCAGACGCAAAGCGCTTGATGTTTTTATACGCCTGATCGATGATGCAGGGGCAGAGGGGGTAAATATACGAATTCTCTCCGCATATCGGGATGCAAACTATCAGTCGCGTTTATATTACAATGCAATAAAGCGGCACGGTGTGTTTCAAAATAGCGTTGCAAAGCCCGGGCATTCGGAACATCAACTCGGGACTGTCTGTGATCTTACCACTGATGAAATCGGCAGCGCGCTTTCAGGCAGCTTTGATCGAACCGCGGCATTCAGATGGCTCATGGAGCGTATGACCGATTACGGTATTTCTCTATCATATCCGAAATACAAAGAAACTGCCACCGGGTATATCTATGAGCCGTGGCATTACCGGTACTGGGGAGAGGAGAGGTGGGTCATCGCGGAGAGGCGGCTGAATCTTTTTTTTACACGCTGATAAAACAACACCCATTTCTAAAACATCTTAAAGCTTGACTTGACGTTTCAGCATAGTATCGTATTGCTATAATTATTTCGCGCGAGAGCGCGAAAAACATTAATAAGGTATAGCGCGTGGCAGTCAAACATTCTGAAAGAGGGGAGTGAAACATGCGTAAATTCAGTTTTATAATTGCTGTTATTTTCTTCACGGCAGTTTCAGTTTCGGTAATGGCGCAGAAGGTGACGGTATCGCATGCCCTTGCCTTGCACGGGGATGTCAAGTACGGGCCCGGGTTCACGCATTTTGACTATGTCAACCCGAACGCACCGAAAGGGGGCATTGTGACACTCGGCACGGTCGGCACATTCGACAGCCTCAATCCCTTTATTCTGAAGGGGGTCCCGGCATCCGGCATCGGATTTCTCTTCGAAACGCTGACGGTGCAGTCGGACGATGAGCCGTTTACGGAATACGGGCTGCTGGCTGAAACGATCGAGCTCCCGGAGGATCATTCATGGGTGGCGTATAACCTCAGAAAAAACGCCCGCTGGCACGACGGCACGCCTGTTACCGCTGATGATGTTATTTTTTCCTTCAATACCCTTATCGAGAAGGGTGCGCCATTTTACCGATACTACTACAAGGATGTGAAAAAGGCGGAGAAACTTTCGAAATGGAAGGTGAAATTCGTGTTCAGGGAAGTGAAGAATCCCGAGCTTCCGCTCATCATGGGCCAGCTTCCCGTTATATCGAAAAAATATTATACGAGCCATCCGTTCGAAAAGACGAGCCTCGACCCGCCGATGGGAAGCGGACCGTACAGAGTGGCTGAGATAAAGCCCGGCAGGTCGATCACCTACGAACTGGTGTCCGATTACTGGGGTCGGGATATTCCGGTGAATAAGGGTCGGTACAACTTCGGGAAGATGCGCATCGAATACTACCGCGATGAAACCGTTCTTGTCGAAGCGTTTAAATCGGGAAGCTACGATTTTCGTCAGGAAAATGTCGCAAAGGTCTGGGCGACCGCCTACAAGGGTACTGACTTCGACAAAGGTTATATCAAAAAAGAGGAGCCGCCAAATGAAAACAATGTTCGGATGCAGGCGTACGTGTACAATACCAGACGGCCTATTTTTCAGGACAAGCGTGTAAGGGAGGCGCTTGCGTATGCCTTCGACTTCGAATGGACCAACAAGACCCTGTTCTACGGTCAGTATACACGTATTAAGAGTTTTTTTGAGGGGTCCGAAATGGCCTCACGGGGATTGCCCGGCCCGGGTGAGCTGAAGCTCCTCGAACCGTTTCGTGATCAGTTGCCGGAAGAAGTGTTTACAAAGGAGTACAGTCCACCGAAAACGGACGGCAGTGGAAATATCCGAAACAACCTTCGCAAAGCCCTGTCCCTTTTACGAGAGGCGGGCTGGAACCTGGAGGGCGGAAAGCTCGTGAACAGCAGAGGGGAACAGTTCGCGTTTGAGATGCTCTTCGCCCAACCGAGTGCAGAGCGAATTGCCATCCCCTTCAAGAAAAACCTTGAACGTCTCGGCATCAAGGTCGATATACGGACCGTCGATTCATCCCAGTATATAAACAGGCTGGACAACTATGATTTCGATATGACTACAGTCGTTTGGGCCCAGAGCCTCTCTCCCGGAAACGAGCAGCGCGATTTCTGGTCGTCGGAGACGGCCGACAGACCCGGTTCCAGAAATCTCGCGGGAATAAAGGACCCGGTTATCGACGCGCTTATCGGCAAAATTATCTCAGCTCCCGACAGGCACAGCCTCGTGACCGCGTGCAGGGCACTTGACCGAGTGCTTTTATGGGGATTTTACTGTATTCCGCAATGGACCAATAAGACCTACCGCATTGCATACTGGAACAAGTTCGGCAAGCCTGCTTTGAAACCGAAGTATGCGCTCGGTTTCATTGATACATGGTGGGTTGACGGCAAAAAAGAAAAGGCTCTTCAGGGAATAAAATAAAACTGCGCATCTTCCCGGAATTTGAGGGGGCCGGGTATCCGAGAAGGAGTATTTGCAGATGATAAACTATATAATACGCCGTATTCTGCTCATCATCCCTACCCTCATCGGCATCATGATCATCAATTTCTTTATTATTCAGTCCGCCCCGGGAGGACCCGTCGAGAGGCTCATCGCTCAGATTAGAGGCTCTGCTGTTCGGGCGACTGAGAGGATTAGCGGCAGCGGCGGCGCGGCTGAACAGGGTGGAACGGGTGCGCCCGGTGGAGAGGCCGGTATACAGAGTAAATACCGCGGCGCCCAGGGCCTGGATCCGGAGCTCATCAAGCAGATCGAAAAACTGTACGGATTTGACAAACCGATGTACAAGCGGTTTCTTATAATGATTGGAAACTACTTCCGGTTCAAATTCGGCGACAGTTTTTTTCGTGATGAAAAAGTGATCAATCTCGTTCTGGAAAAGATGCCCGTGTCTATATCTCTGGGCCTGTGGACGACGCTGATCGTATACCTCGTATCAATACCGCTTGGTATACGGAAAGCGGTAAGAAACGGCAGCCGGTTTGACGTTTGGACGAGCTTTGTGGTAACCGTGACCTATGCGATACCCGGTTTTCTCTTTGCAATCCTGCTCATCGTCCTCTTCGCAGGTGGGAGCTATCTGAAGATTTTCCCTCTACGGGGGCTTGTGTCCGAGGACTGGAGAAGCCTGTCATGGTATATGAAGATTGTCGATTACCTCTGGCATATTGTGCTGCCGGTAACGGCGATGGTAATCGGCGGGTTTGCCGGCCTTACAATGTTTACGAAAAACTCATTTCTCGAGGAGATCAACAAACAGTACGTTGTCACCGCACGCGCAAAGGGCCTCAGTGAAAACAGGGTTCTTTTCGGCCATGTTTTCCGCAATGCAATGCTCATTGTCATTGCCGGGTTTCCATCCGCCTTTATCAGCTCGCTCTTCACAGGCACCCTGCTCATCGAGGTTATTTTTTCCCTGGACGGTCTCGGTCTGCTCGGATTCGAATCGGCGATAAATAGAGATTATCCCGTCATGTTCGCCACCCTGTTTTTTTTCAGCCTGCTCGGCCTCTTTCTCAACCTTATTGGTGACCTCATGTACATGTTTATCGACCCGCGTCTCGATTTCGAGACGAGGGAGGTGTAGGTGAAGCAGAAAAAGGCTTTACTGGAAAACTCCCAGCTCGTCCGCCGGTTTAACAACTTTAAATCCAATAAAAGGGCGTATATCTCTCTCTATATTTTTCTGAGTCTGTTCATAATCAGCCTCCTCGCCGAGGTGGTTGCGAACGACAAGCCCCTTCTTATACGATTCAACGCAAAATTCTACTTCCCACTTTTCAGGAACTATGTGGAAACCGATTTTGGAGGGGACCTTGAATTAGAGGTCGACTATCACGATCCATACATTCATGACCGTATAGCGGAAAACGGCTGGATGCTCTGGCCGATCATTCCTTACAAATTCGATACCATCGACTACGCACTCGATGTGCCTGCGCCTGCGCCCCCTTCCCGGGCACACTGGCTCGGAACGGATGACCAGGGTCACGATGTTCTTTCGCAGATCATATACGGCTTCAGGATATCGGTGATTTTCGGGCTCGTGCTAACATTTTTCAGTTCGATCATCGGTGTTTCTGCAGGTGCGGTGCAGGGCTATTTCGGCGGCAGGGTCGATCTCATTTTTCAGCGCTTTATCGAGATGTGGGCGTCTATTCCTTCTCTGTATCTCATCATTATCATCACGAGCATAGTGCGCCCGAGTTTCGGACTTCTTTTAATAGTACTGCTTTTGTTCAGGTGGCTTTCTCTCGTCGGCGTTGTGCGTGCGGAATTTTTACGCGTACGAAACTTCGAATTCGTCAAGGCTGCCCGGGCACTCGGTGTTCGTAACTCTGTTATCATTTACCGGCATATTCTTCCCAATGCGATGGTCGCGACATTCACTTTTCTGCCGTTCATACTGAACGCTTCGATAATTGCACTTACGTCGCTTGATTTTCTCGGCCTCGGACTCCCGCCCGGTTCACCGTCTCTCGGGAGGCTTCTCGCCCAGGGTAAGGCGAATCTTCAAGCGCCGTGGCTCGGAATCACCTCCTTTGTCGTGCTCTCGGTTTTGCTTTCCCTTCTCGTTTTTATCGGGGAGGGGGTGCGTGACGCCTTTGATCCGAGGAGAAATCTCGTATGAGATTGAATCTTGCAAGAGGAGAAATGTCGCATGAGGAGTAATCTCGCAGGAGAAGTAATCTCGCAAGAGGAGAAATATCGCATGAGAAGGAATCTCGCATGAGTCTGCTCGAGGTACGAAATCTTTCTGTTACCTTTAAGACCGGGGTCCGGGAAGTACAGGCGGTTAAAAAGTTGTCTTTCGATATAGCAGAGAGTGAGGCATTCGCCCTCGTGGGAGAGAGCGGGGCAGGTAAATCCGCAACTGCACTGTCGATTATGCGGCTTCTGCCTGAGGGCAGGGCGTTTTACCCATCCGGTAGCATACACTACAGAGGACGAGAATTAATGGGTATCAGCGAAGACACACTTCGTGAAGTTCGCGGTAACAGAATATCCATGATATTTCAGGAGCCGATGACTTCACTCAATCCTCTGCATACGATCGAAAAACAGATCGGGGAGACGCTCGTTCTTCATAAAAAACTCTCAGTTGAAGAGGTGCGTGAACGGACCGCTGAGCTGCTGAACCTTGTTCAGCTTCAGGAAGCGCACACTCGACTGAACGCCTATCCTCATCAGCTCTCCGGCGGTCAGAGGCAGCGTGTTATGATCGCGATGGCGCTTGCCAACGAACCTGAGCTTCTCATCGCCGATGAGCCGACGACAGCACTCGACGTCACCATTCAGGCCGAAATACTAAGCCTGCTGAAAAAATTTCAGTCGCAGTTCAAGATGTCTCTTCTGCTCATTACCCACGACCTCGAGGTCGTGCGGAAGATGGCAGACAGGGTCGCGGTAATGAAATCCGGTGAAATTGTCGAGACAGGTAAAATCGATGAGGTATTTGAAAATCCACGGCATGAGTATACGAAGTATCTCCTATCCTCAGAGCTCAAGGAAGTACTCCCTGAGCCCGAAACCCTCGGAGAAGAGGTAATTAAAAGCGATAATCTGAGTGTCGCCTTTCCGATTTACCGGGGAATTTTCAGGAGAAAAAGGGGCGAGGTGAGGGCTGTTGACCGGGTATCAGTCGCCATACGGGGCGGACAAACCGTAGGGCTGGTCGGTGAGAGCGGGTCGGGCAAGACATCCTGCGGACTTGCGCTGCTCAGGCTTATTCCGAGCACCGGCTCGATCAAATTCATGGGTGAGGAAGTTCAGAGCCTCAAGAGCGGTGACATACGGCCGCTCAGAAACCAGATGCAGATCATATTTCAGGACCCCTTTGCAAGCCTGAATCCGAGGCTTACCATCGGACAGATTGTCGAAGAGGGAATACGCGTCCATTACCCTCGTGAACCTAAAAGCACACGGAACAGGATGATAGCCACGGCACTCGGCGAGGTTGATCTCGAGCCCGAGTATATGAACAGGTATCCGCATGAATTCAGCGGAGGGGAGAGGCAGCGTGTGTGCATCGCACGTGCACTTATACTCAAACCTCGGTTTCTTGTGCTCGATGAGCCGACGTCTTCACTCGATATGTCCGTTCAGACGCAGATACTGACACTGCTTATTGAGCTTCAAAAAAGGCACAACCTTGCCTATCTGTTTATTACTCATGACCTTCGGGTCGTCAGGGTGCTGAGCCATGAGGTTCTGGTGATAAAAAATGGCCATGTTGTCGAATACGGTCCTGTCGAACGGATTTTTAATAACCCCCGGCATCCATACACGAAAACGCTTATAAAGGCTGCAGTCGATATGGAGATTGATTGAGAAACCTGTCGTGAGGATCCGAGTTTTCTACAGGACTGCGCTTCACAGTTGTATAGTGTTGTTGTCGGCCTGACATTCGGATTTTAATGGAGCCTGTAGCGCTCTATATTTTTTTTGTGCATGAGTTTTAAAGGATACCTGTTATGCCGTTTGGAACAATTGTCAATGCCGGTGCTGTTGTTATCGGCAGTCTGCTCGGTATTATACTGAAAAAAAGTATTTCCAACAGGCTGAGGAGTATTCTTTTTCAGGCGCTCGGGCTTTTTACGCTTGTTCTCGGCGGGAAAATGGCATTCAGGGTGCACAGCTTTCTCATACTGGTGTTCAGCATGCTGATCGGCGGCCTGATCGGTGAGGCTTTCAATTTGGAGGAACGTGTTGGACGGGCCGCGGATTTTTTGAAACCGGGACCGAAGAGCGATGACAGGCGGTTTGCCGAAGGGCTCGTTTCCGCCTTTCTAATATTCTGCATGGGCTCCATGACGATAATCGGCGCAATAGACGAAGGGATACGACAGGACCATTCCCTGCTTCTGACAAAATCGGTGATGGATGGTTTCACCTCGGCAGCCCTCGCCTCGACGTACGGCTGGGGGGTGCTGTTTTCTTTCATTCCGCTTTTCCTGTTCCAGGGAGGTATAACACTGGCTGCGTCGCTGAGCGGACATTTTTTCTCTACGGTGATGATCGACCAGCTTACTGCGGTCGGGGGAACGATGATTGTCGGTATCGGTATAAACCTGCTGGAAATCGCAAAAATACGGGTACTGAATTTGCTGCCCGCGCTCGTGATTGTTGTTCTGCTGATGCGATTTTTCCCCGCCGCAGGGTAACGATGAATACAGTGGTATATGAAAAACCATGGAGAAAACAGAATGGAAAAAATCGAGTATCGGGATTTTACAAGTGTCGATATGCGGGTAGGGAAGGTTGTCAGGATAGAGGATTTTCCAAAGGCTCGAAGACCCGCGTACAAATTGTGGATTGATTTCGGAAGACTCGGTGTAAAAAAATCAAGTGCCCGGATTACAAAGCTGTACAAAAAAGATGAACTTTTAAACAGGCTCGTTATCGCGGTTGTGAACTTTTCTCCAAAGCAGGTTGCCGATTTTATGTCAGAGGTGCTTGTGTTAGGGCTCGTTCCAGACAGCGATACGGTGATTCTTATCGGGCCGGACCGGGATGCTCCGCTTGGCACAAAGGTTCTTTAATAGTACAACAACGCCTGTTTCCTTGCGGGATTCAGTCCTTGCAGAATTAAATCCTTGCGGGATTAGATTGTCGATCTGGATAAATCCGAATACCTTTGGGGATTGAAATATTCATATCCAACCCGTTTTGACTATACCGGCTCCTGGCGGAGGATTTCTTATGGAGTGCAATTCGCAGAAGAACAGGACTGTATGCAACTGCACGTACGAACCGTGCTCAAGAAAGGGCATCTGCTGTGAGTGCATCGCCTATCACAAAGCGATGAACGAGCTTCCGGCCTGTTACTTTTCAAAAAGCGCCGAAGCAACCTACGACCGTTCAATCGAAGCGTTTATCAGGGATTACGGAGCGCGAATGTAGACGGATTTTTGAGTGTTCTACTCAGAACAAGGGCTGCTGCCCCGATGCTGCTCGCGTTTTCCCCGAGTGCAGACAGTACAATAGACGGTTTGTTGACCATTGTGGTAAATGCGCGTTTCGAAATGGTTTTTTTTATTTCATCGAGCAGAACATCTCCCGACTGGGCGACTCCCCCGCCTATTATTATCAATTCAGGGCCGAGAATGTTTACAGCACCTGCAAGTCCGATACCCAGGTATCTTCCCGCCTCCTGCAGGAGACGCACAGCAGTGCTGTCGCCACGCTGCGCAGCCTGAGATACAACTGCTGCCGTTATTTCATGTATTTTCCCTTCCACGATATCTCTAATTGCAGTTTTTGCACCTGCATTTACACAACGTATTGCGGAAGCGGCAATTGCGTGACCGCCTGCCATAACCTCGAGGCATCCACGGTTGCCGCACTGGCAGTAGGGTCCTGACGGGAGGAGGGTGAGATGTCCGAATTCACCGGCAGTAAAAGCGTTTCCACGGTACAGCTCCCCGCCGATGAGTATGCCGCTTCCGATTCCATGCCCGATATTCACGCAGAATATGTTGTCATATCCAAAGCCTGCGCCGAATCGGGCTTCGCCAAGCGCCATGGCGCGCGCGTCGTTCTCGATAAATGCGGGGATACTGAACTCCTTTCGAAAGAGCTCTGCTATCGGGACATTCTGCCAGTCCGGAATATTCGGGGCAAAAATAGAAACCCCCCGTTCGATATTGACGAGTCCTGAAACAGAAAGACCTATTCCTATGACCTTCTTCCGTACCTGATCTCCGGCCCTGGTGAAGGCCTGTCTCGCGGTTTCAAACATGCATGAAATAATTATGTCTCTTTTGTCACGCGCATCTACAGGATTTTTTACGCGGGACAGTAAAGTTCCGTGCAAGTCGATAACCGTGGCATTCACCTTGGTAATGCCGAGATCGACTCCGGCGAGATAAAAGGCGTGCGGGTTGAGCTCGATTAAAATGGGCCTTCTCCCGCCTTTTGATTCCCCATGTCCAGTCTTGCGGATAATATCCGCCTTTTCGAGTTCGGAAACCACGTGTGAAACTGTTGCCGGTGTGAGGCCCGTGGTACGGGCGAGGTCTGCCCTTGATATTCGGCGATTCCGATAGATATAGGTCAATACCTCAATGTAATTTCTGTTTGTAAAAATGTTTTTGTCTTCATTCATACAAATTCCAAAGATTCCTTGACACAGGATTAACCGGCAGGGATAATGTACTGATTCTTTTCAGTACCATACACATTGAATAATGTATCAGGAGTAAGTTTATTTTTCAACAAATATATATTTTTTATTAAAAAATCCTTGACATAATAGTACACTTATTATAAACTTTTTTTAATTTTAAAGAATATATAGTGATTGGATAAAAAAATGAGTAAAGACTATACCTACGCGGTCAGCATGAAGAACATTCACAAGTATTTCGGCAAGGTTGTCGCATTGAAGGGTGTGAATCTGGATGTGGAGCCGAATGAAGTGGTCGGTCTCATCGGTGATAACGGCGCCGGCAAGTCGACCCTTGTGAAGATTCTTACGGGTGTTTTTCCGCCGACGCTGGGTGAAATGTATATTCGGGATGAAAAAATATCCTTTAAGAACTACGGAGTCAATGTCGCCCATACGTACGGTATTGAAACGGTGTACCAGGAACTCTCCCTCGGGGAAAAGCAGCCCCTCTGGCGTAATTTTTTTATAGGCAGGCAGGTAATAAACAAATTCGGCTTTATCAACGTGAAGAAGGAGCGGGAGATTTCCCAGCATATTATGCTTGATCTTATAGGATTCAGGGGGGCCGGTATTACTGTAGATTCCAGGGCGAGTGTACTCTCGGGGGGTGAGAGACAGGGGATTGCGATCGGGCGTGCGATGTTCTTTGATGCGGACCTCATTGTGCTGGATGAGCCGACAGTTGCGCTTTCTGTTAAGGAAATACGCAAGGTGATTGATTTTATCACGAGAATAAAGGAATCGGGCCGTTCCTGTGTGTATATCTCCCACACTATATCCCATGTGCATGAAGTTTCAGATCGTTTTGTTATTATGGACAGGGGAGAAATCGTTGCAAACTTTAAGAAAACAGAGATATCGCTTCATGAGCTCGACGAATTCCTGCTGAAATACGCGACAGCCAAGGAGAAAATTACATAAATGGGAAAAACCGAGATAAAAACGGTAAGAACTGTTTTCGGCAGAATTGAAGCACTTCCCATTATTATGGTGTATGTGCTTCTAATTGGGGCCTTTATGTTTACCGCACCGGGAACATTTCTTAAATACAGGATATACCAGGCGTTTCTTTCAACCGTGCCTCCGCCCCTTATTCTTGCACTCGGCCTTACCCTCATTGTAGCGGCCGGCGAAATAGACCTTTCGTTTCCTGCAATCATTACTTTTTCAGGATTCCTGTTCGCATCACTCTACACCAAAACAGGTATGACTTTGATGCCATTTGTCGTTGCAATAATCGGCGGTCTTGTGGTGGGATATGTCAATGGAATACTAATCGCGAAAATAGGAATGCCTTCCATTATAGCAACGCTCGGATCACAGTTCTTCTGGAGCGGCCTTACCGTTATTCTGTCCGGGGGTCTGGCATGGAATATACGTGAAATACGTGGAGAATTTATTCATACGCTGTTTGTAGCGAGATTGGGCAGCACTCTCCCGGTGCAGTCACTCTGGGCCCTTGCAGTGGCTGTCGTGCTGTGGTTTATATTAAACAGACATCGTTTCGGCGAAAACATACTTTTTATCGGCGACAATATGCAGGTAGCGCAGGTTATGGGTGTAAATGTCGCCAGAATGAAGATAAAACTCTTCACTTTGATGGGGGGGCTTTCCGCATTTGCCGCAGTGCTACTCACCCTTGAAATGACGACCTACTGGACGACGCAGGGAAGCGGATACCTCCTGATTGTGATGGCTTCCGTATTTATCGGCGGTACGTCAATTTTCGGCGGTGAAGGTACAATTATCGGAACTCTTTTCGGCTCGTTTATTGTCGGCTCCATCGAGGCCGGTATTGTCGCGTCGGGTTTAGGAGGGTTCTGGACAAGACTTATCGATGGGCTTGTTCTTATAATAGCGGTGTCTCTGAACATTCTCATAAGCAGGGGCCGGAGCAGCATCGGTACAGGAATTAAAAAGTCGAGTATCGGGTAAATGCGGGCTCAAAGAAACCTGCTGTGACAGCGTATCAGGTCGCAGACCAGGAATAAAAATCTTGTTAAGGAGGGTTGTATCATGAAAAAGCACATCGTATTAATCTGCATTACCATCATGGTGGTTGCGCTGGTGGTCGGTCTCACTGTGAGTGGTTTTGCGCAGAAAAAGGAGGCGGTTTCAGGAAAGGGGCTCCTGGGTGAGGGAATGACGGTTTATATCCAGTGTGGAGGGCCCGAAGGCGGCCCTGCAACAATCGCCCGAACCAACGGCGCCCGGGATGCAGCGCGGCATCTGGGATGCAAACTTATCGAGCAGTACTCGAAATGGCAGCCCGAGCTGATGATTCAGCAGTTCAAGGAAGCGCTCGCCGCACAGCCGGACGGTATCGCGATAATGGGGCATCCTGGCTCAGATGCGTTTGCTCCCTTTGTCAAGGAGGCGGAGGAAAAAGGTATTGTCGTAACAAGCGGCAATGCTCCGCTGACAGCGCTTTATGATAAGTACAGCAACAAGGGATTCGGGTATGCGGGTGTTGATCTCTATCAGGGTGGATATATCACCGGCAAGGCTATGCTCAAAGATGGTCTGAAAAAGGGCGACAGGGCTGTCGTTTACGGACTCATGGCAGAGGCTGAAAGAGGGATGAGCACAAGGGGTCTTTTTGATTCACTCAAGGAAGGCGGGTGTGATGTCGATTACCTCGAAATCTCACCCGAAGTCAATGCCGATTTTTCACTCTGCGTGCCTGTATTGACCGCATACCTTTCAAGGCACCCCGATGTTAAGGCAGTCGGCACCCAGCACGGCGGTGTTACATCGATGTTCGAGAAAATTCTCAAAGATGCGGGCAAGAAACCGGGTGAAATAATCGCCGGCGGTATCGATCTGACACCGCAGACAATCGACGGCTTGAAGGACGGATATGTGAGCGCAACACTGGACCAGCAGCTCTATCTCCAGGGTTTTCTGCCGGTTCTGCAGATTGTTCTGACAAAGAAGTACGGATTCGCCGGATTGTTCATCAATACCGGCGCCGGTGTTCAGACTCCTCAGACTATTGACGCACTGGTTCCGCTGATCGATGCGGGGATCAGGTAATTGAGCAACGGGGCTCGCGAATTAGCGGTGGATAAAGCGCACGTTGTTCTGCTGCCTGCCATCAATGGAGTCCAATTCAGCTAACCACAGGTAGGCTGAATACAGTGAGGAACTAAGAAACTATCGGACAGGAGTGGAAAGAAAGACTCCCACTCCTGTCCCGATAGTATGATTTCGTCATTTTGTACTGTGCATACGGAAACTTCTTTTAAAAAAATACAGTACTATTCAATTGTAGCTTCTCCCGCCATACTGTTTTATATTGAAACCGTCCTGCACCTGTTACTCGTTTGTAGAATGCAGGGCGCACTTCTGTCCGGCAGGCTGAGAGGCATATAATGAGTGAAAAAGAAATAATATCGATCGCCCGTTATCCGGAATTTTCAGATATAGATATAAATCTCCGCCCCCTGCTCCATCCGATATTTATGAAACTTCAGGACGGGGTGTCGGAGTTTACTTTCGCCAGCATCTATCTGTTCAGGAAGACACACGACTACAGAATTTCACAACTTGATGAAAGCGATTTTATCATTACCGGGGTCGATGGCAACAGGCTTTTTTTCATGCTTCCTTTCAACCTTCCTGATAAAAAAACGCTCGACGAGCTTTTCAGCCGGCACGTTTCGATGAAGGCGGTTACCGAAAAACAGGCGTCGGCCCTTGAATCAATGGGTTACAGGGTGTCGGAAGACAGGGATAATTTCGATTATCTGTACGACCATTCCGCACTTGCTCTGCTTTCAGGAAGAAAGTATCACAGTAAGAAAAACCTCGTTAATCTTTTTACACGGAATTATGCGTATGAGGGAAAACCGCTTCTGGAAGAGTATATCGATGATGCGCTTGATATCGTGGAGGAGTGGCGCCGAAACAGGGACGATCCCGGTGATTATGAAGCGGCGCGCGAGGCACTTTTACGAAGCGAGGAACTTGTGCTCTGCG
>Ga0307426_1000040_pt1 | contig 66308 bp, 63 predicted proteins | sample SalMarWE160340MG_FD_202165 | JGI IMG/M metagenome (GOLD analysis project Ga0307426, IMG submission 202165) | Salt marsh sediment microbial communities from the Plum Island Ecosystem LTER, Massachusetts, United States - WE1603-40 | ecosystem: Environmental > Aquatic > Marine > Intertidal zone >... | reverse complement strand
TAAAACGTTTAAAAACTTCTTGTGCTCCTACGTCCCAAAGTGAAAATATAACTTCATTACCATAAAATTCCAATTTGTGAGTAAGTATATTTAATCCAATAGTAGCACGATAATCTGTGGTAAACCTATTCTCGACAAAACGTCGTATAATACTTGTTTTTCCTACCATATGATCCCCAATAATAACAAATTTAAACCTATATTTTCCACCGGACTCTAAACGCATTTGATATATCTGTTCTTTAATTTTTGGTGAATCTGAAGATGTATCTGATTCAACCTGAAAATTAGGGATGGAAACGTGAATCTTATCACCTTCACTTGAAAATAGAATTTGAGCTACTTTTTCTGCAAGGAAATATGCATAGGGAGAAATAGAATCAATTGAGCCGATGTTATTTAGAACAATACTTAAAGTAATATTTTCATCAATTGATATAAATAACAATCGGAATTGGTCAGTATCAAAGGAGCTAGCGTTCCTGAGCTTGAAAGCAAACTCTTCTCTAATGCGATCTAAAATTGGGTTGATTAATGCCGTAAGAACTGAAATTAATTCAAGATCTACGTTTTCTTTTTTCTCACCAGCAATAACAAATCCTTCTCTATCAGAGACAATTACAGCTTCTAAATCTGCGTCAATTTCTAAAAAATTTTTAAATAATGCTGAAAATAATTTTTCTTTGGGGATCGCCATAATTTATCGAATAAAATGAATTTATTAGAATGAATTTTTAAGATTATTGTAAGTCTAACAGTATTAATTTATTATAATTTATTAATAATTTTGCTGAGAAAAATGGTTGATTCATGCATCATTTGTCACATGATGATTATTGACAGTCTTGATAAAAAAGAAACTTGCCCAAATGATCACCCCATTCACGGGAGTTGTTTAAGGGAATGGTTGACAAAATCAAACAACTGCCCCTTATGTAGTGAACCTTACGCCCCAGAAGTATTATTAAGATTCGAGGATTATGTTAAACAAAAAAATCAAGAAAAAATAAATGAAATTGAAAGTCAAATTAAAACGGAGCAAATGGGCAAAGTCAATAAAGTAACGGATAAAGTAATTTTTCTAAAAAGTATAGAAAAAATAGAAAAATTAGTTGAAAATCAAGAATATAACCTAGCCCTAAACAAAGTAGAATCATTGGGTGATTTTCCCTTAACAAGTTATAAAGGACAACAAGTTATCTTCTTAAAAGGCAAAATAAATTTCTTAAGAGAACGTTTTGACTTAGCCATTAATCTACTTTTTCGATTAATGAAAGAAAATTTCGATTTTCCAGAAGGATTTCTTTATTTAGGAAAATCCTATGAAGCACTTGGATTAACTGATAAAGCTAAGTGGGCATACGAGAGAGCAAAATAATATAGTTAAATACCTTATTACTTTATTTATATTATGAAACCTATTTGTTTGACCATTGCTGGTTCAGATCCTACATCTGGAGCGGGGATTCAGGCAGACATAAGAACATTTGATAGAATTGGGGTACATCCTTTTTCTGTTATAACAGCTCTTACCTATCAAACCGCAACGGAATTCACAGGATATACTAGCTTATCAAACAGTTTGAATCAACAATTAGAAGTTTTATTTGAATCTTATCCAATAAAAGTGGTAAAGGTAGGAATGATACCTGATAATAAAGTACTTGAAATCATAAAACATTACATCAAGACTTATGATTTAGACGTTGTTCTTGATCCAGTTTCAATTTCAAGTGTTGGAGAACGTTTGTCTAGCGAAGGTTTGGAATTAGAAATGGAGCGAGATTTATTCCCTTTAGTTAATGTATTAACTCCAAATTTATCTGAAGCAAGTTATTTTTCAAATATTGATATATCATCCCTTCAAGATATCGAAGTTGTTAAAAAAGCGGGGAATTTATTGCTTGATATGTTAATGACAAAAGATGAATTGCCAAAAAAGGAAAAAGCCGTGATAATCAAAAGCATTCCCAATATTGATAATACATTGATTGATCTCGCCTGCATGTACAATAAAATTGGATCAAATTATAAAAAATCCTTTCACATTTTTAACAAAAGAAAATTCAATTTACAAGGAAATGTACATGGAACGGGATGTGTCTTTTCTTCTGCGATTGCTGCTTACCTCGCAAAAGGTTGTTCCCTTCAAAAGTCGATCGAAATGGCAGAAACCTTTTTTGATGAAAAATTTCAAAATTTTATTGAATTACCATTAGAGGGTAAAATATTAGATTTAACCGTATCTAAAGAAAAAGGTCAATTAATAAATCAAATAAAGGAAATTTACAATTTTATATCAAATAGAAAAGAATTTTGTAAATTAATCCCTGAAGTAAGAATGAACATTTCAGGAGCTCTTCCGAATGCTAAGAATAAACAAGAAATTGTAGGAATAGACGGCAGAATAACAATTGTAAATGGTTTTCCTCATAAATGTGGAGACATTAAATTTGGAGCTTCAGATCACACAGCACGATTAATACTTTCAGCTAAAGAATTTGATAAAACTATTAATTTTGTTATCAATTTAAAATTTGAACAAGAATGGATTCAATTGATTTCTAATCATACTGATTTAAGGCTTCAAGAAATTACTCGAGACGAACAACCCGAGGAAGTAAAAAAGAAAGAATTTTCAACAATGCAATGGCTAATTAAAAACAACATGGACAAGTATGGAAGGATTCCAGATATAATCTGGGATGCGGGATCAATTGGAAAAGAACCGATTATCAGATTATTTGGAAGAAATGCTAATGAAATGATAGAAAAATTAAAGAAAATTATTTCTGTGATATAATTCCCCCTTATTTCAAAGTCCAACCAGATGCAATTTTATGAGCTAATAGGAGTTGTTCTGGAAGTCTAGAACGTATCGCAAATTTCTTTAAAAATTGAATTGCAGTTTTTTTCTCTATTCCTTTAGTATAAAAATAAACCGGTTTTTTGCCAATGGGAGTAATATAAGAATTTAATGTTCCAGCCCTATCTATGATAGCTTTTCTTTCTTCATAATTAGGTAAATTCTTTATAGCTTCTAAAAATTTACCTCTAGGACTATTTTCAGTAATCGCGATTACAGGTATTTCTAATAGATTTGAAATCATTTCAATATCCAATACATTAAATCCACCAGTTGTTATACCATGTGTAAGGATAATTTGAAACTGTTCTTTAATAGTTTTTAAGTTTTTAATTATAATATCAGTAGAATTTAATCCATCTACATCGATTGAGGCATGATTAATCCGTTCTAATAAAGTACCACGACAGAAGACAAAAAATAATTCAGTAGTAAGATTCTCTCTATCGTGTGGTGCATCATCGATTCCAACTGCAAAAATTCCATCTTTAATCATTCTAACAAATAGAAGATTATCTCGCATAATATTTTTATATTTTGTCTTAAATCTAAGAAACATTCCTTAACAAAACTTGTTTTATATTAGTTTCTTTGATGCTTTTTTATCTAAAGCATCTTGTAATATTTTGATAGCACAAAATTCACCACACATAGAGCAAACATCATCATCCATATTTCCATTTCTAAAATGAATCTCTCTAGATAAATCTGGGTCTATAGACTGGCTGATCATTTCTTCCCAATTAAGATTTTTTCGAGCAATATCCATCTTATAATCCCAATTAGATGCTCTATCACCATATTTTGCTATGTTTACGGCATGTGCTGCAATTTTTGATGCAATCACTCCTCGTTTTACTTCATCTATGTTTGGGAGTGCTAAATGTTCCGAAGGAGTAACGTAACAGAGATAATCAGCGCCCGCTAATCCTGCCATAACTCCACCTATCGCACTAACTATGTGATCATATCCAGGGGCGATATCAGTAACAAGAGGACCCAATACATAAAAAGGAGCACGATCGCATAAAGATTTCATAATTTTTATGTTTCTCTCGATTTCATGGGCAGGAATATGTCCAGGACCTTCCACCATAACTTGGACGTTTTTATCCCATGCTCGCTTGACTAATTTAGAAATTTCAATTAATTCTTGGATTTGAGCATGATCTGTTGAGTCAAATATGCTCCCAGGTCTCATCCCATCTCCTAATGATAGCGTGAAATCATATTCTTTAGCCAATTCTAGTAAATAATCATATTGACTATTGAAGGGATTTTCTAATTCGTTTTCTAGTATCCATGCAGCAAGAAAGGTACCCCCTCTTGAAACAACTCCCATCATTCTAGGGTGTTCTTGTAAATACTTAACAATTTGTTTAGTAACCCCTACGTGTACTGTAAAAAAATCAACTCCTTCCTTTGCTTGCTCTTCAACCACACCAAACAGATCATCTTCATCAAAATTTATGATTGCACCCTTTCTCTCAAGAGCCCTTAATGCGGACTGATAAATGGGAACTGTTCCAATTGGAACTTTAACTTCAGTTAAAATCCTTTTGCGAATGTTCCTTACATCTTCTTCTGTTACACCAGTGCTAAGATCCATGACAGTATCAGCTCCAAATTTTACTGCAATTTTAGCTTTTTCTAGTTCCTCTTTTATATCACAAACTCGCTTGCTTGAACCAATATTAGCATTAATCTTCACGAGCAACCCTTCTCCAATACCAACTGGATTCGTACCTCGCTGATTGGATTTCGGGATGATAATACGTCCGCTAGCAATTCCCTTCCTTATAAATTCGACATTTAATTGTTCATTTTTCGCTACTATTTCCATTTCTTTGGTTATTTTACCGTCCTTAGCAAGTTTCATTATTGTAGGCAAATCTTCGAACCTTCCCTAATTGTACACTTATATGATTTAGTTCTATTGCTAAATAATACAATTTGAATTATATTCTTTTGTTTATTAAAAAATAAGAGATTTGAATATATTTTATTAATTTATTTTTGAACTCTATGCTTATGGTGCTGTAATATTAATAATCTTATATGCTTCCGTAAAGGCGAATATAACTTCAACCTTATATCGTAACTTATTGACTTTGTATGCCATAAATAAATTTTGTTTTATCGTGTATTCCAATGGTTCTTTTTCCTTGCTTTCACATTATTGTCAAAACTATAGGTTAAAACATGAAATTCCTCACTGCTTGAAATTCCAATAGCTTTCTTTTAACCTTTTTTAATAGGTAGATTTTTTAAGAATTGCTTATTTTTAATCTTACAATGACAACTTTAGTTACAGGCGCAAATGGTTTTATGGGTTCAGCTGTTGTAAGAGAGCTAATTAAAAATGGTGAAGAAGTACGGGTTACTATTAGAAAAGATAGTGTTACTGGAAATATTGATGATCTGGATGTGGAGAAGGTCTATTGCGATATTAGAGACAAAGAATCCGTAAAGATCGCATTGAAGGGATGTGATACTCTTTATCACGTCGCAGCTTTTTTTGCCCATTGGGCATCTAATAAAAAATTATTTTACGATATAAATATCGAGGGGACCAGAATTCTTCTCGAGGAAGCCCTTTCTCAGGGATTAGAAAAAGTAGTCTATACAAGTACTTCTAATACGATAGGATCTCATGGAGCTGGAAACTTTGTTAAAGAGGATGCAGAATTCAATGGATGGGAGGCTGGAGACCACTATGCGATCTCAAAGTATCTAGCTGAAATTGAAGCAAAAAAGATTTGCGAAAAAGGTCTTCCTTTAGTAATAGTAAATCCAACTTTAGTCATTGGAGTGAGAGATTATAAACCAACGCCTTCTGGGGCTTTAATTGTTGATATTGTTAATAAAGATATGCCAGGATATATTGAAGGAGCTATTAATGTCGTTGACGTAGAAGATGTTGCCCGCGGACAAATTCTAGCAGCTCAGAAAGGAATAATTGGTGAAAGGTATCTCTTTGGAAATGAAAATTTGTTTGTTGGAGAATTTTTCAAATTAATAGCAGATATAGCTGGAGTTGAACCCCCAAAGCGAAAGATACCCTATAGAGTTGCGTTATTATTGGGATATTTCTTTCAAGCGGGAGCACGTATTACGAAGAATCCACCTTTAGTTTCAGTATCTCAGGTACGTTTAGGAAAGATGGGCGAACATTTTGATTGTTCTAAGGCTGTAAATGAACTGGGCTTAAAACTGACACCCATCAGAAAAACTATTGAGAAAGCAATCAATTGGTTTAGAGAAAATGGGTATATAAAGTAAGGGTTATGGGTGAGATTGCTAACCCACTGCAAATAATAGTTTTAGAGGCTCATTCATAGATTTTATAGTAAATTTTTATTAAATAAATGAGGTTACCGTACAGAAAAATAATTTTAATTTAAAGTAAAAATTTTATAGATATATTAAGCTATTTTAATTGATATCTAAGTATTTTTGTATTTTATTGGAGATTAGTGATTTAAGGAAATGGTTAATAAAGGCTTAGAAAGAGTTATAAAATTATTGCTTCATAATCGAGAAGTAGCTGCAAAGAAGAGAGTGAAAGAGGAACGTGATGAATTGGAACATATGGCTAATATGATCCAACTTCCCAATGATGTTGAAACTAAAAAAGTATCTTTTGATGGAATAGATGCGATATGGTTAAAAACTCCTGGAGTTGCAGCGGAAAATTTAATTTTATATCTCCATGGAGGAAGTTATACTGCTGGATCTTTTAATAGTCATAAAGATCTCGTTCAAAGATTATCTAGAGAAGCAAAATGTAGTGTGATAACAGTAGAATACGGTTTAGCACCGGAACACCCTTTTCCTAAAGGGTTAAATGATGTAATAAAAATATATAATTGGTTAATTAATGAGGAGAAATTTAAACCTAATAAAATAGTTATAGTTGGAGATTCCGCAGGCGGTGGATTAACATTGGCTACTTTATTAAAGTTACGTGATTTAGGGATTACATTACCTGCTGCAGGAGTCTGTCTATCTCCTTGGACAGACCTAGCTTTTACCGGAGAATCATATTACGATAAAAATATCAGTGATCCAGGAATCGCTCTTGATGAGTTGATGTTTGCTGCAAAGCTTTATATTGGTAATAATGATCCAAAAAATCCATATATATCACCAGTTTATGCTGATCTAAAAGGATTACCACCTTTATTAATTCATGTAGGAACTGTAGAAAAACTACTTAACGATTCCACTCGTGTAGCAGAATCAGCAAAAAAAGCCGGTGTGAATGTCACTTTAAAAATTTGGGAAGAAATGATTCATGTATTCCAAGCTTATGCTGTGCTAATTCGTGAGGGTCAAGATTCTCTAAAAGAAATAGGCAATTATATACTCAATCATATTTCTTAGCACTATTTGGTTTTGCTAATATCCTATTTTAAGTTGTCTTAAAAGTTCTATTAAGGAATCGGAAAGATTATAATTTTTTAATTCATAAAAAGGCACAAAACGAGCATCTAAAGCATCAGAATCTGGTATGGGAGCTTGATTCATATTCCCTTCAACTTGCTCTACAAAATAATTTATCAATACATAATGGTATTCTATTTTTCCATTCTTATCATGCATAATTTTATTAATAATTCCCGCGAGATTAGTAACCTTTACTTTAATACCTGTTTCTTCTAGACCTTCTCTTTCAGCGGCATCTTCAACTCTTTCTCCAAGTTCCAAATGACCTCCCGGAATTGACCAATAGCCTGCATCGGGGTCATATTTTCTTTTGACTAATAGCAATTTTTGATTTCTAACTAAAAGAATTCCTACACCAACTTGTGGTCTTACGGGGAAATGACGAGTATCAAAGATTGTTAATCTTTTTTTTTTTAACATATATAATATGAATTAAGATAACAAATAATAATCTATCATAGTTGCATTCATTTTTTGATAAAAAAAATTAATTTGGATACCATCGAAAGAAATATATTGTTAATTTTCTTCAGTTCTCTTGTGTTTGGTTATTTTTTCTAAATACCGAGGCGAATTTCAAATGAAAATATTAAATTTTAAAAAACAAAAGAAAACTGAATCTTTTTATTTTACTATCCGTCATTACGTTGTTCTTCTCGTCAAATGGACTTATTCTAAATAGTTTTAACATTAGTGAAGCCTCAAGAACAATAAATCTATATTTTGATTCTGAAGAAATTGCTAATGATTTGAGTTTTATAAATGAAATTGATGACACATTTGTCTATTCATTATATGGGCGGAATTATCTAGCATCATATCAAACCGTTGAGGATATAGAACTGATGAAAAAAGGAATCGATACATACTCAAAACAATCGATTTCTGACTATAATCCCATTATTGATGGTCACGGCACGGGATATGCATTACCATCTCCTGAGGATTTAGAAGTTCTTATTGGTAAAACAACGCTTTTAGAAGTGATTCCAAATTATGGTCAAAAATATAGAGCTTCTGCGGATCTTTCAACGGAGATTTATTTTCCAACTGTTGGAGATCAAGCATCACAGGGATCCTGCTCAGCGTGGGCTAATGCGTATTATGCTTATGGATATTTAGAAGTAAAAGATTATGGGTGGGATGCCAGTTCCGGAAACCCAGATTTTCTATTGAGTCCTGCATGGGCATATAATATCATAGCAGCATATGATTATGGTTCCAACCCTAATGAAGTTGCCCAGGTTCTAGTAGATTGGGGTGTACCGACGCTCAGTGCGATGCCTTACAATGATATGGATGTCGATAGTTGGGGTAATGAAGCTGCGTGGCGTCAAGCTCCTTATCATAGACCTTTAGATTATACTTTAATTACCTATGTTGGTCCAACTATTATTGACCTAATTAATAGTATAATTGATGGCGGAACACCAGTAACCATTGGTATTGATGCATCTCAATTTTATTCTGGATTAGATGAAGGAACAATGGACTTTACTTTATCCTCAGATGAATACGATCCTTCTGGCGAGTTAAATCATGCTTAATATTTTGTAGGTTATGATGATGCAATTACGGAGGGAAGTGATGTTGGTGCATTTCGAGTAGTTAATTCATGGGGAGAGAGTTGGATGGATGGAGGATATTATTGGTTGACCTATGAAGCGCTTAGTGAATTTGCAGAAGATCCAGGTCAAGTGATAATGTTTATTACAGATAGAGTGGATTATTATCCAAGTTTAATCTCTACATGGGAATTTATCCCCGCACCGACGCGAATGGGAGACATTGTAACCCTCGGAGTTGGTCCTTATGGTACGCCCTATGATTCATTGACACCTCATTATGATTATGATACTAATAATCCATTTCCTGACTTTATGGCGTTTGATATTACAGAGTTCCTGCCTTACTATACTGCAAATAATGATGAATTCTTCTTTCTAGAGATTGGATCCTCAACGAATGCAGGAACTATTTCATCCTTCCTCATCGAGTGATATGTCGCTGGTGTTTGAGTTGAAACAACCTATGAGTCCATAGATATACCTCAATCTAACCCAGGTTTTGCAAGAAATACTTTCATAGAATTTGATCATGAGATCAGTGTAAGTGTAGAAGTCCCAAAAAACCCAGAGATTTTTGAAACGTATCTGATTAATGCAACCGTTCAAAATTTGGGGCTTAATGACGAGTCGAGTATCGAATTATATCTCTATTTAGATGGTTTAGTAGTTAATTCTGCCACATATCCCACTCTTTCTGCTGGTACATCAGAAACTATTGATTATTTATGGACACCCATGACTTATGACACCTTTAATTTTACTGTGTTTGCCCCTCCCGTCGGAGGTGAATATTCCGAAGACAATAATTTCAAATATTCTTTAATCACAATCAAATTCTTACAGAATTACACCATGAATGTGGGATATTCATATACGTGGATAGATGCATCCGGAGGTACCGAATTAGTGTTATACGATGATGATTTTGCAGCGATTCCATTACGCTTTGGTTTTACCTTTTATGATCAAACCTTTTCTACAGTCTATCTATGTTCCAATGGCTATCTAAGTTTCTATGATACCTCACCTTACCAATACAGTAACATTCCCTTTCCATCAGGAGATCCTTCTCATTACTACATGATCGCACCTTTTTGGGACGACATTTATCCTTCAAGTGGGGGACATATCTATGTACAATCTTTTGGTACCTATTGGGTAGCTGAATGGCAAGACATTTACCACATTTCTTCAAATTTAATTGGATCCTTCCAAGTTGTTTTACATGAAAATGGGGATATCATTTTTAATTATGATTACATCAGTTACATAGAATACGGTTATACATGTGGGTTAAATTTAGGAGTAGATACACGGTATTACAATTCTTATCAAGGGTTAAGTGCTTCAACTGATGATTTATCTATTCTTTTTAATTTAGAATTGCTAGATCATGACCTTAGAGTCACATTAGATACACCAAGCGCTCCAGAACTGGATTCTAGTTATGCAATAACAGCAATGGTAAGAAATTATGGAAATAATGACGAATCGGATGTATACTTTTATTTGTATTATGATGATGTTTTGGTGAATTCAACGTTCATTTGGATGCTAGCAATAGGGGAAAGTGAAATCCTTACCTATAATTGGACCCCTACAACTTATAGAACATACAATTTAACGGCTTATGCTCCACCCGTAATAAATGAGACGTATAGTTCCAATAATCGTGTAGAAAAATTAATAGCAATCCATCCGGTTAAATTATTCGATGGATTGTTTATAGAACACTCTTATAACAGTATCATGTATGGAACCCTCCCCTCATTAGTTTCTTATAGCTACATTTCTGGATCTATATTCCATATCGAGTGGGAAATCAATATAGGTGGAACGTTCTATCAAGGTTACTGGGATGTTGATAGTAAAACACGGGTAATGCAAAACTCTAGTGGGGTTAATTATTTTGGAAATGGTTTTCACTCGCCGTTTTGGATATTTCCAGATTCTTCTCTTGGAGAAATTATACCAATTGGAGTAGATGGAGAAGGAGATCATGATTTTATTATAACGGGGGACTTTCTTTATGATCTTCTCGGATTTAGTCTCGTAGAAGTGTGGGAATTAGAGGATTTGACTCTACCGGGAGGGATTGCGTGGTATGAGAAGAGCACGGGAATTCTCTTAAATGGCACGTTTTTCTACAACTCAGGAGCAATGAATTACACCTTTGATTTTGTAGATACCAATGCAATATTGACCATCTTTGATGTACCACCGGGCGATTTCACCTTATCATCAAATGCAGGGAACCCCGATATTAATGGAATCTTCGATCTCTCATGGACGACGGCATCTGGAGCAAGTAATTACTCGGTATATCGTTCTTCGAGTTTCATTACAGTGATAGACGGAAGTGTTACCCTCTTGGCAAGTGAAATCTCCGATTTGACTTGGGCATTAAGTGGATACGTGGATGGCACCTATTACTTCATTGTAGTAGCCCATAATAATCAAGGTGATACTCTCTCAAATTGTGTCGAGATAACCGTTGCTATACCAGGTATCCCGGGATATGATTCTGCTTTGATCCTTCTCACAATGCTAGGAATCTCTTTTCTGCTCATTAAATCGAAACTTAAGAGAAAAATTTAATGAAAATCCTTATTTTTTTATTTTTTAATTCTTTTTTTTTGCTAAGCACAAATTTTTGAACCGATATTAATCAAAAGTGAAAATTTTAATAGTATGGTAAGACCTTCATATTGGCCAAAAGAAGGACAACCCAAGAGGACTAAAGAGTTCACGTGGATTGTGAAAAATAAATTCGCAGCAAGTTGGTGGCCTGATCCTCCATTATTTAAACGATTTGAAAAAGAAGGAATTTCTGTTATTATAAACTGCTCTGAATTAAATAATAAAAGTGATATTCCTGAAGGATTTTATTATTATCACATTGCTGTTCCAGATTTTGGATTACCTACTGAGGAACAAATCTCGCATTTTCTGAAGATATGCGATGAGCATATTCAGAAAAATGAAATAATTGTTGTGCACTGTGTAGCTGGTTGTGGTAGAACTGGGCAATTTGTAGTCGCATGGGCAGCACATAATGGATACATCCCAAAAGATATGGATCCAGTAAAATGGATAAGAAAATTAAGACCCTGCAGCTTGGAAACTAGAGAACAAACGGAATTTGCGAGGAAATTAGCCCGAAAATATCAATTAAATAATTAATGCAAAATATATATGTAATTGTTTTTATAATGTTTGTAACTTCGATTTATTTTTTTAGGTATAAAATTGTAAAGTTTCAGGGATAACTATGCAAAAATCAGATTATCTTTACATGATCCTTGACAATATATTAGCTTTTAGCATCCAACTTCCTCTTGAATACCAAGGGAATGGATTGAATGAACATCTTGATAAGTTTGATGAAAACACTCTAAAAATTGTTGCTGGATTCAATAAAAATTTCTTGTGGCATTTTTTAGACCAATCGAGAGGAAAAAATCAAAAAGACATTGAGGAAAAGCTAAAGAAAATGGAAGTAGTATCATACCTTGTCAGTCCCACGGGTAGTTTAAATTATCTTGGAGAAGAACAACTTGATCACGTATTAAATAAGTTACCATCCCTCAAATTAGAAGAAATTGACGAAACAAGAATAAGTTTAATTGCTGATGAACACTTACGGCAACAGTTTGGAGGTACAAGAGAAGGGTATAGTGTATCAGAAGCACTAGAAAATCAATTAACCAGTGCCGCGTTTTATCTAATGAATATGGGATACAATCGACAAGAAATTCAAGAAAAGTTCAACGAAGTTCGTAACGATCCTTCTAAATTAGGAGAATTATTCAATCTTCCAGAGAAAGAAATATATAACATGCCGGTTGAACTTGAACAAGACTCTACTTCACACATGCAACCTCCTTCTAGAAATGAAAGCACTGCTGTAGATCAGACAATAAGTGTTCAAGAAGCCATAGAACGCCATATGCAGTCAATTCATGAAGATATCACTGAAGAAAGAGCTCAAAAGGTAAAAGAAATACTTGGTGAAATCAAAGATCATGTCAGAGAAATGATGAGCGAGCTTCAAGAAAAGATATTCCAACAAATGCATCCAGATCGATTAATACGCGCACTCAAGATGTTGAAATTAACCAAACGTAAATCGAAACGAATGGAACTTCTTCTTGAATGGTTTGCTTCCAGTCTTTTGCTATCTAAAATTGAATTGAAGGTAGAACATTGGCAAGTATCTTCAAGCGCAGGTCATGGTGATGCTGGCGTTTTTACTGCGGGAATTGATTTTTCCCGTTATGATAATATTATTAAAGATTTTCCTGATGCTCAATTGACAAAAATTATAAATATCGCACGGAAGATCCTTCAACATCCGACTAAAAAAGCAATTCAAAAACTTGGACAGGATCTCATTGCTGAAACAGGATTTGATGAACATCTGTACTTCACTGATTGATGATTCATAAATTATTATCACCATTTATACAAAATATTAAAGAGGAAATAAATAGTGCCTTATTTTAAACGTGATGGAATAGAACTGTATTATATTTCTGAAGGAGAAGGAGAACCCTTAGTAATGATTAGTGGTTTAGGTAGCAAGAATAGTTGGTTATTTCAGATACCATACTTTAACAAAAGGATGAGAGTAATCGTACCTCATAATCGAGGAGTGGGAAAAAGTTCACGTCCAGATTATCCATATACGATGACAATGTACATCGATGATATAAAAGCACTCTTGGATCATCTTGAGATTAAAGAAAAAGTGCATCTTTGCGGAATTTCAATGGGAGGAATGATAGCTCAACATTATGTTTTAAAGTATCCTGATACTGTAAAAACTCTAATTCTTTGTGCTACCACTGCTTATCTTGAGAAGGTTTCGAATGTTATTGATTCACAGAAAGAAATGGAGAACAGTACTCTTGAACAAAAGTTTAAAGTTCGAGTTGCTGCTCTATACTCCAGACCATTTAGAAAAAAACTGAAAACTAATGTACAAATTTATGAAATTTTGAAGAATGATTTCATGGAAAACCCTACTAGACTTCAAGATTATATTAATCAAGGAGCAGCAGTAGGAGATCATGACACTCGAGATAGATTATCCGATATTACGCAACCAACTTTGATTTTAGTAGGAAGTGAAGATAGGATTATTCTTGGGCTCTATCACTCAGAATTGCTTCACGAAAAAATATCTAATTCAACATTAAAAATAATTGAAAAGACAGGGCATGGTTTTATTGTTGAAAAACCTGACCAAGTGAATAATTTAATCTGGAATTTCATTCAGAAACACTCTTAGATTAAAATAATTGTTTATAAACAATCTTGCCCCTACTAATTGTCTCCATTTCTTCTAGGATATAATTCAAGTTAATCAAATATAGTAATTGTTATCAAATTATATAGAATTTTGATGAATATTTTTTCAGAAAAAAGTTTTCTTAGCAGTAATAATAATATAGGTTTGAAAATAATTAGTAATAAATTATATATTGAGAATTATTATGAAGCTATCAAATCTTAAAATTGACGACTTCTTTAATTCAAATGGGAAATTCACATTTTTAGTTGGTGCTGGATGTTCTATTGATAATCCTTCTTGCCTTCCTGCAGGTTATGCGATGATACAAGCCATTATTGAGCATACTTGTCATGAATCAGAGAGGAAGGGTATTTTAGAGTTAATGAAATCTGGACAATTGCGTTTTGAAACTCTGGTCGAGATTATTCGAGATCAATTAGATAGTAATCTTGAACTCATTGATTACTATGGTATATGTGATAAACCAAATATCCAGCACTTTTTCTTGGCTGAAATGATTAAAAAAGGGCACATGTTGATAACGACTAATTTTGATCATTTGATTGAATATGCCTTAAATCAATCAGGAATTTCTTTTGAAGATATTATTCCAGTAATAACAAGAGAAGATTTTGAAGCATTTGCAGACCCTTTTGAACATTTCAATCAGGGAAAGAAAATGGTTTATAAAGTTCATGGCTCTCCAAATAATATTGTTACAAAAAAACCCACAAAAGATTCTCTAATTGCTACAATACAAGCATTCGGGTCAAATAAGGAAGGAGAAAGTGTATTTCAGTTGGAATCATTTAAACAACCCCTCTTTGAAAATATCACAAAAGATCGGTCATTAGTGGTTATAGGCTATTCTGGAAGTGATGATTTTGATATTGTACCAACATTAAAAGAATTAAAACAACTTAAAAATGTTATTTGGATAAATTATTCATATAACATTGAGTTGGGAAAAGAAGAGATATACGAGATTAATGAATATACAGCTCAATCACTAAAAAAATTGGATCTGAATCTAAGAAAAGTAGTTCAAATTCTTTTAGAAATTTGGGAGACTCGAAATACAGCTCAAGTATACCTTATTAATGTAAATGCAACACAATTAGCAGAAGGACTAATAGAATCTAAACCAAGCATAAGTACAGAAAATTTTTCCTTAGAACCTAACTCTTATCTTAATAAGATTTATCCGGAAGTAATTGAAGCGCTAAAATTCTATATACCCTATAAAATTTATATTGATAAAGATTTATATGATAATGCTTTAACGTGCCTTAAAAAACTTTATCAAGTCGCTAAAGATACAGGAGATTCCAAATGGAGAGCAATTGCACTCAATAACATCGGTGAACTATATCATTCACAAGGGAAAAATGCTGATGCATTAATAAACTTAGAGGAGGCATTGAAGATTGCTAAAGAATTAGGTGGGAGGGCAAGTCTAAACATAAAATCAAGTATTTTTAATAATATGGCAACTGTCTATTCAGATAAAAGGGATTACCCTGGAGCCATCAATTATTACAAAGATGCTGCGAGGATTCATAAACAAATAGGATCATTAGATGGGATCTTAATAAATTTGAATAATATTGCACATATTTATAGGATACAGGAACGCTATCCCGAATCATTAAAATATTACGAAGATGCCTTAAAGATTGCTGAACAATTGGGGAATATAATATTAAGAGGTACAATCTTAAACAACAGTGGATTGGTTTATTCATATCAAAAAAATTATACAGAAGCTATGAAACGATGTGAAGAAGCACTTATGATATCTGAACAATTAGGTGATAAGAGTTTGAATATTTCTTGTCTTCATAATATCGGCATCATTAAACAAGTCCAAGGAAACTTTCAAGAAGCTTCCAAAGTTTTTGATGAAGCTATTTTAATTGCTGAGCAGATAGGAGATGTAGGGGCAAAGAATATAATTCACGAGGCGAGAAACTCGGGAATCCAAAGAAAGAGTTCTGAAGCAGAATTATCCCAAGAAATAAGAAGAATAAAAGAAGAGATTAATTGCCATTCCAAATGGACAGATAGTGACATTAAGGGTTTTATTAAACGTTTTGCTGAAGGATTCTTCAATGAATTTAGAGATACTCTCAATTGGCAAAGAATTCAAACTGTTTATGATGAATTGGAACCAAATATATTTAGCATTTCATCAGGTTCACCTATAAAAGCAACTTTCCAAATTATGACGCAAAATAAAAAGAATAAAATAATTCAAATTGAATGGGAAGAGCACAGTGATACGGTTAGGTCTATATGGGAAGGAATTGTTAAAAATTTTAGATTGGTGTTCTCAAAACCAGGCTTAAAATCTCTTGAAAAACTTTAAAAAAAAATAGAATCCAAAAGAAAAATAGAAAAAAAGGTGAGAGAAGTTATGATAAAAATAATAGAGTGTGATCCATATTGGGAAGTAAATTACATTAAAACAGCTATTAAAGTTTCCCTAGAAAGTTTTCTTAATATCATGAGAGAGCAAAGAATATTTAACCTTGAAGAGAATACAACTTTTAATGATCTAGATCAGAATGATCTTCAAATTAACGCAGGGGCTTCATTCAAAGGATTAATTAAGATTGAAAAGGGACCAAACAAGGGTAATTTAGTGAAGATTGATTATGATGAGAAAAGCTACATGAATAAATCAATTTGGGAAGGTTTTATAAAAAGCATAGAGGAACAACTAACTCAACCTCTATAATTTTTAAATCATAAAAGACCTTGTATAAACCTTTAAGTACTTCTAAGTTTAAATTATATTATGCCAAAATCTATACAATGTCACCAAGATTGGGAGATTAATCTCATAAGAGATACAACCAAATCAATAGTTGAAACATATCTTAATGCTTTAAGAGGAAATATGTTGTTTAAATTTATTGGAAAAGAATCAATTGTTGAAGATGTAGCTTCTAATATATTTACTTTTAAATCCGGTAAGCAATTTATAGGAACATTTCAGATTATCGATGATCCCTCTGGAAATAAAATACTAAAAATCGAATATGAAAAGAGTGGTAAAAAAGCTAAGAAATTACTATGGGATAATATATTTGAAGTATTAGACGAAAATCTCACGAAATCATTCGATCAAATTCAATCTGGAAGTTAAAACAATAAAATTTTCTTTTTTTTTTAATATGCTGATAATGTGAATACAAAACCTCAAGTCTTTAATTATGCCTTACTATGAACGTGAAGACACTCAACCTACATTAATTTTAGTAGGAAATGAAGATCGAATTATTCTTGGTCTCCATCATTCAGAGTTGCTCAAAGAAAAGATACCAAATTCAATTTTATATGTAATAGAAAAAACGGGGTATGGTTTTAATGTGGAAGAGGCAGAAAAGGTCAATAAAATAATAATGGACTTTATTCAGGATAAATAATCTTAATAGCTCATGTGCTTTCGCGAACAAATCTAAAAAAAATAATAATATTTTAAGTTATCAACATCATTTTTTATACATAGTTTTACCTCTTATTATCGTCTCCAAAACCCTTATTTCTCGTATTTCTCCAGGGCTTACATCTAAGGGATTCTTATTCAATATAACCATATCAGCTAACTTCCCTGGTTCAAGGGTTCCTTTGACATCTTCTTCAAAAGCGGCATAAGCTGCATCTTTAGTGTAAGATTTTATAGCATCTTTTATTGTAATACATTGTTCTGGGGTAAATCCATTGCGTGTAACTAATGCATGAAGTCCTAAAATAGGATTTGGATCTTCAATAGGACAATCTGAGCCAGAAACTAAAACAATTCTATTATCTAAAATAGATTTCATAGGATAAGTATATTTACAACGTTCTTCACCAAGTCTTTTTGGTAGCCAAGTGTATTCAGAATTAATAAAAGGTGGTTGACAAGAAGCTATAACTTTATACTCAGCCATATCCTTTAAAACATCATCTGTCAACATAGAGGCATGCTCAATTCGATGGCGATGATTTTCTCTTGGAAACTCGTTTAAAAGTCGTTTATATAGATCCATTACAATTCTATTTCCCTTATCACCAATAACATGAATAGCTATTTGAAATCCTTGATTGTGTGCTTCCTTCATTTTTTCATATATTAGTTCCTCTTCAACAACGCAATAACCTACCTTATCTGGAGCATCCGAAAAGGATTCAAACATACATGCTGTCTTAGCACCAAAAGTTCCGTCCAAATATAGTTTAAGACAACCCACTTTAAATTTACCGTCCTTCCTCCCATCATCTAATGGTGGTTTCTTAAATTTATGTAAATTACTTGGTCTTTCAGTATTAATTAACGCATACCAATTTTGCAAAATGTATTTATGAAAAGATTTTCTTAAAGGTATTTCGACCGCTCCCGCACTCCCAAATTCAGAGCCCGTTCCAGCACTGAGTATCCCATGGAGTGAAGTTATACCTTTTTCTGCTAACTCATTAAATGCATTGATTGCTGCTTCATTCAACCTATTAACCTCAGGAAACGTCATTTTCGAAAGAATTAAATCTAAGGCTTTTTCTGAAATAATGCCATTGATCCTACCATCCTTTTCTCGCATTATTTCTCCACCTTCAATATTTGGTGTAGCTTCATTAATGTTTGCTAATTCTAAAGCTTTTGAATTAGCGATTCCTATATGTGAATCATATCGCATAATAAAAATAGCGTGATCTGGACAAGTTTCATCCAAATCCCAACGCGTAGGCAATATAGGATTAGGGAAATTCTCTTCTTTCAAGTTAAAGCATATTAGCAATTCATCCTCCTTTTTATTCCTGCAAACTTCTCTTAAAAATAATTTAAGTTCAGTGAGACTAGAAATTTCTGACAAATTAGGGCTTAATTTGTAATAGATGAAAATAATTGGGTGAAGATGGCAGTCTATAAAACCAGGAAGAAGGGTCGATCCATTAAGATCCACTATTGAATAATCATTTCCAACTTGAGCCTTAACTTCTTCGAGAGTTCCAAGAGCTACTATTTTTTCACCTCTAATACCCACTGCTTCAACTGTGGGAAGGTTATCTTCCATAGTAATAATAGGGCCGTTAAAATAAATTTTTGAAATCATAATTCATTCAATCATTTAATGATATTAAATAAAATTACATAAGAAGAATATAAACGGATTCATAAACCTTAATGATACAAGCAAAATCATATTCTCTTTATACTTAGGCAAAAATTTAAAATATTTCAATCAATTCTAAGGATCAACTGAAAACAACTAAAATAATTAATTAAATCAGTAAAGGCGATACCAGATGGTTAGAAAACAGGATTTGAAGAAACTTAATTCGATAATGCAAGAAGGAAACACATTCAAAAATGAAAAGAAATATAATAAAGCAATTGAAAAGTATTTTGAAGCCCTAAATTTCGTTGAAACTAAAGTAAAAGAACTTTCGGATAAGGAAGATGAATTGAACAACATACGTTCACAAATAGATCAAGTTTATTCGATTGAAATAATAGATTATGTCGATAGAATGCGTGAAAACGTAAATATTCAAGATTTTGTAAAAGCTTACCAGACATTGGATGAAGCCACGAGAATTGCTGATAAGATTGAAGATAAAGAAATGCGAGATTATGAAATCGAGCAAATAAATTACCTTTTTAACCAAACTAAATTTGATGAATCAATCAATAAAGCGAAAGTATTGAGAGAAGAAGGTCGATATGACAATGCCATCAACATTTTAAAAGAAACGCTAGTTCAAGCAGAAAATTTCCATGCAAATGAGCCTGATCATAAACAGATAACCAATATAAAGAATGCAATTAATGAGACCTACTTGATTCAAATAAGGATCCTACTAGAACAAGGTAATAAATTAAAAGATGATAATATGATTGGAGAAGCACTAAATTCTTACCAAGATGCATTAAAAATTTCGGATAATTTCTTCGAATCTGAATTAAAATCAACTAAAATTGCTAATATAAAAAATTTAATCAATCAGCTTCATATCATTTCTATCAAACCAGTATTGGAGGAAGGAGAAAAATTATTTAAGGAAAATCGGTTTGAAGATAGCGTCAAAAAATTTGAACTAGCATTAGAAATTGCAAATAAGATGTTCCCATCTATACAGAAAGATAACGAAATAAGTAAAATCAATTCCACAGCAGCAAAATCAATCAACCCTACATTCTTGGAACGGATCAAACCAATTTTGGATAAGGGAAAAGAGTTAATTATTAAAGAATTTTTTGAGGAAGATGTTAATATCGTTAACGAAGCTATTGATATATTTGATAAAGCTCTCGCTATTTCAGAAAAAATGGCCGATACTGAAGGGAAAAATCAAAAAGTAAAAGAAATAGGGGACTTGATTAATAAAACTTGTCAAGCAAGAATTAATTTACTAAAAGACAGATCTCTACAATTTATCGCTCAAAGAAATTTTGAGAAAGCTGTTAATGAATTATACGCTGCGATTAGTATTACAAAAAGAATGGTAATACTTGAAGGTATTAATGAGGTCTTCAATGATTTAAAAAGTTCTGTGAATAAAGTTTATATTTTACAAATCGATGAGATTCTCAATGATGGTCAAAAATTCTTGAAACAAAAGGAATATGATAAAGCAATCGATATTTTTAATGATGCACTCAAAATGACTGATAAAATGTATCTTACTACTGAGATGGACCAAGAAGTCAGTAAAATAAAAAGTTTGATCTATCAAGCTGAACTTAAAGATTTGGTAGGAAAAGGTGATTTAACAGAGGAGAAAAAAAAATTTGAGAAAAGTCTTGATAAGTTAAATAAAAAAATGGAATATGCTAAAACCATTGATGATATCAATCGCCGATATGAGGAAATGGATAATATTAAGAGATCTATTGATGAAGTCCATTTTTCAGAGATTAAATTATTAGTTGAAAAGGGCGTACAATTATCTGACAATAAAGAATTTGAAATGGGATTTGAAAATTTTGAAAAGGCGATGAAAGTACATGAGCTCATTGAGAGCCCAGAATTTAAAAATAGAGTCCCAATTAGGTTTAATTACAAAAATGAATTGATTAAAAAAGCGAGAATTGATATTTTAGAAAAGAAATTCGAGGATGCAATTAAGAGTTGTGAAAAAGCACTAGAATTGGATAACACATTTATTGATGCTTATTATCACATCGGGATAGCTAATACCCAAAAAAATGACTATGATTCTGCAAGAAAATCTCTTAAAAAAGCTTTAGAACTAAAACCAGATCATCCTCAATCATGGAATCTGGTAGGATATACCCATGAAAAAAGGCAAGAATTCGATGGTGCATTAGCAGCATATGATCAAGCAATTAAGTACAAACCGGACTTCGCTGAAGCATATTATAATAAGGGAAATATTTTAAAAAGCAAATTGCAGCATGACGAAGCCATAACATCATACTCAAGAGCGATAGAATTGGATCCGCTTATAACACATGCTTGGCTTTTTCTAGCATCAGAATATTTTGGCAAGAAAGATTATGACAAAGCAATTTATCATCTTGAAAAAGCAATTGAAATTGATCCAAGTTTAGAAAAAAGTTTCAACAATCACTTAGATCAAGTAAAACAAATCATTAAGACAATAAGTAACCAATTGGAAGAAATGTATCAAGTTAGAAATTAAGTTATATAAATTATAAAATGAACATAAAAAAATCCAAAAAGGATTTTTTAAAAACTCATTGCTTTCAAGAATTTTGGCCATAATGTTGCTTTAGACAGTATGGGTAATTGTGCAAAAAGACGTTCTCCAACCCACCTGTCATTTTCAGTGTTATATGAAGAAAGGTCTTGAATCATCAATACCTCATAAACGAATTTTCTTACTGTTTTATTGTTCAATAGCATTTCTGTATATGCATTCCATATAGATTTCAGTGAGTTTTTATTTCCATAAAATAAATATTCACATGCATTCCCATTCCGAAAATAGCCATCGAGCAATAGATGTTTTATTTCTTGATCATATTTCACCAGTTCTGCACTTGAAAAGTCTGTGGAATTTGATAATAAGGGCTCTATTACTTTTGAAGCAATATCAGCACTTGCTAGTCCACACAACATCCCTTCATAGAAAAATGCAGTGACTAAACCAGCAGCTTCTCCTAATACCATGATTCTATCATTAGTCATTTTACTAATTGGATGTTTAGAAACGTCTCCAATCACAACCTGAGAAAAATCCCAAGAAACACCTTTCACATAAGGTTCAATTTTTTTATAATTGTTCAAAATTCTTTTCAATTTCTCTTTCAGTTCATGGGGAGATTCCCTATTCCCCATAAACCCGGTATAAAGTCTACCCTTTCCAACATTGAAGAAAAATGGTCCATTTGGACTGATATTAGGGTTAAGATGGAACATGTATTGAAATTTGAAATTCTCATTTAGTATGTCCTCATCAACTTCCGTGTTTAGCGAAATTCCGTTGAATGCGTCTGGAGTTTCAAAACCTAAAGAACGTTGTAGATCAAATCCTCTCGATCCAGTAGCTAACGCTAGTAATTTGCAGTGATAACTTACCCCTTTGTTATTTATTAGTTCGAGATGATCCGAATGTCGGATTACTTTTACTATACGTTCATTAAAGCGTGTTTCGCCTCCTTGTTCTTCAATTTTTTGAATAATCCTTTCAATGAGCAGCTCTGTGTGAGCAATTTTTCCTATTGGAATCGTTCCAAATTCATCTGAACTAATGAGCCCATCATCTTGCTCACTTTTGTAATTTAATTGGTTAAATGGTTTTGGAAAAACAGAATTATCATTCCAAATAATATCATCAATGAATGGTTTATTATGTTGCGCGAATATATTCGTTCTCACGGGAATTTGAGAATTATAATCTTGTCCTTCGATTAGAAGAACTTTTGCATATTTTGAAGCCTTATAGGCAAATGAGGAACCGCAGACACCAGCCCCAACTACGATCAGATCATACATATGTATAATCAAAAAGAGATACACCTAAAAAAAGGTTTTTTTACCTTTAATATTCGTATTAATCTGGTAAAATTAACGCTGGTTTTATTAGGATAATTTAAATAATATTTTGAATAGTTCTAGAAATTTTCGCTAGATTAACCTCTGCCATCCCAAGAGAGATGGTTGAGTCAAAAAATAAAACGACCAGTAATGGATCTAGCTTCCAAGGAATGTCAATGACTCTGGAAAATATTTTCTGATCGTTTTCCAGACTGTAAAAAGTAGTTCTATATTCAGTTGCAACAACATGTCTTATTTCAAACTCTTTTAATGAAGATAAAAGAATGTTTTGGGGTAAAGACGAATAGATAACATTACCGCTAATTGAAAAAATCGCCGCACCCAGAATTTCGTTATCGAATATAAGATTTCTCATCATTTCTATAATTTTGGAATAAAATGGCTGGCTCTCAATGATTTCTGAAGATCCCGCGATAATAGAATTAATTTTTAGATCGAACAACTTGTTTTGAATTTCTTCATATTCTTCAATTTCATGATTCTTTTTAAAATCTTCAAATGCTTCGATAATACCAATCAATCGAGATCTTATGAACAATAAGCTAGCACTTGAATCGGAAAGAAGAACAAAAATAAAGTCTCCCTCAACTTTAAAAACAAACCGAAAACCACCCATTTCAAGAATTTCGGGTGTTTGTTTCATGATAACATTTTCAGAAAAAGAAAAAATTGCTGAAAAGAATGGAGTGATCAAATTGGGCTCTATATTTTTAAATTTATCAGTAAAATTCTGTGAATAAAGGCATGCTCCAGATTTCTGTAAAATAAATAGTGAATGAATTAGCATATTTGTTAGTAAATCGTATTATATAGAATATGTAAAATGCACGTGTTTTTAAGTGTTTCCTCTCAAAATAAAAATATTTAAAGAATTATTAGATCAAATAAGGATCGTACATAGAACGCTTCTTTTTTTATATCTTGGATTGATAATGAAGAACCATCTAATGTTTTTAATTGATTTAATTGGATATTTCTAGCATCATTGGGTTCCATTGAGAAATAATTATCGGAAGCAACAAAATCATATTCATCAGAATCGATAAATACGAAAAGAGCTATAAATTCATTTGAAACTTTAATATCTACTTTTAAACCTGTTAAATCATCTTCCTCAATTTTTAATATTTCCCACTTTATTAATGGATTCTGTAAGTAAAACAGCTTCGGTGCATCAAAAAGTCTCATGCCTTGGTCAATAATTATTTTATCATGAGATTTTAGTTGATAGAATATGAGGTGATCTTGAATTTTTCCTGGTACTATACCAATTTTATTCACATTAAATGATCCAACCATTTTTGATGACAGAGGTAAGATATCAACTTCAAATGTACCTTCAAGTATTTTAATCGAATTTGATTTAAAGATCTTCCATTCGAATACGACAGATTTTCTTTCTTTTAAATCATTCGTCAACCAAAACTCTACCGAATTTTTATCTTCCTTTATACTAGCAAAAACATTTTGATAAAACCTTTTAGCAAAATAATGCAGTGCTTTCCAACGACCAAAATAATCTAACGATGACCAACTTGCTACTGGCCAACAATCATTTAATTGCCAATATAATGCGCCCATACAGCGAAAATCATTTCGATTACGTCTCCAATGCTCAATACCATACTGAATTGCTTCTGCTTGAGTTATTTGAGATAAAATAACTTGATTTTCAAACCCAGGAGGAATTTCAAACCGTTTTTTCATATAATTCAATATTTTCTTATTCCCAGCAGAATTTTTTTGATGGTTTTCCATAATTGGTGAGAAGAAATCAAATTGTTCAGAAGGGCAGATATATTCCAAAGTTTTTATGGAAGGGAAAGATTCATAGCCAAATTCCGACATGAAGCGCGAATTAAATTTCCGATAGGCTTTGAATGGTTTATTTCTATGCCATACATCCCAAAAGTGCGAATCGCCTATATCTGGTGAATTTGAGTTTTGGCTTCCAAGACCACCTCCCACAAAACCGTTAGATGGAGAACTCGGCCAATAAGAATGGTTAGGATCATATCTATTTATTAGTTCAGGTAAAATATTCTCAAAGATCGTTAAATACCCTGATTTAAATTCATTTATTTTATCAACTTCAATAATTTCAGATTCATATAATTCCATCTTCCATAGCCATTCAATTTCATTATTTCCACACCATAAGGCTAAACTTGGATGATTTCTTAATCTTTGAATGTTTTGAATAGCTTCAATCTTAATATTTTCAATAAATTCTTCCTCAGGAGGATAAACAGCACAGGCAAAGGGAAAATCTTGCCACACTAAAATGCCAATCTCATCACAAATGTCATATAATAAATCATCTTCATAGATTCCTCCACCCCAAACGCGAATCATATTCATGTTCGCATCCTTGGCATTAAATAAATTTGATTGATAAAGACCGATTTTTTTACCTCTTGAAATAAAACTATCTACTGGGATCCAATTAGCTCCTTTAGCAAATATAGGAACGCCGTTTAATATGAAGAAAAAAGATTTTCCCCAGTTATCCTCATTTTGTATTAGTCTAATCTCTCTAATTCCTATCTTCTGCTTCAAAGAATCTATAATTTCATTCTTACTAATTGTAACTGAAAGATCATATAGATTTGGGGTACCGAGATCATGAGTCCACCAAAGATTCGGGTCTTCAAGCCTAAACTCAACTTTTGGGTTCAAAGCGTTAACAAGTTTCTCAAGAGTAAATATTTTTCCATCAGGGGCTTTCAATTCCACTTTCAAATTGTAATCGTTAATCTGATTTATCGATAAATTTGATTCTAGATTGATTTCGATCGTTAAATCTGTTGATATAACACCAAGATCAGTATTCTCCTCTAAGTCAGATATCTTATTAAGATTTTTATTATAGTTAAATTTCTGACTAACATAAAGAGAATCGATTTTAAGACTATCATATCCAACTAATTCAACTGGTTTCCATATACCTAAATCGGGTAATTTAGGTCCCCAATCCCACCCAAAAGAATACTGAGCTTTACGTAAATAAGGCACTCCTGAAATTGCAGCATAACCCGTGTTTAGATTTATTCCACTAATTTCTTTCTTTTCTCGAGATTCTACTGTTGGACTTTTTAATTTAACAATCAATCTATTTCCTTTACTCTTTAATATCAATTTTACTTTAAAATCGTACCTAACAAACATGTTATTTGTACTTCCAAGATTCACGTCATTTAAAATAACTTCTGATATGGTATCTAGCCCGTAGAAGCGGAGTAATATGTTTTCATGGTTTAAAAAATCGGATTCCAAATCAAATTCTGTTTTATAGTCCCAGTTTGATTCATAAACCCACGAGACCTCGTGTTCTCTTAAGCCATAAAAAGGATCCTCAATTTCTTCATTATCTAATAAAGTTTCAAATACAGATCCAGGAACCTCTGTAGGTATGTTTAACCCCCTTTCTTCATGCATTAGTGTCCAGTTTTCTTTTAAGGTAATCTTCTCTACTTTTCCCATTATTAACCTTAAATTATTATTTTTGTTTATAGATTGAAGTGAAGCATTGCTGTTTTAATTTTTATAAAAAATAAATACTATCAAATCTAACATTTTTTTATTTTGAATTAATTAGTTATGAATTATCTCTCATAATAAAGAAATTTATATTCAAAGTTCTTCTTTTTTAATTAAGTAGTGTGTGCATTAAGCACAATTAAAAATTGAAAATTGAAAATGAAGATGTCAGATAACGAATTAGAAAGAATTAGACTTCAAAAAGCAGAAACTATGATGAAATCAAGCAAAAATCCAAAAGAAATTGTTAAAATTCAAACTCTGGAACAATTCAACAATTTATCGAAAGAATTTCCAGAAAAAGTGATTATCATAGATTTTTGGGCTGTCTGGTGTGGTCCATGTATGACGTTTGCACCAGTCTTCGAAAAATTAAACTCCGAATACGGAGGAGAGTTCATATTTGTAAAGGTTAACGTGGATGAAGTCGGTTCCATAGCGCAAAGATATGGAATTTCTGGAATTCCCACAACCTTATTCCTTAAGGGAGGAAATGTTGTCCACAAATCCGTTGGGGCTTATCCATATGACCACATGAAGAGAATAATAGAGAAACTAAAATCTTTTAACAAGTAAGGTTTTATATTTTTATTTTATTTTTTAATTTTTTATTACTAAAGGTGTATAAATATAATGGAAAGTATTTCTACTCAACTTAAAAGCATGTTGGAAGAAAAGAAGATTTTCAAGAGTGGTAATCTATTTAAATGCATTCTTGGTCTGAATGAACTGGAATCCAACGTTTTTTCATATTTATTAAAAAATAAGCACGTGACTACAATAGAATTAGCAGATGTTTTAGAAAAAGATAGAAGTTCCATACAGAGATGCTTACAAAATCTAATTGAAATGAAAATGATCAGAAGAGAATCAATGTCATTGAAAGATTTTACTAATTCAAGAGGATATGAAGAATCTAACAAGAGAGGATATCTTTACGTGTATACAGCAGAAGATTTGTATTATATAAAACAAAAATTCACAGATTTATTGGAACAATGGTATCATTCAATGTTAAAATATATAGGCTCTTTAGATAGTCTCTTTGATTGTTACGAACAAGATGGAGAAATATGCTAAAATATCATAATTCAATTTTCTTCTAAAGCATAAAATAGAATGTTTTTATAAAATATTAACCTAAATACAACTGCTATTGATAGATCACCATAGAAAGGTCGTTTTATAAGAAACAATAGAACGATGTCAGATTTGTAAAACAGTTTTTTAAGCTTAATTTCATCTTTTAGATTTATTTAGATGAATAATATAATTTATGAATGAGAGAATGAAAGGCCTCAGTCACCCTTTCTCCTGTAAGTGCACTCGTTTTGTAATAGCCCATAAATCCGTGTAAATTTACTATCTGATCTACTTTGTGATCAGAGGATTTTATAGTATCATTTTCCTCAAGTTCTTTCACATCAATGAGATCAATTTTATTTCCAAAAAGAATCATGGGTATTTCTCCACAGTTAGATCTTACTTCATTAACCCATTTATCTATTTCAGACACGCTTTTTCTTTCATCTGGGGCATGAGAGAATACAACAATACATCCGCTACTTCCCTTGTAAAATTTCTTTCGCATTGTTTCATATGTTTCTTGACCCGCGATATCCCAGATAATTAACTCTATCGTGTCATTCTCAATTGTTTCTTCAAATCGAGAAAACTGAGCTCCTAAAGTTGAAATATATTCCTTTTCAAATTCTCCCTTGGTAAATTTTTTAACTAGAGAGGTTTTTCCTACTGCAGGTGCTCCCACTACAATTATTTTATGTTTTATCACTCTCATTTATCCAACCAACACATTTACTAAACAATTTCAATCTTAAATTGAATATTCAGATCAATGATTATAAATATTTATACCTTCATTACAATTAAAACAATCTTAAAATCTGATTATTTTTTTAAAACTTTTATAGTTTTAAAAACTATGATAATTCATGGAAAAAAATACAAATAAACTTCCAAAATTATCTCTTATATTATTTATCGCTACTGTTACGTTAATCAGTTCCGTTTCAAACATGATTTCTCCAAATCTTCTTATTATTTCTGCGTACTTTGGTTTTGGAGGAAACACGGTACCTCTAGGCGTTTTAACATCTTCATTTACCTTTCTCTCAGGAGTCACCATGCTAATTTTTGGATATTTAGCGGATAAAATCGTGCGAAAATGGATTGTTATTAGTGGTGCTTTGATCTTTTCTGTATTTTCTACCTTAACCATTCTTGTCCCCCCGGGATTGTTCGGATATGTTCTTTTTTTTATCTTTACTATAATGACAGGTGTGGGTTATGGAGCTTTGATTCCAAGCACGTTTTCCTTAATTGGGGATATAATTAGTCAAGAAGACCGCTCAAAGGGCTTCTCATTTTTCTCGATTTCTTCGTTAATAGGAATGGTCTTAGGCACGGGATTGGCAACCTTTTCAGAAGATTGGAGAACTTCATTTACCTTAATTGGAGTTGCAGGCTTAATAACTACAGTATTATTCACGTTTTTTAAGGAGCCTTCAAGAATTGGAAGAGATTATATCAATACAATACCAGATGATGTTGCGGAATATACTTATAGGATTAAACGTGCAGATCTACGCGTGATATTTAAAAAAAAAGCAAATGTATGGTTAGTGATTAATTTTGTAGATACAATCCCAACAGGGATAATTCTTTTCTTGCTTTTTGCCTATATGGAATCGTATCACCTAATTCCTTCTGATGCTACTATATTCTTTCTACTGTTCATTTTGTTTGCCATATTAATTGGAACGATTGTGTTTGGATATATAGGCGATACTCTATTTCGGAAAGGAAATAAAAAAGCACGAGTAAAGCTTGCTCTTTATGGAAACATTCTCCCTATTCCTTTCGTTTTTATAGCTTTAATAATTCCGTTCAAATCACCGAATTTGATACCCGGAATCATAATTTGGATACTGTTATTTATGATTGGAATGTTCCTAAATGGTGCAGTTAATGGTAACTGGTACGCTACTGTTGTGGATTTAAATTTACCTGAACATCGAGGTACTGTTCTAGCTGCATCCAATTTCTTTGACATAATAGGCAGGTCGATTGGTCCCTTGATTGGAGCGATAATTGCAGATACATTTGGATTCGTTTTTGGAATGATGGTTTCAATTTTCTTTTGGATGCTAATACCTTTCTTTTGGATTTCGGTCCTAAAGAACGTGGTTCCTGAAATGGAAAAAACTTCTGAGATATTTAATGAAAGACTAGAAAAGGTGTCATAAATAATTAATCAAAAAGATATAATATTTCAATTAATAATACTAATAAAAAAAAACTCACTGAAAAAGGGGATTTAAAATGATAATGAAAATGGATTTAATCAAATCAAAAAAACCCGAAACTACTATCGAGGATATGGCATTATGGTTTCAATCTCACCCAAATGTCCAATTGAAGTTGGTTTCTCAATATGTTGCTAATGGGGCAGTTTGGACTTCATTATTTTATGAAGGATAGTCATATAAATTCTTGAAAAAGCAAGATCAATATAAGTAATTTTATCCTATAATATCGCTTGGATAGAACAAAATTAATTAATTATTTGCTATTTTAGGATATAATTTCAAATAAAAATTTAACAAGAGTTTATGAGTCAAAATATTGTCTTGGTTCTGCTTAAGAACAAGACCTTTTTCTTATTTTGGTTAGGATTTATAGGTTATGGATTAGGCAATGCCCTTTTTACGATAAGCTTGAACTGGTGGGTTTATATCACGACGGGTTCCGAAGTTCAGCTAGGGATTGTTGGAACGTTGAATTTCTTGTCAATGATGATTTTTAGCCTCCTGTCAGGAATTTTAGTCGATAAATTTCATCGAAAGAAAATTATTTTCCTTTCAATCATACTTAGAGGCATAATCATTTTATGTTTTCCTATTTTTGGAATTTTTGGCTGGCTTCAATTATGGATTGTATATCTAATTGCTTTTACTCAGTATATTACATTTCCCTTTTTTGTTAATGCAATAAATGCAATAATGCCTCAATTCATTGAAAAAGAGCATTTAATGACAGCCAATGCATTGGTAGATTCTGCGTATTGGTTCTCAACCTTTATCGGTTTCCTTTCAGGAGGTTTTTTAATAGATTTCTTTGGAATTTATACTCTGATTTTTATGAGCGTCATAATATTTCTTATCACCCCGTTTTTGTTCGTTAAAATTCCGTATACATTTCAAAAAAGGGGAGGAAAAGTAAATTTTCTAAATTTCATGGGTGATATTAAAGATGGATTTGGTCAAATATTTAAGGATAAGGTACTGTTTATTATGGTATTCACATGGACAGGTTTAATTATACTATTTTCCACGGGTGCTACCAACATTGGATGGCCCGTGTTTTCGAGAGTGATTCTGAGTGCAGGTGCTGAGGGTTATGGCTTATTGGTATCTGCTTCATCTCTAAGTGCCATGATGGGAAGCATTTTCTTGAGCGTTTACGGATCTAAAATGAAAATGGGACGGCTTTTTCTCTTCGGGCTACTTCTTGGAGGAATTGGAATGATTATTTTTAGCATGACCACCACGTTATCCATCTCTCTAGTCATTATCTTTCTGACTTTTTTCCATTTTCCCATGGTAAATGTACCATATTGGACAGCTCTTCAACATAGGGTCCCAGAAGAAGAGTTAGGAAAGGTTTCTGGTGCTACATTCACGGTTAATACGGGCTTAAGCCCCATTTCAACGTTCCTTACTGGTATAATGATGGAACGCGTATCCGTTACCTTACCTTTCGTTTTAAGTGGATGCTCATACTTAGCGAGTTTCTTTATTGCTTTTTCTAACAAAAAACTTCGAAACTTGGATTAATTTAAATGGTATTATTCTTGTGTATTTATTCCTTATATGCAAAACGTTTTTAAACTTAATTTGGTTTATAACCATTAAATAATAATGGTGAAAACTCAAAAATGTCATGTAATGATCTTAAGAAAGGAGATGTTGTTGTTTGTGAAGAATGTGGTCTTGAAATGAAAGTCTCAAAAGCATGCCACTGTGGTGATGAAGAAGGAGCTTGCACAGATCAAGGTTTTACGTGTTGTGGAAAACCCATGAAAGTAAAATAACTTAATTTTAAATTCTTTTTTTAATTTATCTAATCAATTTTTAACTGTTCTGACTTAAAATAAGTAATGGTTATCGAAACCTCTTTGGAATTGTTAATGCCTTTTCTTATATTTTAAGAAATTGCCCGATCTATCAATTCCAAGAGATCAATCATCTTTAAGTTTGATTTAGATTCTTTAATGGCATCCAGGAGATTTCTATAACAAAAAGGACAAATACTTACGATATATTCAGCGCCTGTTTCTTCAGCTTCTCTAATTCTACTTTTAGCAATTTCTAATGCTAACTCTGGAAAGCCCTTTTTTACGCCCCCTCCAGCTCCACAACATTTAGCACTTTCCTTAATTGTTTTCATCTCAATTAAATCTGTAATTTTTGATAACAATCTACGTGGTTCTTCATACAAAGGTGAAACTCCTGCATTTCTTCCAGTATGACAAGGATCATGATATGTGGTAGTCATTTCTAACTTCTTAAGATTAATCTCATGGTCTTTAATGAATTTATCTAAAAATTCGATTGTATGAAGGACTTCGATATTTAAATCATCGAGATAATTTTTATAATCTACTTTTAGTGTTCTATAACAACCCGCGCAACTCGTAATTATCTTCTTTATGCCACTATTTTTGAACAACTCATAGTTTTTTATTGCGACAGAGTTAAAAGCATTTAAATCGCCCGTTCTTTTTGCAACGCTCCCACAACAGACTTCTTTTTCTCCAAATACTGCAAAATCCACTCCAAGTTTATGAAGAACTTTAGCTGTACTAATTGCTACTGATTGAATTTCAGGAGTCAAGGCGGCTGTACACCCAACAAAATAAAGAATATCTGCTTTATCTTCTTGAGCTCTTTTCACCTTGAAACCGAGGTTTTGAAGCCAGTTATCTTTTTCCTTGTTATTTCGCTGATATGGATTTAACAAATCTATCAGGGCATTGTTCATTGGTATGTGGGCTTCTAATCCACACCCAGCATCTACTAACTCTGCTCTTAGTGCTTCATAAATAGTTGCGTTATCCATATCATAGGCACACGCTTCAGAACAAGCATTGCATATGGGACATTGGTAAATTACTTCAGCTAAATCTTTACTCAGTTCTAACTTGCCTTGCCATAGAGATCGAATAATTTGCATCTTACCTCTTCCGAAAAATGGCTCAAAACCCACTGTATGATCTCTTGATACACATACTCCCGATTTAGGAGGATCTGAGGAATAATCTGTTGCTTCCCTGCAATCTCCACAACTAATACATTGCAGAATCATTGGTCCGAGTTTATCTAGATGTTTGAATTTCTCTTTTGAATTTATTTCAACCATGTTCTCACCCCTACTCTTCTTTGACGATATAACGTGACATCTCATCCTCGTAATTATACATGTGAAATTTATTTGGGCTTAGGAGGAAGTTCGGATCTACGGATTTTTTCATATTTTTAAAAAATTGTATAAAATCAGGAGTGTACGCATCCGCTTCTACTATGGATTGTGAGATAGCCTCTCCAAGCCAGTAATGCACTCCACCATAGCGGACTTGAAGTCTTAATTTCTTGTGCCACATTTTCATGGATGTTTCTCGTTGTTCATCGATATTGTCAGCATTAAAGCCCCCCACTATCACGCAATTACCGTTCGGCATGAGAAATATGACAGTAGCAAATAAAGAAATGCTCCCAAGGGGAAACTCGCTTTTATATTTAATGTCAAATTGATTACTTTTTTCAGCTACATCGGGAATCGCTGATATTGGCACCTTATGACAAGTGGTACATGAAATTTTAGGAGGAGCAACTGAAATATATTTATTAAAATAATTATATGCGTACTTCAAGTTAAATTTCCAATCTCTTGAAAGAGTAGCATCTAAATCCACTTCTTGCATCTCAAATTCTCTAGCATCCTCTTTCATTATATTTTCGACTTGTTCAAGATATACATCTAAAATTCGCTCATCCATCGCTTCTACCAAGATAGAAAAGATAGGTCCTTTCAATCGTGGTCTTTTGTTGGGTTTGTTTTCCACCAAGCTTGCTAATAATTGCATGGTGATGAGTGGAACAACTAATACATCGTGTAATCCATCTCTTACTTCCGCTCTTAATCGATGTAATAGTTCGTAAACTTTATTATAATCGTTCTTATTCAGGATATAATATCGTTGTGCTTTGAAGGGAGTCACCGGAAATAATTTCAGAAATGCTTTTGTCTTGATACCCATAGTACCAACATCTCCCATAAAAAGACCAGTAAAATCGGGAGCAACTCCATAACGACAGAAGGGTTCAGCATATTTATTAGCTGCTGCTCCAGTCCGGATGATAGTTCCTTGAGGATTTGGAAGTACCACCTCTACACCTAAACAAATATCTGGTACTACACCATATTTAGTAGAACCAAATCCAGCAGTACTATTCGATAATCCTCCTCCAATAGTTGCAGAGAATCCACTTCCAGGACCAAGTACCCCTGTAGTTAGCCCCTTATCATGTAATCTTGAAACTAAAGCACCCCACGTTATTCCAGCTTCCACTTCACAATAATAATTATCTTCATTTATATGAAGGATATTATTCATTCGAGTGAGATCTATCAGAATTCCTCCTTGAGTGACTGAGCCACCAACAAGATCTGCCCCACCTCCTCTTGGTACCATTGGAATTTTGAACTTGTTCGCAATTTTTACGATTTCAGATACATCTTCACTTGATACAGGTTTCACGATCATATCTGCCCATCTATCTGGAAAGGCCGGATCTACATTCCGAGAATATGCCGCTTTCATAAAATCTTTTTCAGTGATATATTTTGAACCTATTATTCCTTCAATTTCTTTGTAAGCTTTATCTAAAGTTGCCATTTAAAGTTCATTTTTTTTAATCAATAATTATAATATAGATTCTGTGATTTAATAATAATTAATAATGCATATTTTAAGCATATCAAATTAATATTAATTAAAATTAGGGAGTGATTTTATGGGATTTGTTAAAACACCCGAAGAGCTAATAAAACTAAAAAGAAATTCTTTCGATTTTTATAATGCAGAATTTCTATCTATGTATTGGGAAACAAAATCAGAAATTGTCAAACGATTATTACCACCTCCACTAAAACCCGCGAAATATCCAGTAGCATGCGCATTCATTGCTAATTATCCCCGAACAAATTTTGGAGTAACTTACAGAGAAGGTGCATTGTTTTTATTTGCGGAATTTGATGATATCACTGGAATGTATTGTCTTGCAATGCCAGTTGATAATGATATGGCGATGATCGGTGGAAGAGAGGTTTTTGGGTATCCTAAGAAGATGTCTAATATTCATTTTGAAAAGAAGGAGAGAAAATTTGAAGGGTGGGTAGAGCGACATGGAATTAAATATATTGAAGCAAAAGCAGATCTTAACAATAAACCAAATGCTAAAGATTTTCTAAAAATTGGAATGGATCTTGGTTTAAATCCTAGTAAACCCGCAAGTATAACTTACAATTTTAAGTTCTTTAGATCTCCAAAATACGTAGATTTTGACTATAATCCTCGCTTGATTAGGGAAGAAATCACTATGCAATCTAGCGAAATGGCATTGGGAGATCTTGAAATAAAATTAAATCATTCAGATGATGACCCTTGGGATGAAGTAGAGATAGAAAGAATCCTTGGGTGCTTGTATCTCAAGACTAACAGTCAAATGCAACCTGGTGAAATTGTTGCAGAAGTTGATTCGGAAAAGTTCGAACCATATTCATTCATAAAAGTGGATAGATATGAGAAATAACCTTTATATAGTAGAGTTTTTTTATTTCTCTTTTTTTCTATTTAAATTAGGTTAAAAAACAAGATTAGATCATTTTAATTTTTTTACTCGAGTTTCAATTTTTTTCTGTAGCTTTTCTAATGATGGAGGAGGTCCAGTATTGATTTCTTTTCCATCAATAAAAAGCGCATCACCTATACCCCATTCTTCAAAATTGTTTCTGTTAAAAGTATTAATTTCTTGATAAATGACCTTATCTCCAAATTCACTTGAAGCTTTTTTGGCTCTTTCAAAAACAAGATTCTGAGCGGGACACCATCCATTAATGAAGGCAGTAACAATTACTTTGCCAGGTTTTTTTGTGGGAGCTTTTTTCGGTTTGATCCAATTTGGAGGATCAACATCATTGGTAAAAGGCTTCCATAACAATACCGCAATACCATGTTTATCAACTTTCTGATAACCTTGCTTTTTAAACCATGAAGCCTTCATCCAAAATGGAAGGGATACTCCCCACGCCACTAAACCTTTACCACCACGTTCTTTCACATCTTCTTCTGCAGCTTTAAGAAGCTCCTTCCCAATTCCTTTCTTTTGATTATTTCCTACTCCTTCTTCATAGCCGTGTACCCAAATGCAGAGAATATAGTAGAGATCCTTTCCTTTTGCCATGGAAAGTTCAATCGGTACATATTGTATCATGCCAACGACTTCATCATTATCATTAAGAGCTAATTTGACTCCAAGATCATAATTATTTTCTTTCATCTTTCGATACCAATTTTCCTTATGATCTCCGGCTTCTTTCATCTCTGAAGACCATCCTTCTAAGCACATGAAATAAGTCTCTTCGTGCCTTTCTTCTAAATTAACTATCTTCAACCTAAAATCTCGCCTCAAAAATGCAATGATTATATTCTTTTATTCTGTAAATATTAATTGTTTCTGATTTCTTGTAATATAATTCTTATGAGACTTCATATTTTTTATTGTTTTAGAATAATTATATATTACTGAATTCTTTTGAATCACATGGGACATGATTTATTTTGAGTCACAAGGAAGTTTTATTACGGGGAACCAATCGTATAAAGCTTTAACTTCAAAAAAATCGAGAGGAATTCTTACATTAACGGATCAAGTGCTATCCTTTCAGTCTGAAAAAGATAAAATTATTTATGAAATTAAAATAAGTGATATTAACAAGTTCTATTTTAAGCGCAGACATACTCTTCATTATATTGTAATAGAAGATATACACGGAAATACGTATTCCGTTCACGCAATGATTAAAAAAAAAGATTCAATCTTAGTGTCTAAATATGAAACTCTAAATTTATTTAGCCATTTAGCTAGAAATATATTGAAGAAAGATAAAACGATTTTTTATGAGATCACGGGAGGATTTTGGAAAGGTTTACCAAACTTATTAAACTGGAAAGCAAATATGGAGATTGGAATCCTTATTTTGACAGAGGATTATTTATCTTTTAAACCATATGATAAGGGAATAATGCGGGCAATTCATACTTTACAAATAAAAAATATCATTCCATTCCTTCAACAGTCCACTAAAATGGTGCAAATCGAGATGAAAAATAAGGATATCTATACATGTATACCTCTAAGAGAAAAATTAGGAAGACAAGTACCCGATAAAAATAAAATAGACAAATTAATTGAATTGCTTAATCAAGTGAAGATGTATAAAGAATCTGAACAGCTTAAATTAAAAGACTTAGAACAAAAAAGAATTGATCAGATTAAATCCATGATATTGGTATCTACGCGATTGAAATTAGAAATGATGCGTATCGCGTTGAACATGGATGAAAAAATATTTGATAAGAAAATTTTTGAATGGGCAAAAAAATTCAATTTTGTAATAGATGGTGATTATCTAATCATGAATCCTGAATATATTTCTGGTTTCCTTTATGATTTAGGAGATGAGAAAAGTTTAAATGTTCAATGTCCCTATTGCCAGAAGTTTATCGAGCCCAATGTAAAAGTGTGTCCATATTGTGGAGTATCTCTTTAATTTTTTAGATTTTCAGTCAAAGTGCAGTATGTGCATATTTGTGTTTTACCACTAGGATAACCACAAATCTTACACTCTTGAAATTTTTCAAAAGGAACAGATTTGTATAATTTTTCAGATATTCGTTGAAAACTATCAAATAAATTATATTCAACTTCTGGAAGGATAGTCTTTATCTTCAAGATAAAATCTAAAACTCGCTTTCTAAGGATAGGATCATCTTCTCTGTAAGGACAATGAGAGGGATAATATTTTAAATGTTTCAAATTTGCATATAAAAAAATTTCTTCTTCAGGAATCTTTATCAGCGGCATAACTTTTTTAATAAAATGCTTTTTCGCTTCCATGGTTTCTGCTTTGAAAAGATATTGATTAGCTATGAGTTGATGGCGTTTATGAAGGACATTCATAAGAAATGTTTCGGTAATATCAGTTAAATTATGTCCAAGTGCTAAAACAGTTCCACCCAAGTTTTTTGCTTCTTCATTTAACAATCGTCTTCTAATAGTAGCACAATAATTACACGTATATCTCTCAGCAGCAGTTCCTTTTTTTAATAATAAAATTTCATCTAAATTTTTCCCTACTCGTTCCTTGAATGAAATAATTTTATGTTCGATATTGTATCTTTGACAATATTGTTTTGCATCTTCAATACTGTTTTTTCGATAATCCTTGATTCCCTCATCAATAGTAAGTGCAATTATTGGTTCAATATTTCTAATTTTTTCCTTAATCTTACCTATATTATATAATAAGCTTATAGAATCTTTTCCACCAGATAATCCAACTATTATCCTATCAGCTGGTTTTATCATTTTATAATGAACTACTGTTTGGTATATCGTGTTTTCAATTAAATCAGTAAAACAATCAGGACAATGGAATTCACCATTAACTTTCTTTTGGATTACCATCGATTTTTTATGACAGGAAGTACAAGATCCACTTTTTAATTGAATAGAATATTCGCTATGATTTGCTTTATAATCTTCCGTATAATTTCACTCTCATTACTTTATTCTGGTAAGAGTATTGATCTTACCACCTAATTTCTGCCTAGATTTTCCTTCTGAAGAATTTATTACATTTTCATCAATTAAATCATAAATCGCATGTTTCAAGGTAATAAGAGGGATTTTTTGGAGCTCTCTTATCTCAATAAGTTCATCAACGGATATTGATTCCCCGGGTTTAATCATTGATTTAATGAATCTTTTTATGTCCCGCAAATCACTTGTAATGGTGATAATCTCTTGATTTTCATCATCACTTAATTTAACTTCTGAAACGCTGATTTTAGACATTAGGAATTTCACTTGCTCCTCAAGTAACCTAATTCTTCCTTTTAATTCAGAAATCAAATCATTTTTTGATTTTTTTTCGGATTTCTTAATAGTTAGATATTTTTGAATAAGTTCTCGAAGTTTTGAATCTTCAATATTAGCCGCATTTATTATCCCTATCTTCTCCCTTTTAGTATGACTCTTTTTCAATGGGATGTTGCACTCCTTGGCTAGCTTTTCAAGGAGAGAAACAGTTAAATCATTCAGACTAACCATGCTATTCACCAAAGAAGAAAATAATGAAATTTCTTATATTTAATGTTTAAAAATCATCGATTAAATAAAAATTATTAATAACTCAATTAATTTTGGAATGAATTAAAAAAAAGTAACAAAAATAGATTATTGTTTTAGAATAATTTTACTAAGTTCTTCCCTCATTTTTGAATGAAATAGAAGTATAGAATTTTCGCTTAAGGTTAGTATTCGAAACTTGAGTTGAATTTGGCCACCAAAAAAATCAATTATATGGAAACTTGGTGTTATTCCAAATACATCCTTATACTTCCGACAAACTTCTTCGATCTCAGCGACTTTTATTCTAAATTGATAGTGAGGTACTTGCATCTTAATATTGAAGGAATGAACAACATTACTATCATTTTCCATCACTTTCTCATAGAATTGCTTTAATTCTTCTTCAGATTCTTTCCTCATCTCTTCATTAAACACATCAATATCCAAACGAGCATTTCCAATTACTTGAGGGGAACTTATTAGTTTCTTAAATCTCGTGAATTTTTTTTTTCGTTTGAGTTGAATTGAGTAGTTTAGAATCATAGAAGATACTAATTCTGAGTTTGAGAGTTCAATGATAATCTTGTCAAACGTTTCAATTACTACTCGAGTTAGAGTGATAGATCTAACTATCCCTTTCTTTCCTTTAATTTTCACGATTTCTCCTATATCAAAGGGATCAATTATCCACATCAATAATCCAGCAATGTAATTTGAAAATATACCACTTGTAGCGAATGCTAGTGCTGTACTAATTGATCCCGTTATGATAGCACTATATTCTGTTGGGATGCTAGTAAAAGAAGGGAATCCAACGATTATCAAGTAAATAAAACTTACAATCATAATTATCCTGATAATAAACATGAATTTGTTTCTCGCTCTCACTGATATTTTAGAAATACTACTCAAAAAAATGTTCAAAGCAAAATTCACTGCATATAAAATCAAACCAATCAAGGTGAGATATACCGAAGCTTCAATATCTGTTGAAAAAAGGGTTATTTTCTTACACCTCCCCCAAGTTTATTACTTATTAATTGGTATTTGTCCCATCCATTGAATATTGCTTCGTGGTATATTTCATATACTAAATCTCTCAAAAAAGAATCCATAAATTCCAATATTAATATAGGTTTGATTGAGTTAACATACAATTTAATGCGAACGCTTCCATATCGTATTCTATCTATTGTATATTCTGGACGGAGTCCAAACACCAACTCATATTTATCAAAAACCTTCATTAATTTATCATTTAGAGTTTCTAGATTGACGGAACCTAATAATTCAAGTGGTTTTATATACCTAGTGGTTTTGATATTTGAAGATAATAATTTGTTGATCATTTTAGCATATTGTTTATACAATGCCTTTTTATCAAATTCCTCCTTTTTTAGGGTTCTATATGCTTGATACTTCTTATGAGTGTATTTAATAACTGAAGAACCATATACGCTGCTGTTAGGAATGATAACATTAACGCCATCAAATTCTCTAATTACGGTATAATTTAATGTAATCTCTTGAATTATGCCCTGAATTCCATTTGTTTCTACTAAGTCTCCCACCTCAAATTGTCCTGATCCTAACAAAAATCCCCCCGAGATTATGTTATTGATAATCTTGCTCAAGTTTAATGATATGGAGATTAACAAAAAAGGCAGAATAGCCATCAAAAAGGGAAGATTTATTGTACCGATAAACCAAAAAATGAAAAAACTCCATATCAGATTGATAATAATGGAAACTGTAGCCCGATAAAAACGCTTCTTTATGAAAAAATTTATAAGCCGTATGACTGGTTTTCGAACGATGAAAATTATAGCGATAACAAGAAATAGGTTAACTGATAATTCGTGTAATGGAGAATAAAAGTAAACCCATATAGCTAATGGTAACAACAAGCATAAATAAACTAAATATTTGATATAATTTTTCATATTAATTCCTTAAATTTTATTTTTAGTGAATTTAATCATCAATTTCGAGAAATCCGAATAAGGGATAAAATCTCACCTCGAAATTATATATTAAATCTAATGTTAATCTAGATAGGGTTCATATAAACTTTTTTGCATTCATAGTTTTATATAAAAATAGTAGTTGGTAAAGTTTTTTTAAAATGCTGCATATAAATATTATAATGATACGAAAAATCGTATCATAAGTTTTATAGATTTAGACCAAAGAAACACCGGTTTTAGGCATGACAAGTGGAATTGTGAAATGGTTTGACGCACGTAAAGGTTATGGCTTCATTACGCGCGATGATGACTCCTCTGATGTTTTTGTTCATTTTTCAGTGATTCAAACTCCAGAAGATGAATTCAAAGTCATATATGAAGGAGACAAGGTCGAATTTGATATTACAGATGGCGATAAGGGTCCACAAGCCAGTAATTTGAAGATTATCGAAAAAGGACCTCGTAAGAGTTTTCGAAACCGAAGACGAGATTAATTATATAAAGACTTTGATATATTTTGTAAATATTTAAATATTGGAAATATCAGGAGAGACACAAGGTTTGGAAAACTCCAAGTGAGGATGTTTTTCTCTTTATTCTCGGAATTTCCGTTTTTTTTTTCATTCCTTTCTTTTTATTTTATACCCCGAATTGATTTTTGTGATCTTGGGGGGGCACGAAAGAACTTAACTGACGGATAACCCAAAATGAACACACCTACTCTCTTACCCGTCAGATTGACAATTTTTTTGATCTCTTGGTTATCTCTCATTGCGATTTGAGTCCACCCATTCCAACATGACCCTATTCCCAGCGACTGAGCTGCTAATCGGCCATAGGTGACAATTATTCCTATATTAAATGCTTCCATTTCTGAATTTTCGTCGGATTCAACAAATACTACGTGAGGTGCATCAAAAAAGACGGGACTCTTAAAAATCCTACTAATCCGTTCAAAAAGTTTTCCATATTGTTCATGCATTTCCTCATTTTTGTTTAGCTGCGTAATTACCGCATCGTTTATTTTTTTAATAACTATTGGATCTGAAACGATAGAAAATCGTTCTGAACGTAAATTTCCTCCCGTAGGGGCATATCTCATAACTTCAAAAATTTTCTTGAGTTTTTCTATTTCAACTTTTTTATCTTTATATAAACGAATAGAGCGATGAGCTCTTATAAATTTATAAATCTCATCATAGGATATGATAGTTTCTGGGTGATTTACTCCTTCAAATTCATATGAATCATCATCTATGTCATGTAATATCGCATCTTGAGGACATCTTGCGATACATTTTCCACAAGCATTACAGAATCCATCAGGATCATTAAAAATTACTTTATGTTTCTCCTTATCAGGTCGAAAAACAACGCAAGTTGTTAAACAAATATTACATCCATTACATTTTTCAATATCAATTCCGGTGATTGACATGTTAATCTGCTTTTTCCTTTCAATTATTTATATTTTTCCACCAGTATAGAAGGTTCTGAGAGTCCAATCTGAATTTTACCAGAGACTTTCAACATCCATTCTATAAGAATAAAATTAAAAGAGTTAATAAAGTTAATTTATACTATCTCAGTATAATATTCTAATTCGAGCAATGATGTATTACGAAGAAAATAGGTATTTCACTGCTAATAAAACGCATGGAATCATTTAAATTGAAATAAAAAAAAAGATACTTAGTCATAAAAGATTGAATAAGTGAAATTTATGAATGAAACAAATCCTAATATTCCAAGCGTTTGTCCAAATTGTGGCAGTCCTTTAGCAGAGAGGGAGGGGAAGTATGGAAAATTTTTAGGATGTACCAAATTTCCAGACTGCCGATTTATTTTTGATTTGAGCCCTTCAACTGAATTAAAATGCCCTGATTGTGGAAAAGAACTTAAATGGAAAGGGGGAAAAATGGGACGCTTCCTTGGATGCACGGGTTATCCTGAATGTACTTTTTTATATAATCCTGAATCGAAGGATAAGCGAGACATTTTTTGTCCTGAATGTGGAGAAAAATTAGAATTAAAGACTGATGAAAAGGGGACATTTTTACGATGTACAGGAGATCAAGATTGTTCCTTTGAACTCGAAGTAAAAATGGAAAAGACTATAAAATGCCCTGAATGTGGTGGGAGTTTACGGAAAAGAACTGGAAAATTTGGAGTGTTTTTAGGATGCCAAAATTATCCCGAATGTCGATTTGCATTTAGCTCTGATCGTGCAGATCAAGCTACCTTATTATGTCCCGAATGCGGTTATCCTTTGAGTGTCAAAGAAGGAAAATATGGAAAATTTTTAGGTTGTACTGGATTTCCAGATTGTAAATTTATTTTAAACTTGAAGTAACTTTCCTTCCTTATATTTCTTCATTCCTTCTTGATCGTAAGATTATGTAGTGCTTTATAATGTACATTTTTGATATAATAAGACTGAGATCCGATTTTTTTTCATAATACGAATTCTTTAATAATTCAAAACTTTAGGAAATCTTGTAAGTAAGTTAAAGGTGTTTTTAATGGATTCGTCTGTTTATAAATCTGCTAGTAAAATCAAATGCCCAGTTTGTAACCATAAATTTATTCCGGCATATTATCACTTAGAAAAAATTGATTACGTAATAGAAAATAACCATCAATATTTCAAGATTATGAAACAGAAAACTAGTAACGGTGACCTCAAACCAAGAAACTTGGTTAGAAAATCATGGATAACTACTTGCCCAAAATGTTTTTATATATTAAGATTTGCTGCTGAACTAGGGAAAAAAAGATTTTTAAATGGGGATAGTTCAATATTACATTTAAAAGAGTTCAAAGAGAATGACAAATGGTTTAAATATGAATTTGAATCAATTAAGCAACCCATTAATGAACTAGCTACACTTAATAAAAAATTCTTGGAAAATGTTCAGAGCAAAATACTTGACGCTTTAGAAGGTTTAAATCTTTTCAAGTGGGGAAGATTATATAAAAAATGGATGTCTGATTTTTCAATTGATTCATTCAAGTTTTTGATTCGATTTTGTTATGATTTTGATAATTACTGCAGTGAATTAAATGAATGGGCTAGTATGCAAGGCATAGAATATAAAAGTGAGGCTTTAAATTTGTCTGATGAACTTAAGGAAACAATGGTAAAAATTGAAAAATTAAAATTAGATTCAATGAATAACAATCATGAGTTAAATAAAAAGGATGAAGATGATTTAAGGAAGGCATTTTTGAAGTTAATGTTTGAATTAGTCTATAATAGATTAAAAGATCTTGAATTGGACCAACTCTATTTAGTAGAGTTTTACGATGATTACGATAAGGAAATATTCATTACAAATGTTAAGAGATATATTGAAAACTGTATTGAAGGTAATTTGGGACTAGGGAATGAACTTGAAAATTTCATGAGAACATTATTCAGAAAATTAAGCTTACCACCTTCTGAGATCCAATATCACGATAAAGTTAAGCAAATTATAACTAAAATATTCAAAAAGTAATACATTTAATGATTAATAAATCAACATTTCTGGATGAACTTTTTCACCATATGATCAGCAACAAGGAATAAATTTTTCATATTAAAAAATAGAAAATTATAACTCCTCTAATTTTATTTGAATTGGAAGGTTTGATATTTTTGCTTTATCGTGAATTATATAATCATCAACATAATAAATGTTACCCTCAACTTGTGAATACTTCTCAATGATTATGCTCCGTCCTCTAATATCACCTTCTACTACCGTCCGGTTAATACTTATCAAGTCTTTGGCATTTATGCCCCCAGATACAAAGTAATGAAATTTATTAAATTTCACGATCTTTTCTTTTCGACTATAATCAATAAGAACATTATCTCCATAAATATTTCCCCCCACCTGTAGTTTCCCTGTTATATCAACAAATTTTGAAGAATCAATATCTTTCTTCACCTTAAGTGAACCAGAAGATTTAATTCCATCTCCTGCTTTGATTTCAAGTGCATTTACGCTCCCCGATACGCTCAATAGTCCGTTGATTAAGAGACTATCACATTTAGTTACCCCACTGGAAAATAGTTCTAAACCAACTTTTAAGGGTCCAGAAAGATTTAACACTCCTGAACTGACAAGACTCTTCTTTATCACAATAGTTCCATTTATCCTTGCTGAGCCACTAAATTTTGCGTTTCCTTCACATTCAATCCCAGTATCTAATTTCATTGTCCCAGAGCTTGTAAGATTCTTGTGAGTCAAAATTTTTCCCATACCATTTATTGTGCCAGACGAAAAAAAACTATTGCATTCAAGGTTACCTTGAAGAAAACATGACCCTGATGTAATAATATCTTTTTCTGTCACTAAGTCTGAAATTGTTGAACTACCCGAAAAAACCATGCGTTTTGCTTCTTCTTTTAAATACATAAGAATGAATAATTTTAGTATATATATAAATAATATGTGGACCATAAATTCTATGCAAAAAGATTATTGAAAAATAAAATTCCGTGTTTATATTAAATAAATGCCATTTTTAATCCTATATTTTAAAATTAACTAATTCTTGTAACGAATTTAATTAGATCTTGGACTTACTACCGAATCATACGATTGATTTCAAATAGGATTATTGAGATAAATATTGTATTACTTTTCATCCTTATTACCAACAACAAGGATCAAAATAATCTCTATACTCTTGTAACCATTCGCAAAACGTGTATTTAGAATAATCTTCCGTGATTTCCTCTCCAGGTTGTATATCTCTTAGAGCAACTGAACAAAATCCGTTTTCATCTTCGGAAGCTCCTGAATTAGCATCAAAAGAATGATTAACGAACTTAGAATCATCCAAACAGAAAATTAAAGTACCTAAATCTCTCTCATAATATGAATAAGTCAAGAGAGCTTTGAAAGAATTCTCCAAAATTTCATTTTTATAAGATGTACTAATTATCTGAAATTGCTCTTTACTTATTATTAATACATCTTGAGGTCTTGCATGCCACCAAATTGTACCTTTAGGAATAAAAATCTTAGCAAATAGTCCTAAACCATGAATAGAACTAGTTAGTACTTCGGCAAATTTGGAAATGGGATTATTTGGTGTAAGATTATAAGGAATTGAATATGACATTATTTTAATGCAGGAAAAAACTATTTAGTTATCTCCATTCTTTACCACATTGACCACAGATGTATTTTTTCGCGTAAAACCCTGGATAGATCATTCTGGTCTTATCGTCTTGTTCTCGAATCTGAACCTTATTGTTATTTCCGCATTGCGGACATTGCCATTTTCTAGTAATGGACCCATTTTCAGTATTTTCGGGGATTTTTTCAACTTCCTTTATTTCATCAATAATTTGTGCCTGTGGTAGTTCTTTAATTTTATACTCTTTTGGGGGTTCGTGTTCCATGAATTCGTCTTTCTTCAATATAGGAATGGGTTTTTCTTCAATGTGAGAGGAAGGTTGTTCATAAGAAGGTTTGATTAAATCTTTTCGACCTTGAGAGCTAATTGCAGTTATGGTTTTAGCTAATAATATAGAATCTTTATCTTTAATTTCTTTATTAGCTTCTTTCAAATGTTCGATTTGAGCTTTTAAATTGGAGATTTCAGATTCGTATTTTTGTACTTTTAACTTTTCTTTTTTTAAACTTTCTAATTTTTGAGCCAAATTCTTATTTTCGTTCTCTAATTCAAGATTATTTGCTTTAATCTGATCTACCATTTGTTCAAGATTACTTGATTCACCTTGAGCTTGCAGATTTTTAAGCTCTCTAATGAGCGATTGATTATTAGATTCTAATTCATAAATTTTAGCTTTAAAGTTTCCAACTTGTTTTTCTAATTGCTCCTTATTAAAGCTTTCTGATTGAAGGTTAGAAGTCAGTTGAGTGTGTTGCTCGATTTCTTCCTGTAAAATGGAGATTTTTTTCTTTAGATTTATATTATCAGATTCTAACTTTCCATAATCTTGAATGAGAGTATTTAATGAATTTTGCGTTTTTACAATAATTTCGTCTTTAGCGGAGTCAAACAGTTCATTCCTCACTTTTACAAACTCATTTTTAAGTTCTTGCAGTTGCTCTTGCAGTGACTTATTTTCTCTACTTTTTTGTTCTAGCTCTTGTCTTAAGGAAGTAATCAAATTTTTTAAAATAGGAATCTCTTCAGATTCTTCATATTCCTCAACCCGTCTAATTGGTTCGACCTTAAAAGGAGATTTTTGACTATCTAATTTATTTTTTAAAGAAGCAACTTCTGCTTTCAAGCTATCAATGGTTTTCTCTAAATGTGCCCTAGATGCCTGTTCTTCTTCAACCTTCTCAATTAGATTCTTTAAATCTTTAGTCATTTTCAATCTTGGAATGTGGTTTAAATAATCAATTTATAAATAATAAATATAGGACTGTAATTTAAAGATGTGTTTAAATTTCATATGTGTCTTAAATTGAATTATATCTTCCTTTAACAACATAAACTAAATATAATTAATTAAAATAAAGATTTATTGCATTTAATTACTCATTTAAGTTGACAAGATTTCTTGCTTTGTCCGGTTTTCTCATATCTAACAGCTTAATTCCAACACCATAAGTAGAGATTATATTGGATGGTTTAATTCTTATCCAAATGGATTCTTGGGGTTTTTCTACACTATCTGAATGTTTCAAAAACCTTGCAAAAATTTTTTTTGCTTCTTCATTATCATAAGGGAGTATTTCAGCAGTTGCAGCGAAATGGAGCTCTGCAGGAGGAGCTGGAATGAGTTTATGCAAAAGATTCTTTCTAAAAGGAATCGTAACTGATATATTGCTGTTTTTTCTGATTGATTTTGCTTTTATAGTATCAATTCCGGTTTGGCAAATGAGAATGTCACCATCACTTTGGTATACCACAACCGAAGAGTGAGGGTGATTCTTTTCATCTACGGTGGAAATTACCATCCACATTTTTGATTTTAAAATCTTTTTGACTTCGTCTTTTAGATCCTTCATCGTAATCAGATTGATTTATATATAATTTAGCTATAGAGTAAATGAGAAAAAGTTTTTCAAAATTCTCTGAAGTTATGGTTTTTTTGAATATATACTATAATTTTGAAAACGGCGATTTAGGTTCAATTTGGACAAACCAAACCACCATATACTATAAATATAGACCCATTTGAATAAAGTCTTGAAATATTCTTTTTCTTTGAACTTCTTTCTTCGTACTGATACATCTTATGAGATTATATTTTTAAGGGATATGAACCAAATTTTATTCCTGCTTCAATCATCCATTTTAATCTCTCAACTGACATGCTTGGATGAAAATTGGAGGGACTTAACATGAATCCTCCCCCTTTTCCTAACGCTGAAATAGCATCTTTCACAGCTTTCTCAACTTCATCCTTATTTGCTTTCACTAGTGTATATCTTGTATCTATATTCCCTGATAAGCATAACTTATCTCCAACTTTCTTTTTTATCATGTGTGGATCCACCCATGGAAGTTCCAAGCATTGCAATCCATCAAAACGAGAATCGACTATAAAATCCAAGAGATCGGTGACATCTCCATCAGTATGTAGGATATATTTTCCACCCCAGCCGTGAATTGCATCAGAAACCTCTTGATAACGTGGTAATAGATATTTATCGAAATACTTTGGGTTTATCATAGGACCCCCCTTATGAGCAATATCTCCACCTTCAAGAAAAATCTTAGCTCCACAATCCGAATATGCTTTAAAAACGGTCAAAACGTAATCTGTTGTAAATCTAAATCTTTCTTCAATTAATTTAGGGTCATTTTTTAACGCTCGAGCAAAATAGGGCATTCCCATTCCCTGCCATACGGGTGGGAAGATCGAAGTCAAGGCATTTTGTGCAAAAATGCAAATATCGTCCTTTATGTCGCGACATTTTCTTAATACACCCTTATAAAACTTCTTGGCTTTTCGATATTCATCTTTCAGATCAGGTTTAGGATACGTTTCCCAGTCTTTTCGATTCTTAATATATCCTCCATAATAATCAGGATAAGGATTTCCATCAATATTTCTGACTTTATGTCTTTTACCAAAAATATCCGTCATTTCTTCCAAACTTTCAAAAATAAATGGGATATATTGAATTCCTACACCATCGAATCCTAATGCATGTCCAGCTCTTAGGCATTTTGCGAAGACTGAAATTTCAATATCATCGAGTATTTCATTTATTTTATCAACCCATTCATCAGGATATTTTTCTTGTAATTCATCAAAAACGTCATATGCAGTTCTTTCAGGTTTGCCCAATATTTGATCCGCCACATTTCCATCAATATTAATTGTGTGCATGGGAATTCGATCTGCTTCCTCAAGGTTAAGTGCCGTCCATATTCGCTCAAAACTATTCATATGTAGAATAATGTTGAAACATTATTAATCATTTGAGATTTTAGCTTTTAAAATGAAAAAAAAGTGCAATTGAATAATAATTCTAGATTATGATATTAGTCGTTCAAAAATATACTCAAATTCCTCGGGAGCAATTCGAAATAATTCGTTAAATCGTACTTTTTGAGCTTATCTTTCAATTCTCCGGGTAAATTATCGAGATTTTTTTCTTGGAGAAGGATACTCGTTTCCTTTTCATTAAAGGAAGGACCTTGTTCAGTCCAATCTTTAACCTTTTTATTAAGAGGACATACTTTCTGGCAATGAAGACAGCCAACAAGACAATTATGCCAGTGAGGATTGATCCAATCAGGAAACTTAATGTTTCCAGGTTGTTCATTATGGTACGTTAAACATTTATCGACCCTTAAGAGGAATCGATCAGTTGGAATAGCTCCAGTGGGACAAGAATTCACACAAGCTTTGCAATTTTCACAAGTATCCATCATTTTTCGCTCATTCCAAATATCTTCTTCTATTGGAACGTCAGAATAAAATGGAACCAAACGATGGAAACTTCCTGTTTCCGAAACATAAGTTATATTATTTCTACCGTATTTTGCTAACCCACTTCTCACAGCTAATGTTTTTACTGGAAGAAGAGCATAATTTACATTATATCCTTTGGGGTTTAATATGTTTTTTGATATTTCTTCCAATTCATCTATTATTTTCTGACCATAAAGATATGTTGGCGGTATTTTTAATGACAGTAGTTTAGAGTTATACTGAAAAGTTATTTCATATTGAGGTACGGGAACCGAGATTACAATAAGCGATCTGATGATTCCAAAATCGACTTCTGGATGAAATTCAAAATAAGATTTATATTCCTCGTAAAATTTCGGAAACATGTAATCTTTTTGTTGTTGGATATCAAGTTTCAAATCGGGAATATGTTTTGCATCTACGAATCGTGCTTTATATCCCTTTTTTTCAATTTCTCTATAAAAGCGCTCAATAATATTTTGCTTCATTTATATCTAACCATTAGAAATAGCTTAGATTCCCTATTATTCAATAACTTAATAAGTTCGTAATTATCTTTTATTATCTTTATTTAATAAAACTTATATCGTTTTTTAATAAGACTTATATTTATGTCGGTATAAAGTATTATACAATGAATACCAATTTGTAATTAGGGTTGTGTTAAAAAAGTGTTGCAGAGTAATATGGAAGATATTTTAACTGATTGGGAGGATCGGATAAATTTTTTAAGTGATCATATAGAAGAATTAGAATCTCAATTGCAATATTATCAAAATCTCGTTGCTGAAAAAGATTCTCTAATAAATAGTTTAATCCAAGAGAAAAATTCCTTGAAATCTCAAGGGATTGTAATTGAACAACCAATTTCTATACCAACTGAACCACCCCAAGAATTAAAATATGACATTACTCCACAAACTACTATCCCAGCCCCAAATCTTCATCCACCCCCCGACGTTGGAATTCCACCAGAACCAATTAATATGATTCCTTCTGTTGCAATAGAAAATACTGTGAATTTCGATTCGGAAATTAGAAAAAGACAATGCCCTAAATGTGGAGCACAGGGATTTTCAATCAGAGAAGTTGAGGACAAAACGCATGTGCTGAGCTTTTTTCCTCGAGTGTATGCCAAAAAACGCGTTTGTGTGAAATGTAGGAATGAATTTTAGATTCAGATCTTAATTATTGCATTATCTCCTTATTAATTCTCATTAACTAAGGTATATAGAGATTTATATTTCGCACGTTTAAAAAAGTTTGAAAGTAAAATATTAGATTCTCTTGAATTACTAATATTAAACATTTTAAAGTAGTATTCAATATTCCCATAATCAAATTAAAAACTAATTCGGAAGTATGAAAAATGGAAATGATAAGCGAACCTTCAAAAAAAATACCTATCATAGCTGAAACTGAAGTTTTAGTTGTAGGGGGAGGTCCTGCTGGGCTTTCTGCAGCTTTGGGTGCGGCTAGATCAGGTGTTGATGTAATGATCATCGAACGATATGGTTGCTTTGGAGGTGTAATAACTCAAGCAATGATTGGAACTGTCGCTTGGTACCGATATGCAAGAACCGTCGAAGCAGGTGGAATTGGGCAAGAATTTGAAAGACGGTCGAAAGTAATGAACGCTAGTATAGACCTTTTTGGTGCAATAAAAAATAAGGAATTGATCGAAGTTCTTGAACGAGAAGGATTAATGGTTGATGGAAAATCTACCTATGAAGTTTTAGATACCGAAATGTTCAAGCATGTAGCTGACGAAATGATCCAAGAAGCAGGCATTAAACCTCTACTTCATTGTACTGTCGTCCAAGTTATTATGAATGAAAATATAATTAAGGGAGTTATCATAGAGAGTAAATCGGGAAGACAAGCGATTTTAGCTAAGCGTATAATTGATGCAACGGGAGACGCAGACGTTGCGAATTTTGCTGGCGCTCCATTTAGAAAAAGCCCTAAAAATGAATTAATGGAAGTTACCGTAAACTTTGGATGCAGTGGTATTAATATCGGCAAGTTTCTTATGTATGTCTATTTAAATCGCAGTAAATTTGGGGATTGGGGTGAAACTTCCGGTAAGGAAGAAGATTTCTTTACTACCTATTTAACAGAACCATTTAAAAAAGCTCAAGAAGCCGGAGAAATTCCAAAGGATGTAAATATTGAGAGTTTTTGGAATAGTTATACGGATGCGGGAGAAATTAATTCTTTTAATGGAATCCACATGAAAGATATTGATCCTACAGATGTATGGGATCTCACTAAGGCAGAAATTGAAGGTAGAAAACGAGTTATGATGGCTATAAACGCTCTGAAAAAGTATACTCCCGGATTTAAGAAAGCACGTCTCAGGACTATAGGAGCTTCTTTGGGTACCAGAGAATCAAGGAAAATTATTGGCGAATATAATATTACAGAAGAAGATGTTCGAAATGAAGCACGGTTTGAGAATACGATTGGTATCTGTCCAGAATTTATAGACGGATATGGTGTTTGCATCATGCCTACAACAGGAAGATATTTCCATGTACCTTATGGAATCGTCGTTCCTCAAAAGGTAGAAAATTTGTTAGTTGTGGGTCGTGCTGTTGCAGGAGATAAGATATCACACGCTGCTACACGGCAAATGGTATGTTGTGCAATCACGGGTCAAGGTGCGGGAGTAGCTGCTGCAGTTTCTATTAAAGATGATATAACTTGTAGATTAGTTGATATTTCAAAAGTACAAGATACCCTTAGAAAGCAAGGGGTTCGAATAAAATAGGGTTTCGCTTCTCATTAAGACCCTTTTTTTCAAACAATCTCAAATAAATAACCTATAAAAGTCTAGATATAATGTCATATTTATGACCTTATATGATTTAATGATTAATCGTCGTTCTGTTAGAGTATTTTTAGATAAAGAAATCCCTGAAGAATTAATTGAAAAACTCCTCACTGTTGCTAATAATGCTCCTTCAGGAGGAAATATTCAACCTATTTCAATCATTACGGTAAAAAGAAAAGAAACGAGAGAAAAGCTCGCAAAAATAATCGGTCCTCAACCTTGGATTAAAAATGCACCCTTATCCTTGATATTTTGTCTTGATTTCCATAGACTAAAGAAATGGACCAGGTTATCTAATACTGAATTTCAAGGCGAACATTCTCTTGGCCATTTTTTAATTGGTTATGCAGATATAATGTGTGCTGCTCAAAACGTGGTCCTGACTGCTGAAAGCTTTCAACTCGGTTCAGTGTATGTTGGATCAATTCAAGGAGCGATGGATCAAATAAGAGAGCACTTTGCAATCCCGAAATATGTTCTTCCCTTAATGCTCCTTTCAATCGGATATCCAAAGTCTAAACCCAAAAAAATGCCCAAATTAGAAACAAGGGTAATCGTACATAATGAAAGATATAGAATTTTAAATGACAATGATATCTTGAAAGCGTATGATACTAAATATGGGGATTTTGATGAAGACGTTGATGCATATCTTAAGAAAGCCTATATTGAAGTTCTTGAAGCAAATAGCCAAGAATCCGGAAATTGGTTAAAATTAGTAAAAAAGAGGATAAAAAGCCTCGAGATACAAAATCATGCTCAATTTCTTTTCAAATTAAGATATCCCACAGAAGCAATGGTCAAGCAGAGTGAGCTTATATTTGAACAAATGAGAAATGCAGGGTTTAAATTTTAGCCATGGAATATTAAATTATTATGTATTTTCTATTTCTCATAAATTTAAGTTATAGTTTATTAAAAAAATATTTTAATAATTCAATTCCTCATTCTTCTTGATGAGTGATTTAAAAACAAAACCAAATGATAAGAATGTAGAAGAATATCTCCAAAAAATTGAAAATCCAACTAAAAGAGAAGATTCCTTTAAGATATTAGAGTTAATGCGAGAAGTATCTAACGAAGAACCAAAAATGTGGGGTGATAGTATTATAGGATTCGGTAGTTATCATTATAAATATGAAAGTGGTCGAGAAGGAGATTGGTTTATTACTGGATTCGCCACTCGAAAACAAAATGTAACCTTATATATCATGTCTGGTTTCGATAAACATGAAGATTTGCTAAAAAAGCTTGGAAAATACAAAACAGGTAAATCTTGTTTGTATATTAACAAATTGAAAGACATAAATTTCAGAATTTTGAGAGAAATTGTGAGTAAATCTATCGAATTCGTCAGAAAAGGAGAAATTAGATATTAATTAAAAAAGAAATATTTTATGTTATCTCTTTTTTTAGATGTAAGGTAATTTTTTTAAGACAAAGACTATTTTTCCAATTGAATGAACCCTACAGCAATAATATTGATCTTGGTTTTATTTGGGATTTTAATGGCTTTTTTTTCTCAAAGCAAGATAGATTATTTCCCGATTGCATTAATTATAGGGGTTATAGCAGTAGTATCTATGCGCATGTTATGGAATCTTGATGATTTAGAGATTCTTGGATTTATTAATTTCAATACTTTAATCTTTATTTTTTCCATACAGATAATAATTTATTTTGCAACAAGTGATCGAGTGTTAGAATATCTCGCAATAAAATTAATTCATATCACGAAAGGGAATAATAGATTATTATTTTACATGATCTGCATTTTCACAGGTATTGTAGTAGCATTTATCGAGGATTTAACACTTTCATTGATCCTAGTTCCATTAATATATCGGACTTGTCGAATTCTAGAGATACCTGCTGGCACTTACTTGATGGGAATGACAATTACTATTAACATCGGAGCTATCCTCACCCCCATCTCGAGTTTAAAGAACTTAATAATTGGTCAGGAATTCGGGTGGGGTTTTGGTGAATATTTTGCGAATATGGGCATTTTATTTCTAATTGCACTATTATTAACAATTTTTTTAATTGATAAGTTTATATTAAAAAAAGAAGAAAAACCTACTGAAAGGAACAAAGAGATTTTATTATCAATGTTGGATCCGAATATCGTGATTCGTGATAATAAGTACTTTAAAGTAACCATTATCATAATTCTTGCCACTTTTTTATTCATGCTCATAGGATTTCAACCAGCTCTTGTTGCGACTATATCTGCAGCTATTCTTCTTATTATTCACTCAAAAAATACTAAATTCTCCGATTTAAAGAATGAAATATCATGGAGAATCATCATTATATTTGCAATTTTGTTTATTCTTGCAAATTCATTAGCTTATTTTGGCTTTTCAGAGTTGATCTCAACAAATTTGGTAAGTTTGTTAGGCGATAACATATATTTCGCAGTTATGATAACATTAGGCATTTCTTCTCTCTTATCCGCATTTTTTGCAGGCACACCTGTCACCATCATGCTTCTTCCGATTTTTTCGGCTTTAATTGTCGAAGGTTCCTTCTTTCCTAACCCAATCATTATTGCGTTCATAGGTGGCGTTAATATGGCAGGAAACTTTTTACCGCAAGGTTCTGCATGTGATCTACTCACCCTTTCCTTGGCAAAAAAATATAACGTGGTGAATCTAGACTACAGGCGCTTGCTTAAAAATGGGTCAATATTCGCAACGCTTCACTTCCTTCTCATTTTGGGATATACAATGATCTACACTTTTATCTTCAGTTAAATTATTCAATACAAGCTTGTTATAAATAGATAATTAGTAATAGAAAATCAATTTGTGTTTTATTTAAACACAAATGTAAATAAAAAATTTAGATTTATTAAAGCAATATCGCATAAAAGGTAAATATGATAATATCGGGGAGAAAATGAATAATCCAAGCCCAAAAGATACCACGTGTTTCTAATAGACTCTTTCCCAAAAACCATCCCAAAAAAGCAGACAATGCTACTCCAATTATACCATTAGGTACCCCGTAGAAATGCCCAAATCCAAAATAGAGAGTAGTAATTAATAGCGCATGTTTCTTACCAATTATCTGCCATAATTCTGAGAGAGGTGCAGCTCTCAATGAAAATTCTTCATTGAAAGCATTCATTGCTGCAATTAATATTGACACGGGAATTAATGGAATTGCTTGAAGAAATTGGGATATTGTTGGTGTCGAGGTAATCATTAGGAAAATAAAAGTGCCCGCAGAAAATATCGCACCGAAAATTAAACCAATTTTAGGCCAAGGTTCAGGTTCCTTCATTCCTATTAATTTTGAGGGCTCAACAAGAGCTTTAATGTCTCCCATTGCAAGGAAAAAGTCTTTTCTTTTTCGTCCTATCAGATATAAAAATAATAATATTGCAACTGCTGGAACTAATCTCAATAGATGGGTGAATATCGCTGATAAGCCCCAAGGAATTATTTCCATCCATATTATCCAAAAGGATTGACTACGAATGAATGGGATTAACCCGAATTGCCACCCACCTCCATATCCTAAAAGAAATATAATTAATAGAATGATTGTAAAGTTTCTTAAAGGTTTTAATCTTTTTATGAGAGATTCGAGAAAAATTAAGGTAAATAGACATATTAGAATTAGAATTGGCCACCAATCGGGTTCAATCTGAAAAAATTCTCTCCAAATAATAATAGATAAAGAACTTGGGATTAGCATCACTATCCAAGCTACAATTATCAAAGACCGATCTAGTGGTAAACCGTTATATTTGTTAATTGATGAAGAATTTTCTCTCGAAATAATCTTTTTCATTCAATTATGCCTCTAACTTTTATATTCAGTCCAATGGATTAGATGTGATCTATTATTTAAGTTCAATAAATTAATAAAGCTTTTCGATCGCAAATTTCCACTAATTTGTAAAAATTTGGAGTCTTTAAGATTTAAATATAAAAAGATATTTGTATCCTATAAAAATTGTTCAAGCTAGTCCCTAAATAATCAATAAGCTAAGCAAAAAGATAATTAACATTTCTTCTGTATATTTCTCTATGTATTTCTCATTGTTTTAGAGTGGTAAGAAAAAAATATTACAATGGAAACATATAAATTATATCTAAGAAATATCCACCTAATTATATATTAAGAATTTATAAATTATGATTTTACAATTATCTAATTTTGAATTTTTTTATGGTATTTTAATATTCATAGCGGTTATAATCTCTATTATTCTTGGGATCGTCATTGCACAAAAGTATCGAAAGTTTAAAAAGATAGAATTTATACTTGTTGGATTAACATGGATGTTATTGGTTAGCCCATACTGATCAGACACGATCCAATTCATTACTATAACGATATTTAATTATCAAATTAGTTCAATGGTCTACTTCTTCATAGCAAACGCTTTTATCGCTCCCATCCATATTATTTGGATCTTGGCATTGACTAAACTAATTTTTCACAAGAGAAAAAAGACTCTCATGGGAATTTTTAGCACGGAAGCCATAATATTCGAGGTTTTCTTTTTATACAATTTTATAATTGATCCAAGCCAAATTGGAACTCAGATGAGCGCTTTTGTGGTCGATTGGGCAATATGGATATATATTTATTTATTACTCTCGATAGCCCTCTTTCTTATCACAAGTTTCCTTTTTGCACGTCAAAACCTTAAATCGGAAAATCGAGAATTACGCGTTAAAGGATGGTTCTTGGTTTTTGCAATTATCCTCTATTCAGCTGCCGCACTGATTGATGTTATAGGAGCAGACTCTCCGACTGAAATCACAATACATTTAGCGCGGACTTTTCTCATTTTGAGTTCAATTTTCTTTTATATCGGTTTTACACTGCCTAAATTTATTAAAGAATTATTCATAAAATCTTAATTTTTTTTTAACATTATCATTTTTAATTTTCACCATAAACAAAAACATATAGTAGTGTCATGATGGAAGTTATTATGCATGTGGAATCTGGATCTTTCTCATTCTAATAATAGGGTTATATTTCCTTTATTACATGTTGAGCATTACCGAAATACTTTGGGAGCAAGGAATTTGGTTCTCTGAAAATGATATACTTCATATAGGCTTGATATTATGAATGATTTATATCTATTTTGTCATGAGCAAATTTACAAAAAACAAGCGAGTAAAATAAATAAAAAGAAGTTTAAGTTTCATTATTTAGTAAAGATCTTTGATATACTTGAATAGAACATCTAAATCGTTTAACTTATCTATAGGTTTTATGATTATATCGTTTGCTAACGTAATTTCTAACACTTGAGTTTTTTCTTGCTCGGAAATTACAGCTGATATCAGAATTATTGGAATTGAACCGTATTCTCCATTAGATTTTAACATTTTACAAAACTGATCACCATTAATTTTGCTCGTTTTTAAATTTATATCAAGAAGTATCACTTTCGGAGTCAATTCTTTCAATAGATGCAGTCCCTCATCAGCTGTTTCTATTGATTTAATATTCACGCCGTTTCTTTTAAAATAAGTATCAACTGTTTTGCGTTCCAATTCATTATCTTCAATATACAAGATATCAATCTTTTTCACGAATCTTATTAGTTTTGGCTCATCATATCGTTGCTTTATGATGTTCTCTAATTCTTCGATGGCAAATTTCGCATTATTAAAAACTTCTTCAAATCGCTCAGGTTCATTTAATAATTTATTTAACATTAGAACTGTTACCTTTAAGGGTGATATTCTTTGCTTTAGCTCTTCCTGAAAATTATCACTTATCTCATATGAATCGATTGCTTTCCGGATAAAATCATCATATTCTTTATCAACATATATCTTAAGATCATTAAATGATTTCTTCTTATCAATGGCATCAACATAATCCATGTAATTATTTACGCTGGTTCGCATCATATTTGCTTGGTTCTTAATCCCGTGCTCTTCCATGAAGGTTTTTAATCTGGAATCAAGTTCGGAATCAACATAAGTGTACCATTTTATATCTTTTTTAGGTTTTTTTTGACTGTTATTGTAATTATTCGTAATTAACACCTCATATTAGATAATTCAATTATTTTACACTCCGGAATCAAGAGAATAAAATTGCTTCCTTGAGTGTAGTCCCCTGTAATTCGATCTTCAATCGAGATTTTTCCTTTGTAGAGATCTATTAATTTTGCGACTAATGAAAGTCCAATTCCCATGCCTTTCGAGAGGGTATTCTGATACTGCTTTCCTTGGAATATTTTCACTTTTTGAGAATCCTCTATACCAAGACCATTGTCTTTGATCTCAATTCTTATATAATTTTCGTAGAAGGTTTCCATTTTAGAGATGTTTACAGAGATTTTGACAATCTCATTTTTATTGTAGATAATCGAATTCATGATTAGATTCTCAAAAACGTCAAGTAACAACTCATTTGCCATGACATGAAGTTTCCCGTGATCAGGAACAATTGTGAAATCAATTTTTTTTCTGGGAAAACTAACGTGAGTGAATTGAATCGCTTTTTTTAGAGTATTATATACTTCTATGGACTTTAATGGCATCTCATAGTCTTCTAATAAAGAGAGATTTCTAACATTATCAATCAGTTTTTTACCTCGGTTCACTTGCTGTCCAATTAAATCAAAGTAATTTATGATTTCTTCCATATTCACATGTTCACTAAATAGTGATCCACAAAGTTCTATTGAGTTGCTAATAATTTGAAATAGATTTGAAATATCATGAGTGAAAATTCCTTTGAAACATTTGACCCTGTTATATGCCTCTCGATAATCATTTTCCAATTCTACTTGCTGCATGATATTATTTACTCCTATTTTTTCTTAATTTATAGATCGATAAGATGCGATTTATAGTTTCTTTGCCGAAACTTTTTGCGAAGTTCGAACTAATCTAAATTTAAATACTAAAAAATGCAATAATTATTTATAATTCATATAAAATGATGATAAAATCTGAGCGAAGTTAATTATCCCTCTGAAGATTTTTACAACACGTTTAAAAGAAATTATGAGCACCTCATACTGTGGATGCTTGCCAATAACGAGGAATGCGAATGGTCCTACTTCACTCAAAATCCTCTAAATTTTAGCACCTCTACTTTATCTAAATATATCAATTTGTTAAAAAGTAAGGGGCTTGTTGAAAAACTTTCTCGAGGGTTTTATAGAATAACACCGAAAGGTCGAGATGAATTTCATAAAATTTCGAGTACACGTGGAAAAAAAAAGAAACTGAATTATCCTCCGGATAGTATTACAAAAAAACGAGAATATGAGGATTGGATTCTCTGGATGGTTTATAATAACAATTACTGCACGTGGAATGATTTCATTGAACCCCCTCATCCCATTAACCGGTCATCCTTATCAAAAAAAATGAACCTATTATTAGACAAAAAATTTATAATACGTGAGAATAAAAAGTATAAAATTACACATTCAGGGAAACTCCACTATTCAAAAATGTTACAGAAATACGATTTAGATAAACAATCGATATTAAATGAAGAAAGTAAAAGAATAGAAGAGATCACCAGTAAAACCCTCAAGTTTTTTGACAAATTTAATATTAAAAATGAGGATATTCAGTTCAGATATCTCAATAACATTTTACGGTTAGATTATTCTAGAGTAAAACCAATGTTAACAGATGAGGAGGAGTTTGATAAAATTGTGCTTTATATATCAATGAATCACCCTGATTCGTATCCAAATTATATTTCTACGGAAGAATTTTCAAGTAAATATAGTATCAAAGAAACAAAACTGCAATATTATCTTGATGAGATTGTAGAAGAGCAGATTTATCCTATAAAATTTCTCAAATTAGTCATCACTCCTAAAAACTGCTATTATTTCCAGGAAAATGAAAGAATCGAGGTAATCCTTCGCGCGATAACGGAACAGTGTATCACAAAACTAACCTATATCAATAAGTTATTTTCAAGAACAATAGATTTGCGAACTGCAATTGATAATATTTTAAAGGATATTTGCGGATTTTTGTTTGATCATGCTTTTAAGGAATCTCTACGTGAATTTTTGGAAGAATATGTTCGCTATTTAGCATATAAGATTGAAATAAAAGTAGAATTGAGCGGGATACATGATAAATTAGAAGGAATAATCTGGCAGGACATGATAAATATCTTTCAAACGAAGAGTTCTGAAAGTCTAAAGGATCAATATAATGAAAACATCGAACAAATTGACAAGGAGATCAAATCTAATCCAGAGAAATTCAGTTTATATGTATCCAAAATATCTATTTTACTCTATTATGAACAACTTGAGGATATATTGAGTTTATTGGATGAAATGTTGGAGAAATTCCCTACAAATGAAATAGATATCATGATGAAAAAAGCTTCAGTTCTAAAAAGAATGGGCGATATAGAAAGTGGTTTAGAGATAGTCAATAACTTAATCATAAAATTTCCTAAAAATAATGATCTCCTTAACTATAAAGTTTATTGGTTACACTATTTAAATCGAAAAGAAGAATCATTGGATTTAGTCCAAGATCTCGTTAAAATGGTTCCCGAAAATGGAACGTATTATGACACTTATGGAGAAATTTTAATGTATTATAATGAGTACGACAAGGCTATAGAAAAATTCTTGAGAGCAACAAAAATGGCTGAGGATGAATTGTTTATTGGTCAAACATACATTAAACTTGGAATTTGCTTTAAAGAGTTAAAAAAATTTGACGTAGCTGTTGAAAATCTTAATAAGGGCAAAAAATTAATGGAAGAAAGTTCAATAGACTCCGAAACTAAACAAAAATGGCAGGCAATCGTAACATTATTTCTCTCTGAAATTGAACAGGAATGGTAAAAAGAATTCAATATATTGCGTTTTAAATCAGAAATCCCTTAAATACGACCAAAAATCCTATATCTATTATAATTAATGCAATAATCTCAAACAAGATAGAATTCAGCGCGCCTCCATACAAATTGAAAAAGAGTCCAATAACATTGATTATAACTCCAATACAAAACCACTGAATTTTTTTTTTGAGCTCAATTTTAAGTTTTTGCGTAATGAACACGTATTTATAAATCGAATAAACGCAAATCGCAATCCTCATGGCATTTACAAATATTTGTAGTCCTATTGGAGTCACTGTATTGACGATACCACCAGAATAACTAATTAAATCCAATTGAGGTGTCCATATTAAGTATCCAAAACTCATAATGATGAAAAATAATAAAACTACGCCAATATATTTAGGACTCATTGCGACTTTTTCATATTTTTCTAATACTAATACTGTCATCAATAATGAGATGCATATGAAGTTAAAAAAGAATTGAGCGGTAATCATAAGCGGTATAATTACAGATGCATTGTTAGTTATGAGATGGTAAATGGTATAGAATAAAAATCCGAATGAACTTGAGATAAAAAAGAGAAAAAACCACCTATTTAGCCAATTTTTCCGATTTAACAAGAAAACACGAATTCCCACAATAAATGGAATGATGATTGTAATGATAGCAGCAGTGACTTTGGAAATATTATATACATCCATGTAAATTTATCTGTTTTTGTTGTTTATAAAAATTTCATTCATCTGAAAATATGAAATGGTGAAACTTTGAAAAAATTCGAAAAATATATATTGAAAACTATCGAATTTATTTAATAGATTAGGTTTCTCTAGCATGGCAGTTTTAGAAGTAGGGATTAATTTTGGCTCAAGGAATTTATTGGATGTAAAGTACTATTCAGATTCAGATAATATTTTAGATCACAAATATCGAGCTAAATTTCTAACAGGTTTAGAAGATTTCGTCTCTGAAGTGTACGGAGATAAAATGAATGTGATTTCATTTCCAAATTTTCAAATTGTATGCTACTATAAGATGTTAAAATTAGGTTCTATAGAACTCGATAACGATGAACCCTTATTAGCTTATGCAATAATAGAAAAAGGAACCGATCCTGCTTTTGTGAAAAAAAATTTAAAAGAGATCATCGCTAAATTTCTCGAATTTTTTCCTGTTAATGAAATTATCTGCGAAGATATTGAGATCTTTAAAGAATTTGAACAACAAATTAATTATATACTTGGAGATTTACGGTTCAAGTTAGATGATCGTATTAATACTATATTTTAATTTTTAAAGTTTATGATTTATTCTAAAGTTTTATATTAAAAAACATCTAAAGTATTACTACTAAATTGTAGAATTAATTTCCCATCCTAAAATCAATGAGTGATTCTGAGAAGAAAAAGCAGAAGGTTAAAGTAACTATAATAGGAGATGGAGGCGTTGGGAAAACGTCTTTAATTCAAAAATTTACTCAGGGTACATTTGAAAAAGAATATATTAAAACCATTGGTGCACAGATATCTAATTATAAAGTAGAGACTGATGCATACAAGACAGAATTGCTTTTCTGGGATATTGCTGGACAAGATGATTTTCATTTCTTACGACCTTCATTTTATAAAGCAAGTAAAGCCGCAATTATAGTATATAGCTTGGAAGAAAACAGTTTAGGTGAAAGAAGTTTTGAAAACATTACAAGATGGCTCGATGACGTTAAGGAATTCTGCGGAGATATCCCAATATTGATATTTGCCAATAAAATTGATTTGATAAATGAAGATAGTCTTAATAAAACCCAACTTCAGGAGCTTGTCAATAAGCAATCTTTTCTTAAATATTTCATAACATCAGCATTAACGGGAAAAGGAGTTCATGAAGCTTTTAATTTTCTTATTAATGAATTAAAAAAGGAATTATATCCTTAAACTTATTTGTTCTAAGGTTACTAATGGAGTTTTTTTTAATTTAAAGACATAATTTATTTAACCATTGGAATATCCTTATTCAGTAGTATATAAACGAGTTAGATGTAGATTGACAGAAGAAAAAAAACAAGTTCGAAGAAAGGTATCAGTTAAAAGACATTACTTACCTATAAAAAATCGTATAAATAACTTCAAAGAGGTCAATCTTGGATATCTTGATATAGACGAAGTTAAAAAGGAATGTGAACGATGTTTTCAATGTTTTAAAAAGAGTGATCCCGAAGTAAAACCTCCACCTTGCATGAAATTTTGTCCTACACACTGCAATTCAAGAGAAATCATTGGAAGCATTTTAGATAACAAAATTGAAGATGCATTAAGAATCATATATGAACATTATCCCTTTCCAAGGAGTGTTGAAAGAGTGTGTCCAGGCTATTGTCAATTACATTGTACAGCTGGAAATCAAGGTGAGCCAATACAGATCCCATCAATTAAACGTTTTTTAGTGGATAATTATGATTTAATTGAAGATTATTATGAATGTAAGCCTGAAATTGGCAAGGAAGTTGCTATAATTGGATCTGGACCTTTAGGTTTAAGCACTGCATATTTCTTGCGAAAACATGGAATAGGAGTGACAATATTTGAAAAATTAGAAGTTCCCGGGGGAATGCTAGTGTCAGAAATCCCAGCATTCCGACTCCCTAGAGATGTTATAAATCAGGAGATCGAGAATATTAAAAAGGTGGGGATCAAGTTTGAAACTAGTAGAAGTATCGATGAAAAATTCATGATTAAAGATTTATTTGGATTAGGATTTAGTGTTGTTGTAATCGGAATTGGATCACATAAAGCAAATTGGTTGCAAATTCCAGGAGAAGATTCAAAACCTGTATTGCACGCCTTAGAGTTCTTAAAAAACTTCAATTTGCAAAAGGAAATTCCAGATTTAAAGAATAAGAGAGTGGCTATAATTGGAGGGGGAAGTACTGCTACTGATGCTGCTCGTGTTTCAATACGAATGGGTGCAGAAGCATCTATTTTATATCGGAGAGAAAAAGAACAGATGCCTGCGGGCAAAGCTGAAATTATAGAATCAGAAGAAGAGGGTGTTAAGATCGAATTTTTAACGGTACCAACCGAATTTATCTGTAATGATGATGTAAGTATTGGAGCAGTATGTCAAAAGATGGAATTAGGGGAAGTTGATTCAAGCGGGCGACCCATGCCCATCCCAATTGATGATGCTTACTTTAAAGTAAACGCTAACTTTGTAATGGAAGCGATAGGTCAGGAACCTGATCTAAATGGTATATACCAAGAAAATTTAAAGCTCACGGAACGTAAAACCATCCTTGTTGATGAAAATTTCTTTACTTCAATTCCCGAGGTTTTAGCTGGAGGGGACTGTGTTTCAGGATCTAAAAGCGTTGTTGATGCAGTTGCTCAAGGTAAAATAATCGCAGAACAAATAAACAAACTATTTCAGGTATAATATTTTTTTTCTTTGAGAAAAAGATTAAAATTTTAAAAAAAAAATTAGACAAACTTTGAAATAAAAGCCTACTAAACCACAATGATATCATTTCTTTATTACAAATAAATTTATGGAGAAATCAATAAGATCTCTATTAGATTTATCTTCTTGAATCATTTTATATTTAGAGAAGAATAATGATTAACCTATTTTTTCTAATGTTTCTGTGAGAATTCCTTAAAATCACACCGATCAATTAATCTAATTCAAAAATCAATCTTCTTTTTATCTTGAGGATAAATAAAAGATATTTTTTTTAGTATATAAATTGCAGAGACATACCGAATTTAGTATTTTTTTTTAATTTTTATTTGGTTAAGCGTAAGATGATAGGGATAGATTTAAACCAACAATTGCAGAAATTGAAAAATTTCTGATTTTTAAATTAGAAGAATTAATTTTTTAAGCTTTTCACAAGATATCCTCATAAATCATTAAAAATAAGTGAAATAAAATTGAAAGATAAATTTAATCTAGTTGGTACTGAAATCAGCGAGTTTAGTCTACCAAATTCTAGAAATGAAACAACAAATATACTTCAATTTAAAGGGAAAAAAAACGTAGTGATAGTGTTATTTAGAAGTAAAAGTTGACCTTATGCCAAAGCACATTCAAAAAGCTTGCGAAATAACTTAACAAAATTTAAAGAATTAGATACAGAATTATATGCAATCTTACCCGATAACCTTGAAAATGCAAAAAAATTTGAATCCGAATATGCAAAAGATTACCCTGTATATTATGATGATAAAAAGAAAGTCAATAAAATGTTAAACCAAGAAGTAAAACCTTTAAAATTTGGTAGAATGCCAGCACTTCTAATAATAGATAAGCAATCAATAATAAGATATGCACATTATAGCGATTCAATGGATGATATTCCCAAAATTGAAGAAATATTTGATGTACTTAAAAATCTAAACAAATAATTATGATTTGGAAGGAATAAAATATAAGAAATGGTCGAATTTTATTCTAAAAAGTTAGCCACACTTATCCGAATCAAAATTCATACTTTTTTTAGAAATTTTTACACATCCTTAATG
>Ga0307426_1000039_pt1 | contig 66883 bp, 63 predicted proteins | sample SalMarWE160340MG_FD_202165 | JGI IMG/M metagenome (GOLD analysis project Ga0307426, IMG submission 202165) | Salt marsh sediment microbial communities from the Plum Island Ecosystem LTER, Massachusetts, United States - WE1603-40 | ecosystem: Environmental > Aquatic > Marine > Intertidal zone >... | reverse complement strand
ACATTGTCAAGAAAAATATTAAAAAAAGAGAAATATTTTTTCGATGGTATGAAAAACCTTAATTTATAATATCTTCAGGAACTTTCGATTTATCTGGGCGAGTTTGGGAATAAGAATAGAGTTCGTGACTCACTTTTAAGGTCGGATGATGTATTATTTATTTAATGAATTTGAATTTACACAGAGAGAACTAATAGATCTATTGTGGAGTTAATTTGCTGCCTGGGTTTTGTACTCGTTTCAAGCCTTTTTTACCTATATCTCTCCTGTAGAACATATTTTCAAATGAAATTTCTCCTGCGGCTCTGTAAGTTGTTTCTATAGCCTGTGGTAAGCTTTTTCCCATACCTGTCACACTGAGCACCCTGCCACCCGATGTGAGTAGTTTTCCTTTCTCTTTCCTTGTCCCGGCGTGGAAAACAACGATATCTTCTTCCTTCTTCAATTTCTCCAATCCTACTATCTCTTTACATTTTTCGTATTTAACGGGATAACCTCCGGAGGCGAGGACGACACAAACTGCACTAGCTTCGGTCCATTTTAATTTTTCATCCTTTAAGTCACCGTTGATAGTCGCAAGTAGTGCTTCTACAAGGTCAGAATCGAGGAGTGGAAGAATTGCTTGTGTTTCGGGGTCACCAAATCTGCAGTTAAACTCCAGAACTTTTGTTCCCTGCTCTGTTACCATAAGACCGGCGTAGAGAACACCTTTGTACATAATACCTTGTTTTTTTAGTCCGTTGAGCACTGGAAGAATAATTCTGTCTATTACCTTCCCTGCTTCTTCCCGATCAAGGATAGGAGCGGGTGCATATGCACCCATTCCACCGGTATTTGGTCCCTTATCATCTTCATAGATAGATTTATGGTCCTGTGATGAGATAAAGGGTAAAACACTATTCCCATCCGTTAATACAAGAAGAGAAACTTCTTCGCCCTTAAGAAATTCTTCAATAACGACTGAACTGCCCGCTGAACCAAATTTTTTTTCAACCATAATATCATTGATTATCTTCTCCGCTTGTTCTCTATCATTTACTATTATTGCACCTTTCCCGGCAGCGAGTCCGTTTGCTTTTATTACTTTTGGAAATGTCAGGTTTCTCAAATAAGATAAAGCCTTAACCGCACTTCTAAATTCCTGGAATGCCGCCTGTTTTACATGTGTTTTTTTCATCATTTCTTTGGCAAAAGCCTTGCTTCCTTCAAGCATTGCAGCGTTCTTTTTTGGACCAAATACCGTTAACTTTTGCTCGCTGAAGACATCACTTATACCTTCAACAAGAGGGACTTCGGGTCCAACGACCGTTAAACCGATTTTTTCTTTCTTCGCAAAACAAATAAGTTCTGGTATATCTTCCGCTTTAATATCAAGATTTTCGGCAATTTCTGCTGTTCCTGCATTTCCTGGTGCACAGAAAATCTCATCGACCAGAGGACTTTGAGCAATCTTCCAGACAAGTGAATGCTCTCTTCCTCCTCCACCAACGACCAATACCTTCATTCTTACCTCTCCACTTGTAAGGTCTTTAAGGATTTTCTCGAAGTGTATTTCTTATCTTAGATTTCGTTTAAGTGTTACAAACAAGTGAACCCTCTTTCTTTCTGTCAACTAATTGTAATCTACAACAGGCAAAAAGTCAAGGGTTTTTGTATACTACGAGAACCTGCAAAATGACTTGACAAAGCGAGAGAAAACTGCTAAATTGTTTGAAAATTGCGCTTGTTGTTGTTAAGTAGGAATCGTTACGAACATTTGGATGGACTGACGAAACCAAAAGAGAAAAATAAGATTACATTGAAAGAGGTTTAACCATGTCAATCTTCACAAAAAACTATGTTGGAATAAAAAAGCGGTTTTTCAAGACTAAAATGCTTGATTTTTCGAAAACTCTCACAAGGTACAAAACCATAATAGTTCATCCAGTAATGCAACCAGGTAAGGAAATATATTGTCTTCCAGCAATTACAAGTATTGTAGATAAGAAAGGGGAAGAGAACGTTGAACTTCTTGTCGATGAAAAACTCAAGTTCTTTTTCGAAAATTTACCCATTCGAAAGACATACTACAACGACTTTTCTTCTCCGTTTTCTTCTAACTACAAAAATTGCCGAAAGAAGCTAAAAAAGCGAAGATATGACATTTTCCTGGAGATGAATACTTTCAACGACAACCTTCTTACGCTTTTCGCAATAATACCAATGGCGAAAATCCGTATTTGTCTGGATTGTTCGTTAGAAAATCCGGTTTTCAATCTTGTTCTCTCTTCTATTAAGATGCATAGCGAGGTCGACCGAAATAATCTTATACTAAGACCGCTTGGCATAAAAAGACCAAAAAAACGGATAAAATGGGATACCAATGTGGAAATAAAGCCCGAAAAGAAAAAAATAGGTATTTCTCTTGAAAACGATAGACTTGCTGTTAGGCTTTTCTCGTTCCTTGAAAAAAAAGGCTTAAATCCTATGCTGTTTGTTAATGATACTAAAAAGATGTTGAAGATAAAAGGCAAAATCCGCGGTGAATGCTTGTCTTTATATCCCCTTGGGAAAACATATGCTAAATGTGCTTCTTGTGAAGTATTGATAACATCTCTAAATTCTTTACTGTCTATTGCAATTCTACAAAAAAAGAGAACGTTTCTTATGCTAAAAAAGGGAGAAAAAATCGGGATAGAGGGAACGAAAAAACTCAAAATTCTACAATCCGACGGGGATTCCAGGTCTCTTCTAAAAAACGTTGATAATTTTATAAAAACCAAATAATGTATCTCAGGCTTCTTTTATATATTAAACCATACAGAGCATTTTTTACGATATCGTTCGTAACGATGATTTTTTTTGCACTTATGAGCGGATTTTCTCTTGGAATGATATCTCCACTTGTAATAACGATTTTTAAAAGAGATGCAAATACACTTTCACTTCTTGGTTCGAGTAATATAAAGATTTTTAAGATTATAGATGCATGGTTATTCTCTTCTGCACCTCTTATTACCTTGAAACGACTTTCGATTATTATAGTGTGTATTTTTTTCCTTAAGGCGATTTTTCAATATCTACATACATATTTCAACTGCCGTGTTGAGCAAGGAGTTATTAAAGATATACGCAATCATCTCTACAGACACATAAATTCACTGTCTCTCATGTTTTTTAACAAAAACAGCACAGGCAATCTTTCTTCCATCATCACAAACGATGTTGAAATCGTCAGGGAATCTGTTTCCAAAGGATTCATTGAGATTCTCAGGGAAAGTTGCCTTGCGGTGATTTACACAATTCTGGTGATATGGGCAAGCTGGCGGCTCGCAGTTCTTTCGATTATATTAGTACCAATTTCAATTTTTCTTATTGCTAAAGCTGGCAAAAGACTCCGGAGACGAGGGACTAATATACAGGAACGTATGGCAGATATGATGATGACATTTACTGAAACAATTTCTGGAATACGCATTGTTAAGGCTTTTGCAATGGAACATTTCGAGCTTAAGAAATTTTTTGCTAATACCCTTAATTACCTAAAAACTGTCATCCGATTCGAATCTTTAAAACTATTAATCGGACCTTTAACGGAATTTTTGGGTGCAATAGCTGCAAGCGTGATACTGCTTTATGGTGGTTATTTAATCCTAATTGTACACTCACTTTCACCTGATAGATTTTTCGTTTTTCTCGCGGCTTCTCTTTCCTTGATGCAACCAATAAAACGTGTGGGTGAAGCTAACAGCAAGATACAACGAGCTTTGGGGGCTGCAAAGAGGATATTTGAGGTATTGGACATAAGAGAAAAAATAAGCGAAACACGGGATGCGATCACATTTTCTGGCATAAATAAGTCGATAAAATTTCGCAACGTTTCGTTTCTTTATTCGAATGGAAACTATGTTCTTAAAAATGTGAATCTTGAGATAAAAACAGGTGATATTGCGGCAATTGTTGGTCCTTCGGGTGCCGGGAAATCGACGCTAATAAATCTTATTCTTAGATTTTTTGACCCTACATCGGGCGATATAGAGGTTGATGGAATCAATATAAAGAAATTTACAATTAGAAGCCTGAGAGAGGCAATAGGACTTGTTACGCAGGAAACGGTTCTTTTTAATGATACAGTTTTCAACAACATTGCTTATGGAAGAAAAGGAGTGGGAAAGGAGTTAGTAATCAAAGTTGCAAAAGCTGCAAATGCACATTTGTTCATAGAAAAGCTTAATTTTGGATACGACACGGTAATCGGGGAAAGAGGGACTTCGCTTTCAGGAGGAGAAAAACAGCGCATTGCAATAGCACGTGCTCTTCTTAAGGATCCTCCAATTCTCATTCTTGATGAAGCAACTTCTGCTCTCGATGCGGAATCGCAGTCACAGGTTCAGGAAGCAACTAAGAAATTAATGGAAGGAAGAACAACTATTGTAATTGCTCATAGATTGTCCACAATAAGAGATGCGAATCTTATTTATGTTTTGGAGGGCGGGACAATCCAGGATTTTGGAAAACACTCGGAACTGCTAAAAAAGGACGGTATATACAGAAAATTATACAGCCACATAATAAAAGAGGCAAAAAGTGTTGCAAGATAGCAAGGAACTTAAAGAGAATCTTTCGCTTTCGAGAAAAGAAATTATTCTTTTTCAGAAACTGCTTGAAGCTATCTATCATAAACTGGACATAGAAGAAATACTTGCAGTTTTAGCAGAGCATATACAGAAAATACTTAACTTCAGTACGGTGCTTATCAGCATTTACGATGAAAAAGAAAAAGTCTTCGAAAGAAAGGCTCAAGCAGGAATCCCCGAAAAAATCTTTGAACAACTAAGAGAACAAAAGGTTCCATTCAAAAAGCTAAATATGCTACTCATTCCAAAATTTCGGAAGGGAAATTCTTACTATGTCTCGCATTCTCAATTTAAAGGTAACAGCGATTTCATGAAATACATTGAAAAATATGGCAAGAGGATTAACAGGAAGCGCCAGGGAAAACAGGGAAGATGGAATCCAAGCGATGTTTTTCTCACTCCAATAAAAACTAAGAAAGGTAAATTTCTCGGTATGGTTTCTGTTGATAACCCAGTCGGTCAAAAGCTACCATCAAAGAAAACTATTTCACTAATGGATACCTTTTCAACTTACGCTTCGATCGTCATAGAAAATAACTGGCTTCTAAAGCAAGAAATGAAAACAGTTAAAAAACTTAATTCGATACATAATATATCAAAAATCATAGGACAGATATTCGACCTTAAAACACTTTACAAGGAAACAATCCATATAATAAGAGAGAATTTTGGCTATTTGAACATATCGATTTTCGAAATCAAAGACAAAGGAAGAGCGGTTTTGAGGTCATACAGTGGATACAAAGATGTTAACATTAGAAAAATCGCAAAAAACCTAAACAATACTGAGTTTGCCGGTAAGGTTTTGCAAACTTTCGAACCGATGTTAATTCCCAATGTTCAGCGGGAAGCATCGTATGTTGGGGATAAATCGACTCCAAAATCCGAAGCCATCATTCCACTCATCGTCAAAAACGAAATAATCGGAATTCTGGATGTCGAAACCAATGGTGCTTTTTCTATTACATCCGAAGATCTCTATACACTTACACTTCTTGGTGAATATATTGCAATGTCAATAGATAATGCTCATCTTTACAGAGAAATAAGAAGACTTGCAGTTAAGGATGAAATGACAGGAACTTTCAATTATAGATATTTTAAAGAAATGCTAAACAGGGAAATAAAACAACGGGAAAAAAGTAGAGAATCTTTCTCGCTTCTTATGATAGACATAGATAGGTTTAAGCAATTGAATGATACATACGGACACTTAAAGGGAGACAAAGTTCTAAAGAAGGTTAGCAGGATTATCAAAGGAACGGTCCGGAAGAAAGATATCGTTACAAGATATGGAGGAGATGAATTCGTAATTGTAATATGGGGTGTCGGAAAAGATGCGGCAAGAATGCTTGGGGAGAGAATAAGAAAATCGGTAAAAAGAGAACTAAATAAGTTTTCTTTCCCGTTAACTCTGAGTATTGGAGTGTCCACCTATCCTGAGGACGGTAAAAAAGTAGGTATATTGCTTGATAAGGTTGACAAAGCTCTTTACAGGGCAAAAACTGGAGGTAGAGATAGGACAAGTATTTAACTTCTGGAAAAAAGGTGTTCATTTACCAGGGACTCTTGTTGGATATCTGTTTCTGGGTTTCATAGCCATAATCCTCGGATTATTTCTGTACTTCCAAACTCTCGTCAGTGAAGTAAGGGATTCGACAAAAATTACATCTAAAATCTTTGCGGAATTTTTAAAAACGAGCACAACCGCTTATGGTGTTTATCCAACACCAAACCCTGAAATGGAAATAATCTTCAAAGAAGTTATAAAAAATATCGACTTCCCTGTTGTCATAACAGACCAGAATGGCATACCCAGAGCATGGCGTAATGTGAATATTGACGCATCTTCGATCTCGAATGAAATTTTGCAAAGTATCGATCCGCAAAATCCGCCGGAAGGGCCTATAAAAAGATTGCTGGACATAACAAAGAAACTCGATAAGGAAAATTCTCCGATTCCTATGTTATATGCAGGCGAAGTGAAACTTGGAGTTGTTCATTATGGAGAAACCGCTCTGGTGAAACAACTTAAATGGTTTCCGGTAATAATATCGGGTGTAATAATAATTTTCCTCGTAGTTGGTTTTCTGGGTTTTAGCATAGCCAGGAAAAGCGACGAAGAACATATCTGGGTTGGTCTGGCAAAGGAAACCGCTCATCAACTGGGTACCCCCTTAAGCTCTCTGATGGGTTGGACTGAAATACTCAGGAAGGGAAAACAAAAAAATATAATAGAAGGACTTGAAAACGATATTGCACGTCTTCAAAAAGTTGCAAACAGATTTAGCAGTATAGGGCAACTCCCTAAGTTGGAACCAGGAAAGATAAACTATGTTATAAAAGACTCTGTGGACTATCTCAGGAGCAAATTACCTTCAATTGGGCATAAAATTTCAATAAAAGAGGAATACAATGCTACATATTCGGTTGATTTTGATTTCGACCTATTTTCCTGGGTAATCGAGAATATTGTGAAGAATGCAATAGATGCAATAGAGAAGAAGAATGGTATTATTGAAATAGAAACAAAGAACTCAACCAATTCCAGGTATGTCGAGATAAGGATTCGCGATAATGGAAGAGGAATCCTCAAGCAAGAAACTAGAAGGATATTCGAAGCCGGTCATACTTCGAAGGAATTCGGTTGGGGATTGGGCCTTGCAATTACGCGAAGGATAGTCGAAGAATATCACAATGGTAGAATTCTCTTGGAAAGTACGGAAAAGGGGAAAGGTTCTACTTTCCTGATATACATTCCGGTTGCAAAAGAGAAATAAGCAGAGAAAGGAGAAAGCTTGAAGAAAAAAATACTCTGGGTGGACGACGAAATAGCAAGTCTCTTGTCCCAGGTAACAATACTCCAGAATTATGGTTACAGCGTAACAGAAGCAATGAGTGGACACGATGCACTCGCTTTGCTGGAAAAAGGGAATTATGAACTCATTCTTTTGGATGAGCAAATGCCGGGCATAGACGGGATGGAGACATTCAGAAGGATACGCGCTCAACATCCACATCTTCCCGTCGTAATGGTTACAAAAAGTGAGGATATCGGCCTTGTAGATGAAGCTTATGGTCATGCAATGAACGATTTTTTAATCAAGCCAATAAATCCGAAACAGCTATTGGCAACCGTGAAAAGAGTGATAGATAAACAATCCATAATTAACGTGAAACTTGCCGAAGAATATGCTAAAGAAATGCAGTCATTAAGTGGAGACAAATTGATAGGCACTAACTGGAGAAGTTGGCTGGAAATACACAAAAAACTTAGCAAATGGGATAGTGTTTTTCAGGACTTAAATGACAAAAACATCAAGCAGACCCACCGGGATACAAGGAAATCATTCAATGTACAGTTCTCTAAATATATTGACAATAATTATTCAAAATGGTTATCCGATGAAAAAGAAAGACCCGTTCTTTCAGTTGACATTATGAAAAAGTATGTTTTTCCTCTCATAAAAAAGGGGGAAAATGTTGTTTTCATATTACTGGACAGCATGAGACTTGGCCAATGGCTTGCATTGCAAAAGGCAGTTCAAGATTACTACAGTGTCGAAGACCACACTTACTTTTCCATACTTCCAACAGCTACACCATATTCGAGAAATGCTATTTTTAGCGGTTTATTCCCTTCGGATATGGCAAGATTCTACCCGGAATACTGGAAACGATGGAGCGAAGGCAGTCAAAATAAATTCGAGAAAGAATTCTTGAGCGAACAGTTGAAAAGGGAGGGTATTAGGATTTCAAGCCCGCTTCAGTATGTAAAAATACTTAATTCATCCGCGTCAAGCAGACTTCCTCACATTGTAAAAGATTGGTACAATATCCCTTTAGCCGCCATAGTAGTTAATTTCATAGATATCTTGCTTCACAGCAGATCTGATTCAGATATCATAAAGGAGATGACATATGATTTCGATAGTCTCAGGTCTCTAACTGTTACATGGTTCTTAAATTCGTTTATTTTCGAAGCGATGAGAATCATGGCTGGTTACAACATTACCATAGTTATAACATCCGATCATGGTGCCATTATGGTTGAAAACGGCGCCCCGATAACAGCGGGGCAGGACGTATCTGTAAACCTCAGATACAAGTATGGAACCACACTCAAGTGCAGCCCAAAGCAAGCACTTATTATATCCGACCCGGAAAAATTCAAACTACCACAGGAAAATGTCCAGAAGAAGTATGCAATAGCAAAGGAGGACTACTTTTTTGTTTATCCAACACACCTTCATCAATACGAAAAAAGATATAAAGGCACATTCCAGCATGGGGGCATATCACTGGAGGAAATGATATTACCCCTTGCTATACTCACCCCTCATAAAAAGTGAAATTCTTATTTCACAAGAAATACCAAGCACCCTTAAAAAATAAAAAATAGGGACAGCGACCATTTTTCTACATTTCTCTACTCATACTCTATGGTTGCCGGTGGTTTTTGAGAAATATCAAAGAGCACGCGATTTACCCCATTCACCTGATTGACTATCTTGTTAGAGATGTTTTCTAAGATCCGATAAGGAATTTTTGCCCAATCAGCGGTCATAGCATCTTTGGAGGTAACTGCTCTAAGGGTGACAATATATTCATATGTTCTCTTATCCCCCATTACACCTACTGCTCTAAAAGGCAGCAAAGCAGCAAAAGCTTGCCAGATACTATCATACTGTCCCGTTTTCTTTAACTCGGAAATATATATATAATCTACTTCTCGCAAAATATCCAGCCTTTTCTTAGTCACTTCTCCTAAAATCCTGATTGCCAGTCCTGGACCCGGGAAAGGATGGCGACGAATAAGTTCCTTAGGAAGTTTTAATTCTTTTCCTAACTTTCTCACTTCATCTTTATATAGTTCATGAAGAGGTTCAATGATTTTGAATTTCATATTATCAGGCAGTATAATATTGTGGTGACTTTTTATCTTGGATGCTGTCTTCGAAGGCTGAGCTGATTCTATACGGTCAGGATATATTGTTCCCTGAGCCAGGAATTCTATGCTCGATTTCGATTGCAACTCCTTTGCTTTTTTCTCAAAGGTTTCTATGAATGTTCTACTAATTATCTTTCTTTTTTCTTCCGGATTTGTAACTCCCGATAACCTACTTATGAATTCTTCACGTGCATTCACAATACAAAAATTCTTGAATCTCATTTTTCTTATAGTTTTCTTTACGTCTCCGATTTCGTTCTTTCTCATCAAACCTGTATCAACGAGAACACAGTATAAGTTATCTCCAATTACTTCATGGAGCAATGTTGCTGATACTAAAGAATCAACACCTCCCGATAAAGCCATAATCACAGTTTTATTGCCCACATGTTCCCTTATTTCTTCCTGTAGTTGTTTTTTATAATTTTTTACAGTCCAGTTTTTCTTTTCCATGCAGATATCGAAAATGAAATTTGATAGAATCTTCTTCCCTCTCAGTGTATGCACAACTTCGGGGTGGAACTGAACTCCATAGAGCTTCTTTGTTTCGTTGCTAAAAGCAGTCACAGAGCAGTGTGCGGTCTTGGCTATTACACTGAAATTTTCGGGTAATCTTTCAACTTTATCTCTATGTGATAGCCATACCTGTTCTTTTTCTGATAGACCTTTGAATAGTCTTTTTCTGTGCAGGAGAGTAATTGTTTCCTTGCCGTATTCACTTATTTTGCCTTTCTTGATCTTTCCACCACACATTTTAATAAGTAATTGATGACCATAACAGATACCTAAAATCGGGATCGATAGACGGAAGATTTTTTTACTGCAGCAAGGAGAATCTTCTTCATTGACGCTGGCAGGACCTCCTGATAAAATAATTCCTTTGGGATTTAGTGCTTTGATTTCTGAATAGGTTGCATTAAAAGGAAGGATTTCTGCATAACTACCTAATTCTCGTATGCGCCGAGTAATTAAATGGGTAAATTGTCCACCAAAGTTTAATACAACAATCATTAAAATTCAGGTTAATTTATTTATTAAGAAACAGCAAAGAATGCTCTTTGGACCTCATAATATATAATTAATGAGTTATTAGCAGTCCGTTTTTTTATCAAAACCTGTGAAAAAAAAAGTAAGAAAACGCTATTGTTGAATATATTTTTTACTTTCAATCCTGTCTTTTTCAATCTCTTTAAATTTGTTTTCAGACACCTTTGTTGGATAGTTGCCATCAAAACAGGCTGTACAAAAGAACCTGAATTCATTTTTATTTCCAATCTGGAGGGAGGAGAGAAGGGCGTCCATTGTCTGATATACGAGTTTGTCACATCCAATATTTTCTTCTATTTCAGCAATAGATTTTTCTTTGGCAATGAATTCATTCCTTATCTGCATATCTATACCATATAAACAAGGATATCTAAGGGGCGGAGAGTATGAGGAAAAATAAACGTTTCGAGCTCCCGCTTTCCTTACAAGATTTACTATCTCTTTTGATGTATTCCCTCTCACAATACTATCATCAACGAGTAAGATATTCTTACCGTTAATGACATTCCTTATCGGATTGAGTTTATTTCTTACTGCGCTTATCCTCTGTGTTTGTGATGACATAATGAACGTTCTAGCGATATATCTGTTTTTTATCAAACCTTCCCTGTAGTTTACACCAATCTCTTCCGCAAGTGCCAGTGCTGCAGCTCTTGATGTATCGGGAATAGGAATTACGACATCAGGTTTAATATTTTGTTTTTGAATCTCCTCGGCAAGTTTCTTCCCTAATCTGAATCGAGCTTCATAGACACTGATGCGGTCAATGATAGAATCAGGTCTGGCAAAGTATATCCACTCAAATATGCAAGGTGAGTGAAAAGAATTGGTTAATCTTTTTCGACTCAAGTTCCCTTTTCTATCAATAAAGATTGCTTCACCAGGTAAAACATCATTTATGATCTCATAACCAAGAATATCGAGGGCAACGCTCTCTGATGCAAAAGCAAAGGAATTCTCTTTTTTCCCAAAAGTAAGAGGTTTAATACCATGGGGGTCCCTGAAGGCAAGGAGACCATTTTCACCTATAATGGATATTACTGAATAGCTTCCTTGAATTGCATCGAAGGTTTTCTTTACGGCAGTAAAGAGATTACTTACATTGAATTCTCTAAATCGTGAAAGTTGAGTTCCAAGAACATTAAGGATGAGTTCCGCATCGCAATGAGAGTTGATATATCTGAGTTCTTTCTTTTGAAGTTCAGCCTTTAATTCTCTATAGTTAATGACATTACCGTTGTGAGCAAGAGCGATACCATAGGGTGAATTAATGTAAAATGGTTGTGTTTCCGTTTCTTCATAAGTACCTACGGTAGGGTATCTCACATGACCGATTGCCATATCCCCTTCTAATCGAGCCATATTTTTCTTATTGAAAACGTTTTGAACAAGACCAATGCCTTTTTTGAGATTAAATTTTTTTCCGAATGTTACAGCCCCAGCTGCATCCTGACCTCTATGCTGGATGGTTAGGAGTCCAGTTACAATTTCATCAATTACATTATCTTTTCCAATGATACCTAAAATTCCACACATAGTTTGCACCTTTTCTAAATATTGTTAGTTTAGAATAATATTCCTGGTAAGTCAAGTGAATTTTAAAACTCTTTCCACATTAACACTTTTTTTCTTGACTTAGTTATTATCATAAAGTAATATGATTCTTGTGAGCATTTGGTATAGCAGGTGTTTAACTTAATAGCAAAAGCTTAATCTGCGGAGAAACAGTGACAGAATCAGGGTATAAATTAATTGACCATCCTTCGGATATAGGGATGGAGGTAGAAGGGAAGACTCTGCGGGAACTTTTCGTCAATGCTGCAAAGGGAATGCTATCAATCATTTCGGATACACCGCAGAATGGAGAAATGTTTATCAAACAATTGCATCTAAAAGAAGATTCGACAGAGGAATTGCTCCATTCATATCTAAGTGAGATTCTCTGGTTTGTTAGCAATGAGAATTTTTTTCCCGTGAAAATCAATATATCCAACATTAGTGAGAGTTCAATTGATGTAAGATTTGGAGGAATACATATTAAGGATGAGGAAGTAGAAGGGGAAGTTAAAGCCATTACTTATCATCAATTAAAGGTAGAGCAAAATGACCAGAAATTTTTTACCAAACTTATATTCGATGTTTAGAAAAATCCTTTGCCTCTTAGTTTTTTTGATCGGCTGGTCTTATTCATACTCAGAGGAAATAAAGGGTATATGGGTTGCAAGGTGGAATATAAATGAACCTTTAAAAGTTTTTCAGCTAATGAAGGACTTGCAGAAAAACGACATAGATGTAAATGCAATTTTTGTTCAGGTTTATGCACGGGGAGAAGCCCTATATAATTCAGACATAGCTCCGCGTTCCCAAGACCTATTTGGTGCGCCTTATAACTATGACCCACTTTCTCTAATAATACAACTGGCTCACAGAAATGGTTTTAAGGTGCATGCGTGGTTAAATCTTTACTATGTTTGGTCACACGCACCTTTTCCTGCAAGTTTCCAGCATATTTCCAACAAGTACCCCGAATGGTTCATTGCTGACAGCCTTGGAATAAGTTTGAGAACATTAACAGTAGAGGAAATTAAGGCATTGGGTCTCGAAGGTTATTTTCTGGAACCGGGCAACGAGAAAGTAAAACAATTTGTGACAGAAATCGCTCATGAGATTGCAAAAAATTATGATGTCGATGGCATACATCTGGACTATTGCCGTTATCCTGGAAGGGAATATGGTTATGATATTCCTGCTCGAGTTTCGTTTATGCGCGAAAACTATGTGGACCCCATTGCACTAAAGCAAAGAAGAAAAATAAGGGAGGAGTTCGGATACGAAGCTTTCTTCGACCTTAACAAACGATGGGATGATTGGCGACGCGAACAGGTAACACTCACTGTTAGGGAAATTAAAAATACCGTTAAGGCAATTAAACCAAAAATAGAGGTTTCTGCTGCCGTTATTGGAGATGTAGAACATGCATCAGACAACCTGTTCCAAGATTGGGTAAAATGGGCACAGAATAATGATGTTGATTTTGTGATTCCTATGTTGTATTCCAGCAATAGCGATTGGGTATTAAGTAAAACGAACAAAACATCGAATCTTGTTGGCAGAAAAAAAGTCGCTGTTGGTATTGGTGCATACCTTATGGATTATAAGGACCTTGTGCAACAAATAATTAAAGTTCAAGGAAAGAACACCAGAGGATATGTTCTTTTCTCTTATGGAGGGATGGAAGAAAAAGGTTACTTCAAATAATCTCCTTTTTCTTTATTTTCTTAAATCCCAAATTTTTTCATCCGTCTCCATAATGTGGTTCGTGAAACATTTAATGTTTCTGCAGTTTTCCCTTTATCGTTATCATTCATTTTAAGTGTATCTATTATGACCTCCCTTTCTATCTCTTCAAGGGTTCTTCCCTGTAACCGAAGTGTTGGTTTTTTTATTCTAAGTTCCTCAGGTAGATGTTGTGCCTGAATAATTTTTCCCTCACAGTGTAGGAAAGCGTATTCGAGAGCATTTTCTAACTGCCTTACATTCCCTTTCCAATTGTTGTCAATCAGTAATTTCATTACTTGTTGAGAAACCGAAGCAATGTTCCTTCCCGTTCTTTCGTTCAAGTTCTTAATCAAATGTTCAACGAGTAATGGAATATCGTCGCTTCTCTCTCTAAGTGGTGGCAGATATATTGGGACGACATTTAATCTGTAAAACAAGTCCTCACGGAATTTACGTTCTTTTATCGCTACTTTCAAATCCTTGTTAGTTGCAGCAATAACCCTTACATTTACTCTGGTCGATTTTGTATCCCCAAGCATTTCGAATTCTTGCTCTTCCAGCACTCGCAATAACTTAACCTGTACAGAAGGAGGGATTTCGCCTACCTCATCGAGGAAAAGCGTACCACCGTCAGCCAATTGAAACCGTCCTGGTTTATCTCTCACTGCACCAGTAAATGCGCCCTTTTTATGTCCGAAAAGTTCGCTTTCTAATAAGGTTTCAGGTAAGGCGGCACAGGAAACCTTTATAAATGGTTTATCTACTCGTGGTGAGTTATAATGAATTGCTCTTGCAACCAAATCCTTACCGCTTCCTGTTTCTCCAAGAATAAGAACAGTTGCGTTTGTTTTGCTAACCGATTCGATCAGATTGTATATCTTTTGCATTTTTGCATTTTTCCCAATGATGCTTCCAAAACTATACCTACCTTTAAGTTCGTATTTAAGTTTCCTAAGAATCGTCAGATCTCTAAATGTCTCTGCACCACCGATTATTGCTCCGTTTTCATCAATCAACAGTGAGGTGCTCACACTAATGGGAATATTGTCTCCCCCCTTACTAACTATATCTATCTCGACATTCGAAATACTCTTTCCGGTTTCGATTGTTTTTCTTAAAGGGCAGTTTCTATCACAGACCTGACTTTTAAGCATTAAATGACAGGATTTACCAAGCACTTCTTCTTTCTTGTATCCCGTTATCCTCTCTGCTGCCGGGTTGAAACTTGTTATCTGCCAATCATTGTCTACTGTAAAAACACCATCCACGATGGAATTCAGGATGGACTGAAGTCTCATGGATTCCTTAAATAATTCCGCTGTGAGTTTATACACCTCGACCACATTCCTGAAACTAAGAATGACACCAATAATATCTCTATGTATATCGAGTAATGGAGAAGCATTTACAGAAACTGTAATTGTATCACCTTTTATATCCTTTATGTCCTCCCTGAAGTTCGACAAGGACTTGCCACTTTCCAGCACCTCTTTTACTATACATTTTTTTTCGCAGAAATCAGACTTAAAAATCTGCTTGCATGTTAATCCGGTAACATCGTCTGCTCTGTATCCTGTAATTCTTTCGGCCCCTTTTGAGAAACTAATAATTCCAAGATTCTTGTTTATAGCAACCACTCCGTCTGAAAAACCTTCCCAAAAATCCTCGTAATCTTTTCCGTAATGCATATTGGTAATATACAACATATGCTGGCTTTTGTCAATACTTTTCTAATATTTTTGTTTCACATTGGAACGGTTTTTCAAATTTGAAACAATCTTTGATATCGGTACGATAGAGAAAAAAACTAAGTCCCCTTTTTTCAGAAACTTATCAGAACGAATATTATGGCATAAAACTTGCACAACAATCATATGAATGATAAGGAGGTGAGTAAAATGCCAGGAGGAGATGGAACAGGACCAAGAGGAATGGGACCTATGACAGGTAGAGCAGCAGGATTCTGTGCAGGATATACTGCACCTGGATTTGCTAATTCTGGACCACGGATGGGTCTTGGATTAGGTAGAGGTAGATACCCTTACGGAAATATGCAGCAAGGACAATATCCCTATGGTGGATATTATCCTGCACCGTATTCCTATCCGAATACTATGCCAGTGAGACCCTCTTATGGAATGGGTTTCTTTGGTGGAAGGGGTGGTGGAAGAGGTGGTGGAAGAGGTGGTGGAAGAGGAGGAAGAAGGTTTCGTTAATAGAATTTTGCATATTTTGAGGTTAAGATTAGAGATTTCAATTTATATATTGAACTCTATCTCAAATTATGTTAGAATATCTATAGTAACATTAGAATAGAGATACTGTGAAAAAAGATATGAAGGAATATGAAAGGGCAGAAATTAAGTATGCACGAATGCTCGACCCGAAGTCATTCCGAACTTGTTTCGGAATCTAATGTTACAAGATTTTTAAGACCCTGAAACTAGTTCAGGGTGACAATTGTTTGCCATAATGACATTTAAAATGGGGGGAGGCAAGCAAAAAATAGCTAACAATAATAAAAATGGTATGTTAAAGGAAAAATATCAAAATATTTTTCCCAGTACCAGAATAGAAGACAGGAGGCTAAAAATGGGCGGACATGGAAACAGGAATATGTTTTATATGACCGGTTTACCGGGATGGATGAGATTTGGATACAGTCCGGGATGGATTGGCAGAAGCCGCACAGGATTAGGACCTGCAGCACAATACCTTTTACAAGGAACCTGGCCAACACCACAGATGAATTATTACTGGCAGCAGGGACAGGTTCCTTCATTGAATACAAGAGGTTTCCCGATGCAGGGTTTCCCAACACCTTATGACCCATGGGGAGCAGTGTCCTTGACTCCTGAAAAGGAATTAGAGATGCTAAAAGGTCAGGCTGAAATGTTAGAAGACGAACTTGATGGCATAAAAATGCGCATCGAAGAACTGGAGAGGGGAAAAAAATGAAAATAGCAATCACTTCCACAGGCACTGATTTAAGTTCACAGGTAGAACCCAGATTCGGTCGATGTCCCTATTTTATCATCATCGATAGCGATACGGAAGAATTTGAGTCTATAGAAAACCCCAATGTGCTGGCAATGGGGGGTGCAGGCATTCAATCTGCCCAGCTCATAGCGAACAAATCCGCTGAATTTGTACTTACAGGAAGTTGCGGACCAAATGCTTTTCAAACGCTCAGCGCAGCCAGTGTAAAAGTCATCACTGGAATATCTGGAACTGTAAGAGATGCACTTTCAAGATTCAAGTCCGGGCAACTTCAGTCAATCCAACAGCCAAATGTAGATTCACATTTTGGAATGGGTGGTATGGGAACAGGAATGGGTGCTGGCATGGGAATGGGAAGAGGTATGGGTAGAGGTATGGGAAGAGGTATGGGAAGAGGTATGGGAAGGGGAATGGGATATGCAACAGGTTATCAGCAAACAGGTGCACCTGGAATGGTTCCTCCTAGTGTGACACCACCCGGAATGACTTCTATGGGAATGGATAAGAAACAGGAACTTGAATTTCTAAAACAGCAATCGGAAGCACTCAAAAACGAGATTGAAAATATTAACGAGAGGATTAAGGAACTCGAAAAAAGGGAAAAGAAATGAAGAAAGAACAGGAGAAAGAAATAGAAGAAACATTAGAAAAGATAAAAAACAGGGTACTCGTATTCAGTGGAAAAGGGGGTGTAGGTAAGAGTACGGTAGCTGCAAATCTTGGACTTGCACTTTCCGAGAAAGGGAAAAAAGTGGGACTCATCGATGTTGACATACATGGACCGAATCTCGCAAAAATGCTTGGTGTTGAGGGGAAAAGGCTTACTGCTGCAACTGACAAGAAGATACAACCAGTTCCCATTACCGAGAATCTGAGTCTTGTTTCCATGGCGTTTTTATTGGAGAGTCCTGATTTGCCTGTGATATGGCGTGGTCCATTGAAGATGAAGGTCATCCAACAGTTTCTCGGAGATGTAGATTGGGGAAAACTTGATTGGCTTATTATAGACTCACCGCCGGGTACCGGTGATGAACCTTTATCTGTTGCGCAACTGATTCCTGCAACAGGTGCTATAATAGTTACAACACCTCAGGAAATATCTCTTCTCGACTCCAGGAAGGCTATAACATTCGCTAAGAAACTAAACTTAGAAATACTTGGGATAATAGAGAATATGAGTGTGCTTATTTGTCCTCATTGTGGTAAGAAGATTAACTTATTCAAGGAAGGTGGAGGAGAGAGGACAGCGAAGGAGATGGGGGTACCATTCCTCGGAAGAGTGCCAATAGAACCTGATATTGTTGAATCAGGGGATACTGGGAAACCTTTTGTACTTCAGAATCCAGATTCAGAAGCCTCTAAAGCATTTATGAAAATTGTCGACAAAGTACTATCGCCCTCTGTGAAGAATTAGAAAAAGCTCATTTTTTGGTCGCAGAGTTTAGTCTGCGTGAAACTTTAATTGTTTTAGTGGAGGTTATTATGCCAAGAGGAGATGGAACAGGACCCCAGGGTGGTGGTCCAGGTTCGGGTAGAGGAATGGGAATGGGAAGAGGTGCAGGTAGAGGTCGTATGGGAGGACAAGGAATGGGTTTAGGAGGGAATTGCGTTTGTCCCTCTTGCGGAACGAAAGTTGCTCACAGAAGAGGCGTTGCCTGCAATCAGCAAACTTGCCCTAATTGCGGTGCTAAGATGACGAGAGAATAAAGATAGATATGGTATACATTATTGAGAATGAATGTATTGGTTGTGGAATCTGTGCGGATGTTTGTCCGGAAAATGCCATAAAGATGGATTTTCGCAAGGCACATATAGATACACAAAGATGTAGTGACTGTGGAATTTGTATCAATACCTGTTTAAGAAATGCAATAATGAGGAAATCCGTAACTCAAGATATTGTTACCTTAAAGAAAAGAATGGATGACATAAGAAAAAGAATTACCTTGCTCTCGAGTAACTTAGATGAGCTTACACACAAGACATGGGCAGAGAATAAACCATGAATTATGGCACATAGAAAACAATTCCGGTCTATTACCGTTATCTACGATAATGATGAACTTGTGAAGGGTCTCCAACCAGACTGGGGTTTTTCCTGTCTGATAAAAGGAGCTAGTAAAACTATACTCTTCGATACAGGGGGAAACGGCAAAATTCTCCTTTCCAATATGAAACAACTGGGAATCAAACCAGATGATGTAGATATTGTTTTTCTCTCTCATAAACATGGTGACCATACTGAGGGATTGTGGAATTTTCTTGAAAAAAACCCTAATGTCTACGTTTACGTACCCTCTTCGTTCCCGGCATATTTCAAAAATAAAGTGCAGTCGTACGGCTCCAAATTGGAGGAAATTACGAAACAAACAGAAATTCTTGAAGGTATTTATTCTACAGGTGAATTGACAAGTTCCGTAAAAGAGCAATCACTTATCCTGAAAACAAAAAAGGGACTTGTTATTATCACAGGGTGTAGTCATCCAGGAGTAACAAACATTGTGAGAACTGCAAAGGAGAATATCAGTAGTAGCATATATCTTATTCTTGGAGGTTTTCATCTTGTTTCTTATTCATCAAGAGGTATCAAAGAAATTATCCTGGATCTTAAGAAATTAAATGTTCAGAAAGTAGCTCCCTGTCACTGTAGTGGAAATGCTGCTAAGAAATTATTTTCCCAAGAATATGGGGAAGGATTTTTGAATGTTGGTACTGGAAAAACAATTGAAATTAAATGATCCAGAAAAAACAATGATCGGCAGGCAATAAGAATAAACCAAGTATTGAAAGGATATAAAATGGAGATAAAAAGTGAAGAAGAATTTAATGAAAATGTGCTAAAATCTATTCTACCAGTACTTGTTGATTTCTGGGCACCATGGTGCGGTCCCTGTCAGATGGTTTCTCCAATCGTGGAAGAGTTGGCTGCGGAAAATGTTGGAAAATTGAATGTTCACAAAATGAACGTGGACGAGGTGCCTAGCGTTGCACAAAAATATAATATAATGAGCATTCCAACACTAATGGTTTTCAAGCAAGGTGCGCCAGTCGAACAGATTATAGGAGCATTACCCAAGAACATATTGGAGGAGAAGATACTACCCCATATTCAGTAACATCGAACCAAAACGGTGAGGTCTGGAAATTAAAAAATGGAAATTACGAAAATCACAACAAACAACAGAATAAACAATTCTCGACTTCCTGATTTCGTACTTTGTATATCTGATTTTCGCAATTTCAAGTTTCGGAATTTAGTATTTTAAGGTTTTCCTAATGATTATCTCAATAGCAAGCGGAAAGGGAGGAACTGGCAAGACGACCGTAGCAACAAATCTTGCATTGTTTCTTCAGCAGAACACGAAGAGTAACGTAAAGCTCATAGACTGCGATGTCGAGGAGCCGGATGCACATATTTTTTTGAAACCTCAAATTACAAAAAAGATTCCGTTTGGTATCCCAGTCCCCGAAGTAGATTTTTCAAAATGCAACTATTGTGGGAGATGCAGTGAGGTATGTGCTTATAATGCTATGGTCGTTATAAAAGAGAAAGTATTAGTTTTTCCTGATTTATGCCATGGTTGTGGAGGATGCAAATTGCTTTGCCCACAAAAAGCAATAGAAGAAGTAAGTAAGAACATAGGTTTTCTTGAACAAGGGAAAAGCAATGGAATAGATTTTGTTCAGGGAAAGCTCAATATCGGTGAACCCATGGCAACTCCTTTGATAAGATTTATAAAGCGAGATATGGAAACAGACAGCGAAAATGATATTACTATTATTGACGCCCCCCCTGGAACATCCTGTCCTGTTATTGAAGCGGTGAAAGGAAGTGATTTTACAATACTTGTTACCGAGCCCACGCCTTTTGGATTGAATGACCTAATACTTGCTGTAGGAGTTCTTAAAAAGCTGGAGATTCCCTTTGGAGTTGTTATAAATAGAGCTGGTTCGGGAGACGAATCCGTAAAAGCATACTGTAATAGAGAAAATATAGCATTGATTACAGAAATTCCTTACGACAGAAATATTGCAGTATTGTATTCCTACGGTATACCAATGGTAAAAGAGGGGGTAAAATATAGGGATATATTCAAAAAGATATGGAAATACCTTATTTCTTAACCCTGAAAAACCTATTCTTAAATACTCTTAAAAATTGCAAAGTAGGGTGCTAATATGAGAAAATTAGGACAAGAGCGAGTGTGAGTAGCAAGACTTATCTTGCGTGAATGATCTTTTGGGATGTAATCTTTAACTGAATGCTTAATAAAAAATATGACAATGTTTAGGACGATAATCAAAGAATTGAAAAATCATGCTCCGTTTACGATCTTTGGTTCTTTTACAGGCTTAATTATTGTGGTTTTCGTTCAAGGATTACCTTCTAAAATCACATACAATATCTTTTTTACACTTCACCCAATACATATTATTCTAAGTGCACTGGTTACCTCGTCTATGTATGAACTTCACAAGTGTGGAAAAGCAAGAATGAAGTGTAATATTTGGATTTTGCTTATTATTGGTTATGTTGGTTCGGTTGGTATAGCAACAGTGAGTGATTCTCTTATTCCTTACATAGGCGAATCTATGCTTGGGATGGAAAACAGAGGAATTCATATAGGATTTATTGAAAAATGGTGGTTGGTTAATCCACTGGCAATAATAGGGATTATAATTGCCTATTTTAGCCCGAAAACAAAATTTCCCCACTTTGGACACGTGCTGTTGAGTACCTGGGCTTCACTTTTTCACATTATTTTAGCAATAGGGAAATCCTTAAATTGGTATTCGTATTTGGTTATTTTTCTCTTCTTATTCATTGCTGTATGGATTCCCTGTTGTGTGAGCGATATCGCGTTCCCTCTATTATTTGTAAAGGATAGAGGAACTAAAAATGCTTGAAAGGTAGATTGTTGAAATGAAACAGATTGTCGTCATAAGTGGCAAAGGTGGAACGGGAAAGACGGTTATTACCGCATCCTTTGCATCTCTTTCAGAGAACAAAGTGCTCTGCGATTGTGATGTAGATGCTGCCGATCTATATCTTCTACTACATCCTAAAATAAAAGAGACAAACCAATTTACCGGTGGGAAGAAAGCGATTATAGATAATGGGTTATGTACACAATGTGGCGATTGTATCAATGTTTGCAGGTTCGATGCCATATCGAACGACTTTGTTGTTGACACAATTTCCTGTGAAGGATGCTCTGTCTGTTCATACATCTGCCCTGTTGAAGCAATTTCTATTAAAGAGAACATTTCGGGAGAATGGTTCGTTTCTGAAACGAAATATGGTCCAATGGTTCATGCTAAATTGGGGATTGCAGAAGAAAATTCAGGGAAACTTGTTGCAAAAGTTAGAGAGGTAGCAAAGCGAACGGCAGATGAAATGAAATTAAACTATGTGATAATCGACGGTCCCCCTGGTATTGGCTGTCCCGTTATTGCTGCAATATCTGGAGTCGACCTTGCAGTTATGATTACCGAACCAACGCTTTCAGGGATACATGACCTTGAAAGGGTAAATGCAGTTGCAAAACACTTTGGCATAAAATCTGTTTGTGCGATCAACAAATATGATATTAATTATGAAAATACTGAAAGGATAGAAAATTGGTGTATGAGAGAAGATGTCCCTGTTATTGGAAAAATTCCCTTTGATAAAGGAATAATGGATTCTTTGGTAAAAGGAATTCCTGTTGTCGAATATTCGGATAATCCAGCATCCAGGGAGATAAAAAAGATATGGGAACAAATAGAGTGACATAATCCGAAATTAAGTGAGGTTTTAGATGAAGATAAAGGGGAATGTCGAAACAATACTTTCTGAATTGCCGCAAGATGTAACACTTGTGGCTGCTACAAAAACAAGAACGCCCGAAGAGATTCTTGAAGCGGTAGAAGCGGGTATCGAAATTATCGGCGAAAATTATGCACAGGAAGCACAAACTAAAGCAAAAATCTTAGGAAACAGGGTAAAGTACCACTTCATTGGACACCTTCAGAGAAATAAGATTAGAAAAATCCTTGATTTCATAAATATGATAGAAACGATTGACTCAATTAAAATTGCTACTGAGCTCCAGAAACGATGTGAGGAAGTCAATAAAAAGGTCGATGTTCTGATTGAAATTAATAGCGGTCGAGAACAACAAAAAGCAGGTGTTTTCCCTGAAAGCGCAGAGGAACTTATAACGAAAATTGCGAGATTTCACAATATAAGCATAAAGGGTCTTATGACGATGGGTCCGATGTTTGGTGATCCAGAGGGTGCAAGACCGTTCTTCGTTGAAACGAAAAAGGTATTTGAAGGAATAAAATCATTGAAAATACAAAATGTTGAAATGAAATACCTATCTATGGGGATGTCAAATTCTTATGCAATTGCAATAGAAGAAGGTGCAAATATCGTTAGAATAGGAACCAGGTTATTTGGCTCAAGAAAATATACTTAAGAGAGAAACTTCCCATTAAATACCTTGACATTATTGTAAAAAATGATAAGATAAATTCTTTGAATGTTGACGGTCAGACACACAATGAAACCAAGTCAGATAAAAACGATAGGTATAGTTCACTCAAGTTACAAATCAAGAGAAAAGTCCCTTAAACAGGATAATACCAAATTATCAGAAATAGAAATTCTTAATGAATTTGTTGAGGGTCTTAAAGACATAGAGACCTTTTCTCACCTCCACATTTATTATTTCCTTCACAAGTCGAGCAGTTATTCCTTATTAACGATGACACCATGGGACAACATAAAACACGGAGTTTTCGCAACGAGGTCACCTAATAGACCAAGTCCTATTGCTCATACGATTGTCAAACTCATCGAAAGGGAAAACAATGTCCTGAAAGTCGAAGGTCTAGATGCGATAGAAGGGACACCGGTTTTAGACATAAAACCATATATACTTTCACTTGATTCAAGATTATTTGCCACAGACGGTTGGTTTGGGAAAAGAAAGCTGCCCTTTACTCCAAGGGTTTACGAATATAGAACGGAAACCGAATGGAAGGAAGGAAAAGAAGGGATATCGAAGGCGCAGCATAAAGACGATGTTCGAATTGGATGTCCCCCGGAGTTCGGTGGTGAAGATTTTTACTGGTCTCCCGAGCATCTTTTTGTTTCATCAGTCGAAGTATGTATAATGACAACATTTCTGGATAAACTAAAAAAAAATAATCTTAGCATTCTTTCTTACAGAAGTAATGCAACGGGAAAAGCACAACTTGTAAATGCAATATTTAAGTTCAAGACCATATTAGTAAAGCCTTTTGTTACAATAGAGGAAAAAGAAGATGTTGACAAAATTGAAAAATTACTGTATAAATCTGCAAATGAGTGTATGGTTTCAAACACACTCAATGTAAAAGTGGATACGAAAGCTGTTATAACGACAAAATAAATCGATAATTTGATGAAAAGGAGGTGATAAAATGGCTGGTAAGATGGTAGTTTTCTGTGGTTCCGATGCACCGGAAAAGGCATTTCCACCTTTTATGCTCGGCTTGGGAGCAAAAGCGGTTGATATGGATGTAATGCTTTTTTTCACTATGAGTGGACTCAACATCATAAAAAAGGGTGGGGCGGAAAAAATTGCGCTGGATAACGCACCAATGCCACTCTCGGAATTCATTAAGAATTCAATGGATGCTGGTATCAGATTCGTTGCGTGCTCCGCAGCTTTCGGTATTGCTGGAATGACAAAAGAAGACCTTATTGACGGCATTACGATCGGCGGAGTGGCCTCCTTTGTGAACGAAGCAAAGGATGCAGATATACAAGTATCTTTCTAACACAGTTGAGTTTTTTTAACGAGGTGGTTACAACGAATTTCGTTGTTCCACCTTAATAAACAGGAGATATTATGGAATTTGATATAACACTTGATTGTCTTGGCTTAACCTGCCCTATGCCAATTGTAAAAACATCGCAGAAGATGAAGGAACTTTCCTCTGGAAAGGTTCTACAGGTGCTTTCCGACGATGAAGGTATCAAGGAGGATATGCCTGCCTGGTGTAATACAACAGGTAACGAGTTTTTAGGTTCGGAAGAAGAGGGAGAAACCATTAAGGTTTATATAAAAAAGACATAAATTCTGGGCAAACAAATTAAGTATTGACAAAAATCTCTTAAATTCCCGGTTACAAAATTGACAGGGGCAAGGAGGAAAGGATGAAGATTTCTATGATGGTCCAAACTGGACCATACACTTTTCAGAATTCTGATACTGCATACGAAATTGCAAAACGTGCACTGGAAAGAGGGCACGAAGTGGCGATCTTCTTCTATCTTGATGCTATATGGAATATGGGAAGCGATATATTCACACCAAGCGATAGAAATATTGGCGAGAGATTCAAGGATCTAGCTGCAAAAGGTGCATTCCTTCGTGGTTGTGGTCTTTGTGCAAAATATAGGGGTATGAAGAAACAATCACTGGTCGAAAATACTCGTTTTGCCGGGACTGCAGTTTTAGCCGACATGATTGCCACATCAGACAAATTCATAAATTTCGGGATACAATAGAAAGGAGTAATAATGAACAATGTTTTGGTCCTTGCAACCAGAGCTCCTTATGGTTCGATTTTCTCTGTCGAAGGTTTCCTTGCTGCGATGGCAATAGCTTCGATGGATATTCCCACGAATCTTGTTCTGATGGGAGAAGGAATTTACTGTGGACTAAAAGGTCAAAAGCCAGACGGTATTGGCCATCAACCAATAGACCAGGCTTTTGGTGGAGCATCAGAATTCAATATCTCTTTATATATTCACAAGGAATCTATGGATAAATATGGAGTTATGAAGGACAAATTGGTTGACGGAAAAATATTAAGTACCGAAGAACTAAAAAGTATGGTTAACGAAGCTAAGGCTGTCATTACATTTTAACAGGAGGAAGAATGGCTAATACTCTGTTCTTAATCAGCCAATCACCTAACAAAGTTGAGAATCTAACTAACGTTTTTAAGTTAATTTCTGGCGATGATGCTGTGTGCTTTATTCAAGACGGGGTCTATTTTTCAAATAAGGAAGGAGTTCCTGAAAGCCTTACAAAGGAACTTTCAGGAATCGAAGCTAAAGGTTCAAAAATTTACTATCTAAAGCCGGATCTTGAAGCACGGTCTCTTGATTTTTCTGGAGATACGGTTGATTATGACGGTCTACTTGACTTGATCGAAGAGTACAATAATGTATTTCATTAACTGAATTTTTGTTAAAAACTGAAGTCGCTAGGAGAAAAATATGTATCTTTTTGATCTTGGACAATTGGAATGGGAAGATTCTATGCTAATTTTCCACGCACTTGCAAGAATGGGCATAGAAGCAGTCGACATGGTGTCCCCCAAAACACCTTTTGTAAGTATAGGATATTTTCAGGATGCAGAATCAGAGGTTGACTTACAATACTGCAAGAAAGCGAACCTTCCTGTTTTTAGAAGGGAAGTAGGTGGTGGAACAGTATATCTCGACCGTAATCAGATATTTTATCATGTAATATGGAATAGAAACAATCCTCGTTTTCCCAGGATGATGAAGGACATCTATGCACATCTATCGGTTCCTCCTATTGAAACATACGAGGAGTTTGGCATAAAGACACAATTTAGAACCGTAAACGACATTATAACAGCACAGGGAAGAAAAATTGCCGGTCTTGGCGGTGCAGACATTGCAGATTCGATGGCTTTTGTGGGTTCTATTATCATGGACTTTGACTATGATAAAATGGCAAAAGCAATTAAAGTTCCGGATGAAAAATTCAGAGACAAAATCTTCAAAACGATGAAAGAAAATGTTACCACTATGGAAAGAGAGCTCGGTTCTATTCCTCCGAGAAAAGAAATTACCAAAGTCCTTAGAGAAAAATTTGAAAAGCATCTGGGAAAACTGGAGTCCGTTGAATTGAATGATGAAATTATCATAAAGATGAAAGAACTTGCAGTTTGGTTCAATTCCCCTGAATTTCTTTTCAGGAAAACCCCACGTATTCCAAAAGGAGTAACAATTAAGCAGGGCATAGAATTGCTTTATGGTATGTATAAGGCGAAGGGTGGACTCATAAGGACAGTACAGGAAGTGAAAGAGAAAAAAATAAAAGACATAAATATAACAGGGGATTTCACGCTATATCCAAAATCGGAACTAAGTAGTATGGAAAAGGAATTGAAAGAAACAAACAGGAAGAAAAAAAGTATTGTGAATAAGATAGAAAAATTTTATGACAAGAAAAAAATAGATGTGCCTGGAGTAGCACCTGAGGATTTTACAAAAGCAATAGTGAAACAGGACAATGAATAAAATCACCAAAGAAACTACTATAGAAGAGATTCTTGAAGAATTTCCCGATACCGTGAATATATTTATGAATTATGGCATTCCCTGTCTTGTATGCGGCGAACCTCTGTGGGGAACCGTTGAAGAGGCAGCAGAAAAATATAAGGTTAACCTTAATGAACTGCTCACTAAACTTAACAAGGAATGTGATCGCAAGCAGAAAGGGCTACGGCAGATTTGAATTTCTGTATCGTAGCCGCAACCTTTAGGTTGCGTAGTTTATTGGAGAATAAGGAGTTAAATTCGCAGGTTGAAGCCTGCGTCTACCTGAACGATGAAAGAATATCTTAGCAAATTTTTCCTCCGCTACATATGAGTATGAAATCTGATTTTGATACATTTGCAGAAAAATTACAGGAAGAGGTATTGGAAGATGCGAGAAGGCACTATTCCGAAACCGTTATCGACCACTGGATGAACCCGCGAAATCCTGGAAAGATTGAAAATCCCGATGGTTATGGTAAAATCAGAGGTTCCTGTGGCGATACGATGGAATTCTTCTTAACGGTTGAAAACAACACCATTAAGAAATGTAGTTTCCTTACGGATGGTTGCGGTACCTCTATAGCATGCGCAAGTATAGTTACTGGACATGTAAGAGGAAAAGATATAGAAGAAGCAAAAAAGGTAACACCACAGGTAATTCTTCAAATTTGTGGTGGACTTCCTCCAGACGATGAACATTGTGCGTTTCTTGCATCCGATACACTCGCTGCAGCACTTAAACATTATGAAGAATTTCATTTACAGTAATATAACCTTTAAATACCAGCCAGTCCTCTTCCCCAAGAGATATATTATGATTGTTGGCTATTGGAGGTAAAATGTTCGTTTCCGATAGGGTGAGTAAAATAGCGAAATCTGCAATCCACGAAATGACAAGGTTATCCAAAGAGATAGATGATGTAGCATTCCTGTCCTGGGCGAAACCAACTTCGAAGACACCGGAGCATATCAGGCAGGCTGCAATATCCTCCATAAAAGATGGTCTTGTTGGTGGTTATTCTGAGACCAACGGTATTTTGAATCTGAGGAAAGAAATCGTCACTAAATTGAAACGAGATAACAATATTAATTCTAATGTATCTCAAATATTGGTTACAGTCGGAGCTATCGAGGGATTAGCCGCTGCAGTAATGGCTTTAATCGACCCTGGCGACGAGGTTATCTTGCCGTCTCCAACATACTCTACACACATTCGACAGGTTCTTATTGCATCGGGAAAGCCCGTTTTTGTTCCAACGATAGAAGAGGAAGGGTTTATTCTGGATATTGATGGTATTAAAAATGCAATAACCCCGAGAACCAAAGCTATTATATATTGTTCACCTTCCAATCCTACCGGTACTGTTTTCCAGGAGAATGAACTTCGAAAATTAGCGGAGATTGTTTTAGAGAATAACTTGATGATTGTTACCGACGAGGCATACGAATACTTCACTTTCGATGGTTATAAACATTTTAGTATAGGTTCGATTCCCGAAATGAAGAAGAATGTAATAAGCTGTTTTACATTTACAAAGACATACGCTATGACGGGTTGGAGAATTGGTTATTTACACGCAGATGAAGAACTGATACCGCAAATAAAAAAAGCTCATATTCCATTTGCTATCTGTGCACCGGTAGTTTCTCAGTATGCTGCACTTGCAGCGTTAAGCGGTTCCCAGGATTGTGTGACAAAATTTCAAGAGCATTATCTCTCCACCCGTAACTTGATGTGTAAACGACTTGATAGGTTAGGTTCGGTTTTCGAATACAAGAAACCTATGGGTTCTTACCTTATGTTCCCAAGGATTTTAGTGCAAGGGGGCAATGATTCATCGACCTTTTGTAAGAAACTCTTAAGAGAAGCAAAGGTTTCAACGACACCCGGGGTGGCATTTGGTCCGACAGGCGAAGGACACTTACGATTATCCTTCTGCGTTACCAATGATATGATAAATAAAGCGTTCGATAGAATGGAGAATTATTTCAAATAAAGTTAAAATGAGTTTCAACGACTAAAGGGTTAAATACATGAAATCTTTTAAAAAAGAGACTTTTATGATTTTGTTTATTATTTATATATTATGAATAAAGCAAAGGGAATCTCGAAAAGAATAGATATTAAGACATCGCATCACAGAGCAATAAAGGATTTCCGAACTTTATCTCGTAAAATACTGAGATATGCAATCCGCGGACCCTTAAGATTTGATTTCATGCGCGAAGCTGTAAATATTCTCACTGATTCTTCTAAATGTGATTCGGTTGAGCTACGGTTGAAGGCGCACAACAAATGTTATAGCTTGAAAATGAAGCAGAATGCCAGGAAAGTTAACCGTTTTGGTATGATAAACTGTATGCGGACTAAAGATGGAGAGATTATTCCCTGTTTAGAGGATAACTCAGGTTTAGAACATCTGTGCAGGGATATTTTCTTCGGTAATATTCTTCCTTCGATGCCCTTTTTCAGTAGTAATGGGAGTTTCTGGTCCGGGAACCTGAAAAATTCACTCGACCTTCTTGGGCAGAAATATGGTCAAGTAGGATCTTATAATATCGGGAAAAACAAACAATATAGGTCACTCATCCTTATTCCTCTTCTTATTGATGATGAAGAAATTGGGCTCCTCCAGCTTAAAAGCAAAAAGAAGGACTTCTTTAAAAAGGAGGAAATAGGGTTCTATGAAGATATCGGGAAAACACTCGAGATTGCCCTATCTCATAGGAGAGCGCAGGTTGAGCTGCGCGAGCGGATTAAAGAATTAACGTGCTTATATGGAATATCCCAGGTGGCTGAACAACCGGGTGTATCATTGGGAGAGATCCTGCAAGGTATTGTGAAACTTTTTCCTCCTGCATGGTTATATCCTGAAATTGCCTGTGCCAGAATTGTTTTGGATGACAATTCCTATGCAACGCCGGGTTTCCAGGACACAACGCAGAAGCAAATTGCTGATATTATTGTTGATGGTGATCTTCGTGGAGTTGTAGAAGTAGCATATACTGATGAAAAACTAGAACTTGATGAGGGACCATTCCTAAAAGAAGAGCGGAAACTGATTGACACGATTGCCAAAGATGTAGCTCTCATTATCGAGAGAAAACAAGCAGAGGAAGAAAAATTGATGTTACAGGAGCAGCTCAGACATGCAGATCGTTTGGCTACCATTGGACAGCTTGCCGCCGGTGTGGCGCATGAACTAAATGAGCCTCTGGCAAACATTCTTGGTTTTGCCCAACTTACCAAGAAATGTCCTAAACTGCCCAAGCAGGCGGAAGAGGATATAGAGCGAATAGTGACAGCGTCGTTGCATGCAAGAGAAGTTATCAAAAAACTTATGATATTCGCGCGGCAAATGCCTCCGCAAAAAACTCGAGTCAACCTGAATCAAATAGTTAAAGACGGTCTCTATTTCCTTGAATCCCGCTGTGTTAAGGAGGGAATAAAGGTGGAACGTTTTCTTACTCCGGACCTGCCGGAGATCACTGCCGACCCTGCACAGTTGACCCAGGTACTGGTTAACCTTGTAGTTAATTCTACCCAGGCAATGTCAGAAGGAGGGAAAATCATAATAAGAACTGAATTTTATAAAGACCAGGTCTCCCTAATTGTTGAAGATATGGGTGTTGGGATGAGCAAGGATGTAATGAAGAAAATATTCATTCCATTTTTTACGACAAAGGAGATCGACCAGGGGACGGGTTTGGGGCTTCCCGTGGTTCACGGAATCGTCTCTTCTCACAGAGGGAAAATTAATGTAGATAGTGAGGTTGGACGTGGCTCACGATTTGAGATTATTCTTCCCGTAACAGTGCAAGAGAACCAGGATGAGAAAAATGGTGCTACGATCTAAAAGGGAACGAATTCTTGTTGTGGATGATGCTCCTGATACACTTGAGTTACTTCATCGAAACCTGAAATCCCAGGGGCATCAGGTCTTCACAGCTTCGAGTGTCGCCGAGGCAATCAGGATCCTCGAGGCAACACCGACAGATCTTGTTATAACAGACCTAAAAATGCCGGGTGTAAGTGGTCTTGATCTCATCCGTCATGTTCGGGAAAACTATGAAAATACAGAGGTTATGATGATTACAGGCTATGCATCTATAGAAGGGGCAGTAGAAGCGGTTAAAACCGGTGCTGAAGAATATTTAGCTAAACCTTTTACAGATGAAGAGCTCTTTTCTGCGGTCAACCGAGCAATTAGAAAACTTCATATTCGTAGAGCCGGGAAACCAAGTCCACTCAAGAAATTCCCCCCTCCACATGGTCTCATTGGAGAATCCGAGGCTTTACAAAAAGTTTTTAAAACCATAGCCAAGACAGCAGCAACTTCTGCAACGGTTCTCATTAATGGCGAAAGCGGAACAGGGAAAGAGCTTGTAGCTCGGGCAATCCATTACACCAGCCCAAGAGCCTCAGCTCCATTCGTGCCTGTAAACTGTGGTGGGATTCCGGAGGGACTACTCGAAAGTGAGCTTTTTGGATTTGTGAAGGGAGCCTTTACAGGAGCTACAGAATCCCGTTCAGGTTTCTTTCAAACGGCTGATGGTGGAACAATCTTTCTTGACGAAATCAGCGAAACAAGCCTTGCTATGCAGGTAAAACTGCTCAGGGTGTTTGAGGATAAAAAAGTGTGCATGATAGGATCCCGAAGTGCAAGGAAAGTAGATGTAAGAATACTGGCTGCCACCAATAAGGACTTACTCAGTTTGGTGCATAAGGGTATTTTCCGTGAAGACCTTTACTACCGGCTCAATGTTATTACTATTGATATTCCTTCTTTGAGAGAGAGAGGAAATGATATTTTACTTTTGACCAATCATTTTGCAAAAAAGTTTGCCAAAGAATTTGACAAGCTTAAACCACGTTTTTCTGATAAAGCGCTGCAGGTTTTAAAAAACTACTACTGGCCCGGAAACGTGAGAGAACTGCAGAATGTCATCCAGCGGCTTGTAGTGATGACAGAAGGAGACATTATTGATGTCCCAGACTTACCATCGCTTATGCGTTTCTCAGCTCTGCGTGGCACAGGATTTAATCGCACCTTAGCTGAAATAGAAGCTAAATACATTAATAATGTCCTGTCGAGCCTAAATGGAAATAAAACACGTGCTGCTGAAATACTTGGGATTGATCGCAAAACATTGCGTGAGAAGCTGAAAAAAGTCAAAAAACTTCCTTCATAATTTCCTTTTCCATTTTCTTAATAGTTATTTTTTGATGGGGAGTTTCTCCCCTGTGGGACAGATTTCCTCGAGTTTGTTACATATTTTTAGGTTTTTAGGAACTAAAAGAGAAAAAGCGGTAGCAACACCCTTGTCCGCTAAGTTCCAATTTAACATTTTGTTAGTCACCAAAATGCGAGTTTCAAACCCGTAAAAGATGCGAACTTGGGATAGTTGCGAGTTATTGGCACGAAAATTGCCCGATACAATAGTAAATGAAAGGAGGTATGTAGAATGGCTGATATTAAAAGAAGAAGGAAGTCAACCTTAAAGAAGAAGGAAAAGATAGGTAAGAAGGTTGTTATATCGAAGGTACGAAAGGAAAAAGAATGGAAATTGCTCTATGCGAAAAAGGAGAGAGAGAAGGCTACAGAAGAGTATAAGGGCTTATGTGTGAATTGTGCAAAGCGTAAAACCTGTACCATTGAAAAACCTGAGGGGGGTATCTGGCGTTGTGAGGAGTATGTCCAGGAAGTAACCGTTATGGCAAAACCCGAAAGGAAAGAGAAAAAACCTAATCTCTATCAGAATGTGAAAAAACAATTTGACAAGGCAACTAAGATAATGGGACTCGATCCCGATATCTGCAAAATCCTCTCGATGACAACCAATGAGATATTGGTCAATTTTCCAGTAAAAATGGACAGTGGGAGAATTGAAATGTTCACAGGTTACCGTGTGCAGCACAATAATGTGTTGGGTCCTTACAAAGGAGGTCTCCGTTTTCATCCTTCCGTTGACCTCAATGAAGTAAGGTCTCTTGCTACCTGGATGACCTGGAAATCAGCAATAATTGACATACCATTGGGAGGTGCAAAGGGTGGTATCCAGATAGATCCCTCAAACTATACAGAAACGGAAATGGAACGCATTACCCGTCGTTTCACCTTTGCCTTGGGTAACAATATCGGTCCTGATTATGACATTCCAGCTCCGGATGTAAACACAAATGCCCAAATAATGGCGTGGATTCTTGACACATACCTGTTGACTTTGCCACCCAATCAGCGTCAATGTGGTATTGCTGTTGTTACGGGAAAGCCCATCGACTTGGGTGGAAGCTTGGGACGTGATAAAGCAACAGGTCAAGGAATTGTTTTTTCAATTGAAGAGTGGGCACGAGATAAAAAGTTCAACTTAAAAGGTTGCACATACTTCGTTCAGGGATTTGGGAATGTTGGTTCCTGGACAGCTCGCTTAATGAAACCTCACGGTTCGAAGCTTACAGCGGTTGAGGACGTTAGTGGAGCGATTTACAACTCAAAGGGTATAGATCCGGAGGAGCTCGTTGACTATGCCGCGTCACACAATAACCTTGTATCCGGTTATCCAAAGGCGAAGTCAATAGACCACGAAACTTTTATGAAAACCAATGCTGATTTATTTATTCCTTCCGCACTCGAAAATCAGATTACAGCTAAAACTGCGCCGTTATTAAACGTGAAGCTCGTTGCGGAAGGAGCTAATGGTCCAACAAATCCAGATGGAGATGCGATTCTTCAAAGCGAAGGAATTGATGTGATTCCTGACATCCTATGCAATGCTGGTGGTGTGATAGTCAGCTACTTCGAATGGTTACAGAACAAGCGAAACGAATCCTGGGATCTCGACGAGGTAGACATCAAACTACACAAGAAGATTGTTGAAGCCCATAAAAGGGTTAGAGATACGGTCAAGAAGTATGAAACGGATTGGCGCACCGCTGCCTATATTGTCGCACTCTCACGTCTCGAGAAGGTTTATAAAGAACGCGGAATATTTCCATAGTATGCTAAGTAAAAAATTTTAGAATTTAATTACAGATAAATAATTAGTGAGCCCTGCGAAATAAGGTTATTACGCAAACATCATACTATTTCATGGGGTGAATCCCGTCATTGTGAGTCCTGAACCAAAGTTGAGTCTGTCCTGAGTCCTTTGACCTTGCTCAGGTAAATTCCAATTTACTTTTTTCTTGACTTTTAAAATATCTTACTGTATAAATTTTAAGCAATTATGGATTGTGAATGTGAATAGTACAACAATACGAAGACTAAATTGAGTTACTGAAAACAAAAAAGCAAGCCATTATAAACCAAGGGCAAGAATGATTAAAGAACCTTCCATATTGATTGTTGACGATGAAAAAATAATAAGAAAGACGCTTTCATTTTGGTTAAAAATGGAAGGATATCATACGGAAACTGCAACTTCAGCAGAGGAAGCCCTTGAAAAGTGTGAAACTCGTAAGTTCAATATTGCAATTATCGATCTGAAACTTCCTAAGATGGATGGCATCTGGCTACTCGAGAAATTCAATAAGAGAAAATCCAAAATTCCTGTTATCATGGTTACGGATCACCCATCAATTGAGACAGCTGTTCAGTCTATAAAAAAGGGAGCTTGTGATTATCTCGCTAAACCACTTAATTTAGAGGAACTCGCTTTAATTATAGAAAAGATCATTGAAAGACAGACCTTGATTGATGAAAATATTCTGCTTCGTAAGCAATTGAATGACAAGTATGGTCTAAAGAATATAATAGGAAAAAGCTTAGCGATGAAACGCATTTTGGAACTAGTTGAGAATGTTGCAGATATTGATTCAACAATACTCATACATGGAGAAAGTGGAACAGGAAAAGAGATTATTGCAAAAGCCATACATCAGAGCGGATTGCGAAAAGATGGTCCATTTATAACTGTAAACTGTGCTGCTATACCAGAGAACCTTCTTGAGAGTGAGTTATTTGGACATGAAAAAGGAGCATTTACCGGTGCAGTAAATTCAAAGAAGGGAAGATTCGAACTCGCAAACGAAGGGACACTTTATCTTGATGAGATTGCAGAGATGAATCTTAACACCCAGGTTGATTTACTGAGGGTTCTACAGGAAAGAGAATTTAGAAGGGTGGGTGGCTCAAAATTACTCAAACTGGATGTAAGGGTTATCGCTTCGAGCAATAGGGATATTGAGAAAGAAATAGAATGTGGTAATTTCAGGCAGGATTTATATTATAGACTGAATGTAATCCCCATAGATTTACCACCCTTACGGGAAAGGAAAGAAGATATTCCACGCCTCGTGCATTATTTTATAAATAAGTATAAGAAAAAAACAAAAAGAGAAATTAAGGGTGTAACAAAAGAAACGAGTACTCTTCTAATTAACTACTATTGGCCTGGAAACGTGAGAGAACTTGAGAATACAATAGAAAGAGGGATTGTGCTTGGCAGCGGAGACTTTATAAACACAGATAATCTTCCTCTTAGAATCAGAGAATTTGCCAAAGAAAGAACAGAAATATGTTATCCCCTTAACAAATCGCTTGATGATATTGAAAAAGAATATATTAAGAATGTTCTTTTAGGTACAAAATGGAATATTACTCAATCCGCAGGGCTCTTGAAAATTAATAGAATGACCCTATATAACAAAATAAAAAAATACAAATTAGTAAGAAAGAGTCCTAAAAGTGTATAATAATTAATCAGTATAATTTTTATACATAAACCTTTCTAATTGAATTATAAGACTTATCCTCTATTCTGTCTATTTTTTAGACGTTTATCATTTTAAACTGGAATCACCAATTCCAATTAAGTGTCTACATTATAGCAACTTACTGAACCTAATTATCTTGGCACACTTCTTGCTGTTAAAAAAATTGAAGAAGTTGCAGTGGCAAAGAATGTGTCATTGCGGGCATAAAGGTCATAGAATGTTGTTGACAAAATACATAATATACTATAAATAAAGGATTTAGAGTCAAAAATAAGCTAGTTTATTAAAAGGAGTCAATAATGGTAAAAAAAACACTGTCCATATTGTTTATCAAAGAATGTTATTTATCATGGTAAAACAAGCTTACATAAGCAACGTTTTAAGTGTCTCAACTGTAGGAGAACTTTCATATGGAAACAAAGAATTTGTAAATTCATTGCCCAAAGACAAAATTGCTTTTAAAGATCTTAAACGTACCATAGTGTTAATAAATAACGCGCTACCTGATATGTTTTATTATTTAAAGGAACCAATTATCCCAGCAACCACTAATATGTTAGAAAGTTTTTATTCAAGGCTTAAAGCCGACTACAGACGTCATCGCGGATTGTCGCAAAAACATAAAATTCAGTATCTAAAATGGTATTGTTTTTTAAAAAATAACAACATTTCATGACCTTTATGCCCATTGCGAGCAACCAGTGGGAGCGTGGTAATCTCACTACTGACTGAGAGAAAATAAGATTGCTTCTTGAGAAATTATGGAAGAGTACTCGTAATGACACTTTGTAAAACATTTTACTTAATAATTAAACAATGAGTATAAATTGTCCTTTTTATGAAGAGATAACTGTGAGATATTGTAAGGCACTTGCAAAGAGAATAATGATTCCCTCGGATTCTGAGAAGGAAAGATTCTGTATCTGTAAGAAATATAAGGAATGTCCACTTTACCAAGAGTATACAAAGAACAAAATTATATACAAAAAAATAGGTGAAGATAAGAAAGGAGCTACTGATGGAAATAGATCTAAAGAAGGTTGATTATGTGTTAATGAAAAACAGAAGAGATAGGCGTGCTCTGATACCTATCCTTCAAGACATTCAGGAAGAATATAATTGGCTGCCTGAGGAAGTATTTGGGATTATTTCTCGGGAAATTGGGATACCGGTAATGGATATTTACGGGGTTGCTACTTTCTATAGAACCTTCAGTTTGAAGCCAAGAGGGAAACATATTGTTACTGCATGTGTTGGGACCGCCTGTCATGTGAGAGGCGGTCAGAGAATTGTAGAGACACTTTCAAGTGAACTGAGAATTGAACCTGGTGAAACAACCGAAGATATGAAATTTTCCCTTGATACAGTCAATTGTCTTGGTTGCTGTGCAATTGGACCCATCGTGGTAATAGACGGAGAATATTATGGGGGTATGACATCGCAAAAGACACTTGCATTACTCAAAAGGATAGAAATGGGGGAGAAGTGAAAAGAATAAAAACCTCTGAGGATTTACAGAAATTACATAAACACTTGGTGAAAAATAAAGAGGAAAAATTTATTTCCGTATCTTCAGGTACCTGCGGTCAGGCAAGGGGTTCACAGAAGATTATTGATGCATTCGAGAAGGAGGCACAGGGGAAAATTGAAATAAAGGTTACCGGTTGTCACGGGTTTTGTGAAGCTGAACCTAACATAATTATTTATCCACAAGGTATTTTTTATCAACATCTAAAACCTGAAGATGTTGAAAACATCGTTGAGGATACAATAATATTGGGGAGAGTAATAGACAAGCACCTTTACAAAGACCCAGAATCGGGTAAACCTTATACCTATCAGGAAGATATACCATTCTATAAAGTACAGAAAAGAAATCTTTTGGGCAACAATCCTTTTATTGACCCTACAATTATTGATGATTATCTTGCAATGTATGGTTATCTATCACTCGATAAGGCGTTGAAATTAGAACCGGATGAAGTAATAGAAAATATTAAAAATGCAGGTTTACGTGGAAGAGGTGGTGCAGGTTTTCCAACAGGTAAAAAATGGGAGATGGCAAGACAACAGAAGGCGGATGTGAAGTATGTAATATGTAACGCAGACGAAGGTGATCCGGGTGCATATATGGATAGGAGTTTGCTCGAGGGTAATCCACACTCTATTATAGAGGGTATGATAATTGGTGCTTATGCGATTGGAGCAAAAGAGGGTTGGATGTATGTGAGGAACGAGTATCCCCTTGCAGTTAAAAACATCTCCATTGCAATTGAACAAGCAAGGGAGCTCGGGTTTCTGGGTGAAAATATACTTGGTTCAGGATTCAATTTTGATTTGAAAATTGCGCGTGGTTCGGGTGCATTTGTCTGCGGTGAGGAAACTGCTCTTATTCAATCTATCGAAGGTAAGAGGGGTTCACCAAAACAGAGACCACCTTATCCTGTTGAAAAAGGATTGTTTGGTAAACCAACAAATATAAATAATGTTGAAACCTGGGCAAATATCCCGAAAATAATTGATAAAGGAGCAGGATGGTTCTCAAAAATTGGAACTAAAACCAGCAAGGGAACTAAGATATTCTCGCTTGTTGGTAAGGTTAAGAATACAGGATTAGTTGAAGTCCCCATGGGTATGACCTTAGGTGAGGTAATCTTTGATATAGGTGGTGGTATTCCTGATGAAAAGGAGTTCAAAGCAGTTCAAACAGGTGGTCCATCTGGAGGTTGTATCCCCAAAAAACTTATGGATTTACCGGTAGATTATGAATCGCTTACTCAGGCAGGCTCCATAATGGGTTCTGGCGGTATGATAGTAATGGATGAGAACACATGTATGGTTGATATTGCCAGATATTTTCTGAATTTCCTTCAGGATGAGTCCTGTGGAAAGTGTCTCTCCTGCCGAAAGGGCATTCAGAAAATGCTTGAGATAGTCACAGATATTACGAATGGGAAAGGCAAGGAAGAGGACCTCAAAACCCTGGAGGACCTTGCTTATGTGGTAAAAGATGTTTCTATGTGTGGACTTGGTCAAACTGCTCCCAATCCTGTTTTAGGTACACTTCGCTATTTTAGGAATGAGTATTTAGACCATATTAAGAAAAAAAGATGCGTAGCAGGTGTATGTAAGGAAATTGTTTCTTCTCCATGTCAACATACTTGTCCCATCGACACAGAAGCTTCGGTTTATATATCACTGATAGTTAAAGGAAGGTATGAAGAAGCCCTTGGAGTAATTAAGAAGGACAATCCATTTGCATCAGTGCTCTCTCGTGTCTGTAATCATCTCTGTGAAACAAGGTGCCGAGCAGGTGAGGGCGGTGAACCTATTGCTATTCGAAACCTGAAAAGATTCGTTACTGATTATGGATTAAAGAAAGGCATTATGCTTAAGGCAGAGTCTGGAAAGAAGAAAAGAAAAGAGAAAGTGGCAATAATTGGTTCAGGACCTTCAGGACTTACCTGTGGTTTTTATCTTGCTCAGAAAGGATATGGAATTACAGTTTTTGAAAAACTGGACGTGGTGGGTGGTATGCTTTCAGTTGCAATTCCCGCATACAGACTTCCAAGGGATATACTGAATGCAGATATAGAGTATATAAAAAGTGCAGGAGTTGATATCCATACAAATAGTGCGCTTGGTAAGGACTTTTCTTTAGATGACTTGTTTAATGAAGGATACAAAGCAGTATTTGTTGCTACAGGTGCACATAAGTCATTAAAACTGAATATACCCGGGGAGGATTCTCGTGGCATATTATCCAGTATGCATGTCCTTAGTTCTATTAATCTCGGGAAGGGAGTAGAGATTGGTAAGAGAGTAGGCGTAATTGGCGGGGGAAACTCTGCAGTGGATGCGGCACGTGCAGTTTTACGTATAGGGCAAACAGAAAAAGTGACTATTTTCTATAGAAGAACAATTGCGGAGATGCCCGCTTTTAAAGAAGAAGTTCAAACTGCGCTTGACGAAGGAATTGTAATTGAATTTTTAACTTCACCAAAGCGAATTATTTCTGAGGGTGGAAGATTAAAAGCCTGTGAGTTTTTAAGAATGAGATTAGGAGAAGTGGATGAATCAGGCAGAAGAAAACCGTTAACTGTTGACGGTTCAGAATTTACCGCAGAACTTGACACCCTTATCATTGCTATTAGTGAACAGGCAGATACATCATTTGTGGATGAAAAATCTCAACTTAAACTATCTCGATGGGGGACAATTGTTGTAGATGAGGAAACACTTGTTACGAACCGAAAAGGAGTATTTGCAGGAGGAGATGTTGTCACCGGACCCAATACGGTTGTAGATGCTGTGGCTGCGGGAAAGATTGTTGCTGAATCTATTGAGCAATTTCTAACCGGAAAAGAGATAAAAAGAGAGTATAATGTAACAAGACCTTCGGTGTATATCGAACCAGTCGAGCTTACGGAAGAAGAGGCTGCTGAGACAAAACGACCAATAATGCCATCACTCTCTCTTCAGGATAGGAAATCGAATTTTAAGGAGGTTGAAGGGGGATTCAATGAGGAAATGGCAGTAAACGAAGCACGTCGTTGTCTTAGATGCGACCTCGAGACAAAAGATGGTCAGAAATTTTTAGAAAAATTAAAACAAACCTCAGTAGTCGGACAGGAGGTATAGATGCCCAACATAACTATTGATGGAATTGAATTCGAAGCAGAAGAAGGATGGACAGTTCTCGAAGTAGCAAGGTTTTTAGGACTTGAAATTCCCACATTTTGCTATAATGATGGGTTGAGTCCCTGGGGTGGGTGTAGACTCTGTGTTGTGGAGATTGGTGAAGGAGAAAATACTAAACTTGTTTCTTCCTGCACTTATCCTGTTCAGGAAGGTCTTAAGATAAGGACAGCTTCAAAAAAGGTTGTTAATGCGAGAAAGGTGCTTATCGAACTCCTCCTTGCAAGTTGTCCTTTGTCAAAAACAATTCAGGACCTAGCAGCAAAGCTTGGTGTTACAAGAACACGATTTAAACCAGACTGGGAGGACTGTGTTTACTGTGGACTTTGTGTGAGGATATGCGATGAGCAAATGGGTGCAAAGGCAATAGGTTTTGCTGATCGTGGCGGTAAGTTAAAAATCACTACTCCGTTCGATGTAAAATCTGATGTCTGCCGCACGTGCGGTGCCTGTATGTATATCTGTCCAGCCTGCCAGCTTCGCTGTCAGGGTCCAGAACCCCCTGGTGTGGTTTGCGGAGGTTGCTACAACTCTCTTCAGCCAACCTGCACAGATTACTATGATGATTATATGTGTTACGAGGGCTTGAAGGGAGAATGCGGAACCTGTATAAGAGAAGCGCCAGAGGATAAGAGCCAACAGCAAACAGAAAGGAAAAAGAAATGAGAGACATTAAAAAATACGCATATTTAGAAAGTAGTTATGAAGAAATAAAGAAGATGCTTAGTGGATTATATAAAAAGCTTAAGCACGGATAATTTTTATAACTGTAAGCTGTCAGCTGTAAACTGTAAGCTTTTCAAAGAAGGAGGATAAATGTCATATTCAAAACCCAATGCTTCAGCAGCAACATTAACAAAGAATAGGACAGAGGATTCGATTGTTCCTATCAGTGGAATGTGTGCTACCTGTGTTGATGGCTGTATTGGGATGTGTGAAATAGGGAAATCTGCTTATCGTGGGCACGAAGTTATATACCCACAACCCTTTGGAATCATAACCACCGCATCAGAAAAGAACTATCCTGTTGACCTTTCTCACTTTACCATTCTTGGCGGTATCATTGGTGCTCAGGGGATTGAAGCTGATTCCGACAAAGCAATATTCCCGAATGTGAATCTTGAAAGAACACTCTGCCCTAATGCTCCGATGAAGGTGAAACTGCCTTTTGTTATTCCAGGTTTGGGTTCTACGAAAATCGCAAAGATAAACTGGGAAGGACTGGCGATAGGTGCTGCTCTTAGCGGGTTTCCTTTAACAATCGGTGAAAATGTTGGGGCAATGGATCCCGGCTCAAAGTTTAAAGATGGTAAAATCGTTAAAGCACCAGACCTTGAGTGGCGTCTTAAACTTTATAAGGATTGGCAGCAAGATGGTTACGGGGATATTATAGTTCAGGCAAACGTCGAAGATACAAGGCTGGGTGTTCAGGAATACGCAATTAGGAATCTTGGGGTGGAAACAGTCGAACTCAAGTGGGGGCAAGGAGCCAAAGACATCGGCGGAGAGGTTAAGTTTAAAGACCTTGAAAAAGCACAACTACTCTACAAAAGGGGATACGTGGTTTTGCCTGATCCAACCGATGCTAATGTCATCAAAGCATTCAAGCGAGGTGCTTTCAAGGAATTCGAACGTCACTCCCGTATTGGGATGGCAGATGAAGCGGATTTCTTGAAGAGAGTAGAAGAACTCAGGAAGGCTGGAGCAAAGCGCGTATTTCTTAAGACTGGAGCTTATAGACCACAGGATCTTGCAAGGGCACTAAAGTGGTCTTCAAAGGCTAAGATAGATATGCTTACTGTTGATGGGGCAGGAGGTGGAACCGGAATGAGCCCATGGAGAATGATGAACGAATGGGGAGTACCCGGTATAGAACTTTGGTCTCTGCTCCGTCAGTATGCAGAAAAACTTGAGAAGAAGGGTGAATATCTACCTGATTTGGTGCTTGCCGGCGGATACACGCTTGAAGACCACATATTCAAAGGCTTAGCATTGGGAGCACCCTATGTAAAACTCATAGGAATGGCACGTTCTTTCCTTGCTGCCGCTATGGTAGGAAAGACCATTGGAAAAAGAATCGATGAAGGGCAGGTCCCCGTCTATATTGAACGTTTCGGCAATACTAAGGAAGATATTTTTATAACTGCATCTGACCTGAAGAAGAAATTCGGTAAAAAATTCGAGGAAATACCAACAGGTGCATTGGGAGTCTATACATATGCTCATAGACTTGCACAGGGGTTGCGGCAATTCATGACAGGAGCAAGAAAATTCAATCTTGATCTCATCAATCGTAATGACATAGCTGCCCTTACACATGAAGCCGCCGATATCAGCGGAATCGAATACATTATGGATGTTGATAAGGAAGAGTCAGAGAAAGTACTTAATTCCTAAATCGAAAATCTCAGGCAAAAAGCTGCGAATGAAATGCAGGGGCAGGTTTTACACCTGCCCTGTCATTTTTCTTGACAAAGGTCAGAAAAGTTGCTAAGTTATATTTTAGTGTTCTTAAGAAATGTGGTTAAAGGAGGATTCTATGGAAAGAAATTTATTTCAAATTGCTTTATTTACACTTGATTCTGTTGCGCGGAAGATGAAGCTGGATAAAGGTGTTCATACAATTCTCAGACACCCGGAGCGAGAACTGACTGTTTCAATTCCAGTGAGGATGAATGACGGTCACATAGAGGTTTTTACTGGACATAGAGTTCAACATTCAACTTTGAGAGGACCGTGCAAGGGAGGGATACGATACCATCAGGATGTGACTTTGGATGAAATTAAAGCCCTTGCAATGTTGATGACATTGAAATGTGCAGTTGTGGATATCCCCTATGGTGGAGCCAAAGGGGGAGTAAGGTGTAATCCGATGGAAATGTCAAGAGAAGAACTTATACGTCTAACCAGACGTTACACAGTTATGATTATGCCCATTATTGGCGGGAAACGGGATATTCCTGCCCCCGATGTTAATACAAACGCAGAAACAATGGGATGGATAATGGATACAGTCAGTATGTTTGAAGGGCATGCTGTTCTTGACGTTGTTACTGGAAAACCACTTGACTTGGGGGGTTCGCTGGGAAGGAATGAGGCAACGGGAAGAGGCGTGATGATTTCAGCAATGGAACTTCTAAAAAAGCTGAAGCGCAATGTATCGGATATTAGCGTAGCAATTCAGGGGTATGGAAACGTAGGTTCTGTAGCAGCATATCTTCTTGCCGAGCAAGGATGCAACGTAGTTGCAGTAAGCGATGTAACGGGTGGTCTTTACAATCCAGAAGGATTGGACTTAAAAAATATAGATGAACATTGTAAAACATCGGAGCATCACTTCCTCAAAGGTTATAAAAAGAAAGGTACCAATCCTATTTGCAATGAAGAACTGCTTCTTCTAAATATTGATTTACTTGTGCCTGCTGCATTAGAAAACCAGATTACTAAAGATAATGCTCCTCTAATAAAGGCAAAATATATTGTTGAAGGGGCAAACGGACCTACGACAGCAGAGGCAGATAAAATTCTGGTAGAGAAGGGGATTATCGTAGTTCCCGACATATTAGCAAACAGCGGAGGAGTTATAGTCTCTTACTTTGAGTGGGTACAGGGCATCCAGTCGTTTTTCTGGGATTTAGAACAGATTAATTTCCATCTTGAGAAAATAATGGTAAAGGCATTCGATAGTGTGTGGTCTTTAAGTCAGGAGAAAAAGGAGTCTATGAGATGCGCTTCTTTTATGATTGCACTAAAAAGAATAGCCGATGCTATGCACTATCGTGAAATTTTCCCGTAAGAGTCTTAGTTTGTAAGCGATAGTGTTAAATTTCCGTTTCCCCATTTCTCCGACACGTCTATATTCCGATTTTCACTTCATCGGTCTGTAGTCTGCGGTCTTATGTCTGATGTCTTGTACCTTTCCCCGTATCTCCGGTTCACTCTTCTCTCTTCACCGTTTCACGGATTCAACATATTAATCCTAAAGGAGTGGTGTCTGGGAGGAGATTTGACCATAGCAGGATTTATTTATTTTACAAGGTTTTGAACAAGTGGGGGTGGAGTGGTGCCGGGGAGGAGACTTGACCATAGCAGGATTTATTTGTTTTACAAGGCTTTGAACAAGTCTGAAGGTTGGGATGAAGGATGGTTTCGGGGAGGAGACTTGAACGTTGACAGGTTTCCTTCTCTTCAAAACAATGAACAAGTCAATGGGTAGGTTGGATGTGCCGGGGAAGAGACTCGACCCCTTCCAGAGTTATTAACTTTTCAAGTCAGGGAACAAGTTGTTGGGATGAAAGGTGGTGCCGGGGAGGAGACTTGACCATAGCAGGATTTATTTGTTTTACAAGGCTTTGAACAAGTCTGAAGGTTGGGATGAAAGGTGGTGCCGGGGAGGAGACTTGAACTCCTACAGGTTGCCCCACATGGCCCTCAACCATGCGCGTCTACCAGTTCCGCCACCCCGGCATTACTTACGTGAAAACTTATAGATTAAGAATGGTAGATTGTCAACAATTTTTTTTTGAGAGTTTCCGATATTTTTCACTAAAAGTTTATGGATAAAACACAAAAAGCCTCATTGGGAACGCTCACAAAATATAGTGAGAATGTTATTTTTTTCTTGAAAATCCTTTCAGATTTTGTTATAATTATTGCGTTGAAGGAGTAGCGAACCTCGTTTAACTCAATTAGATAGTTTCTTATCTAACAGGGTAGAAGGGGAGGAAGTTGTGGTATTGCAACGGATTGTCTTGTAGAAAGTTCAAGGGAGAACAGTTAGAGCATCGTGCCATAAAACGAGTATTGGAGAGTTGTCTGTTTCTTAATTGATTGGAGTTTTGAATGCGAAAAGAGAACGATATTATTATCATTGGTGGAGGAATTATCGGAGGAAGCATACTTTTTAACCTTCTGAACGATGGTTTCAAAGGCAAAATTGCTGTTTTCGAAAAAAAGGATGCACTTGCAGATGAGTCAACGGCACTTTCGGCAGGTGCGTTCAGGAACATCTGGTCAACGGTTGTTAATATGAAATTAACTTCGTACAGTATTGAAAAATTTAAGAGTTTCAAGCAGGATACCGGTGTTTCAATCGGATTCGAACAAAGAGGTTATTTGTTCACCTATTACGAGAAAGAATGGAAAACAATTGTAGATTTCAGAAAATTTTGGGTGGACAGCGATGTCAATACGGAACTCCTTAATCCAGAGGGAATTGTAAAAAAGGTTCCTGGATACAAGCCGGGTATTGACCATCTTGATAAGGAGATAGTCGAAATGCTTGAGATTAAGGAAATAGCAGGAGGATTGTTTGGACCGGATTGCGGAACATTCAATCCCACATCTTGTGCAATTGCATATTTTGAAAAATCACTGGAAAGATTTCCAGAAGTCGTTGAGATAAATAAATGTAAAGAAGTGAAGAAAATATCTATAAAGAACAATAGAGTAGAGGGTGTTGTTCTCGACAATGATGATTTGATCGCTTCAGAAAAGGTGATTCTTGCTGCAGGCGCATTCTCACATGACCTTCTTGAAAGGTCTGACATTACTGGAGAGCAAAATATACCCGTAATACCGGTAAAGAGAATGCTTTTTCTCGTCAACAATCCCCCAATTGAAGGATTCAAGAATATCCCAATGGTTATTATTGATAATGGAGTTTATTTTCATCCTGAAGCAGAGGATTTGCTTGTAGGAAGAGCAAAGAAAGAGCAGAAACCAGGTTATGATTACAAAATGGAGAAGGATTATTATGTAGATATAATGAATACATATATGCAAGCAAGAATACCGGGAATGGAGTATTGTAGAATAAAAAATGGATGGGGTGGATTGTATGCCATAAATACCGAAGATGAAAATGCTATTATCGGTGAACATCCCACAATAGAGAATCTAATAATGGCGGCTGGATTCAGTGGACACGGCGTAATGGAATCGCCTGCAATAGGGAAAAGCATTTCAGAAAAAATACTAAAGGGGGCATATGTATCAATCCCAGAGGTCGAATCACTGGAGTTTACGCGATTTAAGCAAAGAAAACTATTAAAAGAAACAATCGTCATATAGGGGAAATTATGGAAATAAAGAATTATATTGAGGAAATAGTAACAAGGATTGCCGATGAACTGATTTCAAAAGAAAGAGGTTTCTGTAAATGTGAGCAATGCAGGATGGATGTGATAACCTTTGCCTTAAATCACGTGAAGCCAAAATATGCAACAAACGTAAAGGGACATGCACTCACCGAAGTAGATATTGCAAGCGAACAAATCCAGGCAGAGATTACGGTACATGTTCTTGACGCAATCGAGCAAGTCAAAAGGCATCCTAATCATTAGATTTCCCTTGACTTTTTCCAGGATTTATGTATAGTGTGTCTGGTTTTTACATTTAACTGAGAACGAAGGAGGGACAGTGTATAAGAAAGGATTAGTTCGACTTCTAAATGTCATAATTATACTTGCAATGATTCTCTTGGTCTACATGATAGTTTATCCAAACTACAAAAGTATTGCGAAGGGTAACAAAATCGAAGATGTAAAAACAAATATGTACAGGCTTCAGGTTGCAATAGAGAATTATGCTGCATTTAACAACGGAAGATATCCGATACTATTGAAGGATTTCAGAGAATTTATCGATAAGGGCAGTTTGCCTGAGAACCCTTACACTCAGGTGTCAATGACTGACGATGAAGTAATAAAGCACATCTATGACGACCCAGTTGCATATGAGAATAAAGACATCGATGGTCCAAATGCAGAATTAAAGGGAGAACCGGGTTCGATTTTTTATGCAATATATCGCTCTCCCGGAGATTCCACTTTCGTTGTTCACTATTCGATTATAGGAATTGCATATGATGGAAAACCAATAATCTATGTCGACCCAGGGCAAAAAAAGCACATCTTCCTACTATATGAATAGACAACAGTTATTGCGGTAAACCTCTCCATACAACCTGAAAAGGGCCGTTTACTTATCGATTAAAGTATGAAAAAAAGCACCTCTTATTCTGACAATTTACTCAGCAAAATCAATAAAAAAAGTGCAAGAATTGGCATCGTAGGCATGGGATATGTTGGGCTACCCCTTGCTGTGGAATTTGCAGAAGCTGGATTTTTGATACTTGGTGTTGATTTTTCCAAGCAGAAAATTGAAAATTTAAAAAAGGGCAAAAGTTATATAACCGATGTTAAAGATGATCAAGTTCATAAATATGTTGTGTTGAATAAACGAATAAAGGTTTCAACTTCATATGAAATTCTCAAAAAAGCAGACGCAGTATGTATCACTGTTCCCACACCTTTAAAAAAAACCAAGGACCCTGATATATCATTTATAGCATCAGCTATGACAGAGCTCAAGAAGGTTTTTCATCCTGGAGTTCTGGTAGTTCTTGAAAGCACAACATATCCCGGGACAACAAGAGAACTCATTGTTGCCGAGATTGAAAAATTGGGATATGTTTGTGGCAAGGATTTTTTTGCAGCTTATTCTCCCGAAAGAGTGGATCCTGGTAATCCACTTTTTGTTACCAGGAATATTCCAAAAGTGTTGGGTGGGGTAACAAAAACCTGTGGTAAAATTGCACTCGCGTTATACTCTTCGTTTCTTGAGCACATTCATTTGGTTAATACTGTTGAAGAAGCAGAAATGTCGAAACTCTTAGAAAACACTTTCAGGTCTGTGAACATTGGTCTTGTGAACGAGATGACAATTATGTGCGACAGAATGGGAATCGATATCTGGAATGTTATTAGTGCGGCTTCGACAAAACCTTTTGGCTTCATGCCTTTCTACCCCGGTCCTGGTATTGGTGGTCACTGCATCCCTCTGGATCCTTTATATTTGTCTTACAGAGCAAAGATGTACAACTTCTATAACAGGTTCATTGAACTTGCTACAGACATCAACGGCAATATGCCGAGATTCGTCCTTAATAAAGTTTGCGAACTTCTGAACAAGGCAAAAAAACCGATAAATGGCTCAAAAATACTTCTTTTGGGTATTGCCTACAAAGCTGATGTAAATGACTTGAGAGAATCACCCAGTCTCGAGGTATACAAACTCTTGCGAACAGAGAACGCTAAAGTAGACTATTATGATCCGTTAATCCGGGAATTCTCAGAAGGAGGAAGAAAAATTAGATCAATCTCCCTAAAGCCAGAGATTGTAAGAAAATATGACTGTGTTGTCGTAATCACAGCTCATAAAGATATAGATTATGATCTTGTACTTAAAAATGCGAAGTTGATCTTCGATACAAGAAATGTATACAAAGACGTTGATTCCCGAAAAGTAACGAAACTATAATATTATTCTCCCTTAACTTTCCCTATAAATTATCTTGAAGAATAGTTGACAAGTCAAAAATTTTGTGATATATATAAGTCTATTATTGAGATGCAAGGATGCAGCGCATTTCAATAATGCCACCGTAGCTCAGAGGCAGAGCAGGGGTTTTGTAAACCTCTGGTCGGGGGTTCGATTCCCTCCGGTGGCTTTAGGCTCTTTGATTTAAGCAAGAAAATAGATGCGAAATTGAGAAATTAGAACTTGGGGAATTTACATACCTTATGGACTCTTTAATATAGATTTTGCTATTTCCGTAATTCCCATTTTCAAATTTCGTATTCATTTGCACTTTGGAGAGGTACCCGAGTGGTCAAAGGGGGCAGACTGTAAATCTGTTGGCGCAGCCTTCGGAGGTTCAAATCCTCCCCTCTCCACTTTTGCGGGAGTAGCTCAGCTGGTAGAGCATTGGCCTTCCAAGCCGAGTGTCGCGGGTCCGAGTCCCGTCTCCCGCTTTTTTGTTTCACCGCAGAGCCACGGAGTACATAGAGGACAATACCGTGATCTCCAGCAAGACAATTCAAACAGTGAGCCAAAGAGGATTTTCGGGATCAGGAAGTCCTTCATACATAAACAAAGTGGATGCGCAAATGAGTGATTGAAAACATGTGCGGACCTGAACATATATTTATAATTGGAGAATTAACGGAAAAATTGTGAACTTTTATACTTGATTTTCTGATTTATTTAGTGTAGAATGAGAAGATAAATGATGAATATAAGCAAAACAAAAGTGCTTTGGTTTGCTATGAGGGAAAAATGAAAAGAGATAGAGTTCTGTCAGTAAATATTGAAGATGAAGTGAAAAGTTCATATATAGATTATGCTATGAGTGTTATTGTGAGCAGGGCACTTCCCGATATCAGAGATGGCTTAAAACCTGTACACAGGAGAATACTTTTCGCTATGAAAGAACTTGGTCTGGTGCATTCAAAACCATTCAAGAAATGTGCAACGGTTGTTGGTGATGTTCTTGGGAAATACCATCCCCACGGTGATGCAGCAGTTTATGATTCATTAGTTAGAATGGTTCAGGATTTTTCCTTAAGATATCCTCTGATCCAAGGTCAAGGAAATTTTGGTTCGATTGATGGAGATGAAGCAGCTGCATACAGATACACGGAAGCCCGGTTATCACAAATTGCAGAAGAAATGCTTTCCGATATTGACAAAGATACCGTTGATTTTGTTGCAAACTTTGATGAGAGATTAAAAGAACCGCTGGTTTTACCCTCAAAATTTCCTAATCTCCTGGTAAACGGATCTTCGGGTATTGCGGTTGGTATGGCTACGAATATTCCACCACATAATCTTGGCGAAATTGTAGATGCGCTGAAAGCTTTGATTGATAATCCTTCTCTGAGTTCCAGGGACATAATGAAATATGTGAAGGGTCCGGATTTCCCAACGGGAGGAATGATTTTAGGACGAGGGGGCATATTTGATGCATATACCACAGGTACAGGCAAGATAACAGTTCAGGGTAGAACGCATTTCGAAACACTTAAAAATGGCAAGGAACAAATAATCATTACCGAAATTCCTTACCAGGTGAATAAAGTGACGCTAATTCAAAACATCATTGATCATGCAAAATCAAAGAAGATAACGGGTATACAGGACTTAAGGGATGAATCGGACAGAAGCGGTATGAGAATCGTAATCGAACTAAAAAGGGATGCTCAAAAAGAAATTACTATAAATCAGCTTGTTAAACACACGAAATTGAGACAGACCTACGGTGCTATTCTTTTGTCCCTACGTAATAATGTCCCCAAAGTACTCCCACTGAAGGATTTTTTGCAGGAGTACATCAACCATAGAAAGATCGTTATCGAGCGTAAAACAAAATATGAACTTGAGAAATCGGAAGCAAGAGCTCATATTCTTGAAGGATTTAAGAAAGCGCTGGAGCATATTGATGAAATAATAGAAATTATTAAGAAATCGAAAGATACGCAGGAAGCGAAATCAAGACTTATCGATAAGTTCGAATTTACGGAAATACAAGCGCAGGCGATACTGGATATGAAGCTTGGACGTTTGACCGGCCTGGAGAGGAAAAAGATCGATGAAGAATACCTCGAGCTGATAAAAAAAATAACAAGGTATAAATCGATGCTTTCCTCGCCAAAGGAGATTCTGGAAATTATAAAGCAAGAACTGGATGATATGAAGAAACGCTTCAGCGACGAAAGACGAACAGATATTATGGAAAGCGAGCAAGAGGAGATTGAGCTCGAGGACCTTATTGTGGAAGAAGATGTGGTTGTTACTGTAACACGAACAGGATATATTAAAAGGCTCTCTTTGTCAAATTACAGAAAACAGGGCAGAGGAGGTAAGGGAGTAATCGGGGTAACAACAAAAGAAACCGATATCGTCGAGCACATCTTCGTATCATCAACACATAACTATCTTCTTATTTTTACAAACAAAGGCAGAGCTTACTGGCTTAAAGTTTATGCGATTCCTGAAGGAGGGAGAACTGCTAAGGGGCGCTCTATTGCCAACCTTGTTTTAATGACAAAGGATGAAGCTATCTCAGCTATCCTTCCTGTTAGAGATTTTAACGAATCCCTGTTTATTTTTGTTGTCACAAAGAAAGGTATTGTCAAGAGATCTAACCTGGGAGCATTCTCGAAACCTAGAAAAGGTGGAATAATTGCCTCGACTCTTATGGAAAACGATAATATTGTAGATGTCAAGCTTACAAAAGGAAACGAGGAAATTCTTATCGTGACATCCAAGGGAAGTGGAATACGTTTTGAAGAAAAGGAAATAAGGGTTATGGGAAGAAGTGCAAGAGGTGTCCGAGGGATAACTTTGGCGGATAACGACTGGGTTGTCGGTGTCGAAGTTGCCAGAAGAGAAGCAACGCTTCTCTGTGCTTCAGAAAAAGGTTTTGGGAAAAGAACGAGCATTTCGGAGTTCAGGAGTATACATAGAGGTGGAAAGGGCGTAATTGCTATGAAAGTAGCAGATAAAACAGGCAGATTAATTGGCGCAATGGAAGTTACCACCGATGATGGAGTTTTACTTATTACGATCAGCGGACAAATTATAAGGATAGCGGCAGGTTCCATATCAAAATTCGGACGAAATGCGATGGGAGTTAAGTTAATAAATATTGGAAAAGATGACAAACTTGTAGATATCACACTTGATAGAGGCAGTTAGTGTGGAAATGTGGATAAGTTATACAGTATTCTATATGTGTAACCAACTGAAATACAAAAGCTTACAAAGTTTACATAATAGTCTTATCCACCTATAAAAGCTAAGTTAAGCAATATAGAAACTTTGATTTTTCCACAGTTTTTCACAATATTATAATAATGTGTGGACAATTACAGGGAGAAAATTGAAGAAAATTAAGAATGATGTAAAGATAGTAGAAGAACTTAAATCTGCAAAAGAAAAAATTGAGACAGAAATCTCAAAGATTATTATCGGTCAGGAGAGAGTAATAGAAGAACTCTTGATTGCATTAATCTCGGGAGGTCATTGTTTAATTATCGGGGTACCAGGACTTGCTAAAACACTCCTTGTTAATACTCTATCGAAAGTGCTTTCGCTGAAATTCAATAGAATACAATTCACCCCCGACCTTATGCCATCTGACATCACAGGAACAGATATACTCGAAACACAAGTGGAAGACAAGAAAAGACAGTTTAGGTTCATAAAGGGACCTATCTTTGCAAATATCGTCCTCGCTGACGAGATAAATAGAACTCCGCCCAAAACTCAAGCAGCTCTCTTGCAGGCTATGCAAGAATATAAAGTAACTGCAGGTGGAGTAACCTATACATTGGAAAAACCTTTTTTCGTCCTTGCAACCCAAAACCCGATTGAACAAGAAGGCACATATCCGCTACCTGAAGCACAACTTGATAGATTTATGTTCAATATTCTTATAGATTACCCCCAGGAGAAGGATGAACTGGAAATCGCAAAAACATCACCTGGTCTTATGCGCGAAGACTTGAATCGAGTTCTCGATAGCAAAACTATACTTGAATTACAGGAACTCACAAGAAGAGTTCCTGTGAGCGACTCATTACTTCAGTATGCGGTGCGACTTACCTCTATGTCGAGGCCAAACTTTAAGCATTCACCTGAATTTGTCAAGGAATGGGTTAGTTGGGGGGCAAGTCCACGAGCAACACAGTATCTTGTTCTTGCAGCAAAAACGAATGCTGTTCTTGATGGCAGATATACACCTGGCAAGGAGGATATTCGCAAGGTAGCTTTCCCTGTGCTTCGTCACAGAATAATAACGAATTTCAATGCCGAAGCGGAAGGTATTAAAAGCGACAGAGTAGTTAGCCTACTTCTCGAAAAAATGAAAGAATAGGTTTTTAAAACAAACTTGGATAAGAAAAACAGAAAACTCCACATTAAAAGGACAGCACAGATAGGAGTCTTTACTGCAGTTTCAGTATCTCTCGGATATATTCTTTTTTTTATACCCAATGTGGAACTAATTTCATCTTCAATTTTTGCTTCTGGTTGGATTTTTGGTCCTTATGTCGGAGTATTCGTTGGAGGGCTTTCGTTCGCAATCTTTGCACTTTTCAATCCACTTGGAGCCTCACTTCCTCCCCTATTTGCTGCGCAGATAATTGGAGGGATATTAATGGGGACCGCAGGAGCATATCTAAAAAACATTCTGTTAAACCTGCCAATTTTCTTACAAATAACATTCTTTGCTTTGGCTGGTGCAATTCTAACTTTCGCCTACGATGTATTGACGAATATCGGCGGATTTATTGCGTTTACAACAGAAAAGACCTTTCTTGCCTATCTGGCAACCGGAATAGTTTTCAGTTTTATGCATATCGTTTCCAACATAGTAATCTTCTGCATTGTCCTACTTCCGACCTTAAAAAGAATTGAAATTCTCGCGAAAAAATGGTTGTTATAATGATGTCATAATTATGAATACCGAAAAAAGACCATCCTGGGATGAATACTTCATGGAAATAACAAATCTTGTTGCTACAAGAGCGACTTGCTTGAGGCGAAAAGTTGGCGCAATACTTGTGAAAGACAGACGAATACTTGCTACGGGTTACAACGGTCCGCCAAAAGGTGTACCTCACTGCGATGAATTAGGAGGTTGCTTGAGAGAAAAGTTGGGGATTCCGAGCGGGGAAAGGCAAGAACTTTCAAGAGCGGTTCATGCAGAGCAGAACGCAATAATCCAGGCAGCAAAAATGGGCACAAATATCGATGGTTCAACATTATACGTTACGAACCATCCCTGTTTTATATGTGCTAAAATGCTTATAAATGCAGGTGTGAAGAAAATTGTTTTTAGAGAAGGTTATCCAGATAAGTATGCCGAAAAAATCTTAGAAGAAGCTAACATAGAAGTTATAAGGTTCAATCCAAAGAAGGTTTAAACCAATTTATAAAACAGACCTTTTACATAGAGACCCAATCTCTGTCTTTGGTTTTCCAGACACAATTCCTTGAAATCGATGCAATTCTCAATCGATAAATATTCCATTTTTTCATACATAGCTGAATTTACTTACCGATTTTTTCAGTGTCAAAAAAGATAACTTCATTTGAGACCCACTTATTGATTCATTTCTCAAAAGGAACGTTGCAAAAGACGGATGTAAAGCTGAGTAAGAGTAAAAAAATAGTTGCATTTCCAACTAATTCATGTTAAACAAAAAATTGATGTTAGAAAAAAAGTGAACGAGAAATTAGGAAGCATTAAGTCATCGATAGGGGAATATATTTCTATACTGTATAGATATTTTCGGAAGTATCTTGATAGGTAACTTAAACCATGCAAAATAGGTAGCCGACAATTTCTAATACAAAAGCATTGTCTCATAAAGATGAAATCAGACATAAAGAAATAGCAGATTTTCTCAGTTTGGAAAAGGGAGCGACAGCAAAAAGTATCCTTAAGTACGGTTGAAGAGGATTACATAAAAATAGAAAGAGACCGTTCCTATAAGATAGCTATATCAAGTCTGTCTGACAAAAAAGGGATCGAAGATGACAGAAAATGCTAAAAACTTCCTGGTAAAAAAATAGGATGGTATTTCAATGGGAATTAGGGATAAGGCAATCCTAACACGAGGAAACATTCCGAGAACACTAACGAAATTAAGCCTTCAGATGTGGATTGGCATTCTTGCAATGAGTGTCTTCAATCTCGTCGACACATTTTTCATAGGACATCTTGGCGCTAAGGAACTCGCAGCAATGGGATTCACATTTCCTGTTGTTCTTATCATTCACAGTATTGCACTCGGTCTTGGAATAGGAGCTGCAGCCGTTATATCCAGAGCTATTGGGGAAGGCAACGAATATAGAATGAAACGGCTGACAACGGATGCTATTTTTCTATCGTTCATAATAGTAACTGTATTCGTTATTGCTGGTTCATTGACAATAGACCCACTTTTCAGAATGCTTGGAGCAGAACCCGAGATTGTCAAATTGATAAAATCGTATATGCGGATATGGTATATCGGGGTTCCTTTTGTAGTCATCCCTATGGTGGGGAATAACGCCATAAGGGCAACAGGAGATACGAAGACGCCAAGTATCATAATGCTCACAGGTGTTTGCATAAATGCGATTCTGGACCCGCTTCTAATTTTCGGTTTTGGACCATTCCCGAGAATGGAATTGGCTGGAGCAGCAATAACAACGGTCTTTTCAAGATCGGTTACCCTAATTATGGCACTGCTGATATTAATAAGAAGAGAAAAAATGATTACTTTCAGAATTCCCGGAGCAAGGGAAGTTCTAGCTTCCTGGAGAAGTATACTTTACATTAGTCTTCCCGCGGCAGGAACGAACTTAATAACACCTTTAACTGCAGCCGTGATAACAAGGTTAATTGCTGCGTATGGGGCTGTGACAGTAGCTGGATTTGGTGTTGCTTTGAGAATCGAGATGTTCTCACTTTCCATCATTGGCGCTTTATCTTCCGTTCTCACGCCATTCGTTGGGCAAAATTTGGGAGCAAGACAAAATATGAGAATAAAAGAGGGGGTGAAATTTAGCTATCTTTTTTCTCTCCTGTGGGGCGCCTTTATATTTATACTTTTCCTGTTTCTATCAAAACACATAGCAATGCTCTTCAACAAGAATCCTTTGGTTGTTTCAACAACCTCTTTATATATGGTAGTTGTTTCGATAAGTTACGGATTTTTGGGAATTGTAATGCTTTCTGCATCCACGTTCAATGCATTGAACAAACCTCTTAGTGCAGCCGGCCTTATGATTATAAGAATGTTCGTTTTTTATGTTCCACTCGCGTTTTTAGGTTCTTTATACTTTGGGATAAGCGGTATTTTTTTCGCTGCAGCAGTAGCCAATACCCTCGGAGCAATTCTTGGTTTTCTCTGGCTAAGAAAAGGACTAGAGCACTAGGGGGCAGGCGTTCGATTGTTCGATTTTAAAACATGATGAACTGCTGACGGTGACATATTTAGAACTCTAGCGATTTCTCTTATCCATATATCATATTCGTCATGCAAAAGCCTAATTGCTTCGTGACGAAGTTCTTTTTGCTCTCTTCCCTTCGGATTCTTGAGCTCATTAATAGACATTCCCAAACGGGTAGTTAATAGCTCCAAAGTCTTTTCTTTGTCATATCCAGAATCATGAAACCTCTCGGATTTTAACAACACACTTTTAGCAAATTCCTTTCCACCCACAATGGATTTCGGTAATATCTGAATTTTCTTCCAGTTAACGGGTCCGGCAATTTGACTATCCGCAAATTTCCTGTATTCAGTATAACAATCAGAATCTCTCCTCCCAAACTGCAACAAGATTATCTCGGTTTTCAGGAATGTGTTTCTTTCCATGCCAATATAATGGCGGTAACTGGTCCAGGGATAGTTTTCTGGTCTCTCGACCAATCCAGCTTCAACTGCTTGCCTGTGTATATATCGTGAAAGCCAAATACCATAGTTATTAGCGTCAACTACTTTGTTTTGAAATCTTTTCTCAAAGACATGACCAAGGCGATTGCGAATTTTGTTGAAAATCTGCGCGTAAGTTCCATGCAATACATTAATGAACTCGGATATTTTCCCATATTGATCATAAAGAAACAAATGCACATGCCATTCCATAAGAGCATATGCAATCACATGAATATTATAGCGCATGCTATACTTCGAAAGATAATCAAGATACCGCTGGTAATCGCAAGGCCCCTTGAAGATAGGGTGTCTGTCATTTCCGCGATCATATATGTGGTGATATAAACCTGGTCCTTTTAATCGAGGTCTTTTTGCCATATAGCATTATATAACTCTATGCGTAAATGTCAAGTAAAATCGAACAATCGAACGCCTGCCCCCATTCCCCTTTCCGCAAATTCAGTGGAGCAGATATGCTAATATTTCAATCGTAGGATAGGCGTGTCTGTTCGTCCGCTAAAGTTGGTTGGATAAATTCCTTCCATTGAGGATTATCCCATGTTTTCAATCTGGAATGCACAATATAATACTTCTGAGGAATTGGATGTGTACCAATAACTATGCTAATGCCATAGTTCTGTTCAATGAATTCACGGAAATGTGCGATATAAGGACAGGGTGGGTAGCCAACGACGAAACCCGTGGCAAAATGAATTACGGTTGCTCCATTTTTCTTCATCTCCTCAGGGGCATATTCTATATTGCTCCCCGGGCAACCATCACAGGTTGTATATCCAACTATTTCGACATCCTTGCCTCTATATATGTCGAAGGCACCTTCCCTTTTTCTAAGTGCTTTTAAGCACTTTCCACCAGCGCAGGTGTGATAGCGGTCGCAAATGATTATTCCGATCTTAATTTTTTCTACCATTTTTTCCTCCAGTGAAAATCCTAGTTCATTCTATACCAGGGTTCTGCTGCGAAGTCAGAGAGAAAAATCTTTTTGTCTTCCTCATTCTTTATCTTTGCTCCGAATTCTTGTGCCAATTTATAATACTTCTCGCATACGGATTTTTTTCCCGCACATGCATATGCCCTTGCAACTCCCTCATAAGAGTAGGCAAGGTCGAAATCCAGAAGTGTTTGGCTTTCCGTAAGTTGCATACACTTAATTGCATGATAAAGGGCTGGTTCTGCTCGGTTTAATATTGAATAAACATGAGAAATCAACCATTCCCCTCTCTGGAGGTTAATGGGTTTACCTATTACACCCCAGTGATAACAAGATGAATGAGCAGCATGAATCATTTTTTCATTCTCTTCGTTAGTCCTCTCATTCTTCTCAAGCAAACCCCATACAAGATTATTCAATTCAACAGCGAATTTTTTATGACAAGTTTCCGTAGAGTACTTTTTTTCCTCAGGCATTCTGCCTCCTTTTTTAAGGGTGAATTAGCGAGATCTTCTCCAGAGCAATAGATACTAGTAGAAGTTTTGTCAGTTAAGAAAAAAATCGTTAAAATCTTTACAGGCTCAGGATTATCCATTTCTCTTTCAGTTTATTGGTTACTTAAGGGGAGAATTGTTGTCCCTTTCCTTTAAATGTTCGGGAAATTGCTTCAGGTTTTCAGCGATTTCCATTAACTTATTGTCAATCATATAGTTAATCGTGTGTTTGGGGAATGTACCATCTTGTTTCCTCATACCTGCCCGAACACCCGTTAGAATTTCTATTCCCTGATCTACGGAAACAATGGGATAGATATGAAATTTGCTTGACTTCACGGCATCCAGAACCTCATCTCTTAGCATCAAGTTTTGGACATTACTTGCGGGAATGAGAACTCCCTGTTTTCCCGAAAGTCCATCGATCTTGCAGATTTCAAAAAATCCTTCAATTTTCTCATTAACCCCACCAATTGCTTGAACCTCGCCTTTCTGGTTTATGGAGCCTGTAACTGCTAATGCCTGCTTTATTGGCAATCCGGATAAACTCGAGAGAAGCGCATAAAGTTCTGTGCTTGATGCACTGTCACCGTCTATACCACCATAGCTCTGTTCGAAGACAATGCGGGCAGTAAGAGATAGTGGTTTGTTTTGGGCATACTTAGCTGTAAGGTAACCGCTTAGTATCATAACACCTTTTGAATGAATAGGACCACCCAATTTAACTTCTCTCTCAATATCAATGATACCTTTTTTGCCCATGCCGAAGGTGACCGTTAAACGAGATGGTCTTCCAAAGGAAATGTCGCCCATACTTATTACGGACAACCCGTTAACCTGTCCTACAATTTCACTTTTTGTATCTATAAGATAGAGACCATGTTCTATCATTTCCTGGGTTTTTTCCTGTATGAGATTAGAACGGTAAGTTTTCTCTTCAATAGCTCTCTTTATGTGTGATGCCTTTGTATATTTGGATTTTGCCTGAGTTGCGTATAAGTTAGCTTCCCTCATAATATCACCAATGTCAGCAAATTTGGTTGAAAGCTTGTTTTGGTTTTCAGCCAATCTCGAACCATAGTCTATAATTCTACTCACCGCAGATGCATCAAAATGTTTAAGTCCTTCCTTTGTGCAAAAGGTGCAGATAAAACCTACATACTTTTTCTCATTTTCTGCATTTCTTTGCATGCTTGTATCGAATTCCGCTTTAACTTTGAACAATTCCTTAAACTCCATAACCCTTGTATAAAGAAGGTGATACAGCAAAGGGTTTCCAATTAGCACAACCTTAACACTCAGAGGAACAGGTTCGGGTCTCAATCCCTTTGTTGTTATAAAACCCAAACGTTCTCCCGCTTCTTCTATTGTGATCTGTGAATTCATTAAAGCTCTCTTGATGCCTTCCCAGGAAAACATATTCTGAAGCAGCTCCTCGGCTGTGAGAACCAGAAAACCTCCGTTGGCTTTATGTAAAGAGCCTCCATGTATCATTGTGAAATCAGTCGAGAGAATCCCCATCCTGGATTCTTTTTCAATTCGTCCAAAAAGATTCTGAAATGTTGGGTTGTGCTCTATAATAACTGGTGCCCCTTTCAAATCCGAATTATCGACGATTACATTTACTGCGAATTTTTTGAAATCAGTTTCATTTGACCTTGGATCTTGACTTGTATCCTTGGAGTCTTTAAGAAATTGCGAAATGTTATCCAGAATTTCGTCCTGGACTTCATTTAAGTATGCAGTTACATCTTTGAATTTCGAGAAATTGTCATAGATATCATCAACCAGGTGTTTTATAACAAACAGTGCAACTTCTCTATTCATTTTTTTCAATGCTTCGTTACCTTTCCCTTCCAGCTTTTTTAGTTGTCGCACGGTATTTCTCAGATCTTCTCCTAATTTGTCTTTCTTTCTCTGTACTTTCGTTTTCATTTCAGGTTTCATGGATACAAATTCCTGCTCGCTCACAGGCTTGCCATTTTTAATTGGGATAATTAGCAAACCTGTAGGAGTAGTTTGTAAAACAAAACCTTGTTTGCGCGCTTTTTTGTTGAGCTCTTCATACAGTTTTTTTCTCCGGACTTCATAAGACTTCAACGTTGCGTCCCGCTTTGCAGCATAATTATCACTTTTGAAAGCTTCGGGTAGTAGCCTTGTTGCTTCCTCAATAAGACGAAGCATATCGTTCTTAAATTTTTTTGCTTTTCCCGGTGGTAATTCTATTGCCTTTGGCTCGTAGGGATTACGGAAATTGTTAACGTAACATAGATCAGAAGGAATTCCCTTGTTCTTTGCATAGGTTTCCAGAAAACCCTTGACTGCTGTTTCTCTTCCGGTCCCTGCTCTACCTGCCACATAGATGTTGAAACCCTGTTTTTTCATCTCAAGTCCGAACTTGAGTGCCTTTACCGCTCTTTGTTGCCCGATTATCTCTTTTACTGTGCTTATTTCTCCGGTATTCTTGAAACCCAGGCTTTTTTCGTCACACCTTCTTCTCAATTGTTTTATTGGAAGCTCTTTTTGCACTTAATCCTCCTTGTCATTAAATAAAAATTGCCAGTGTATGCATAATTCTATTATATGATTTTCTGATTGTAACAGCGTGTAATGTTTACGATTTTTCTACCATCAATACCTTTCAGGACTTCTGCCTTCTCATCAGAGTTTAAAAGAGAAAGATATGATTTTGCGGAACCATAAATTATGAGATTTCCCTGTCTTTCAAGCATTTTAGTAAGTGTTTTCTTGTCTTTTGCTAAAATTTTAACTCCTCTTACAAGAATTATGTTATATTTCGACATAGTATTATCCAGGTTCGAGAGTTTTTGACAGATGATACTAACATTTTGCAATTCAAGGCATGATTTAATATGGCGTAGAAAAACACATTTCCTCATATTCGATTCTATCAGGTCGATTTTGTTTTTGGTAAGCATAATAGCAAGGGGAACACCTGGTAATCCATTGCCAGATCCAAGATCCATTAGTTTATCTCCATTGGCAGTGTTCAAGGTGTTCAGTATGGAAAGCGAATCGATGATATGTCTCGTTATAAAATTATTCTGCTGGTTTTTAGAAATCAAATTTATGCTTTTATTCCATTTGAATAGCTCGTTGTAATAGATATAGAATTTTGTCGCCCCATTCTCCTGAATCTTGATGTGATACTTTCTCGTCAAATCCAGTAATGTGTTTATGAATTTTTGTCTATCCATAAAGGAATGTGGAATGTTTCACGTGAAGCAAATCCCGAAGAGAACCATCGTTAGAAAAATATCGTGGTTATGAATTGTAAACACTGTAATACTTGTTATGTTATTATATTTCAGTAACTTAGCTTCAAGTAGTGAGGGTTTCACTGTTATCCGGCATCTTTGAAAATGTATTTGCAACCTTTGCATTGCCATGAGCTTCTCAAATTTTGCATACCACAATTTGGGCAAATCTTGTAAAAACTACTTTCCATAGCCTCGTCCAGATTTACTTCTGATTTCTTTTCTTCTTTCTCCGTTATGTATTGTTTGAACTCGTCTATATCCTCTACTTTCTTGAAATCCTCTAACCTAGGATGATAAACCCAATCTTTGGCTTTAACCTTACCGTCTTGAATAAAAAAGATGAGGTCGGTTTTTGCATATGGACCGCGTACTTCCCCTTGTATTCTGTATTTCCAGTGAAAATCCTCACTTATATACTGCCTCATTCCCTTTATCTTAACGATTTCAATCCACTCATCTGTTTTTGCCATGTAAATCTCATCGTAACATGATATCATACCATTCTGCAATTTCTCAATTAGTTGTTCCTGTGTATATTCTCCCATGGTACTTTGCCCTCTTCTAACTGGTGCTTTTGTACTCATGTTTTCCTCCCTATCATTGTTAAGCTACTGGGAAAAATATTTTCACATTTTTCCATATTTCTTTTCACTGTATCATATTGTCTAATTATACTAAGAATTTTCTCTTTAGTCAACCATTTTTTCTTTCTTCTCCATCAAAAACTCTGCTAAAAATTTAATTGACATTTTTCAGGTTCTAAGATATATTCGATTGTGAGTGAATAACTTCAATGGTTTACCGTTGGAGCAAAAGGAAGATGTGTCAGTTAAAAGTAGGACAAGTCCTAATTAAGCGATTAAAGAAAAGAGACCTGGAGGTAATATGAAAAGTCTGTTATCCGGAAACGAAGCGATAGCAAGAGGGGCTTACGAAGGTGGGTGTCATTTTGCCTCAGCTTATCCAGGGACACCAAGCACGGAAATCCTGGAGAACATAGCGAAATTTAAAGACAGTATCTACTGCGAGTGGTCAACGAACGAAAAAGTTGCTCTGGAGGTTGCAACCGGAGCAAGTTTCGCGGGTGCCAGAACCTTGACTGCAATGAAACATGTTGGTCTGAATGTAGCAGCAGATCCGTTTTTTTCCTTGAGCTACATTGGTGCGACAGGTGGTATAATAATAGTAAGCGCCGATGATCCGGGGATGCACTCATCCCAAAATGAACAGGATAACAGAAATTACGCACGAGCAGCAAAGGTTGCCATGCTTGAACCTTCGGACAGCCAGGAGGCAAAGGAACTAACGATAATAGGTTTTCAGATAAGTGAAGATTTTGACACGCCAGTCCTTCTGCGAATGACCACAAGGTTATGTCATTCAAAGAGCATAGTTGATTTGGGAGAACGCAAGGATATTCCTGTCAAAGGCTATGAAAAAGACATAAAGAAACGATTGGTTCTACCAGCACATGCAAGACTGAGACATACATTTGTTGAAAAACGAGCAAAAAAACTGTCCAAGTTTGCTGACAATTTTGAATATAATAGAATGGAATTAAAAGACACATCAATTGGTATCATTACCAGTGGAATTTCATATCAGTATGCGAAAGAGGTTTTGCCAGACGCTTCCTTTTTGAAACTATCTTTCACCTATCCCTTTCCATTTGAATTGATCGAAGCCTTCAGTAAAAAAGTAAGCAAACTCTATGTGGTAGAAGAAAATGACCCATTTCTGGAAACGGAAATAAAAGCACATGGTATCGATATCGTCGGCAAAAAAATCATTCCGATGACAGGAGAACTTAATCCCTCTATCATAGCCAAAGCATTCGGTAAAAAGAGAACGTCGATTGTGGTAAAGAAAATGCCAGTCCTTCCCCCAAGACCACCTGCCCTTTGTCCAGGGTGTCCCCATACACCTGTGTTTTATGCAATAAACAAACTGAAACTAACCGCAACTGGTGATATAGGATGTTATACCTTAGGAGCGCTTCCACCGCTCGATGCAATGGATACCTGTGTTGAGATGGGTGCGAGTTTGGGAAATGCCTTTGGTATGGAGAAAGTACTGGGAAAGGAATTTAGTAAAAAGCTTGTAGCAGTTATCGGTGATTCCACATTTTTCCACTCAGGCATTACACCTCTCGTCGATATCGTATACAATAAAGGTATAACTACCGTAATCATTCTTGACAACAGGATAACCGCTATGACAGGTCATCAAGAAAATCCGGGTACAGGGAAAACATTAATGGGTGAAGAAACTACGGAAATTAAAATAGAAAATCTTGCAAGAGCATGTGGCGTTAAGAATGTTTTTGTAGTTGACCCTTATAATCTTAAGGAATTCAAAACATTACTAAAAAGAGAGGTTGCAAGAGAGGAGCCGAGTGTAATCGTGGCAAAAAGACCATGCGCTTTGCTTCGTCTACGAAATAAGGAAATTTCACGACCTTTCTATGTAGATGAGGATGCATGCATTGGTTGCAAAATATGTCTTGGTCTTGGTTGTCCAGCAATTAGTATGGAAAACGAAAAGGCTATTATTAGTAAACTCTTCTGCGTTGGCTGTGGTGTCTGCTCACAGATTTGTCCACCGGACGCAATAATTCAAGAACAGTAAGGGAATGAAGGAGTTGAAATGAAAACCAAAACGGTTATGATTTGTGGCGTAGGCGGTCAGGGGATTCTACTTGCGAGCGACCTACTCGCCACAGCTATGATGGATATGAAGATGGATGTGAAAAAGAGTGAGGTACACGGAATGTCCCAGAGGGGTGGAACCGTCGTAAGCAATGTTAAGTTTGGAGAGAAAGTCTTCTCACCTTTGATTGGCAAGGGGAATGTAGATATAATACTTGCTTTCGAAAAACTTGAGGGGTTGAGACATATCGAATTTTTAAAAGAGAACGCTTCCATAATTGTTAATGATTTTGCAATAGACCCACTTCCAGTTGCTTCAGGGTTGGCTACTTATCCAGAGAATATTCTTTCTGTGATTAGGATGAACGTTAAAGACACAACAGTGATTAAAGGTTTTGAAATCGCAGAGAAGGCAGGCAACCCCAAAACTATGAATGTTGCTCTATTAGGCGCTCTTGGAAAGAAACTTAATACGGAGAAGAAAATCTGGTATCATGTAATCGAACAAAGATTACCAGAGAAAACCTGGAAAATAAATAAAAGAGCATTTGAACTTGGTTACGAGTCTTGATTGTTTGTGAAAAATAGTAAGCTATTTCGTTTTGACGTTGTGAGTTAAAAACCGCGTATGTGCAAATTGAAAATGGATTTAGGCACTCTCTTCATTATTCATGGAATTGGAGAGCAGAAACCTGGTTACTCCAAAAAGTGGCAAGATAACATAAACTATTATTTGGTTCCTAATAAACTTCGTTTCGTTGAGATTTACTGGCAGGATATTTTTAGCAAGAAAACACTAAAGAAAAAATCTCTGGAGGAAACAGAACTTTACGATACGCTTTTTCGAATTCTTTCACAGAGAGTATTAAAAGAAAAGTTTGGTGCTATTCACTGGATTAAGGATGTGATTTTGGATTTTGTCAATTATCTTGTGGACAGCGAACTAAGAAACGATATCAAAAACTGCCTTAAAGTTCCGCTTCTAAAAAAGAATTACGAAAAACCTTTTTCAATAATAGCTCATTCCTGGGGGACTGTGATTTCCTACGATGTACTTTTTGATTTCGATCAGGACAGAATAGATTTCTCTCTTGATAAACTCTTCACTTTTGGTTCACCTCTATGGTTGCTTAAGGAAGCAGACGAAATTCTTTCGGTTTTACATTACAAAGGGGCAAAAAAGTTGAACAACATAAACAAGTGGATTAACTCGTATGCAGAAGGTGATCCGATAGGAGGGACACTTAAATCTTTTAGCATTGATAAGGATTTTAGGGTGCCATCTATACCTGGAATAACACCTCATATTTCATACTTCGTCAAAAAGAACAAGTATGTATTAAAAAACACAATTGCAAAATCACTAAATGCAGGTTTATTGAAAAAACGTTAAGATATTTTGCGTTCATTCTTTTAGTTAATCCTCTTGCATCTAAGTTCCTCGAATTCCTTACAATAAAAACTTGACGCTATGATAAGTATAGAAAACGATTTTAAGAACGCACACACAGCACTTTGGCTTCTCGTTGGCAGAACAAATACGAACTCACAAATTAATCATAAGTATTTGTCAAAATGAAATTGAAGGGCTAACTATGGAGAGCGAAATATACTATAGAATTGCTTTGCTACAAGAGATTGCTGCTTGAGAAAAAGTAGACCACCCGTATTGCCATTTGAGAAAAGCATAACATATGCAATTGTATCTGCTTCACCTGGTGCAAGGATAAACGGCCCTGAAGACATTGCCATTCTCTTGTCTGACGGGTCTGTATCAATACTATCTCCAAAGGGATTATATACTGGTGGTGTCACGGTAAAGTCATATCCTGCCATCGCAAGGAACCGTTCCCTGTCGATGTTTGCATCTATATCTCTTGTAAACTTCTTAAATGCTGTAAGCGGAATCTTTTCTCCAGGCATAATTAGAGTATCGGGATTAAGTGTATCCTGTCCAACTCTCACAGTATCATCTGCCCTCGGTCCTTGAAGTAATCTATACCCAATATAGTATGGGGGTAAGGCATCCCAGCTTGCTTCTTGCGATAGTGTATATGTGTATCCAAGATTCCGATGCCCATTGAATCTTTCAAGTCCTACCAGGTCATTATCTGCATTCCCCACATCAAAATCGCCAACAATCCCAGCATACATATCCCTGATTGTGTCCGTTCCTGTTGTATCTGTATTCTCTATGATATATTCAAAAAAGAGCATATTCTCAAGCAAAGGTTGTGTCCAGGAAAAAGTATGTCTTGTAACAGTCAAGGGTATTGTGACAGTGTCAGGTACACATTGTTTACTCGCTTCTGTCGAGGTTCAGAGGAATTCCCCAGTTGGGGTCAGGATAATTCCCCAGTTAGGGTCAGATTAATTCCCCACCTGGGGCCAAAAGAATTCCCCACCTGGGTTCAGATTAATTCCCCAGTTAGGTCCAGAATAATTCCCCACTTTTTCTCAAATTATGTTATAAGATTTCCTATAAAAAACAGGAGGAGGTCTTATGGCAAGGAGGGAGATAAAGATGGACGAGTTAGTAGAGATTCTGTATCAATGGCATATGGGACGTAATATCAGCCAGATTAAGC
>Ga0307426_1000038_pt1 | contig 67608 bp, 57 predicted proteins | sample SalMarWE160340MG_FD_202165 | JGI IMG/M metagenome (GOLD analysis project Ga0307426, IMG submission 202165) | Salt marsh sediment microbial communities from the Plum Island Ecosystem LTER, Massachusetts, United States - WE1603-40 | ecosystem: Environmental > Aquatic > Marine > Intertidal zone >... | reverse complement strand
TTCCAACTATATTGTTGAAATCTGCGGTATTTCCCGAAAGCGTGTTGTTATTACTATCCCCTAAATATATTCCATAATCATTGTTCTCTGAACAGTTGTTTTTTATTATTTGACCGTTATTGACGTTATTTAACATAATACCGGTATAAGCTCCAGAATCATGTAATGAACAATTTCGAATAATAAAGTAGGCATCAGAGTGACTAATACCTATGCAAGTACTTGATTCTTGAGCGTTAATGGTAATATTTTCGATAATATATGGATCTGCCCAACTTCCCGAACCAGAACACCATGGTTGATTTTCTGCCCAGGTCCAATTATGAGCCCCTACGCCCCAAGCTGAGTCGTCAATATAAATAGGAGTTCCCGTAAGATCCCAAAATCCTGCACCTGCTAGCTTATTAGTACTATAATTATCCTGGTCATTTTCATTTGGTATTATAGTTTCACTTAAGTTAAAGCTAAAAATACCTAAGCTAAAAAAAAGAAGCCCTAAAAGTGCGAATTTAATATTTTTAGTTGTCATATTTTTTCATTTTTTATGTATATTTAAACCTTTATGTGCAATTCTAAAAAAGTTTATTTTTTTTAGTGTAATTTTTGTACATTATACATATTGATTGTTTTCTTATTTAAGTTTACTCCATTACTATTAAAAATTAGGACTAAAGGAGATACGGAGAAGTTCACCTTAATAGTGGAAAAAAAAAGCAAATAATTTCGAAAATTAATCAAAAAGGGTTTTCTTGGACGATATCGAGCATTTTAACAACATGTTCGATTATATTCTGAGTTTTGGAGAACATTACTGAAATATATTAATCTTCCTTTTTAGTTAAGCCTGACCATCGCACTTCCCTTGCTCCGGTCTTCAATGCAAAATTATAAAGTGTTTCTACTTCTTCTGTACTCATTAATGGAGTATCTTTTAGAGGCCAAACCATGTCTAATCTCTCATATTTTGAAACACATAGATTATTAAAAGCGAGTAAATCCCAGCGTTGTGGATAATTATGGAGTTTTTCTGCAATAAACTTTCCAATCCCTTCCATGTTTTCTTTAGTAGCGGTGAAATTTGGAATAAGGGGAGTCCGAATCCATAACAGTTTATTGTTTTCTTTCATAAATTCGGCAATATTAATAGCATTTTCTAAAATTAAGTCGTTGGATACTCCTGTAAACTCTTGATGTTTCTTAGAATCTATTTCCTTGATATCTAGAAGGACTAAATCAACGTACGGTAAAATTTTTTCATAAATACTTTTAGAAGCGTAGCCACAAGTGTCTAAAGCTGTAGAAATACCATTATCCTTGCACATCTTTAAAAATTCTAAAAGGAAATCAGATTGGATCGTTGGCTCTCCTCCAGATACGGTGATACCCCCTTTAGATTGCTCATAATAGACTTTATCTTTTTGAACCTCGTAATAGAGATCATCTAAGGTCCAAATTTTTCCAAACATGTGAAGTGCTGTTGAAGGACATTCATCGGAGCATTTTCCACAACTCGTGCATAATTCCCGATCAATGTGGAGACCATCTTCTTCAAAATTTAATGCTCCTAATTCACACGTCTTTATACACGTGTTACAACCAATACATTTATGTTCAAACCATTCTAATTGCTGTTTCTTTAAAATTGATTCCGGATTGTGACACCATATACATTTCAAGGGGCATTGCTTGAAAAAGACGGTAGTACGGATACCAGGACCATCTTCGGTACTCATTTTTTGAATCTCAAAAATATTAGCAAATTTGTTTTGATCCATACTTTTAGTAAATGTAAGGGAATTAATTAATTATAATAAAGTCCCAGTTTCAAATATATTGCATTCTCAAATAAAATCATTTATTCTCTAGAAATTAAAAATATGAAAAAAAAAAGTTAAATTAAGGAAATTCTTCAATCATTTCCTTTACTTTGTTCAAATCAAATTGATCCATTTTTTCTATTTCAGTTATAATAGAGTCCAGATATGATTTCGTCTTGTCCAACTTCTCCATTCGATTTTGTAATCTCTTGTACATTTGTTTAAATTTCGATCGATATCCCCTAAAAATGTCTACAGCATCTTCAATGTTTTCAATATTCTCTAAATTTCTCAATAAACGACTTTTAAAATGTTGACTTCCGAATGGATTACCATATTGTTCCATAGGTGCAATATCAGTCATCCTTAAAAATTGATACGTCCATTTCTCTTTAAGGTTCTCCAAGTTTTCTTTGCCTTTATCTGTAATCTTATAAATCTTCTGAGAACGTCCTTTAACAACGTCTTGAATTGTGGATAACGATTCATTCTCTTCTAATTCATTTAAACTTCTCATCATGCTTCCACGGGGTAAATTATATTGCTCCTGTAATTGATATCCTGAAATGCCTTCAGGAATTTCTGATAATAGAGTTAAGATCATTAAATGCTTGATTTCCTTGAATTCTTCTCTTGACATGGGCAAAGGTGGACCAAATGGACGGCGGTGATGAGAATGGTTGTGTCTGTGTTTATTTCTTGGTTTTCTGGGATATATAGGTCCTCGGTATGAATCGAAAAAACGAGGATCGAAGCCATTCTTCTCTCTGCTGTGGAATTCTTTAAAATCTGGACCATTTTCATGTGTTTCTGGATCATTTTTTCTAAATTCTTCCATAATTTTTCACCATATGATTATTGATCATATGATCATATATCAATCATCCTATTTAAATGTGATCATTGATCATATTGTTTGATATAATTAATATTCTATCTGAAATTAAATCTAGACAAATGTATTTGGTATATTTAATACGTGATTAAAATGACTAGTTTAGATTTAGGCATTGTCGGAAAAGAAACGGAAGAAAGAACTTTTAAATACACTTGGAAAGATGTAATCTTATATAATATAGGGATTGGTGCTCAACCTGAAGAACTATCATTTGTTTACGAGGGAGCTAAAGGTGGTTTAAAAGTTTTTCCTAGTTACGCTTGCATTGTTGCTGGAATAGGATTCCCAAGACTCAGTAAGAAAGGAATTGATGGTTCTCGTTTTATTCATGGAGAACAAATGATCAAAATTCATCAACCCTTTCCAAAAGAAGGTGAAATAAAGGTAATAGGCGTATGTGAAAATATTTATGATAAAGGGAAAGCAGCAGTTATTCATTCGAAAATGATAGGTAGGGCTAATGATGGTACTCAAGTATTTGATGTAAGATACGTCCATTTCTACATTGGTGAAGGGGGTTTTGATGGAGAAAGTGGTCCTAAAACAGAACCATTAAACCCTCCCGAAGGAGTTGAACCTGATTTTAGCATTTCGTATAAAATTAATAACAATCAAGCAGCAGTATATAGATTAGTCCAAGATTTAAACCCACTGCATATAGATCCTGAATTTGCTAAGAGAAGTGGAAAATTTACAAAACCTATCCTTCATGGACTTTGTACCTATGGTTATGCTACACGAGCCATTATGTATGGTCTTTGTAATGGAGATGTCACGCGTTTCAAGGAATTTAAGGCAAGATTTACAAATGAAGTATATCCGGGGGAAACTTTAACAACAGAAGGTTGGAAAGACAATGGACGCTACATAATTCAAGTTAGAACAGACAGAGGAGTAAATGTACTTGGTAATGCCTATGCAATAGTAGATTGAGTATTTAAAATCGAGCTCCTTTATTTTTTTCCTAAATAAAAAGAAGAATAATTTAAATAAATTATTCTGATAGTGAGAGTAGTTAATATTTTTTTTTCTTTGGTTTGAAAATGATTGCTGGTTTGGTCCTTTCAGAGTATACAAAGTTATCTGCTTGTTTTATGTCTCCATATTTTGCTTTTAATTCTTCCAAGGTACCCACATCAAGAGCATGTGTTCTACACGATTCAACGCAAATTGGCAATTTTCCTTCTAAAAATCTGTCCAAACAATAACTACATTTTTTCATTTTCGCCCCTTTTTCGGGACCAAATTGAGGAGCATCATAAGGACATGCTTTTAAACATTTAGAATTACATTTCTCATTTCCAATGCATTTTTCACTGTCGACTTCAACGATTCCATCTTCTTTTCTTTTTGTGATTGCTTTCACAGGACACACAGGAATACAAACAGGATCCTCACAATGATAACAGGGTCTTATAAGGTAACTAACAAATAAGTCAGGAAATTTGCCATTTTCATTATACAGTAGTGTCATCCATTTTTCTGGACCTGCTGGTATATCATGCCAATCTTTGCATGCTACTGCACAAGCTGAGCAACCTATACAACGTGTTTGATCAAAATAAAAGCCAACTTGCAAATTAGGCACCTCTTTCAAACACTTTCATTTCTACTAAACATGATTTCAAAGCAGAAGCACCACCAGGAGAGAATGCGTCTTTTGTAAGAGTGTTCACACATCCTCCTCTATCAATACCGTTCTCATCTGGTTCGTACCAGGCCCCTTCAAAAATGCTTATTGCTCCAGGGATAATTCTTTCAGTAAGCCAAGCTTTTATTGTTAGACTTCCTCTATCATTAAAAACTAAGATTTCATCACCATCTTTTATACCCCTAGCTTCAGCATCAATCGGGTTTATCCATGCAACGTGAGGATCAACCTCTCTAAGCCATTCCACCAAAAACATTTCTGAATGAATCCTACTTTTTGGATGTGGAGATAACAGTTGAAGAGGATATTTCTTGGATAGAGGGTCATATCTGCCTTCCCAACGCTCCATATACTTTGGGATTGCAGGATTTTCTGGATCATTAAGATCTGCAATTCTTTGAGAGAAAATTTCAATCTTTCCAGATGGAGTTCCAATTGGATTATTTTCGGGATCAGCGATTTGCTTTTTGAAAGCAACGTAAGGCTCATCAAACTTTATTCTATGAATTCCATCTTCTTTAAACTTTTGGAAGTTTTTGATTTCTTTCCTAGTGTCTTCAGTCATTTTTAGCATGAATTTCAAAGTTTTTTCCTCATCTGGATACTTTTCAAATTCATTAATTCCTAATTTATCTGCTAATTCTTCGGCAATTCTTAAATCTGTCCTACATTCTCCAAGAGGATCGATAGCTTTATTAGCAATTGTAAAATAGGGGCCAGAAGGCCAAGGTCTTGTAAGATCACTTTTTTCAGCAATACTTGAAACAGGAAGAATTATATCCGCATATCGTGCTGTAGGTGTAAGCCATAAATCTGCAATAACCATATAATCAAGTTTTTTCAACGCCTCTGCAGATTTATTAGCGTTTCCTAATTGGTTTAAAAAGTTATTATTTACAAACCATGCAAACTTAACATCAAAGGGATAACCACCATCTTTACCTTTCAATATAGCATCAAAAATTTTGTTTGTGTGACATCTTGCTTGAAACCTCAAATTTAGATCTAATGAACCTCGAACTGATTTTAGACCTTCTTCAACAGGATTTCTTTTTGGTGGGGGAATTCCAGCTCTGAAAAACATGTGACCGTATGGAATGCCCATCAAACCCCCCGCTGCACTCCCACCATGAACTCCAATATTTCCGGTCATTGCTGTTAACGTAATAGCTGCTCGATTATATAGCTCACCTACAGCCGACCTTGCTGGACCTTGGCAATCCATAAGCGCTGCGGGTTTTGTCTTTCCGTATTCTAAAGCAAGATCAGTAATTATTTTAGCTGGTATGGAAGTTATACTTTCTGCCCACTCAGGTGTTTTTGGGGTACCATCTTCCTGTCCCATCACGTAAGATTTGAATTTATCAAACCCTACCGTGTATTTATTCAAGAACTCTTGATCATGTAAATTTTCTTTGATAATGACATATGCTATAGCAATCATCATGGCTACATCAGTTCCAGGGATAATTGGTATCCATTGATCAGCTAAAACTACAGCAGAATCAGTATATCTAGGGTCAATACATACAATTTTAATTCCTTTTTCTTTCGCTTTGATAAGGTTAAATATAGTATCTGTGCCAGAAATCATTCTTGCTGGATCCCATCCCCACATTATAATGAGGTTTGAATTGAGTAAATCTTCTCGACTATGACCTACAAAGGGTGATTTATACATGGTTTGAGTTGCATACACTGCACCTTCAGAGGATACATTTCCATAATGTGTTGAATAACCACCAAACTGAGTAAATAACCTCCACATTGCTAACATCCCATCATGAAAAGCTGCTTGATATCCTCCTCCTGTTGCTAAAAAAATGCTTGAATTACCATATTTTTCTTTAACTTCCTTGAGTTTCTCAGCAATTTCCGTTAAAGCTTCATCCCAAGATATTCGTTTAAATTTTCCGGAACCTTTAGGACCATCTCGTTTTAAGGGATATTTCAATCTTTTAGGATTATATATATATTGTCGAAGAGCTCGACATCTTAAACATGCCCTGAGCTGTTCTTCTTTAACTTCATAATCGTCTGTTTCAATTCTTGTGATTCTTCCATCTTCTACATGAAATCTAAGCGGACAGCGTCCCCCACAGTCAAAAGCTGAAGTTGTTCGAATAACCTTAATCGGTTCTTCTTTTTTTAATTCTTCTTGATTTTCCATATCAATTCCCTATATACAATAATTCAATATTCTTTTTTATGAAATTTAAATAATATTTCACTGTAATTTTTCAATAAGATTTTTTTTCAAAATAATCTTTTCTTATTTTAAAAAATAACAGAGTGATTTTAATTGTCTGAACAAAAATTTGAACATATCAAAATTGATAGAGTAGAAGAAGGAAATTATGCAGTGATATCAATTAATCGTCCTGAAAAACTAAATGCGCTACAAAATAAAACTTTAAAAGAAATTGCGGATGCTCTTGAATCCATGGAACTGGATGGATCCGTTAGATGCGTGGTGCTGAGAGGTACTAAAGATTTCTTAAAAAAACCTGCGTTTTCTGCGGGAGCGGATTTATCAGGTAGAGGGGGTCCTCAAATTGATCCTACAAATTTAATGGCCCAGAGTCACATGATGTATATTAGACATAAATATTATGATTTAATAAAGAAATTTCCCAAGCCTATCATAGCAGCTGTAGATGGATATGCTTTGGGTGGGGGATTTGAATTAATATTAGTATGCGATATTGTAATTGCATCCAAACGTTCTACATTTGGTTTTCCAGAAATAAAGCGCGGAATTTCTCCTTTCAATGGAGGGACACAGAGACTAATTAGAAGTTTAGGAAAAATAAGAACAAAAACCATGATCTATTTCGGTGAACATTATTCAGCTGAAGTAATGAAGGATTGGGGTTTGATATCATACTTAGTCGATAATGATAAATTCGAAGAAGTCGTGCATGAAAAAGCAACTTTGTTGGGAAACTCAGCCACGAAAAGCCTATTTGTCATAAAAAAAGCAATCGACTATGGTACTCAAGCTCCACTAAATTTAGGGCTTCAATTTGAACATTTGGGTTATGCAGTTAATTCTCAATCTAAAGATCTTGTTGAAGGAATCACAGCATTTTTAAATAAAAGAGAACCTAAATTTACTGGTGAATAAATAAAAGAAAGTAAAAATTTTTCTTTTTTTATTAATTATTGAAAATGATATACTTATTGCAATGATTAAAGACAAGAGTTAGAGAAAAGTATAATGAAGTTAGACGATATTAAAAACGTGTTAATTATTGGAGCGGGCAACATGGGCCATTCGATTGCTCAGGTGTATGCCCAAGGGGGATTTGAAGTTTTCTTGGTTGATATTAATAAGAAGATTTTGGATCGCGCTATGAATCTCATTGATAATAATTTGTACACATTAGCGGAATTTAAAAGGGTAAAATCATCAGATATCGTAAACATTCTTAATAGGATTCATCCTTCCACGAATCTCAAGGAGAATGCTGAAAAGGCGGATCTAGCATTAGAAGTGATAAAAGAAGTGCCTAATTTAAAACTCGAATTATTTAAAAAATTATCTGAATACTGTCAAGATGAGATAATATTGGCAAGTAATACATCATCTCTTGATATTTTTAACATTTTAAAGGGAATTAGCCATCCCGAAAGAATAATAGCCCATCATTGGTTTTCTCCACCCCATATCATTCCAACTGTTGAAATTGCTCCAAGCAGAAAGACAGCTCCAGAAATAATCGAACTTTCAGTGAAATTGCATGAAAAATTAGGAAAGATTCCTATCTTAATGAAAAAATTTGTGCCGAATTATATAGTCAATAAAATCCAAAATGCAATTTCTGGAGCGATGTATGAGTTAATGATGAGAAATTTAGCTACAGCAGAACAAATTGATCTGGTTATTAAAAGTACTTTAGGAATCCGCTTACCAATAATAGGAGTAGTTCAAGCACATGATTTCACAGGACTTGACTTAGTAGAAGATATAATAACCGCAAAAGGGGGAAACGTTCCTTTAATTAGTGAAAAAGTAAAAAAAGGAGATTTAGGTGCTAAAACAGGGAAAGGGCATTATGATTATGGTGGTCGAAGTGAAATTGAAATTTTAAGAAAACGCGATATCTTATTTCTAAAACAATTAGAATTTCTCGAGAAAAATACTGAATTCAAGCCAATTTGAGAAGAATAAATATCACTATTGTTTTTCTTTCTGTTTTTCTTCTAAATACTTTAAATAATCCAATTCTTTATCCTCGTGGATTTTTATCAACTCTGCTTTCTGGGCTAGCCATTTAGGACCGTCTAAAGGATAAAAAAACATGATGATGGAACTAAATATTAATAAAATGGCCGGAATTAATGAGAATCCAATCATGATACCCATTTGAGCGGAAAAATTTTGAGTAGATTGTTGCGAATTGAATCCAAAGTTGTCAATTATTACCAAGAACACCCAATTAGCAAGTGATATTGCTGGTTTAGTAATTAATGCGTTTATTCCTGAATATGTTGTTTCTCTACGTTTTTTAGTCCTAATTTCATCATAATCAACGATATCAGCTATAACAACTTGATTTATAAGCATAAAACCTGAAAAACCGATACCAATAAAAATAAATCCAATTAGTGCGAAATTAAACGACCATCCGATGAAAAAAGTTAAAAAAAAGCTTAAACCTGACAGAAATAATGCCAAAATATAGGTTTTTTTTACTCCGTATTTTCCCACTAATTTATTGTAGACTGCAAAAAAGGCGAAGATCATGGCAAAGACTAGTAATAATGGCAAAGTGGTTAAAAAACCAGTCAAAACCAGTACATATTCAACATAATAAAATATAGCCGTGGTCAGAATTGTTTGAGCGAAAGTAAACGAGAAATTTGAAACTTCATAAATTAAAAACGGATAGTTTTTAAAAGTCTCTTTAAAACCTTCAAGTACAGGGAGACTTTCTTCCATTTGCGTATATTTGTTCTCTTTTAAATAGAAGCTACTTAAGAATAATATTATAGCACAGATAATTCCCACAAATATCATTACAAATAGAAACTCCATAGTTGCATTAGGAGATTCATTTCCAGTTAAAAACAGAAGAGGTAAAATAAAAGCGATAACATACGAAATAGAAGATATAGCTGCACCATATACTAGCAAATTTGATCTTTCCTTTGCTGTTAGAGCCATTTCAGCAGGAAGAGTATAATTAATAAGACCTAATATCGTAAATAATGTATCAAAAACGAATAGAACAACAATCAAATTGAAAAACAGAGCAAATTGATCATTAATATTAACAAGAGGAATCCAACAAAGAATAAATGCAACTCCATAAAGAGGAGCACCAAAGCGAATATAAGGAATTCTCCTTCCATATTTTTCAGATTTCGTCCGATCTTCGATAAATCCAAACAACGGGTCGTTAATCGCATTCCAGAAGGAAAAGATTAGCCAAGCGATTCCAGTTAATTCAGTCCTTAATCCTAATGACGTATTATAAAAAATTGTTATAAAAGAAAACGCAATTTGAGATGGTAAGCCAATTCCAGCTCCAAGACCACCATAAGCTAATTTTGATTTAAAAGGGACTTTATCATTAAACATTATCTCCCAAAATTTTACAGAATTTATAAATCAATTGAAAAGAAAACAAGTGATATAAAAAAAAAGGATAATATTATCTATTATCCCTAGATATATCCCTAAATTTCACGGATTCTATCAAATTTTAATAAATAATTGATTATTTCAATTAGAATATGAATTATAGTTCTTAATAAAGATGTTAGCAGTTTTAGATATCTGATATCCAATGATCATGCATATATCTTGAAACTTGTTGCGATTAGGTAAAATAAAGGATAAGAATACATTGAATGTAATCCTAACAGTACTCCAACAAATGCTAACACTTTTTTTTCATCTTTTCTAACACCGATAATACCAATAACAACCGCTGTTATTCCACAAACCATAGGAAGACCCCAATATAATAATGCTATGGGAAGATTTAAAAATTCTGTTAGAAGCATTGAAAGTAAAAACGAGATAATGCCTACCATCCCAAAAATTATCGAGCTCTTTCCTTTACTTAATCTCTCATGAGTAGTAACTTCACCCATCTTTAAAATCCTATTTTAAATAATAAGGAAAATCAAATTAAATAGATTACTATTATTTTTAAGAGTTCCAAATTATTAGAATAATTGTAATTTCTAGAGAAAAATATGGATCATTCAAATCAATTTGAATAAATTTCAATAAACAAAAATAAGATGTAAAAAAGATAAACTTACATTTTATGAGACTCTCGGGCTATGATCTCGTCTTGAAGCTCTTTACCAATCGAATTAAAGTATGCATTATAACCAGTAATCCTCACGAGTAAATTGGTATAATTTTCAGGATGTTTTTGTGCATCTTTAAGCATTTCCGCATCGAGCATGTTAATTTGAAGGGCTGTTCCACCATTTTCGACGTATCCTCTTAGGTAAGATTTAAATTTTTCACGATGCTCTGGATTATTAATTATAGAAGGATTAAAAGTAATAGTATGACTAGCTCCATTTGGTAAGCAATTCACGTAATTTCCATCATCCGTTTTACCCCCTAATACAGCTCCAACAGAATTTGTGACCGCGGTAGGTCCTTTTTCATCAGCTCCATTAGTTGGGCATATTGCATTTGATAGATACGTTCCCGCTTTTCTACCATTTGGAGTAGCAATTGTAAATCCAGCATCAGCTCCAGCCCAATAATTCCATGATAACATCCCTGGACGGAATTGGAAGTTAGTTGGTGTTTTATATTTCCACGTTTCTTCTGCCCATAGTTCCATCACTTTTCGAGCGATCTTATCAGCTTCATCCTCATCATTTCCATATTTTGGAGCTTTATTTTGCATTTCAGATTGCATTTTGATATGTTTAATACTTGTGAAATCATCCACTAAGGCTTCTTTAATTTGGGCTATAGTGTATTTTTCATCTTCATACACAAGTTTCTTTATTGCTAATAACGAATCTACTGTAGTAGCGTATCCTACTCCTTCCACGGTTATGAATCTTAATTCCGGACCACCATTCCGTATATCAAGCCCTTTTTCAATACATCCCCGTACAAGGGTTGATAAGTATGGAGTGGGCATGAACTCAGCTCGAAGTTCTTCAGTTTGGTTGTAAACATTAACGGTATATTTTATGAGGAATTCTACTTGTTTCTTCCAAGCATTCCAAAATTCATTCCAAGTAAGAAAAGATTCGGGATCACCAGTTTTCGGTCCAATTTGTTCTCCTTTTTTTGTGACCACGTTGTTATTGGGCATGTTCTTCCCGTTCCACAAGGTCAATTCAATGCTCTTTGTGAGATTGGGATTGCAATTTACGGTTCCAGAACGATCGTTCCCTTGCATAGTGTTTTCTAGACAACCAACGCATGCATAATTCCAAGCATCTTCTTTGGGTATCCCTTCCTTAATCATTCCTGCAATGCTCCGCTCGTCAAAATTAATGAGAAATGGAGCTCCTTGCGATCGAGATACCATATCAACAATTTTATCCAGTAACTTTTCAGGACTCGCACGACAGAGACGGATGTTGGGCTTTGGCTCCAAGATAGGACTCCACTCATCTATTACTTCTAAAATAGTATAAGTTAACTCATTCGTTAAATCTTCACCCTTAGGACCACATCCACTTAATGTCATTAATTGCCCAAAAGCTGCTGTTATGCCTTGTTTTCCAACCATGATTTGGGCATCATAAGCTGAATTACAATGAAACCAAAAACTTCCTAAAATGTCTTTCGCAAACTCTTTGGTAATATTTTTCTCATCAATCACATCTTTCTTATATAAATCATAAAGATGTTGATCAGTTCTCCCAAAAGATATTCCCGGTCCAGGGTATGATTCTTCAACCATTATTAGCATGTGGGTGAGCCAAATTGCTTGAATCCCCTGCCAAAAGGTTTCAGCGGGCTGCCAAGGGACACGCTCTAAATTTTTTGCCATTTGTTCTAATTCTTCAACTCGTTCTGGTGTAGAAGCAGTTTCTTTTAGAGATCTGCATTCTTCCGCATACTTTTTTGCTAATTTTCTTGGTATCTCTGCTGCTTTTATCATTGCTCGAAGCTCTGCTCCTTTCTCACTATTTTTTTCTTTTTGGTTCAATTTATCATATTCTTTTGTTGCCATTTCATAAACATGCTTGAACCCACGTTTTATAATAGTTTCATGGTCTGGAATTAGATGACCAGGCGTGGCTCCAACGTTTCCAAAGCCTGATTTATGATATTTAAAGAAATCTTGACGTGCATTGATATTTTTCTTCCAATGTTTTTTTGCCTCATTTTCTGTCAAGCATTTACTTAACTGAGTGTTGAATCTCCCACCAGCAATGAGATCATTTTCAGATATTATTTCATGCGGTACATGATTTACTATTACTTCCTCAAAAAAGATTATCCTTCGTTCAGGTAGTGATAATTTCCAAAAATTATCAGGTAATTCCACTTGAACAGCCATGGAACGTAATGAACTTTCAAACACGCCCTTTCCTTTATTACCTATATAGAAATGAACTTCTGGAGCGACATAGTAGTCATTTTCATTCCATATAATATCCCAATCGGTTCCAGTGGTAAAAGGCATGTATTGGTTTTTCCATTCTCTCTCATCACCTTTAAAATAATAGTCTCTCATCCATTTTGATCGCGGGGACAAATCGTGAGGTTCAGCAATCTCGTATTTTTTACTTTTAGAATCGCTCATTTAATCACACTTAGAAAAAAATTTGTTATATTATCTATATAATGAAGTAGTTTTAAAATTTCTACTTATCTTAAATAAGGAATTATTTAAATATTCTATTAAGAGCCTCACGTAAATAAAATAAGATACCTAAATTAAATTATTGATTATTTTTACAGAAATGTAATAAATTCTTTATTTTCTATATTCAATTAAACACCTAATACTCAATATATCTATAAAAGATTTTTTTCAAGAACATAGTTGAAAGAATGTAGCTAGAGATAATTAACCAAAGAAATAAATAATATTCAAGTGGAAGGATTTCAAATCCAAATAAAATTCCTAAAGGAGAGCTTATTATAATGAAAGTGAAAACCAAAATGATAATTGTTCCAATAATAAGTGCATTTCCCGGTTTACTTTTAAAAAATAATTTTCGTGTCCTAATAACTAATAAAACTAATATCTCTGTAATAACAGACACGAAAAACCAGCTAGTTTGAAATTGTCCTTGAGTTGATTTTAACAATAGAATCATAATACTAAATGTTATAAAGTCAAAAATTGAACTAGCAAGACCAAAAATTATCATATAATTACGTATAAACTTAATATTCCAACGTCTTGGCCTATCTATCATTTCCTCATCCACATTATCTGAACCTATGGCTAAAGATGGAATATCAGTAATGAGATTTGTCAATAATATTTGCTTTGGAAGCATTGGGAGAAAAGGTAAAAATAAAGAGGCTCCTGCCATGCTAAACATGTTTCCAAAATTCGCACTGGTAGTGATATAAATATATTTAATGGTATTCGCAAATGTTTTACGTCCTTCTTTTACACCATCCACCAAGACTTGAAGATTTTTTTCTAACAATATAATTTCAGCAGCGTCTTTTGCAATATCAACTGCACTGTCAACAGAAATGCTAACATCAGCATTATGTAAGGCAGGAGTATCATTAATGCCATCTCCCATATAACCAACAATATGTTTATTCTTTTTTAAAGCTAAAATTATTCTTTCTTTTTGATTGGGTTCAATTTCAGCAAAGATGTCGATATTATTAACTGAAGTGATAAGAGCTTCATCACTTATATGGCGAAGTTCATATCCTGTAATGATATTTGGATTTTTAATTCCCAATTGTGTAGCTATGTGATTTGCAATTAATTTGTTATCACCACTAATTAATTTAAGAGAGATTTTTAATTCATTTAATTGTTGAATCGCCTCTTTTATTCCTTCTTTTAAAGGATCAAACAAAACGAGAAAACCTAAAAAAATCATATTTTCTTCATCTGTTCTTATTAGATTTGAAGCATTTTCTATTTCTTTATACGCAACTGCTATTAATCTAAGACCTTCATTGCTTAAAGTTTCGAATATATTCTTTATCGATTTTGAATTTTCATTCAAATCTAAAAACTCGTTTTCTGAAGTTTCTAAAGTTGTGCAAATATCTAAGATATACGGAACAGCTCCTTTCGTTATCATTATTTTTTTATTTTCTTGTTTATTTGAAATTAAAACAGTTAACCGCTTTCTTATGAAATCATAAGGAATTTCATCTAATTTCTCGATTTCAGAAGTATTCACTTCCTTATGGTTTTTAATCGCTTCATCAATAGGATTTATGTATCCACTCTGAAAGAATGCATTGTAATAAGAGTAAAGGAAGACTTTATCAGTTGGATTATTTTTATAGTCAATTGAAGCATTAATTTTAATCATTCCTTCTGTTAACGTTCCAGTCTTGTCCGAACATAAAATATCCATACTTCCTAAGTTTTCAATAGAGTTCAACTTTTTTACGATAACTTTGTGATCCGCTAATTTTTTTGCCCCTTTTGCTAGAGATACACTTATTATTGCAGGTAATAATTGAGGTATCAAACCAACTGCTAAAGCCAATGAAAATAATAACGATTCTAAAAATGATCGAGAAAAGAAGATATTAATTGCGAATATCGAAATTACTAATATCAAAGTCATTTGGGTTAGAAAAAAACCGAATTTTTTAATCCCATATTCAAATTCACTTTGAGGAGGTTTTAATTGAAGATTTTCAGAAATTTTTCCAAATTCAGTCTCTTTACTTGTTTTTACAATTATTGCTTTCCCAGTACCACTTACAACATGAGTCCCCATAAATAAACCATTGTATCTTTGATTTAACGGAGTATCTAAAGATGAAATATCCGTTTTTTTATTACTAGGAAAAGTTTCACCAGTTAACATTGCCTCATTTACAAATAAATTATTTGATTTTAATAACACACAATCTGCGGGAATCATAGAGCCTGCTGAAAGTATTACAATATCCCCAGGGACAAGATCTTCGACTTTTACTATCAGTTCTTTACCATCTCTTAAAATTAACGAAGATATATGTATTAATGCCATTAGTTTTTCCATGGCATCAGTGGATCTTTTTTCTTGCCAGAAGCCAAGAAAACTGCTGATAAAAATAATGATAAGTATAATAATCATATCTAAAAAATCTGTGAAAAATATTGAAAGTAATGCAATTATTAGCAGAATTACTAATATTGGGTTTTTAAATTGATTTAAAAAGATATAAATTGACTTTTTTCTTTTTTTATTAGATATCGTATTATTTCCATATTTGGATAACCTAATTAGTGCTTCCTCATCAGTAATTCCCTCATTTGATGATTTTAAATATTCAAATAATTCCTTTTCTGGGAGGGTCCAAAAGAAAGTGTCTTGGGACATTTTAATCTGATTAATAGTTAATTTGATTTCTAAAACATTAATTTTACTGTTAAATCTCTAATATTATACTAGTTTCATTTAAAATATAAATTCAACCAATTATTGCTTGAATTATACTGAATATACAACCCATCCAAAATTAGAATGTAATATGACGAATATATACCAATATATAGGAAAGATCTTGAAACTTCTGTTTCACGTAATAATTTTCTAAAAGAATTAAAAAAAAAGAGATTAAATTTAAATTATCCTACGGAGACACTTATGGATGAAAAGAGCGTAGTAAACATCATTATGAATAAAACTAACCCAGCAATGATTAGTGATATTTTACGAGTATTTTCATCGATCTTGTCGTTTATGGCAAATGATAGAAATCCAATCAGTACAAATATCAGACCTACATTAACCCCGACGCGAGCTATATTCATAAAAATGACATCTTGATATGCCATCCAATATTGAATCCTAAGAATTTCTTGTTGTCTCTCAATATAATCATTATATCCATATACGCCATTCCAGTAGCTTATGTTATTTTCTTGATTTAACAGAGCTGCCCACTGACCAGCATTATCAGCAATAGATCGGCTGATCATCATCATCAATCCAAATAATATTGCTATGATTAAGCCGTAGATTATGAATTTAGCAGCTCTATTCTTATCTAATAAGGGTAATTTATCAAAAAGAGATGCTTTTACTTGTTTTTTTTCCATTATAAAAGTCCCCTCCCCGTTTTTTTAAGATAACCCAAAGTTCCGATTACCAAAATAGCTACTAACGCTCCAATTCCAATCAGCATTATCAAAGTTCCAATAATCTCTCCAGGACCATCTATTTTTATCACTAAATCAAAAAAAACATTAGTACCGCCACTATTTGTCCCGTAAACAATAACCACATAGTCTCCAGGTATGGAAACCAGATAAGCCCCATTAACACCTCCAGCAAATTCAATGTACCAATTCCCTTCATTAGTAATAGACCTTGATGTTGAAGCATATGCAACTGTATAAATTGCTGGTGATCTCCCATAAGCAAATTCTGAATAAACAAAGCTTCTTCCCCCAATTGGACCTGGAGGATTTGCAGGCACATCTTCCTGATCATAAGTTCCTTTTCCTAAAATCTTTAAGGTAGCGGTAACATTCTCAGTGAATACGGAAAACTCTATTACTATTTTTTGACCTTTTGCAAGTGAAAATGGATAAGCATAGGCATCTTGGATATCACTATTACTAGTTGCTGGGATAACTACCGGTTGATTTACCAATATTATTTTATTCAGGAGTAATCCAAGAACTGGTCCGAGGATGATTAAAATTACACTGACTAGGACAAGAATTTTGATTTTTTTTTCCATAATATTCCTTCCAATTTAACAGTAAAAAGTTTAGATTTTTTATAGATTTCAGTAACTCATATTTACCCATAAGCATATAAAAATTTGTTTAAAATTAGTGATTCGTAATGATAAAAAATTATTAAAAAGAGAATTAGTTTAATTCTGGATTAAAAAAAGAGAATGACAAAACTAAATTAATACTATACTAGGGATCGCAACTCGAGGCTTGAAAAAAATGGAAAACTTTAAACTAAATCACGGAGTATTTATTACATAGATTAGCAAAAGGGTTGGATTTAATGGACGAATATAAATGTGAAATATTAATAATAGGTTCTGGTCCAGCGGGATTAAGTGCTGGTGTATATTGTGGAAGAGCTAGTAGAGATACGATAATTTTAAGCGGAAAAGAACCTTCTGCTCTCGCAAAAACAAAAGAAATTAAGAACTGGCTAGGAGAAAAAGACATTAATGGGTATGAACTCTTAAAAAAGTTTAAAGAACATACTGAAAGTCATGAAACCGTCAAAATAATAGAAGGGGATGTCATTTCCTTGATGGTTGGAATGGGAATGAACATGATATCAACGCGCACTGCTAATATAGCTTCAGATGTCGTCATTATTGCAACAGGTACTGGAGAAAGGAAAGAAATTATTAAAAATGAGAGCAATTTAATTGGTTATGGCGTTTCATATTGCGCATTATGTGACGGTCCGTTGTATAAAGAAAGAGAAGTATATCTGTATGGAAATGATAAGGAAGTTTTAGAAGATGCATTAGCACTTCATCAGATGGGATGCATTACTCACATTATAACTAAAGTTGGGTTTGAAGAACTCCCTGAAATGGCTAAAGAAGTTAAAGAAAAAGGAATTGAGATTATCGATAAAACAGAAATAGTAGAGGCTATATCAAACGCAGATGGAGTGATCCAAAAGATCAAATGCAAACCTGTTAATAAAGAGTTGATTGCTGATGATGAATTAGTCGAGTATGATTTAAATTGCCTATTTATTTTGTCACATGTACCTTCTAATTCAATTTTTAAGAAAGCGGGAATAGAATTGGATGAATATAAAAACATAAAAATTGATGAAAATCAACAAACAAACCTTAAAGGTGTTTATGCAGCAGGAGATGTAACTGGGGGTTTATATCAAGTTGTATTTGCTGTTGCTGAGGGTTCACGGGCAGGAATTAATGCGTGCAAATATCTTCGTCAAATAAAAAAGGATTAGGTTTCAATTTTTATCTTCTCATACGCTTCGTTAGTGATATTACCTACATATCACACGGTAATATGTAATATCACGATGTTATTTGACTTATTATGTCAAAGTTGGAAAGATACAAATTTTCAGAATTCATTGGAGATTTCTTAATTAGCAAAGAAGTGGAGGAAGGTTGCGCAAATTCTACCATAAAAGCATATCATTATGATTTAGAAAAATTCGTTAATTTCGTTGGAGATATTGAGCTTGAATCACCTGTAATCAGGCAAAGAATAAGATTATTCCTTAAAAAATTGAAAGATATGAATTACACTAAAAAAGGAATCAGTAGAAAGATTGCTTCATTACGTTCCTATTTTAAGTTCCTCATTTTAAATGAATTCATCTCAAAAAATCCCATGAGTACAATTAAATCACCAAAAATTAAATTAGAAGAAAGTCTACCGAAATTTCTTGATTTACATGATATAAAAACCATATTTGATAAATTGGAAGATAAGAAATTATTTCATTCCAGAAAAAGCGAACGATATTATCTTATTATTAGATTATTATATTCTACGATGGCAAGGGTAAGTGAATTATGTAATATAAAGATTCAAGATGTCGATTTTAGTAAAGGATATATTAGATTAAGAGGAAAGGGTAATAAAGAGAGAATAATTCCCGTTGATCAGAAAACTCTAGAGATTTTCAAAAATTCACTTCAAAATAGAATTGTGTATGACGCTGAAGATTACCTAATAGTGAATACTCGCAACCAACAACTGAATCCTCGAGTTGTTCAACAAGATATTAAATTGATAAGGGAGAGATGTGGATTTTCAAGTAACAAAATAATCACACCACACGTGTTTAGGCATACTGGAGCAACTCATTTAAGAAGATCTGGCATGGATATTAGTGAATTGCAAGATATCTTAGGTCATAGTTCTCCAAATACTACAAGAATCTATGCGAAAAATGATATCACCAGATTAAAAGAGTCTTATACAGCAATGCATCCTCTCAATAATAAGAATTTTTAAATTAATTTGAGAGAAGATATTAAAATTGCTGTATATCCACTACTATTTTTAAATCATTAATTTCCCTTGTAGTAAATAATTTTATTAACAACATCAATATTATAAAATTAATAGGATGGGAAACTTTAAACTTAAAACAACCTATTATAACTTATCACAATATAATTTAAACAAGGAGTAGCAGTTTATCATGGACGAGGATCAGTTTCGGCAAGAATTCATGAAGAAATCGGTATTTAAACAAGCGAGCTCGCTTGATTTTAGTTTCGTACCAAATAAATTATATTGTCGAGATGATGCTATTAAAAGCCTTATATTTAATTATCGACGCATTCTAGAGGAAAAACAACAACCCTCCATTAACTGCTTGTTATTAGGCAAGGGAGGAATCGGTAAAACAGTTACGGCTCGATATTTCGGAAAAATGTTTAGGACTATTGCTTTAGAAAAAGATGTAAATATATTTATAGAATATTATAATTGTATTAATTTCCGCTCCAAAAGTAAGATAATAAGAGAGCTCTTAGCGAAATATACGCATGGTTCAGGAAGAGGATTTTCAGATGATGAGGCTTTGAAATTAATACTTACAAAATTAGTCAATGATCAAGGTTACATGCTTCTTATTATTGACGAGGCACATCTTTTAAAACCTGAAGAAGTTCTTGCGTTCCTTGACATTGCAGAGACATTTGGTCATCAGAATGCCAAACTTTCAATATTATTAATAAGTAGAAATAGGGATTGGATGAGAATCGAAACGGAAAGAATATTAAGTCGATTAAACGATAAAATTACTCTCTATCCATATAAGTTCGAGGAAGCCATGACAATTTTACAATATAGAGCAGAATTAGCATTCAAAGAATATGTCTTGAATGAAGAATTACTCACAATTGTCAGTCAAATTGTTGTAGACCATAGTAATTTGAGACACGGAATAGAAATTTTCCAAAAGAGTGGATCGAAAGCAGATAAAGAAGGATTAGATCGCATAACAGCCGATTTAATTAGAGCTGCGTCAAATGAAGTCTATCCCACATTCAGAGCAGACGTTGTAGATCAGTTAAACGACCAAGAATTATTAGCACTTTACGGAATCACTAGATCATTAATAAGTAAGGATTTTGCAGTTGTTGATGACGCCTTCGAAGAATATGAAGCAATTTGTGAAACGTATGATGTAGAACCTCATGTAAAAATGTCATTTAGAAAATACATTCGTCAGCTGAATAGATTAAAAATAATTGCATCAAAAACAGTCCGAATAGAAGAAGCGGAAAGAGGAAGACACTTAGAAATTACTTTATTAGATATCCCCGTAGAAAAACTAGAAGAATTACTCATAGACATATTTGACAAGAAATTTAAATGAGTAAAAGGTCTTTCACACCATTATTTATCTTATTTATAGCATTAATTATTTATTAATTCACGAATTATTAATTCTGGGATATTTATAGGCTAATCATATTATGCAAAAAACGAAGGTTCTTCTTACAGGCGCTTCTGGCACGGTAGGAATTGACATTTTTAAAGAATTATTGTCAAGACTAGATAGTTATGACGTTAGGATTTTTTTAAGAGCTTCAAAAAAAAATAAAAAACGGTTTAAACCATTTTCTAAAAAAGTTGAAATATTTTGGGGAAGTGTTGAAAATTATGAAGAAGTTAAAACTGCTGTGGAAAACCAAGATGTAGTCATTCATGCTGCTGCTGTTATTCCTTCTACATCACACTATAATCCCAAGATTGTTAATCTCGTTAATGTAGAAGGGACTAGAAATGTAATTAATGCAATGAAACTTCAAAAAAATCCACCGAAGTTGATATATACATCTTCAATAGCTGTTTACGGAGACCGCTTAAAAGAACCTAACATTAAAATAACAGATCCTCCTAAAATTTCACCAGGACACCCCTATGCCGAATCAAAACTTGCCGCAGAGCATTTAATCCAAGAATCTGGATTAGAATATGTCATTTTTAGATTATCATATTGTACTTCGACTAACATGTTAAAATTTAGACCTGCCTTGTTTGATATGGCATTGAAAACATCGGTGGAAATTCTTGATACTAGAGATGCTGCTTTGGCATTGGTAAATGCTATTGAAACTCGTGAAATTTGGGGTAAGATGTTTAATTTAGGTGGAGGAAAAGAATGTCAAATAATATTCGGAAAGCATTTAGACGATATGTTAGAAATAATGGGATTTGGTCGGCATTTTTTCCCTGAAAAAGCATTTACGGAAGGTGATTCTCATTGTGGTTTTTATGATACCAAAGAAATTCAAGAAATACTCCAATTTCAAAATCATAACTTATCAGATTTTTACGCTGATGTAAAAAAATGGATTGGAGTTAAGAGATATCTGATTCCTTTAGTTAAACCTATTATTAGGTGGATTCTCTTAAAAAGGTCCAAATATTATATTGCGAGCAAAAAAAAATAGAATTCTACTTTTTAGAATCTGACTTCTTTCTAAACCAAGGAATCATTGCAGATACTTGTTCTCTATATTTATCATAATATGGTTTTGTGCGAAGATTCCTTTTTTCCATTAGTGGGATGCTAATTCCAAGAAAAAGAGACGTAATCAAAATGGGTCCAATAATAAAAACCCAATATGAAGGATTAGAAGCAAATGAAAAAAGGTAAAGGCCCCACCAAAATGAAACTTCTCCAAAATAATTTGGATGTCTTGAATAAGCCCATAGTCCAGTTGTAATGAATTGTTCTGAGTTTTTTCTCTTGTTTCGAAAATTAAATGACTGTTTATCTGCTAGTGATTCTATTATTATGGCTCCTAAGGTAATACCCGTTGCAAAAATATCAAATAGTCCAAATGGATTGTTTCCCTCAAACATTATTGAATAAAGTGATAAGCATCCGAGATAAACTAAGAAAGTGGGCATTAATTGTAAGCCGAATAGATTAATGAACCAGAATGACTTCCCATTCTTTTCTCTCCTTTCTGCATAACGCCAGTCTTCGTGGTTAAGACCTTTCCATTGTTGTGCCCAATTAAATGTCAAACGAATAGACCACATACAAACCAAAATTAAAACAATCGTTCTTCTTAATAAATCGGTTTGATAAGTTGCAGGATTGAGATAATAAAAAAAAATAATAAAAAAGGGAGCGATGCTCCAATATGGATCATAGAGACTGACATTCTTGAAGAATATACTAAATACGAAAATTATCAAAGTCGCGGAAATATCAGCAAGTAGTAGCTTAATCAAGAAAGAGAGATTCGAAAAAAAAAACCATATAATGATGGCAACCATCAAAGCTAAACAATAGGAGATTAAGCAAACCAGAAATGCTGTTATGCGATTACTTTTAAGATCCATAATGATCAACTTCCGGCGACAGAATCTATTATTGCTTAATAGATAAACGGAACTAATGCTTTACGGTTTTTAGGATAATCAGGAAATGTCTCCAAATACCATTTGTGATTTGATCGAGCTCTTGGTGCAAGATTTGCAATTGTCCACGCAACAAAAATCAATCCAGGAAACGACCAGGTCATTACTGCCCAACCAGCCCATTCAGTGATTTCTCCCAAATAATTTGGACAACTTACGTATTTATACATACCGCCATAAGGAATTTTATATGCTGTTTCTCCTGGTTCTCGAAGATTTCGTATAATGTGATCTGCTTGAAGGTTGATAAAAAACCCACTCAAAAAGATTATTAAACCGATTATAAACATTGGAGATAATAACCATTCAATTGAATAAGGATCTGCAAGGGTATTTATCCAACGTCCTTGGAGATATGTGTTAAATCCATTAAAAATCATTCCAAACGAGATAATTGTCACTGGCATTGGTTGAACTGCCCGAATTAAGAATGGAAAAATGAACGTGCGTTGTCCATAATGCAATAACCATATGAATAGGAAAACAAGCGTGACCGTATTAAAAGGGTTATCTCCTATTATATAAAGTACTACATAGATGATAATCGTTGGAACTTCCATGATAAACCATCCCAACTTGTTATTAATATTTGGTCCCCATTTCTTACGAATATGTTGTCCATACGGTGCTGACACAAAAAAAAGCAATATAAATATAGCTATTGCTGAAAAACCAAAAATCCACATAAGCAAATTAAATGACACTAATTCATCCAATAATATCCACCTAATTTTTTAATTATAAGCATAATTAAATGTATATTAGATCATCTTCTTTCGTTATAAAACTTTAACTATTGAGAAGATTTCCATATAAGATCTTTAGAAAATGAGAAGAAATTGAACTTCTTTAACGATCGTTATTATCTTGTAGTTCTATGAATTATATTTAATATGTTTCTTTTTCTGATTTACTCTTTGAATACCAATCAAGCCATTCCTTTCTACGATTCTTCGATTTTTGCATATCATCATCACCAGAGGAATGTTCAGAGCGTACTTTTTCCCAATAATGATCAAGATCGTATCTAGTCAGAGATAAACCACAAGAGTTACAAACCATCTGCCGATTCATAGGATTAAACGTCATCTTCCCGGCACACTCAGGACAGCGAGCCATAATTTTACACATTGCTCTTAATATTTAAAGCCAACTTAATGAATTAAAGTATTGAAAGGTAAAAAAATTATGGTTTCCATAAAAGATAATTCTAAATATTATTTTAATAAATGATATGCTACAACTTTATCATTCATATTCATGTAAAATTTTAACTAAGATTATCACCTATCCTAATAATAACATTAAATTATAACAATAGAAGTCGATCATACTCTTGAAGTCAGATGTATATTATTTTACTGCTCGTTCTCAGTCGTATGAACAAAGCATGAGTAAAGTGAAGGGTCCTCTATCTTTAAAAAAGCTAGGATTTGAGGAAAAGATAAGAAATGGAGATAAAGTAGTCGTAAAAACTCATTTTGGGGCGCTTGAAAACACGAGATATTTAAGACCTTCATATCTTCGATTCTTATGCGATTATATAAAAGAGGTAGGCGGGATCCCCTCATTAGCAGAATCTTGCGGTTGGGGTTTACCAGAAAAAATATCGGGAACGCATACAGAGTATAGTGGTAGAGCCAATGAAAAGGAATATCTAAATGTGGCTTTACAACATGGATTTACAAATGAAACTATGGGCGCACCAATTCTCATGCTTGATGGACAGGATGGAATTGATTATGAAATTCAAAAAATTAAAGGAAAAAGATTCAATGAAGTTTTAGTTGGGGGTCGTTTACGAGAATTTGATTATCTTGTTTTAGCTTCTCATTTTAAGGGGCATTCAGGAGCTGGATTTGGGGGAGCAATTAAAAATTTAGGGATTGGCTGTGTAAGTAAATCAGGGAAAGTCCAAGCACATAATGGCAAGAAATTCTCCCTTAACTATGATAAATGCATCCCAGAATGTGAAAAATGTATCAAGGTGTGTCCAACTGGAGCTTTATCGAAGGGAGAAGACAGAATATTGAAAAAAGATTGGGATAAATGCAGATATTGTTATTTATGCAGATCTATATGCGATCAAGGTGTGATTGATATTGGAAGTTCCACAAACGAGGAATTTATTATTCAGATGGTTGATAATGCTAAAGGGGTTGTAGAGTATTTCGGAAATAATAATATTTTTTATACAAATTATGCCATAGATATTACGTGGCAATGTGATTGCGGATCCTCTGACGTTCCTTTTGTTCCAGATATTGGGATATTATCCTCATTAGATCCCGTTGCATTAGATCAGGCCTGTGTGGATTTAACTCATAAATCAATGATTAATCCTCATTCAATTCTTTCTGAAGTTAATAATCTTCCAAAAAATGGTAAAAACGAATGGTTTTCTTACATCCCTCGCTTTGATCCAAACTCTGGAAGACTTGATCTTAATGAGGAAGGTAAAGTTTCGAAACACTGGGAGATTCAACTCAAGGTTGCAGAAGAATTAGGATTAGGTTCGAGGAGTTATAATCTAATTAATGTTGAAATTGAGAGCATAAAGAAAACCTAACTTGTCTTTTAATTATCAATTTTAATTTGTACAAGATTTAACGAAATCAAATTAATAATCAGAAAAAGAAAAAAAGGGTTTTAGACTAAGACGAAACTTCCAAATCCGAGAAGGTTATATATGGAAGTCGTGCATTTCCAGAAAATTCTCGTTCTTTTGAGATGAATAGGCAATTCTTAATCATTTCTAAAACATTCCCACTGACATTTCCAAATTTAATTGGTGTGCTAAGTTCACCGTTCTTGATATAATATCCATTTCTGATTTCCACACCAAAAGAACCCGTCATTTGCTCTGGATTTAACCAAGAAAATTTATTTATATAATAACCATCATCTATGTTCGAAATCATCTTATCCAAGGAAATATTTCCAGCTACAATATCGTAATTAGTTGATTCATTTACTATGACGCCATTATTATCTCGTCTTGCATTTCCAGTTGACTTCATCTTCTCTAAAACTGCATACTTCTGATCATATAATCTATTTTTCAAGACACCTTTCGAAATTACTTCGGTTTTTTGTCGTGGGTTTCCTTCTGAGTCCCATGCCCTGGTATTCATCCCGCCTTCAAGTAGTCCATTATCATACATTGTGAAGTTATTACTCGCAATCACATCACCAATATTAGTACTTGATATTTTTTGGTAATGGGCTCTACCAGTAGCATGAAAGCCTACAGGAGAGATTGCTTCACTTAGAACTCTTGGTGTAAAAATAACAGTAGCTTTTTCATTGGGTTTAGGACTTTCAGCGATGAGAGTATCTTTTGCGATTTTTGCCCAATTTTCTACACGTTTTGATAAATTGAGGTGATCAATTTCTTTATAATATTCAAAATCCCAGAATTCCGCTAATTTTCCTCCTTTCTGAGCTTTTAATGCGTATTCGATAAACAAAAATGTGGATAGAGAATTAAGGTCTACTCCATTGCTATTTCTCAGATATGCTTGATTAATGTGAATTCTAAAGCGCCCAAATGTTGTTGATACATCTTTTTGATTCCGTGCGTCTGATATTAATTCTTCACTTAATTGTCTTTTTATGCCTACAGGATCGCCGAGGATTTTTTCATCAGCAGTTTTGATATCATTTATTTTTACCTTATCCGGGAAAGAATATTTTGAGCTAGCATTCATTTTTGATAACTTTTGGCATAGATCGATGTTCTTCTCAATTTGTATTGGATCTAATGAGCTGCTATTTATAACTCCAGTGCCGGTCTCATCTTCTTTTTGATTTAAAATTCTTATAAAGTATTCAAAAGAATTTGCTTGCCTTTCATTATCTGGTTCAGTTTTTAGAAAAATTGTCTCATATAACTTCTGATCAACTAGGTAAATTTCATATTCACTGATACCTTTCTTTTTCAAACCACTTTCTATTAAATTTAATTTTTCATTTGACATGTTCTCACCCTTGACTAATTAATGCATTTTTTGCTCTTAGATAACTCCCTCCAGACGTAACGGGCACTAAATCTTCACTTCCTTTTCCACACGTTCCACCGTCTAACTGAACTATATCTTTACTAACGGCATCGATATTCATTAAAAGATCCAAAACGGCACCGCTTAGAGCGGTTTGTTTTAAAATTTTTGTCTTTTCTCCATTTTCAATTAAATAAGCTTTCTTTGACGTGCATTGTAGTCCACCTCCTAAAGGATCTTCCATACCAAAAGAACCATGTACGAGCATTACACCATTCTTTATTCCTGAAATCATCTCATGTAATTCGTAATCTCCAGATCCGAAGTAAGTACTTGTCATTCTCACGTTAATAGGATGACCAAAACTTTCTCTTCTTCCATTTCCTTGAGGAGTGGCATTAAATTTTTCAGCAGTTCTTCTATCGTAAATAAAACTTTTAAGGATTCCATCTTTTACTAAAAGATTATTTCCAGGATGAATTCCTTCATCATCAAAGAAATAGGAATTAATTTGATTTTCAATAGAAGGATTATCATAAATTGTACAAACCTGATTCGCAACCTGTTTATTTAAGAATTGTTTCAGATAACTTCTGTCCCTTAATACTTGATCTGCTTCTAATCCATGACCGAAACTTTCATGTGCTATTAATCCAGCCATTTTTGGGTCTAATATAATAGTAGTTCTCCCAGAGGGAGGTGCTTTCGCTTCTAGTAACTCCAAGGAATTTTTAACAGCTCCTTCTAACGCTTCATTTGAAAAATAATCAAAGATTTCAAAACCTAACTGACCCGTTTTTATGAGATAGTCATAATCTACTACAGGTCCTTCTTTTGCTATGGGAATAACCGCAACTCTTGCTCGTGGCAATATTTGTCGCAATTGACATCCTTCATTATTAAAAAATATACGTTCAGTAAGTATTTCAGTATACAATACTCTCACTTGGATTATTCGTTTGTCATAAGATTTAACATAATCATATATCTCTCGAATTTTATTGATTTTATCCTCAAGAGGAACATTAGCGGGATCAATTTTTGGGACTACTTCCTTATTGATTTTCCATCCTTCATATGTTGCAATGATATCTCCTTTGTTTACGGCTTTAGGTAACTTATCTTTGATTGATTTCAACCCATTTCTCTGCTCAAATGCATATTCCTGCCAAATATCAACGAAAGTTCTAGCAACATAACCCGATTTTTTAGTAGATACAGAAAAATCTTCTGATGATGGAGTTTTAGTAATGTTAGTCACCGATTTCGAATCATATAATATGTCAAAATATTGATTCTTGCGATCGTAACTATTAGTGATTTCTTCAAAATCACCAAATATCTCTTCGTATGACTTCTCGCTCATGCTATTTCTCCAAATTTTTAACTTTTTTAATCTAATTGTTGTATATTATTAACACAAATAATATTACGAGAAATTTAAAATTAGTCTAGCTAATCAAATAATATAAAAAAATTTATTCTTCTTCTACTTTTTCAAATTCGTGCCCATTTTCTCTTTTTTTTGATACTGATGATACATTAAATCTTTCTTCAAGAAAAGAGAGTCTTTTTTCCAATATAGTCATAGTTTCAATCACATTATTAACAACGGTATTAATATCTTTTACCTCATTTTGTAGCTTCCCCATCTGGTTAAGGATAAATGTCATCACATTAGGTTCTTCTACTGATTTCAATAACCATTCGATTATGTTTTGGATGAATTGATGATTATCCAAAGAATCAATTCCAATAGAAGAATGGTTGGTAAAAATATCAATATCTCCTAAAGCAACAACTTTCCCTTTCCCATATTCTGTATATGACGCTAAGATTTGTTGTTGCTCTTTCTCTTTTATCCACTGTTCTTTTGATTTACTAAAAACTTCAGACCATAGATTTTGTTTTTTAGATTGAAGTAAAGGTCTTGCCTCTTTGTTTAAAAATAAGGAACAAGTCCCTCCTATTATTAATTCTCTCAATCCATTAGTAATATCATGTTCAACAAAATTTTCAATTTTAATCATACTGGAACTCTGATCGTCATTTTCTTTCATTTCTTTAATTAAATTTTTTTCGAAGAAAATCCCGAATTGATTTCCAGAAATATCATTTAGATTAGTTTTTTGCAAGTAATCAGCTCCATATTCGCTAACAAGTACTAAACTTCCACCAATTCGAACATAGTCGCATATTGTCTTAATTTCAATATTAGAGAAATAATTATCAATAGGATTGCCAATAAAAAGAATATCAATATTTTTTAGTACTTGCTTAGTAATAACTTCAGCTTCATTCTTTTTTACTTTTAGATTTAATCGTTTAAGAAGAGTATAAAAATTTGAAAACTCATCCTCTTCAATGTTTAGCATTTCATTGTGACAAAGATCAAAAATAATCGTTCTTTCAAGCATTTTTTCTATAAATTTTAAAAGAATTCACATATAAAAATTAATCCATTAACGAAAATTCACTTTTGTAAAGTTTTTAAATCTTGATAAATAATAAATGATTGTATGTAATGAAATATGGAAAATAATTTAGATACGATGTAGACATATGGAAAAAAAGCAAAATGCTATTTGCGTATTCGGACTTAGCTATGGAGACGAGGGAAAGGGTAAAATTACAGATTATCTTGCTCAAAAATCAGATATTATAGTAAGATTTAATGGAGGTAACAATGCAGGTCATACAATAAATGTAAATGGGATAAAGTATAAATTTAAACTCATACCTTCCGGTGCAGTATTGGAAAAAGAAGTAATCATTGCGAATGGTGTTGTTATAGATCCTAAAGTATTATTAGATGAGATGGAGAATTTAAAAAAATTGAAAAAAAAAATTAATTTAAAAATAAGCAGTACGGCGCATGTAATTTTTCCATTTCATATCAAATTAGATGGCTTGGAAGAAGTTAGAAAAGGTAAATATAAAGCTGGGACAACAAAAAGAGGAATTGGTCCAACTTATTCTGATAAAGCTGCACGTTGGGGTATTAGGGTATTTGATCTGATTCATCCCGAAATTTTGAAGATCAAACTAGACAACTTATATAATATAAAAAAAGAACTGATAAGAGTATATGATCCAGATTGGGAAATCGATGTTTCCAATATTTATGAAGAATATGTAGAATATGGAAAGATTTTGAAACCCTATGTTATTGATACAGCATTTTATTTGAATAAAGCAATAGATGCCGGTAAGAAGGTAGTTTTTGAAGGAGCACAAGGAAATTTATTATGTATTGATCATGGACTTTATCCCTATGGTACTTCTTCCAATGCTAATGCATTAGGAATAAGTGCTGGCACGGGAGTACCTCCAAAAAAGATTGGAAAAATAATTGGTATTGTAAAAGCTTATACTTCACGAGTTGGAGAAGGAATACTGACAACTGAACTTTTTGATGAAACTGCAATACAAATCAGGGAACAAGGACATGAATATGGAACTGTTACTGGACGTCCTCGGAGAGTCGGTTGGATTGATCTTTTCAGTCTAAAATATGGGATCATGATAAATGGAGTAGATAAACTTGTAATTACATTATTGGATGCTTTAGAAGGCATTAACCCAATAAAAATGTGTGTTGGATATACACTCGATGGTAAAAAACTTGAGAGTTGGCCAATTCATTCCGAAATAATTGAAGAATGTAATCCAATCTATGAAGAATTTGAAGGGTGGGATTCCCGTTCACCCGAAGAATGGTCGAGAATAGCGAGCGTGGGATACGACGCAATTCCAAAAACAATGAAAATTTATTTAGATGCTATTAAAGAAAAATTGCATACCGAAATTGGTATTATATCTATAGGACCTGATCGAAATGACACGATTTTTTTAGATTCTTCAATATTCTAATTGTTTCCTTTTTTAATTTGTAAGAAGATTAGAGAAAACAAATCAGGGCAAATCTATAAGCATGATTTATAGGAGGCCATTCTATATCTAGATCTAACTGAGAAACAGTTTTGGTGACATCAATACCCACTGCTTCCATTGAGTATCTTATTTGTTCCGGATATCGACAGATAGTTTCACTATCATAAGTACACGATCTTCCTTGCTTTGCACATAATCTACAATAGCCATCCCATAAGATAAAAATCTTTTTATAAGGTTCTGTATAATGATTGATAAAATCTTGGATTTCATCATCTACATGATCTCCCATGAATTCTTTTCGATAAAAGTCATTTCGTATTCTTTCTTCACTCAAATTTGAATTTCTAATCTTCATATCTTTCACGTATTTGTTTAAATCATATTTATAATAAATTAAATAGAATTTATTAAATTGAGATACCTTATCTTCTAAATATGGTGCTATGGGAGGACAAGCCCAAGAATGAGCAAAATTAGGACATTTAAATTTTGGATTATTACAATAGGTCTGTACTTGAGGATCGAAAAAAATATCATTAAAACTTATTTCAATAGCGGGCAACTCTTGCTTGACTTTTTTGAATTAGTTTTTAATTTTTCTATGATTCTATTCAAAATAAGTATTGCTCTTATTTAATTTAGGTTAGATTTAATAGGAAAAGGAAATCTTTTAAATTAAAAAAAAATAATTAGGGTATAAATCATAAAATATCTCTATGGAAGAAATTCATTAATTTGAGAAGTGAATAACATGAAATTAGGTAAAGAAAAGAAAAACGCGTTAGATGAGATCAACCGCGAATTTTTGTCCGAGACGTTAAATGGATCAGCGATATTACATGACGCTGTTTCTCAATATATTGAAGGAAAACTTAATAAAAGCGTTTTAGATGGAATTATTGAGGCGGAACACAGATGTGACGAGATTAAGGATAAATTTACCAAACTTTTATTTAAAGATAAAAGAGCGCTTCCATTTTTGGTTGAAGACCGTTATAATATTTTGATGATGATTGATCAAGTGAATGATAAAATGGAATTTTTTGCTAGATTTTTAAAAACAAATCCATTCAAACTTTATAATGAAGTAAAAGATGAATTCAGGAATCTATGCACTGCTTGTTCGCAATCTGTGGAAAAACTAATTGATTGTGCAACTCTTATTGAAACAGATTTTTCTGGAGCATACAAGATAACTTATAAAATAGAAGAAGTCAAGAGAAAAGCTCGAACAGCAAAGTTTAATCTCTTAGAAAAACTTTTTAAAATGGATGATAATCCAATTAAAGTATACATTACATCTAAATTAGTTTCCTACTTATACGAAATCGCTTCTTGGTGTGAAGAAACCTCAGATTACTTGAGAGGATTGATTATTAAATATCCAAGCAGATAAAAAGGGAAGGCTGAACATAATGGCGTTTGAAATAATAATAATTCTCTTTGTGGTAATTTCCATTGTAATCAGTTTTGGAATTGGGGCTAACGATGAGACAATGGCAACTTTATACGGTTCAAAAACTTTAAAACTGAAAGAATTATTGATTCTCGCCACTATTCTCTCTATTCTTGGAGCTGTATTTTTAGGTAGCGCAGTGAGTAAGACAGTAGGAGAGAACTTGTTTTCATTCGAAATAGATTACTCTATGGTTTTAACAGTATTGATTTCTACGGCAATATGGTTGATTTTGTCATCCGCATTCGGATTACCTATCTCTACTACTCATGCTACAATTGGTGCGATAATTGGGGTCGGTATATTATTGGGAGGTCCTGTTGGTGTGAACTGGGTGACTATTTTAGAAATGGGAGTGTGGTGGTTATTATCTCCCATAATAGGATACATTGTAACATATTACGCTTATAAATTAATCCATAAAACTATAACACCTAAACTTACTGGGTTTAAAAGTTATGAAAGGTCAGAAAATTTTTTTTCGTACATGTTATTAGCAGTCATCTGTTGGACTGCTTTTTCTAGATCAGGTAATGATTGTTCAAACGCCGTAGGAATAGTTATAGGCGTGGGAATTGTTGTCGATCTCAATATACTGTTGATTATAACGGGTTTAAGTCTTGCAAGCGGTTTAGTCATACTGGGGCGAAGCGTTATAAAAAGTGTAGGAAATATTACCGAATTACATCCAAGTACTGCTTTTGCGGCCCAAATTCCAATCGCAATCATATTATTTTTTGGGACATTATTAGGAATACCTCTATCTGGTTCTCATATGCTAGTAGCGTCTCTCGTGGGATTAGCCAAATCAAGGCGTGCCCCAACAAAGAAAGGCTTATGGAAAATTATCGCTATTTGGTTGCTAACTTTTCCCGCAGCAGCCATCCTTTCTGTATTGCTCTTCTTTCCAATAAGTCTAATAGGCCTGTAATTTTTTTCATAATTTTTCGGATGCAAAAATATAGTATTGAGTCTTTTTGATATAAGAACATATAAAAAATCAGACCATTTCTATATAGGCAAATTAAGTGTGTTTTATAAATTGGTAGAAAGCAAATTTTTGTCCTTTGATGGTTCATCCCTTTTATCTCACTGTTGCACCTATTATAACGCAGACTCCAAAAGAGTATGTCTAATTCCCGTAATTCATCTTGGAAATTCCACCTATTTTCAAAATTTGGTGAATTACATTGGAAATCGTCCGACTCTATTCGAAAATATGAAGTTAGTAGTAAAAGATCAAAATGCACATGGTTCGATAAAAAACCTTGAAGATTATATGGAACTAAATGCTTCTAACACCGAAACTTTTTATAAAACGTACAAAAAACTTCTCAATAGGTTCTATAAAAAATATTTTACTAAAGAACTGAAAGAGTTATGGAAATTAGTAAAAAGAGAAGTTGAGAATTCAGATAGTAAAATAAAACAAATTTATGAATTCAGTGAAAAAACAAGGTTCGCAGTACAAAGTTTTACCCCCATACAACTCTATTGGGCAGAAATTATGAATTTATCACATCAATTTATAGCAATTGACTATGAAAATGATATCATTAATCGCTCAAATTGGATAGTTACAGATTTGGATATTCAAAAATTGATGAAAGATGTTGATCTTAATGAATTATTTAAAGAGATTCTGACAACACCCTCTCAAAATTTATTGAATGAGGTATTAAAAGAAATTCAAATGATTTTTTCATCAATTTTAGCATGCGTAGAATTAGCTAATTTACCAAACGTATCCCAAAGACGAGAAAGGTTAGCAACGTGGGTGATGGAAAGTATTTCTCAACAATATAAAATTATTGAAGAAGCAAGTCCAGAGTACATATTAAATATGCGGAATAATTTGGTTGAAAATAGAATTATAGAGACACTTGAAAAAAATGATGAAGTCATGGTTTTTTTTGGAGCGACACATATGATTGGAATAGAAAAGTTCCTAATTGATATTGAATTTGCTTTTAAAGCCGAGGAACCCTTTAAAGTGTTTGATATTAACGAAGATGATGATTAGATAAATTTATAGAAATGGAATTTTGAGAATGAGTGAAGTCTGAAGATTTAATTAGGAGTCAAAAAATATATTACAAAATATTCAAGCGTGGAATGTTCCCAATTTTAGAATTTATGCGATTTTACATTGATTTTTTGGAATCCTGGAATATTTCCTCATTTTAATAACCATCCTTTCTATATTTCAAATTTCCCTCTATTAATTGCATGTATTGTTATCATCAGCGGATTATTTTCCATTTTGGAATATGTGATCATCTTCAAAAATCCATTTTATTACATAACATGCGTGGGATTAGTTTGCATAACTTTCTATCCATCCACAATATCGATGATCATTTTTATTAGTTCATCGAGATGGTCCACTCTCTATGAACCGTTCAAATTCTTCGTACTTTTTGCTTTAACTTTTGAAACTTTATATATTTTTGTTCTCATTAGAGATTTAAGCCACAATAAATATACTAAATACTACCATAAAAAATATGGATATGCATTTCGTGGTGGAACTCTATTGAACGCAACATATTATAGTACACGAGAATTTGATAAAATTGAAAAAGGAAGACAATATTGGCAAGATCAAAACCCAGAGGAAGTTCAGAAAAAGAATGAGGAATTAAGAGCTTATGAGAAAAAATTTAAGAAGAAACTCTTAATATGGTTTCAAATTGTTGCAGTATTGGGATTTAATTTCATTTTTGGTATTTCTCTGTTAATATAAATAAATTGAAATTAATAAATTCTAAATAAAGTCTAAGAGATCAAAAAGTTTTTAAAACAACCATCTAAATTTTTATAAAACGAATAAATGAAAAATAAGGTTATCTCCTAAAAAAGATAACCCCCCAAAGAATTACAGTTAAATAAAAAATAGAAAAGAGTGGAGGAAACAAATGGGAATAGAATGTCCAAAGTGTAAAGGAAATTTTTCTGCGTTTACAACTGAGAGTAAGCCTAAAATAAAAACAACCTGTCCTTTTTGCAAATATAAGTTTAAAATCCCGAATCCTAATTATAGCACCAAGTAATAAATAGAATTAGATTTTTAAATCTTTTGGAATTAACACCAAAGAACTGTGCTAAATTATAAATCTACATTAAATATCTAATAAATATAACCAAAATCTTATTTTTTATAATCTGTGGAAGCTTTAAGGCAGCAAACGAACGATTTATTGTTAAATGGGGATGAGCTACTAAACAATATGGAATTTTTTTCCTCTTTTTATGAAGATTTATCACCTATTATTTTGTGTTCAATAAGGTTTTTATACACTTCGGTGATAAAATCCAATAAGGAAAATACTGTAGATCTTTTTATTAAAGGGATAATTGTTCAAACCTTGCCTGGAAAAAGCGTAAATACTTAGGTTCATATACCATCTTCAACCCAGGAATAGAGTCTCTTTTTTCGTAAAGATTTATAATTGAATCTGCGGTATACTCCATGTGAGTATTAGTGTAGACTCGCCGAGGAATTGTAAGACGTACTAATTCAAGTGCTGGGAATATATTCTCTCCGGTCTCTGAATCTCTTCCTTTTGAGATAGCTCCTCTCTCCATGCTTCGAACAGCGGATTCTTCATATATGGCAGCGGATAAAGTCTGTGCCGGCCATTGATCCCTTGGTAAATGAGGGAGAAATTTCAAAGCATTCAGAAACACTGCAAACGATCCTATCGGTTTTACTATTGGAACTCCAGCATCCATGAGTAGTTCACCCAAATAGCGAACCTGGTTTATTCTATAATTCAAATATTCATATTGGGCACCTTCTCTCAAACCACGTGCTACAGCTTCCATATCTCTGCCAGCCATTCCTCCATAGGTGTGCAACCCTTCGTATATCACGACCGAGCTTCGTGTAGCTTCAAAAATTTCTTTATCATGAGTTGCAATAAAACCACCAATATTTACTAAACAATCTTTCTTAGCGCTATAAATGCATCCATCAGAATAACTCATCATTTCGTGTAAAATCTTCTCGATTGGAGTATTTTCATAGCCTTTTTCTCTTTCTCGAATAAAGTAGGCATTCTCACTAGAGCGAGTCGCGTCATAAATAATCTTTAATTTATATTCATCACAGAATTTTCTTAATTCTCTTAAATTTTGCATGGAAACTGGTTGACCACCTGCCATATTAACATCCATTTCAACATTGACAAACGCAATTTTATCAGCTCCATAATCATCAATATATTTTTGAAGTTTATTGAAATCTATATTCCCTTTAAATGGATGAGTATTTTCTGGATCATGGGCTTCATCAATTATGACATCAACCATTTTACCACCCGGAAGCTCTACGTGAACCTTGGATGTCGTAAAGTACATATTTCGTGGAACAAGTTGTCCTGGTTTTACTAAATGGCTATACATCAAATGTTCTGCACCACGCCCTTGATGAGTGGGAACCAAATATTTGTATCCTAGTATGTCTTGAACAGCCTTTTCTAAATTATAAAAATTTTTGCTCCCAGCGTAAGCCTCATCACCTAACATCATACCTGCCCATTGATTATCTGACATTGCTGATGTTCCAGAATCTGTCAATAAATCAATAAATACATCGTCAGATAATAGCAAAAAAGTGTTATATCCTGCTTCTTTTATCGCTTTCCTCCTTCTTTCTTCGGAGGGAATTTGAACAGGTTCCACAACCTTTATTTTAAACGGTTCAACTGGTCCTTTCATTTTTTATTCACTAAAACTTTCTTTCTGAGATCTATAAATATATCGGTCTTGAAAAAGATTCTTATGAACTGCTTCCCATCAATTTCCCATTCAACTGTAATGTAACTGATTTATTACTTTCGGGTAAAGAAAAGAGATATAAAGGCAAATATAAAGAATTAGTCCTTCTTTTTATGTGCTTTTATTGAAAAAATCATCGGGACAGAATGTTTTAAAGTCTGAAATTCCCAATATTTATCGTCCCTTTGTTTCATATCAGGATGAATCTGAAAAAAACTAAATGGAAATTCGTGGAGAAATTCTAATTCAAAATTAACTTTCAATAACGAATTAATAATGTCTCCCATTGAGTGAAACCAATCGTAGGTTTCATAATTTTGCAATTTTATATTGGGATCGACGTATGACCCATCATCTCCATCAAATAGATAAGGCTCTCCATTATTAAAGTAATCATAACCCACCTGAAAAGCACTGACATACTTTTCGTCGATAAGATTACCAAAAGGATGGTTATCAGTAATGTAAAAAGTACCACCGGGTTTCAAACAATAATCGATTATTTCCGCCCATTTATATAAATTAGGTAGCCAACAAATGGTGCCATTAGACGTGAAAACAATATCAAATTTTTCGTCTAATAAATCTGGTATCTCATATATATTTGTCTTAATAAACTTAGCAGGAATTTTTAATTCTTCACTTAATTGACGAGCAAGCTTAATAGCTTCTTCTGAAAAATCAACTCCGGTTACCCTCGCTCCGAGTCTAGCAAAAGAAAGGGAATCCATTCCAAAATGACATTGTAGGTGTAGGAGTGTTTTACCATCTACATTTCCTATTTCTTCTCTTTCGATTGGAAATAAAGAAGATTTACCCGATCTAAATCCATCCAAGTCATAAAATTTGGATCTTGCATTAATCTCAACTAATTCATTCCATCTTTTTAAATTAGTTTTAAAATATTTTTCATTATCTTTCATTTGGTAACACCGATTTATATTTAAAAATTTATAAGGAGATTAATAATAATTACAATAAAATCGTTATTTAGAATCGAAATATCTGTAATTTGTTTCTTGAATCTACAACTCCCATTAATAAGCTATTTAACACGTGAAGATCGGTAAAATTAAAAGAGCTATTCTTAGCAACGATACAATTTTCCAATTTAAAGTTCTCTCCAATTTTTACATTCTCATAAATTATAGTATTTGATATTTCAACGTAATCGGCAATTTCTGAATTAGCACCAATGTATACATTCGGTCCTATAAGAACATCATCTCCTATCTTAACGTTGTCTTCTAAATAGACGGGTTCAATAAAAGTTGGGTAATCTCCAATATAGTTATCCACCCGATTCCTTAATTTAGCGAAGAAGGTTCCCATTAATTCTTGAATGTTTGATAATTCGATTTTTTTAGGGTTTACTATATTTTCTTCAATCTTGGTCAGTTCTTCCTTCATATTCAACCACCGTTTTATTATATTACTTTTAATCTTTAAAAACCCAATAATTCCATTAATTTATCCATGTTCTCCCCAGTTTTTGCACTGGTTGTAATAACCTCTATTTCCGGGTTAAAATTTTTAGCGTCAGCAATCATTTTCTCAACATTCGTTCCCAAACGTTCTTTTAGATCGATCTTATTTATAACCGCGATATCTGACATTTTAAAAAGCATTGGATGTTTTTCAATCACCCATTCACCTTCTGTGATAGAAACTACGGTTATCCTTTTATCAGTTCCTAAAATAAACTCCGAGGGACATATTAAATTTCCTACATTTTCAATGAAGATTATATCATAATTCTTCAAATCCTTGTTTTTAATTATTTGGTGTATGTGATAAGCATTTAGTGCGCATTCTCTACCCGTGTTGATCTGAATCGTATCAACATTATGCTTTCCTATACGATCGGCATCTATTCGAGTAGTAATATCTCCACAAATGACCAAAATCCGATATTTTGGAGTTAACTTTTCAGCTATCTTTTCTAATAGAGCAGTTTTTCCAGCTCCTATAGCCCCAACGATATCAAAAGATTTGATGTTATTTTCTAAAAAATTTTGATGAACTTTATCAGCTAATAAATTGTTATCTTTTTTAACTGCTTTTTTAGTCTCAATTACTTCGTCTCTTATATCATCTCGAGCTAAATTGGTACTTTCGACTTCTTTAATTCTTGAGATTTCCCTTTCTTCTTTATCTGACATGAAGAACACGTATTTGATTTTATTCTATTAATATTTGAAGGAATTTCAATTTTGCGATTTAGGGGAATTTCCATAATAACGCGAGTCTCTTACTTTGAATATTTTAATGTGATATAATTAGCAATTAGAACAAAGGAACCTCCTATAATAGTGAATATAGAAAGATTTTTTAAAAAAATGGCAGTATTAATTGTTGCCATAACAGGTTCAAAATACGATAAAATTATTATATTTCCTCCTTTATCTTTTTTCACTCCGACGTTATATAATGTAAATGCTAATGCAGTGGGAATAAGCCCTAGCAATAAAATGTAAATAAAATCCAAAGTTGTTATTCTAAATAAATCTGAAATACTTAATGGTAAAAATGGAATAAATAAGAATAATGTTGACCATAATGTTAAAAAAGCATCAAAATTACCTTTCGTATTCAGTGATTGAATTTCATTTCTAATTTTATAAATTTTTTTTTTGGATAAAATCATTACACCAAGGAAGAAGCCTGAAAAAAGTCCAATAACTAATCCCAATATTAAAACATGACCTGTCCAAAATTCCATTATAATAGATATCCCCACGATTGCTAAAATAAAACTAATGAAGTTAATTTTTGAAACTACCTCTTCTTTCGTTAATACTAAAAAGACTAACAGAAAAATTCCACTAGTATATAATAAAAAAGCTGCAAAAGCGTAACCAGTGAGTGTTATATTCCAAAAGTAAAGAAACACTACTAATGGGTTAGTTATTGCTATTATTATTAAATTTTTCCAGTGCATCTTGAAACACTGTTTAAAGAAAGCAATGGAAAAAGATCTTGTTATTATCATGAATAAAATTAGAAAACCCGCACCAAAAATTCCTCTGAACAAGACTATTGAGTAAATTGGATATCCACTTAGTAAAGAAATAAATATCCCCACATTTCCCATAAAGATTCCTGATAAAAACATACTTATTTTGGAAACAATGGGATTGAAACGAGCATTATCTAATTCCTCTATGGTCATTGAATTGTAGAAGGAATCATGGTTTTAATTCTATTGGAATTGAATATTTCATAATCAATAGGCATATGATAAGTTGTCATCGATATGAATAAGAAATTTTTAGCAACAAAAGAAGAAATAGTATCTGGTATTTATTTAATAAATGATCTTGGAATTTAATAGATCAATCTACTTTAGCACCACAAATAGGACATGCTCCTCTATTTCTGACCGTTGCCCCACAAATTTGACATAGTTTTATCGTTTTTTTCTTAGGAGGTCTGAGTGATGTAATTGAAATTGGCTCTTTTGATGATTGTGGAATTTCATTACTATTTAAAGTTGTTTTAATTTCAATCTCATGACCGAAATAACCCCCTATCTTAACTTTTTTTATAATTACTGGTTCTGTTGATTCTGTTGAGTATTCTGTTTCCTGTTGAGTAATAGGATTATTAAAGCCTTCAAATTCCTCCACATCTTCCACGATTTCATTTTCTAATTCAAGTACCTCATCTTCAAATTCTAGTTCTTCAAATACTTCCTCATTATCTTCTTGAAAGATTAACTCTACGAATTCCTCATCTAATTTTAGGAGTGTATCACATTTAATACATCTAAATATGTGCTTGAATCCAATATTATTTGTAATAGAGTATTTTGCTGCACAACATAAATGATATTTTGCGTCACAATTATAGCATTTATGAATTTCATCAGAATGTGCTTCACATATTGGACATAATTCTTGATTGCAAATGGTACATAATTCTTCATCTTCAGGATCTAGTGTTATTAGATCCACTGCTAATTTTTCATAAAAAAGTTTGTCTTCATCAAGAAATTGATCATCTTCTTCAGGAAGGATGACAGAAAATTCTGTTTTATTTTGCAAAAGAGAGTTAAGGATATCTGGTAATAGTTTTGGATCGTTACAATAAAATACTCCACCTTGCGTTTCAGAAGTCATTACTTTAAGTTTAACATCATCAGTGAAAAATTTAGCATCTCCTACCCGAATAATATCAATAAAAGTGTCAAAAAATTTCGCTTTTAGTAGTAAATCATATAATGCGTGATGATATTCTTCGGGTAGTCCACTGGGGGTGTCAGAAAACACAATGACACGATAATTCTTACGCTTTTCTTTACTTTTGGTAAAAATATATGCTAGTGCTTCAAATAAACCATTTTCTAAGAAACTCGTATCATTTTCTCTTGACTCCCACTTGTCGTTAATAACTTTAGTAATTAATTCGGTATCAGGTTGATCATAAATCGTAATTAAGTTTTCCTTTTTTTGAAACATGATGAGTCCATATGTGCTTACACTGTGAAATTTTTCTTTTTCTTTTTCAAATCCAGTTATACTCTTCAATAAATTCTTTTTCTTTATGAAATCTTTTGATAAATCAAGATAAAAGATAAATTCTTCAGAGTTCACAGATAATTGTTTAAACATGAGAGCATCAAGAAAAAACCAAGAATTCTATTAATTTAATATTAAATCATTCAGAATTTAACTACTAATGAAACTAGTTTTATTTAAAAATATCTTTTACCAAGATATATAATTTTATTTCAGAAATTAAATTTTTAATTTAATAGATAAAATTATTTATAACTTAGTGCCACAATATGGACAAAATACATGATCCTTTTCATTTAACTGTTTTCCACAATTTGGGCAAATAAAAAAAGGAGATGCTTTTCTTTCAGAATTAGGGTTCCAGATCTTAGTTTGAGAAGAATCTTCCGGTTCCTTACTTTCCTCATTCGAGAATGGAGTATTAGAGATTGAAGTTCGTTCTACCCTAGATACTCTTTCATAGACAAGATTGCCCCCCTCTCTTCTTACTTTATACATTTTGCCAAAAAACCCACCAATGTGAATTATTTTATCTCCTGAATTGGTTCCAAATGCTTGGTTTTCTTGAACGTTATTATAAAACTCATTTTCCGTTTCTTCAATCTCATCTACTTCATATTCCATTTCATCATAACTATCATCTTCATTCACATAACCTTCTTCTTTATACTCAAAATTATCAATGTAATCTTCAACAGATGCGATTTCAGGATTTCCTGATTGTACAATCTCATCTTGATCGATTTGCAAGAGAACATCACATTTTGGACAACGAAAAATATGAGGAATACCAATATTATGATCGATCGTATAATTTGTAACGCAACATTTATGAAAAGGATTTCCACAATCCGGGCACATTAGTGGAATGTCGTTTAAATCTGCACAAACAGGACATGCTTCATCATCACAAATTTGGCATTTAATTTCTGTTTTATCTCGGGGGGAAGGGATTAGGTTTTTTGCTAGTCGAGAATAAAAATCATAGTCTTCTTTTTTGATCGAAATTTTCGGGGATTGGTTTGCATAAATGCTCACATATTGTTTCATCTTAATAAGCTTTTCCATAGTTTTAAAAAAATCTCGCTTATCATTGATATAAAAGATACTTCCTTTAGTATCACTTGCGAGAACATTCAATTTAACATCATCTTTAAAAAATCGAGATTCAACCTGTGAAATTCGGATAATGTCAATGTAAGTCGGAAAATTCTTTATTTTTGATACTAAATTGAACAAAACATCCGTATAATCTTCAGATAAATCACTTGGAGTATCTGTTATAATAATAATACGATAAGTTTTGGATTTCTTACGGATTTTTTCTGTTAAGAAAGAGAATACATAGAAAAGACCATTCTCGAAAAATGATTGATTCTTTGGTCTTGATTTCCAATTCTCTTCTATTGCATTAATAATTATATTTGAATCTTTCTTATCCGTAATAAAAATCGGATTTCCTTCTTCTTGAAAGATTAATAATCCGTAGTGACCCTTCAAATTTACTTTATTTTTTTCCGTGATGTAATGTTTTATTGTTTTAATTATATCTTTCTTCTTCAGGATCTCCTTGGTTAAATCTAAATAAATGAATACATCTTCATAAGATGAGATCATTACCTTTACACCCTTCTTACCGTTCTTTAGTTAAAGATGATTATTCATAAAATATTAGTTATCTATCTAAATGAAAACAATAAATATTTATTTTACTATGAATTAAAAATGAAAAGAGAGCCGAAGAAATCACAAATATTAGGTAGTTTAAGATGGAAAACTTTTTTGAAATGTTAAACCTTTCTAAAAATGCCATTCAAATATATTTAAAGTGTCTTGGGAAATATTCAATTTCAAAGATGGAATTGAATATTATTTTACCAAATTTATCACTTGAGGAGGTTTCAAACGCATTAAGCGAACTTATAGATATTGGAATGATAATACCAATTTATCCAACAGATCCTAAAATTCTTGTTCATTATTTGGCAATTCCTCCTTTCGGAGCTGTGAGCAACTACTACGAAAATATAAATGAAAATGTTGAAAATATCAAAACACAGATCCAGCTCATTGTAGGTAAAACTTTAGAAAAAATATTCAAAGATAACCAATTAATTGAAATAGATACTGCTTTTAAAGCTATAAAAGATCTAAGAAAAGATATTGACGAAGATTCGACAATTCAAAAGCAAGATGTAGAAGATATTGTGGCAGGAATGGAGAATCTGAGGGTTTTAAGCGATGCCTTTGAAAGTTTACACCATAATATAAAAGGCGTAACTCAATCTGAATTTACAAACTTAATAAAAATTATACCTACAATTGAAAATGAAATAAAAGAAAAAATTAATTCTTTAGAAATCAAAAAAAACAAAGAAGAATTAATAGAAATCGTTAGCACTGTGTTTAAAATGAACTTTGATACAATGGTGGAAGAATTTACAATCGATTTACACGAGAAGATTAAGAAGGAATTTGATAATACCTTAGAGTCTATGAATACCATTATTAACTCTATGTTTCAATTTAGGAATGATTTCAAAATGCTTTTATTAAATATGATGACTAATTTTGAGGTTAAAATAAATGAAATTTTTGAGATTGTGAAAAATAAAAAAGCTCAGTTGAAGCCTCAAATGGAGAGTTTTAGAGATCTCATAACTATCAAAATTAATGAAATAGTGCAAAACTCAATAAATTCAATTATAAAATTAAATGAACCTATCAATTCAGTAATGGATAGTTATTTAAAAATCATATCCACCTCTGAAAAAACACAAATTGATAAAATTTATCCAGTTTTTAGCTTAGCTAAAGTGAGTGAAGAATTCTCAAATTTTCTTGTTAATACAAAACAAAATCTAATAATCATCGTACCTAACCTTGAATCACTTATTTTACCCGAACACTTGAAAGAAGTATCGAGTTCTAGAAAAATAAAGATTATATCTTCGGAGGCACATACTAATAGTATTGTGAAGAAATTTGTTGAATTATCGAATGTAGATTATCGAATGTTAAAAAATGAAACAATAATTATATTAAAAGGAGATAATGACCACGTGCTGCTTGGTGTTATCCAAGGAGATTCCTCTGATCCATTGAATAACTTTGTTGGAGTCTCTAGTAATTATACTCCTTTCGTTAAGATGTTAGACACATTGATAAATACATTATTAGAAATTGCCGTGAAGGATTCATTTCAAGTGCCAAAATCCATTGGTGTTGAAGGAGTGAACACAGATGTTCGTAGACAGATGAAAATTACCAATGAGCTTGAATCTAAAGCAAAGATCCTCGAAGAAAACAAACCAATAACTCCTACTCCGATTAAAACGGAAGTAAAAAAGACAATTGAAAAAATAGAACCTCCAAAAGAAATACCAAAGGCTTCAGCTCCTCCTACTCAAGCCGATCAAAAATCTAGTGAAATACCTAAACCTGAAGATCAATCTAGTATTATTATTAATAAGGCATTTATTGATCTAATTCAAAAAATGGGATCACTTAAAGGAAAAGAATTTAGTGAAGAATTACAAACCATAGCTAATCTGATACTAGAAAAAAAAGGATTTTCTGTAACACTCCATAAAATTAGAAGTACCATTAATCAATTCAAACTTAGCGAAGAGTATCTCAATGAGCTGGACAGGAAACAAGTTGTTACAAGTATTGAAGACTGGAAATCGCACTTGTTTTGAAATAAAAACTATTTTTTCTTAATTCTATTTATCCCCTTGCTTATTGAGGAAATTAACTGCCATAATTGTGAGCCAAAGAATATGCACAAGAGAATGACTGACATCGTAATAAATACAATAGGATGCACTTGGTCACCAAATAAGCCGATTATTCCAAACACTGGGACTATAGGAGCAATTAAAATTACAAGATAATAAAACGATTTTCCTTTTTCTTTGTATTTTAGATGGGTTGTTATATTAAGCCATCCAAAGAGGATTAAAAATATTGGGATTGAATAATAGGCGATTGCGGGATATGGATCAGCTAATCCACCATACGCTGCAGCATAAAAGTAATTAGCAAAATAGAATACTATCATCTCAAGAGCGGTAATTGGCGTTGGAACACCCATGTATCCTGCACCAGTAGAAATATTAAAACGAGCTAATCTTAAAAGTGATCCTAAAGCAAATATTATGCATCCTATCATTAAAACGAGATCATAAAGGCTTCCAGTTTTAAATGCTTGAAATGTTAATAATGCTGGCACTATTCCAAAAGTCAGTGAATCACTTAGAGAATCGAGTTCCCTCCCAATCTCATTTACAGTTCCCGTCTTTCGAGCAATGTATCCATCCAGCAAATCTGTACCTAAAGTTAAAGATATTAGGAAGAAACCAAAAGTGACTGTATAACGTGTACCTATTCCAGCATATATCAATGATACCAACCCAATAGTCGTTCCTAATAGCGTGGCATAGTCTTTCAGTTTAAGTAATTTTGGTATGGATGACATTATAATCTCTTTTTATATTTAATATTTTAAATCTCGATTCATTTAAAACATTTCCGTTGGATGCATTAATGAACTCCCTCAACTTTAGGTTGAGGTCAAAAAAAAATCTTATTAAACAAGAAGCACTCAAAGTTTTTGAAGAACTTGAAAGAAAATTGCAGAGATAAAAAATGCGAGATAAACGATTTGTAGTAGTACATCGTGGTGGATCACTCATTAAAGACCATCATCATCAAATAATTAGATGGGCAAGGGAATGTTCAGAACATGTATTACCGCTTATCGATCAGAATATTGATAAGCGGCTAATTAATGCACTTTTTATTGCTAAAGAATGGGAAAAAGAAAATGTAACTGTAGGTGAAGCAAGAACTGCCTCTTTAGGTGCAATAGCAGTAGCAAATGAATCTTCAAATCCAATTATAACAGCAGTAGCGCGTTCTATTGGACATGCTGTAGCAACTGCTCATATGGCTGACCATTCAATAGGAGCTGCTGAATATGCACTTAAAGCGGTGAAATTTTCAGGTAAATCAATTGAAGAAGAAAGAAAATGGCAAGACAAAAAATTGACTTTAGATATTTCGGAACTTATATTAACAGCAAGGCAGAAAAAGAAACTTAAGATATAAAACACGCGAAATAAATCTATGGGTTACAGACGATTTGGTTTCGATATCTCGATTTATTAAAATAATTAATTTTTGGACTCCTTCAACCTTAAATTTATTAAACTAAATGTACTATTAATGAATAGGTTTACTATAATACATATAGTTTAAAGGTAGAGTTAATCAATGAAGAATTGTCAAGAATGTGGCGAATCAGTGAGTGAAGATCAAAGATTTTGTGAAAAATGCGGAGCAGAATTGATACATGAAGCAGAAAAAATTAGCTTAACTACTCCTACAACTCAAGCACCTACTCCAGCACCTATACAAAAGGGGGGGTTATTTGATTTGAGCCGAAATTATTATTTGATTAAAGAAAATGCTTGGGATTTAGGATTTGGTGAAATTTACGATGAGAAAGGAACAACTATCGGATTAATGCATCGCATTCTGTTTAGTATTCGGAGACGTGTTGAATTACAGGAGAATGATGGCACTGTAGTTGCAACGATCCATAGCAAAATAGTCAGTGCCAGAGGAGCTCAAGACCTAAAGGACCCAATTGGTGTCCCTATTGCTCGAATTAAGAGAAAAATACTCACATTTTTTAAGCAAAAATTCTTTTTAGAAGAACCTGAGACAAAAATTCGTTGGTATGAGGCTGAAGGTGATTTTTTTGGTTGGAGTTTTAGAATTTTTGAGAGTAATACTCATAAGCTCATCGCAGAAATAGAAAAAGCAGATAAATGGCGAGATATTTTTCTGGGTGGCATTTTCGACTATGCTGATCGCTATGCATTAAGGATATTTGATAATGAAACTGATCGTAGAATTCTTGTAGGTTTCGTTTTATCTATAGATAATGTTTTGCATGATAACCAAGGAGGTATTGGACCCATGATTGGAGGTGTAAGAGGTCCAATGCTAGGTAGAATACCAGGAAGATTTCCAGGTCCCGCTGGAAGACGCCCAGGGACTCGTCGTCCATGGTAACCTAAATAATCATTTAATTATTTAACGGTTAATTATAATTCCATGTTAATTTCAAATAATATTCTTATTTGGGTTAATTCTGGGACTATTGAATTACATTCCAGATTTTTTACATCTTTTAAAAAGAACAGATAAGACTCAATAATTCTTATTCTTAAGAACGAAAATTTCTTTTGGAATTGGTAAGTTTTTTAAAAGTTTAATTTATTATGGAGATAAAAGGAATATTAAGTGACTTTTTTTTCAAAACTTAGATCTTCAGATACAATAATTGTAGAGGAGTATAAAAATGACAGATATTTACGAAGAATTCAGGGTTTATAAATTAGAGGACTCAGGAGAACGCAATAAATTAGGAATAAAACAAGAAGAACTTCAAAATATTTTAAATCCAGAAGCTGTTGTTATTATTGTGAGAGAAGATTTAAGAAGAATTTTCATATGGAAGGGTTCAAAATCCTCTGTTAGAAAAAGATTTGTAAGTTCTCGAGTGGCCCAACAATTGCAAAAAGAACTTATTGATGATTCACGATATCATAGATGTAAAATAGTTTCTATTGACCAAGGTGACGAACTTCACGAATTCTTAAATGCTTTTAGGTTAGAGTCGATGGAGGTCACTGAACGTTTACCAGATCTGCGCTATATTCGAAATATTGAGAGAGATAGGATAGAAGAAGCTGAAAAACTCATAAGTGAAAGTACTACATCCAAAAAAGAGAATGAAGTTTACATTTCTCCTGGATTAAGTGATACTGATAACACTATTGTAATGTCTTCGTTTTCTCGGGATGTACCCAAAATAAATAAAAACCCTGTCATGCAAACAACTGCCAAAAAAGAATTATTTTCTATTCAAGAGCAAGAAAAGATAAAAGGAAAAGTTCTTGAGAAAGAAATTCCTAGTGAATATGAAAGACAAAACTTAATTCTTGGTCATACCTTATTTGGCGCTACCACCAAAACCTTTGAAGTGTTTGGAAAGGATGTTGTAGAGGTAGCATGGGAAAAAGTAACAAAGTTACCAAAAGACATGATTGAATTAGATGATTATAAATTAAGAGTCTATTTAGATGACAAAAAAGGAATTGTTGAGGCTGTCGAAGTTTTAAAGAAAAAAGACTCGATGCAAAAACAAGAAAATAAAGATAAACCTACATCTTCAAATTACAATTCTAAATCACAGGGAAGAAGGGAGTTACCAAAAATTCCTAGCAACAATAAATGAGCTTTACCTTTTATAACTCATAAAAGTCCTTTTCTTCAGTATCGAATTCTTCTAAGGGTTCACTATCACTCGTATCAGTTGATTTATTGGTTTCATCGACATTATCTGCTTTTTCTTCCTTTATTTCATTAGGCGTGCTAGAAGTTAGTTTTTCTTGAATAGATTTTTTCGATTCTGCTTTTTCTTCATCATTTTCTTCTTCTAGCTCTCTTTTTTTAGTCATCATCTTGATATTCTTCAATCCTTCAATTGCTTCTTTTCTTACCAAGGCGCTTCTATCCTTTAAAGCTTTTGCTAACACATCAAGGGAATAAGGATGGTGTAACTTACCTAATTCCGAAGCTGCCTCTTTCCTTACCTGTTCATCTGGATCATTCAATAGAATGTAGGAGAGTAGACCGATAACATCGTTTTCTCCAAATTCCCCAATTGATGCAACTGCTGATTTCCTTACATCCGGATTTGGATCAGAAACTGCTGTATCAGCTAATGTTTTGGTTACTTCATCAGAACGTCCAATAGGTGAAATCGAGCTAATATTTGTTCCACAAAATTTACAGAACGAATGAGTTATCTTGATTATCTTACCACAAGCAGGACATATCCTATGAATTGAAAAATCTAATGGAGCTCGAGGAGAACCTCTTGCTTCAGGTTTAGGTTGCTCATTTCTGATTCTGTATGGATTGCTATCATATTCTCTGTATCCCATTACTATTTACTCTCTAATTTTTTATTTTATCTTATGACTATAATAACGAAACGATTTAATTAAATTAACGGGAGTCCAATTTTCGAACAAGAGATATTTAAAAAAAAAAAAATTATGCAATGGTTATTTCTTTGCACAGATAGACATCTTGTACGGCATTTAAGATCTTAATTCCTTCAGGAGTTGGTTTTTTAAATGCTTTTCTTCCCAAAATAAGACCCGTACCTCCAGAACGTTTATTTATTACAGCTGCGGTCACAGCATCTGCAAGATCATTCTTACCCGATTCTCCTCCGGAATTTATGAGTCCAACTCTGCCCATATAGCAATTTGTTACTTGATATCTATTCCATTCTAGTGGGTGATCTGTTGCTAACTTATTGTAAACCAATTCATCGGTCTTTCCAAAATTCAGATCTAAGAACCCTCGACTGAGCGTTGAGATTTTTTGCTTAATAATATCTGCTTCTATTGTTACACCAATATGATTAGCTTGACTCTCCAAATCGTTCGCAGTGTGGTAATCCTTACCATTTTTCACAAATTCTTCTGTATTTCTTAAATAGCACCATAATACACACACTAAACCGAGTTCATGAGCAATTTTAAATGCTTCTGAAGTTTCTTGTATCTGGCGTCTAGAATTTTGAGAACCAAAGTAGATTGTGGATCCAACTCCAACTGCTCCCATATCCCAAGCTTGTTCTACACTAGCAAACATTGTTTGATCTGATATCTCTGGTTTTGACAACAGTTCATTATGGTTTAACTTGACTATAAATGGCAATTTGCGAGCATATTGCCTACTAATTGATCCAAGAACGCCTAATGTTGATGCTACAGCATTACAACCGCCTTCAATAGCTAATTTAATGATATTTTCAGGATCGAAATATCTTGGATTGCGAGCAAAACTCGCAGAAGCTGTGTGTTCGATTCCTTGATCAACTGGGAGTATGGAAAGATACCCAGTTCCCGCCAATCTTCCTGTTTGGTTATATAATCTTTCCATATTATTAAGCATTACATTGTTCCGATCACTATGTTCAATGACATTTTTAATGAAATCCGGTCCAGGGAGGTGTATCATTTCCTTGGGTATACCAGTACAAGTGTGATTTAACAAATCATCTGCTTCTGGTCCAAGTAAATTTTTTATTTCTTTGAAATCCATTTTTAATTTACCTCTTATAGGTTATAATATTCTTCACAAATAATAATTTACCTCTTATAGGTTATAATTCTTCACAAATTAAATAAACATTTTTATGAAATATAGTCTAAAAGTTTTTTTCAAAATCAGAATTTACTCAATTAGAATCTTTTAATTGGTTATAAAACCCATTAAAATGTAAAGAATTTATATAACATAAACTTTTCATTCAAAAATTAAGGAGATTAAGAAATGGTCGATCATGGAACTTATTTAAAAGCGGTGAACCATCCCGTACGCAAAGCAATGTTGCAAATTATCAATAATTCAACTAAAATTTCTAAAGCAGAGCTTTTGAACAAATTAAAAGAAAATCATGTTATAGAAAATGAAGACATGTTTGATTACAACATGAATTACTTGTTACAAACTGAATGTGTTAAGAAATTAAATCTTGAAAATGATAATATAGAATATGAAATATTACCAGCAGGAAAAGTAATTGAAAAATATTAATTCTCTTTTTCTTTTTAATCATTATAATATTAGACATATTGCATTTTTACTTACTCATGCCAGATGAATCAGATTTTAAAGATTATAAGAGCATCGAAGAATTTGGAAAAACAATGGAAGGGAGCAAATATTTTCATGATCTCTATTTAAAAGCGGTTAATCATCCCGTTAGGCGTGAGATTCTGACACGACTTAGTGGTAATGAGGGTCTGTCTAAAAAAATCTTAATTGACCATTTGCTTGAAAGGAAGTTAATCAAGGATGAAAGCATGTTAAAATATAACATAGATTACCTTATTAAAGCATTATGCATTCAAATAAAACGGGATGTAAATACGGGTGAAGAAATTTACTATATTACCCAAGAGGGCAAAGTAATAGATTATTTGGACAAATCATAGGAAAATTTCTATGTAATAAAATTAAAGATCTTTTCCTTGCTATGAAAAATATCATTCTTATTATCGCCTGTTAAACGCCGGATATTCATAACTTTTGAAGGAGCAAAGTATTCAAAGTCAAATTCAACATCATCCCCCGCGTTTTTTCCCGGTATGGGCATTAATCTGGCTGTAAGAGGTTTTTTAAGCCTCAATGATATCGTACATATATCTAATAAAATATAAAACAATTCTTGTTCAGTGATATCACCAGGTAACGGTACGCAATCCAAGCCTGTCCCACACATAGTAGAGTATAATAACAAGGTATCTAAATTGAATTTGTTTTCTGAAAGGCATTTGGAAATGGTATAATCTTCAAGCACTGAAGGCATAAAGCCTGAGAATCCAATAATTTTCTCTTTTTGAGGTATCGCGTTCTTAATCAATGCAACTCCTAAAAGGGACCCGGGGGCACCGAAATACTCATAATTTAATTTTTCAAATGCTGTTCCAATGCTCTGGGGAATTGTTGGAAAAGGTGCAGGCGAAAAATCCATGCCATAAAAATCTATCCCATATTTAATTCCAATATTTTCTGTTACTTTAATTAACATGTCATGAATCTCATTAAAACGCTCTCTTAACTTTACCTGGGCTTCTGTAATGTTTTTTGATTGTTCGAAAACTTTCACTACTTCATCAGCCATTTCTAATGCTAATGAAAACGTAGGTTTTTCAGATAAGTGGTAAGCTGCGGGGAAAAAAGGCGTATTTTCTTTTACATTGGAACTTACACAAAATTTCAGGTTATCAAATGGATCTGGATTAGAAAGCTTTTTTATAATTTTTGCCCCTGACCTTAATGCCGAGAGATTTATTCCATTTTTAGAGGAAGCTGCAGGTAATGAAGTAAAAAATTTCTCCCTTCTTTTAATAAAACTTGGAACCTCGTCCAATAACAATTTTTCATAAAGTCCATATCTTTCAATATTTTCATCAGCAGCTAAAATGGTGCAGCAAGCAAAATAATCAAAACCATAGTTACTAATTAAATATTCTATTAGATTAAATTGATCATGTAATGTTAGGAGCGCCTGGTTTAAATTCTGCTCAAACGATTGATGTTCATATGAAAAGATGGGTTGAGAACAAAATCTCTTAGTCTGAACTTCAATGTCTAAAGATTTAAATCTCTCTATTAATTCTTGATTGAAGTTACTGAAACCTTGCAATTTATCTCGCATTAAATTTTCGAGTTTGATATTTTGAGCTAAAAATGGAATTTTCTGGCCGATTGTAATGGCTCTAATTTTCATAATTATCGGTTATATACTTGTATTTTGAATAATTAATTGAGAAAAGCTCTCTTTTTAGCAATTCTCTCAAATTTCATCTAATTTAGCTGAGGATTTCGAAGTTTTTTCTTTAGTAACAAGTTTTTCGTATTCACCAGGCTTAATCGGTCCTAATTCTTCTAGTTGTTCCTTAAATTCTGTTATTACTTGAGCATATCGTTCTCCTTCACCAGCAGAAATACTTGTAATTTTTAAACGATTTTCATTAATACCGGCTTGTATCAGCATTTCTCTCATACTTTCATACCTCGCTTTTGCCTTAATAAATCCAGTATCATAGTGACAATCCTGTTCATGGCAGCCCGCGATTAAGACTCCATCAGCTCCTCGGAGTAATGTTTCGAAAACTAATGATGGATTGAGCATGGCAGTACACATCACTCTAATAGATCTTACATTAGAGGGATATGTTATTTTACTGGTTCCTGCTAAATCTGCGCCCATATATGAACACCAATTGCATAGAAATGCCACTATTAATGGATGCTCGCTCTTTCCTTGACTTAAAATTGCTTTTGTTTGGGCAGATATTTGTTCTTTCCTAAACCCAGGAATATATAATGCATCTTGAGGACACATAGCAGCACAGGCACCACAACCTGTACAATTGGCTTGTGTGAGCGTGAGTTTTTCCTTACTGAGACTGATGGCATTAAAATTGCAAATATTTTCACACAATCTACAGAGATTGCACTTTTCTTCATCAAAATAAACGATGTGGGGATTTAATTCAACTTTTCCTCTTGATATTAGAGCAATGGCTTTTGCAGCAGCGCTTTCCGCATGTGCAATGCTATTTGGAATGTCTTTTGGTCCCTGTATTACTCCTGCTAAGAAAATACCATTTACTGATGTTTCTGAAGGGTGCACTTTCAGGTGTTTTTCAAGGAGGAATCCATTTTGATCCAACGAAATATTTAATTTCTGACTTAATTCTACCGTTCCTTCAGCAGGTTCAATACCCACAGCCAATACTACTAAATCAGATTTATTTTCAAATAATGCATCTTCAAATATATCTTCTCCCTTTATTATTAAATCATCTGACATATCACTTTTTACTATTGAAGCTATATTACTTTTAATGAATCGAATACCAAATGCTTCTCGTGCACGATTATAAAATTCTTCGCAATTTTTACCTACCGCTCTTATGTCATTAAAGTAAACATTAATCTCTGTGTTTGGATTCTCTTTTTTAATCAGAATTGCTTGCTTAATTGATGCATTGCAACATACTTGGCTGCAATATTCTCGTCCAATCGTTTTATTTCTAGAACCTACGCAAAGAATGAAAGAAACCTTTTTAGGGGGTAAACCGGTTGAAGGACGTACGACTTTACCTCTTGTAGGACCATCATTATTTTGTAACCGCTCCATTTGCATCGTAGTAATCACGTCAGGATATTTTTGAAAATTCAATTCCCCCAGTAAACTTGGATCAAATGTTTTGAATCCTGTTGCGACTATAATTGATCCAACTTCGATGTTAATTTTTTGTGGAATCTGGTCAAAATCAATAGCGTCTCTATCACACGCGAGAGAACAAGCTTTACATCCTATACAATATTCTTCTAAAATATTTGGAAATAAAGGAATCGCTTGAGGATATGGAATATCTATTGCTTTCCTCGGAAAAAAAGTGTTTTCTATATCTATTGGACATACTTCTCGACAAATATCAATACAACCCACGCAATTTTCTTCGTTAATAAATCTCGGTTTCTTTTTTATAGATGCTTTAAAGTTTCCAACGTATCCTTCAATAGATTCAAGTTCACTAAACGTTAGCAATTCGATATTAGGATGATCTTTAATTTCAGACATTAACGGTCCAAGGATGCAAATGCTACAATCTAAAGTTGGAAAGGTTTTATCAAATAAGGCCATGTGACCCCCGATAGTAGCGTCTCGTTCAAGTAAGTACACCTTATATCCCGCATCTGCAATAACCATTGCTGCTTTTATTCCAGCAATACCTCCTCCTATTATTAAAGTTGATTTGGTAACCGGAGCATATTGGACTTCTAATGGTTCCAGAAGTTTTACTTCTTCTATTGCCATATTAATTTGATCAATTGCCTTTTTTGTGGCGTGTTCTGGTTGATTTGGGTGTACCCAGGAATTTTGCTCTCTAATGTTAGCAAAAGATATTAAAAATTTATTTATACCTGCCTTTTCAATTGCTTTTTGAAACAAAGATCCATGCAATTTGAATGAACATGCTGCGATAACCACTCTGTCAATTCCTTTTTCTTTAATTTCATCATTAATCTTGTTTACTCCAGTTTCTGAGCATAGATATTGATCCCCAATTACTTGAATTTCCGGATAATTCTTTCTATAATATTCTTCAACCTTTTTTGTATCTATCGTGCCAGATATATTTCTTCCACAGTTACAGATGAATAACCCTACCTTCATAAACTTTTTCCTCTATTTCTGAAGATCTCTAATCCAATTATAGTAATTAGATGTTATTAATTATTCTTAATAACCAATCATAGATAATATTAATTCTTACAAAAGAAATGGATTACTAATTATTGGGAAATCGTAATAATTGCAGAATTAAATGAACCAGATAAGTGAGATTTTTCTGGAGTTTGAGGGGTAAAAAGGTTAACATTCAAACTTCTATTGAATCCGAAAGGGGACCCTGAGTAAATTAATGCTACTCCTGGTTTTAGTTCAACTTTTTCCTCTAAAGTGTAGTTAGATTCACCATATCTATTTGATACAGTAACTTCTTTATCAATTTGGAGGTTTAATCGTTTAATATCAAAAGGATGGAGAAATATTTTTTCAAACTGATTAACAAAATTCGGATATATTTGACCGAATTGTGAATGAATAAATTGGATGTGTGAAGGAGAAATAAGATAAAATTGATTAGAGTTCCTACAAAAGGTTTCCTCGTTTACAAAATCTTCAATTAAAAGATTTAAATCCAAATTTAATTTAGATGGTTGAGATAAAAAAGGAATTTCTTTAAATGGAACATCATCCTCATCAAATAAAGTGTGGTATCCTTTTTCATCAATATCCTTTTTCATTTTTTTAGAAAGCATCGTGATGCTTTTTCGCATTATCATACTTTGACTTTCTTGAAAATCCAAATCATCTTGCCAACCAATTTTGTATGCTAATTTTTGAAAAAATTCATAATTTGTTAAACAATTTGGATAAGGACATGGTCCACCTTCATTAATAGATACTCCTGGGATATAATAGGGAGTATACATGTCATCATTTTCAACTCCAAATTTAGCAGGGATAACAATATCTGCGTATTTTGTTGTTTGATTTAAAAACATGTCTATCACAACAACAAAGAGGTCCTCTCGACTGAGCGCACGCCTTAGTAGATTTTGATTTGGAATGGAACTTGCTGGGTTAAAATTATAAATAAAAATCATTTTATATTTAGGAGAATTCAAAGCCCATCCTAAATCTATCAACATTATTTTATTATTTCTTGGAATGCTTGGATTTTTAGTTATATATTGAACAATAGGGTCAATGAATACCTTGTTAAAATCACTTTGGGAATAAACTAAACCCGTTCCGGGTCTCCCAAAATTACCCAAAATTACTTGTAGGAGAGCAATTAATTGTAAAGTTTCTCCGCCGTGATAATATTTTTGAATACCGTATCCTACATTAAAGATCGTTTCATGTTTATGTTGAATAAGTAAATCTATTACTTTATTCAAAATATTAAAATCCACCCCAATTTTTTGCACGGCTTTTGTTATATCAAGCTTCTTAATTTTTGAAAAGAAAATTTCAGGATTTTCAAAATAGTTAGATATAAATCCAGGATCATAACCATTCTTTTTGATTATCTGATTTATAATTAATTTGGCAACAAGATATTCCGTACCAGGATCAGGTTGAATGAAAAATTGAGCTTCTTGCGCTAATTTATGATATCTTGAATCTATTACGATCAATATTGAGCCGTTTTTTATTGCGGTTTTAATTAATCTATAAGCGTGAATATTAGTTTCTGGTAGATTACTCCCCCATATCACAATAACTTTTGCGGCTTTACTTTTCAATTGAAAGGGATTGGTCGTAGAGTATGTACCTAATAATTTTTGAAGAGCATCACATCCTCCTTCGTTACAAATGCCCCCTGTAGTAATTGTCGCACCTAATTTATTAAAAAATCTTAATGGTGCTAATCTTGATATGAGTCCATTATTTCCTGCACTAAATGCAGCCACAATTGATTCTGGACCGTATGATTGTTTTATTTCACCAAGTTTTTCTGCTATAATCGTTAGAGCTTCTTTTAATCCAATTGGATTAAATTCATTTTGCCCTTTTGCACCCACGTGTTTTAACGGTTTGATCAATCTTTCAGGATGATAAACAAATTTCTCTCGGTTATTGAGTTTTGGACATAAGAATCCTTGGGTAAATGGATGTATCCTTGAAGGGATAGTTCCTAAAAATTTTACTTTTTCAGCATTGTCATTCCATTTAGTATGGAATACGCAGGATCCATAGCAATCTTTTGAACAAGTTCCGAATCGTTTTATTGCATCATTCAAGGGTCATCCCAACATCAATTTATTTAGTTATATCTTCTTTTTCAACGAAATTTTTTGGTAGAAAGGGGTAAACCTTGTATATATTAAAATCATTTTTTTTCATTTCAAGGAAATATTTCTTTTCAATTTCATATTCTTCAGAAGCCCAAATTAGAATTTGTTCAGCTGAATAATACTCTCCTTTATTGACTAAAGAATCTTTCAACCCGGGACACTTTTTAGAATAATCTACATAATTCTTACGACTTGTTACCAGAATGTGCCAAAATGGAAAACATCTGCATTGATAAGGTCTTTCTGAATGTACCGTGCATTCATTATCTACTAAAAAAGCGCATCTTTCATCATTACCAGTGAACTTAAAACCGAGTGTTTTGAATTTATATCTTTTTCCTCTCTCAGCTTGAGGTTCTTTCCAAAAAAAAGATTCATCTATAGCTTTTAAGTATCTTATTGCAAACTCTCTTAGCCCCGATTTTCCTTTTAAATTCAAGTGTAATGCTAACCGCTCTATGTCTTCCTTGAAAAGGTATACTTCTCCCTCATCTAAACCCTTACAACAACCCCCGCACATTTGACAAGAAAATTCTACACCATTTTCGAGAGCTTTTGAGAGTTTTATTTCCTGTGAAGTCAAGTTTTCATTAAAGAGATTTTTATTCTATTAATGGTTTATAATATGGATATTTTCAATTTAAATTTAAATATTAATTTGTAATTTTTATATTATATCGAAGGAGTTTGTTTATTTGGGCATATTTAAGAACACTGGAAAACACGTTTTCTCCTTATCAATGTTTGAAAGTGAGTTGAATGAGTTAGAACAAATCTATAATCAGAAATCACTTCAAGATATGACAGCATATCAATCTTGGAAAGAGGAATTTATTAAAATATATGGAGTAAAAAGCATAAATCTTCGATTCTATATAATAATGTCATTATTCTTTTTTATTGGACGGTTAAAACTCCTGAAAATAAGAAATAATGCCCAGGATTCAGTTATTGATAAGCAGATTTTTCAATTAGATTTTGAGAAAAAATTAAACTTACCAAAAGAATTTGGGGAGAACTCAATAATATATTATTTTTCACCCCTTCTGGAAAAAATTGATGTTACCGAGATTAACATTTATAATAAAATTTTGAACCATATTATTTTAAAATTACAAGATAATAATATTCCTCCTATTTATCAATTCGATTATTTGATCCAACATTTAATTTCTTCATATATCCGCCACGGATCTGGTGAATTTTACACGCCTCCATTTTTGGTAAAAAAAATGGTAAAAGAATCATATAAGGTAGGGGATCGTGTTTTAGATCCAAGTTGTGGTTCTGGAAATTTTTTGATTGAAATAATCAATGAAATCGATAATTCAAATATTAGTAGAGAAAAGAAAATTCAAGCAATTAGAAACGTACATGGTTACGATATTAACCCAATGTCCATATTTTTAGCGGGTATTAATATTGCTTGTTTAATCGATTTTGATTATAATCTGATTGGCTATCATTTGCATGTTATTGATTCATTATTTCTTGAAAAAGGTTTGAATAACGGTAAATATGATTTAGTTATTGGTAATCCCCCTTGGTACGCGTTACGGGAAATAGAATCAGTAAATTATCAAGAAAAAATTAAGGGATTATCGGATACATTAGGCATTAAACCAGCACCCAAAAATATTTTAAATATAGAAATTGCGTCGCTTTTCTTTTATAAAGCAAATTTCTCATTCATGAAAAAAGATTCGAAACTTTTTTTTGTAATTCCTAAAGGTGTTCTCACGGGTTCACATGCATCTAGTTTTAGGAGCTTTAAAGGATTCAAGAAAATAACTTCTTGGATGTTTGAAAATGATATTCTCAAAATATTTAAAATTGATTTCATATGTCTATATGCTGAAAAATCTTCTAACTTAGATAAGAAGAAGAGTTATAATATTCCAGTTATTTATTTTGGCACAAAAAATGACATCGTTAATTTTAATTATTTTGATCTAATTGATTTAGAGATTAAGAAAAAAGAAGAACTAATTCCTTATTCAATAAAAGTAAAAGGAGATAAAGTATTTGTTAACAAGTTCATTTCTAAAAAAGAACATGAAGATTTGGTACATCTTCAGACCAGCCTTTACAAGGAATTATTTCATAAAGGAGCAGACTTGAACCCAAGGAATCTAATTTTTGTCACTGCAAAGAATCTTGATAATAGCTACGTAAGCATATCTCCAGACGACCGAATATTTAAAAAAGCAAAAATTCCTTGGAATATCCGAACATTTCAAGATGAAAAGGTAAATAAAAAATACATTTTCAATGTTATAAAAAGTACCGAACTAGTATCTTTCAATGTATTCGATCATTACAGAGTGTTTTTACCTCTAAAAAAATCGGACTTATCTTTCGATTATCTTTCATTGGATACTCATTCAAAGCATTTTTATGACCTTATTAATTCTCATTATTTAAAATATAAGAAAAAAACCACTAATAAGGTCTCGCTTCTTGAAAATTTGAATCATTGGGGTAAATTAATTACCTCCCGACAACTTTCAAAAATAAAAGTTATCTATAACAACTCAGGCTCTATTCTAAATTCCGCAGTTATTGAGGGTGACTTCTTAATAACGGGAGATCTCAGCTACTATAATACAAAAAATATAGAAGAAGCTTACTATTTATCCTCAATACTTAATTCTCGCTTTATCAACAAGCAAATGAGAATTATGAAATCTTCTCGTCATATATTTAAAAAGCCTTTTGAGACACCCATTCCTAAATTTGATACCTTTAATAGTCAACATCTTGCATTAATCGAATTAGGAAAAAAAGGTCATCAAATTGCAGAATCAACCTTACGGGATCTTGATATAATCAAACAAAATCCCTCAAAATTCAAAATTCAAGAGAAATTAAAAAAAGCACTTCAATCTACTCTCGATCAAATTGACGAAATATTAACCATCGGCTTTTTTCAATAATTCGGAAATATTACATTAAATTATATTAGGTCTAATTATTATTACATAATAAGAGAATTCACATTATAATTCCTTGAGGTACAGAGAAGCAAATTGACGAAAAAATTTGTCTTCAAGATTTTAATTGCTGGCAATGGGGGAGCAGGAAAAACAACACTACTCCGTAGATATGTAAACGGAGTCTTCAATGAATCTACGATCGAGACAGTAGGGGTTGATTTTTTCATCAAGGAGATTATGTTTGATGATTTAGAAGCAAATTGTTCATTACAGTTATGGGATTTAGGAGGTCAAGAACGTTTCAGGCATCTCCTTGAAAATTTCGTCATGGGGGCAAGAGCAGCACTCCTCTTATTTGACATGACACGCATGCCTGTAATAAATGAGATTATAGCATGGGTAAATCTTGTAAGGATGCACGATATGAATTTACCAATCATTCTAGTTGGGACTAAATCAGACTTAGAAGATTTAATTGCTGTAAATGATGAAATAGCGCTAAATATTAAACAAACCTTTCAGATGGTTGATTATATAAAAACATCATCTAAATCAGGAATGAATGTTGATATAGCATTCAAATCAATTATAGAATTTTTAATGACTAAAAGTAAATATTAGTTACCATGATTAATTGCGAATTTTAAGATAGAAGGTTTCAATAAAATGATAGATGATGAACTGCTCATTTTAGGTTCTGGGGGCGGAAGACATAACATTCGAACTCAACATAGAGCCACGGGCGGAATTTTATACAAATTCAATGGCATTCAAACACACATCGATCCCGGACCAGGTGCGATCGTTCGTTTGAACCAATATCACGAGGACCCTCTAAAAACTGAGTTATTTATCGTGACTCACGTCCATATTGACCACTTTAATGACCTTTGTGCCATAATTGAAGCTTCCAGAGAAAAGCTACATGACAAAAATTATAAATATTACAAAAAAGGAACCCTCATTACAACGAATGACTCTCTAAAGTTCGTATCAGATTATCATCAGAACATGCTTGAGAAAATAGTACCATTTAAAGCGGGAGATTCAATGGGTTATAAAGATGTGAAAATCATAGGGACTAAAGTCATCCATTCTCAAGTCGAGGGATTTGGTGTAATTTTCAAATTAAAAAAGTATTCCATTGGATTTTCAAGCGATACGAAAGTATTTGAAGGGTTTTCGGAACAATTTTCAGGTGTAGACATTTTAGTATTAAATTTGCTACGACCTAATTCAATTACGTGTAAACGACATCTTTGTACGGATGAGGTAATTCCTTACTTAAATAATATCAACCCTCCACTTCGTGGACTGGTTATTACTCACTTTGGCAGTTACATGGACAGCACATTTTCGCCTAAAAATTTTGTACCAAGTCAAGTAGAAAAAATAAGAGAAAAAACTACTATTTCTAATGTTGTTGCTGCTAGAGATGGCTTAAAAATCAAAGTTGATTTCATTAGTAAGAAAGATTAAACCTATTTTTAGATTGAATTAAATTATTAAAACATACATTACAATTTGGTCAATCAATCACCTGATAGTTACTTTTTCAATGACTATTAACTAAAAATTGTAAATAAATAAAAAAAGATCAAATAATTATATAAAAAAAAAAAAAGGAATTATTTATTTATTAACACCAACAGTGCCATCTATGCATTAAAGTAGATGTTTTAAAGCTATAATCAGCAGTTCCCTTAGCCATTAAAGGACTTATGACTAAGATAACATCTTCTTTATTAGCTACCCAAACTAAATCAATTCCTTGAGTCGCATCCCAAATAAACATATTATGCACGGAATACGTGGTATATGTCTTTCCTCTCCATTTATAACTCTGTTGTTCAATAACAGAAACCATCCAACTTACATCTGGAATCCAATCCACGAGTTTTAGAGTGTTCATAAGATCCATAGAGCCAACATGAGCATCAATGATATACCATCCTTCATAAGTAAACGACCAATCAGTCATATAATGGAAACCTATTTGGACTGTTTGTCCACTATATGCCGTGAGGTTAAATTTCATAGGTATCACTCCATCATATGGATCCTCCGTATCATAGAAAACACTCCAGCTTGTAAGTCCTGGCATATTTGCTATTATTCCAGGATATGCCCCAGTGGCATAGGTATCATTAGTATATTCATTTGCAAGAGAAGTCCATGTGACTCCTCCATCGGTTGATACTTGGATAAAGCCATAATCCCAAAAATCTTCAATGTCCCAATAAGTGGTCAGGTATAACCATGGATCGCTTTCTTCTACATAAACTTCTGTAGATATAAGTGTATCCAAAAGATCGCTTTCGCCCGAATACCACATACCATCAACTTGCACCCAATGAGGGAAAGTAGCCTGGCTATCTCCTTCAAAGAATATGAAATTGAAATTTTTCAAATTATCAATCAACACATAATCGGTTCCATATGTACCTAATTGTATAACATTGGTAGGATTATCAAGGATGGTACGCGTTTCTCCAAAATCACTACCACTCACAACTTTATTTTTCTTTGCTGAATGGACCGTTGTTACAATTCCACTTAAATCTAATGACTGATAATTGTACTTTCCATGACCAGGATTATCTGAATGGATTAAGTTAGCGATCCTCCAATCCCGAAATACGTCATCAAATGTCATACTATAACCAAAGTGTGCTAATGCTTGATTTATACCCATAATTCCGGGGACTCCTTCTGTTACAAAATAACTAAGGAATGCATCACCACCAAAATGATCATACAGATACATTGCCCATAAAAATGCTGCTCCATAATCGGCAAGTATATTCAAATCCGTTTGATCACCCCATTCAGTTAAAGAATTATCAGGTGTCCATAAGAAACTCTCGATTGCACTATAATCAACTGGATAGTCGCACAGAAATTCGGCAAACATGGAACAAGCCTCATTCATAAAGGTAGCATCAGTAGGATTATAATCATCATGGATTAAGTGTTGATACTCATGAGCTATAGTACCTTCATAAAGATTTGGACGGTCTACAGCCGGATAAGTCAATGGAGTTAAATCAGGATTCAGAAGAATTTCTGAATCCCAATTCCTTCCTTCATCACCTAATCTTCTATACCACTGATGCGTATCTATTGTAATAACATTTCTGTCAAAATACGCTTCTAAGGTCGAAGAGAAAAAGCCAGCAATATAATATGGATAGGTAGCGTCATAATATGCTTCATCGCGGACGTTTGCAACTAGAATTACATTTCTTCCCTCATCTTGATAGTAATAATTAGGTGCTTCATAACCCCGAGCAGATAATAAAGATTCCGAGCCATTATGATGATCTGGTACTCCAAAAGCGGCTGTATCTTTAAGATAAATATTACTATCGAATTGATCTAATAAATAAGCTACTTGTGCATCAGTAACTTCTGGATAATAATATCTCATGATCCCATTGTCATCAGGAGCTTGATATGCTGGGTTATTTCTTGGATCTCCTTCTTCAAATAGTCTATCTGGAAGGTTTTGAACCCAGATTTCGGCGTAATTTCCAATTGCTCTTAGAGTAAAATTTGTAAAGAAGTAATAACCATTATAGTCATCTAGTGTCAACCATTCCGCAATATCACCAACTATAAAATAATCACCATCTATAACAGGATCAGAAGTTTTTGGTAAGCTACTGCTTCTGAGTGATCCACTTCCACTTAATCCATAATTACTTTGGCTTATTTTATTACCAATAGCTAATGGTTCGGCATCGGGGATAGTCTGTTTAGCAGAAACAATAGCAGTGAAACTAAAAACTCCCATAAATGTCGATAAAGTCATTAAGATGATGAGAGTTAAAACAGATGTTTTATTTTGTTTCATAATTTTTCAACTTATTTTTTTGAATATATTTTACTTTTTTGTATGAAGATTTACATATTCAACGTAAAATGTTGAATCGCGTCAAGAGGACGAAAATTCATTTGTTTTAATAAATTGTGAATTCCGAGTTCTTGAATGATTCATACTTAAGAATGCTTACATATATAAAAGTTACTATTTGCACAGAATAAAAAAGAAGATCAAAAATGTTACTAAAAATTGGAAAGTGGTAAAAAGGTTCTTCTAACATGAACACAAAATTTATTGATTTGACATTGTTGTCAGTAGCTCTTTATTAATGATTTAGATTTCACATAAAGTTTTATAATTGGATGTGAAATTCATAGCAATTACCTTAAAAAATATACACAAATATACCCAACAAAATTATCAAAATGAATATTTGTATACAAAATAATAGTATAAAAAATGATAAATTGACTATGTCTTCAATTTTTATTTCGACGTAAATCAAATTAAAATGATACTTAAACCCAAAAAGTTAGATTTTGCTATCAAATGTACCTATATTATAGCAATTGTTTTTGAAAAAAAGTTACTTTTCTGAAGTATTACACTATTCAAGATGAATTTAATTCTTCTTTATTAAAATTAGCAAAATTTCATTAACGATTACAAGGTTAAAAACGGTTAGAAAACAGCTAAATTTCACATTGTATTTGATATGGTGCCACTTAATATTTTATAATCGATGATTATTAATAGGAGCAAATCCAAATATACCTCAAGAAGGGAGTTTTATTTGAGCTAAACATTGGATTTCGCCCTCTATTAAACTTACGAGTTTAATTCTCTAACTTATAAAAATTTTTTAAGCTCAAATTGCTGACTCCCTTCGTTCTCCCTTATCTTTAATATTACTAAAGTAAAGTAAAAATTAGTTTTAGGACTATAAATCTTAACATAAGTTTGTTAAGTAGTAATATAAATCTTCCACTAATTGTATATTGTTTAATAATAAATCGAAAGAATGAACCGTAATAATCAATTAAGAAATTTTTTTCCAATATTTACACACAATGCACTGCTGAATTTGTTCTAATTTCTTTGTTTTAAAATCTATATCCCTTCGTATGACTCGGGTAACCATTACATTCCCACATTTTTCACATAAATGAAGAACTTGCGCTTTTACTTTTTGCATTGTGATGACCCAATCTTATTAGGTGAAAATTGATTCTTACTTTAAAACCCTTAAATAGATAATATAACTCTAGTATATTACAAATTAATAAATATATTTACATTGGAAATGAAACGAATACGATAAAATCAAGTGATTGGAGATTTTATTATCCAAATTGGACTTGACCATGCCATGTTATTTCCTTGTAAATGAATCCGCAAATAATAAAAAACAAACTTTTCTGCATCTTGTGAATGATCCAAGGCGATATTATTAAAGTTCTCATCATCAACAATCTCCACATTGAAAGTTTCTGATTCAGGAGTATATGATACAAGAGGATCATTATTCCGAATTATTTCGATTTTTTCAATATTAACAGGACTTACCAAACTGAATTTAAGTAACCGATTTTCTTCAATTTCTGCATTTTTTTCTAAATTAATTATATCTCCCATCGTGTAATTCTCAATAGAAAACTTGATGATGATCCTCGGTCCAGTAGAGCCATAACATTTTCTATTTAAAAGAGCATTCCATATGTCTTGTTTTGTCAGCGATTTTGCCCATACTGCCATAATTCCTAGTGGGTATAACCCATTATCAGGGTCAATGGATCCTGAAGGATACACTCCGAAGTGATCATCCCCACCAGCGGTGAAACCTAATTTGTAACCTTTTTTAAGAGCATCTTGCACGAATGATCCTCTCTTCTCTAATATGGCTCCTCTCTTTCTTGCATTCGGACCATACCCAAAAAATTTATATCTAGGAGGGAGTGGATTTCCATCTTTAGAGGAATATTCTTGATTACCCCAAGTCGAATAAATCTCCACTAATCTTTCTAATGAATTGTCAAAAGTATCCCAATTGCGATATCCAGATCGAAGGGCAGTATGATGTCCAATCATTAAAATCTTACCAGCAAATGGTTTTAGATTCCTTATTAATTTCGCTGTTGAATTAAACTTGTTCGTGTCAGATCTTAAAATCGGAACGGTATCATCATAATGATAAATGCAGATGTCCCCATAGCCCGTATACCAATAACCCCATTCATAACCAAAGAAGGACACGAATTTACCATCCTTGTGTATCTCTTTTACTTTTTGTTTGATTTCGATAAAATCCTCATCTAAAGTTTCCCTTTCATGATCGTGTTCGGTTGTGGTACCAAAATCTAGCCCAGCGTTCAGTAGGTTATGAAAGAAATCATTAATATCCAGCATGCCATCACTTTTATTCGTATGAGCATGAATAAATCCCCAGTATAATTTTTCATCAGGAGGTTTTTCTTCACATACAATTGGATTGGAACGATATTTTTTCCCTTTAAACATTCCAATGATAGCATAAATTCCCTCTCTTGAAAGAGAATTGCCCGTAATTTTTAAAATTCCTTCGCTATTTTGAGGAAACTTATGAGAAGGAATAGGAGATTGTTTACTTGATTGATCAAATATATATAAATTGATTTCTGAGTCAAAATTATTAATTAAGTTTTTATATCTATCCTCTGCTCTAATTAATATTTCGAAATTTTGATTCACAGAAATAGTCGAGGGGCATATAATGGTTAAATGGTGAAATTTATTGTGAATAATGTGTATAGCTGGTGGATTTTGGATATTTATAGGCTTCTTGTTAGGATATTCTACTAAAATCTCGATCTTCTTTGATTTTTCAACGAGAGATTGAACTAAAGTATCTTGCAATTCAATATTAAATCGTGTTCCGGCTTTTATGCCATTTTCATCAACTATAATATATTTAATTCCTAATTCTTTACCATTAAACAGGAGGGGAATCATTTTTGACTGGGGATTGGTTCTAAGAACAAAATACCCATCGAGGTTCGGATCAAAAGATTGAAGGCAATACCAGTCATTTTTATTGTTTCGTCCTCCTCGAAATCGGAAGTAGATGCTTGAATCAGGTGGAAGATCGAACTCTATTATAAATTTGATTAATAAATCACATTTGGTACGTACAACGGCACAGTTAGGTTCTACAATCACATTTTTTAAGGTATATTCATTTTTCATGAAAAGAGGTCACTCATTTAATCAT
>Ga0307426_1000037_pt1 | contig 67676 bp, 54 predicted proteins | sample SalMarWE160340MG_FD_202165 | JGI IMG/M metagenome (GOLD analysis project Ga0307426, IMG submission 202165) | Salt marsh sediment microbial communities from the Plum Island Ecosystem LTER, Massachusetts, United States - WE1603-40 | ecosystem: Environmental > Aquatic > Marine > Intertidal zone >... | reverse complement strand
TTAGGAAGAATGCATTAAAGATTTAATATCCTTCCAACCATATCCTACTAAAGTATATTCTTTTTGATCAATAAGATGAGGTTTAGAATCAAATAATTCTGCTCCAAGCTTAATATAAAACTTACCAAAGGGATTATTTTCTATGGTCCAAACACACATGGAATTTATATTATTTTTAATTAGATAATCAACCACTTTTTGAACTAATAGTGTTCCAATACCTCTTCTCTGATATTTATCAGATACATAAATAGCCATCAATTCACCTATATCATGTAAACTTTTAACGCTTGGATCTTGTTGTTCTTGACCTGCAAGAGCGAAACCAACCAACTCGTTATCTATTTCAGCAACAAATATTATGGTTCGATTATCCAAGGATTCAATTTTAATTCTCCATCCATGAACTTTATCTAAATATGATAAATTATCTAAAGTTTTTTTATCAATCAGACCTGTATATGCACTCCTCCACGTATCAACACTAATACGAGCAATTTTTTCACTATCTGAAATTATTGCATTACGAATTTTCACGTTCAATGTTTTAACCTTTGAACTATTTTCCATTCATTCACTAGTTTTACAACACTTTTTGGTAAAAAGTCTTCCCAAGGTTCATCATTTACCATTGCACTGCGAATATTACTTCCACTTAAACCTTTTTCTTCCAAGCTTACTTCCCATAACACATGAATTTTTAATCTTAAGTCTTCAAAATATTTTTTTTTTTGTCTACCCCAATCATCATAAATAGAAAGAAAGAAAACAGCATCTAAAGGGACGTAATATTTTATTAGTTCTGGTATATTAATTGGAAAGGGTACAATAGTAAAATCAGAAAGTTTTAATCCCACTTCCAGTAATGCTTCTCTGATCATGATAAGGCGTTCGTAATAGGTGAGAGGATTTGAACTCGTCTTGCTTCGGTGCGGATTTGCATTGGTATCTCTCGTCAAGGTTGGATCGGGATTGGTAATGCCAACAATGAGATGATTGCATAACTTTTTACCTGCCATGAGGTATTTCATGTGATCATTATGAAGGATTTGAAAACGACCATGAATAACTCCAAGACTAAAATATTTCTCTATACTTGTCATATTCTCACATTGTGAAATTTTTTAATCATTATTCGAATAATTCAAAAAAGATTTATAACTTTATGAAACCCCGGAATATTATCTCGTAGGAATTAATATTACAAAATTACATCCTTGTGTATAATCATTTGGAACCCTGTCTTCAACCCAAATTTGTCCATTATAACTATCAATAATCCTCTTGACGAGCGTCAAACCAAAGCCCATTCCTTTAGTATATTTTTCTCTTTTGTGCCCTTCTTGAAAGATAAATTCCTTTCTAGAATCATTTATTCCTATTCCATTATCACCGAATTCTATTTTTACATAGTTATTATTATTTTTTTCAATTTTAGAAATTTTAATTGAGATTTTTATAATAGGTTTATTGTTGTAATTTATTGCGTTAATCAATATATTTTCGAACGCCTCAAATATTAGATCGTTTGCAGACACAATAAATTGCTCATTGCTGGAATTCACATTTATATCAACATTTTTTTCTTTATAGCTTTCGTTAATGTATTTAATACTATCCGTTAATGACGCGCAAACATCAACAAGTTTAAGTAGAGGTCTATTGCTATCTAACTTCGACAGTGTTTGAATGTTTTTAATTAAGAGATTTGCCCTTTTAATTTGGTCTTTTATTTTTTCAAGATTGACTTTCACTTCTTCAATTTTCTCTGGATCATCTAATAAAAGAGAACAAAATTGGTAGGATCCATTAATAACAAGAAGAATGTTCGAGATATCATGAGCACATAAATTTTTAAAAAATTCAGCTTGATCATACGCAACCCGATATTTTTCTTCTGATTCCTCTAACTTTTGTTCTAAAAGCTTATGATGAGTAATATCTCTTAATATTAGTACCACTTTTTGTTCCTCATTATGATCTGTATATAATTTACCATTTAGTCCCAACCAGACATAATGACCTTGCTTGTGTCTAGCTCTCATTTAGCTGATAGATTCTCCAGCATTAAATCCTTCAGAATATTTTTTAACAGCTAATTCCACATCTTCGGGGTGAATAAATTTTAAAACGTTTTTTCCTATGACTTCTCTTGTTGTATATCCTAAAATTTTGAATTGTGAGTTTTTATTTAGGTATTCAAATTTAAATTTTCGATTTATAACACCAATTAAGTCGTATGCATTTTCCGTTATTAGGTTATATTTCTCCTCAGATTCTTTTAATTTCTTTTCTAAGACTTCTTGCTTTATTTTATTTATCATTTGAACTAAAACTAAATCTGGTGGAATAAAATCAGTTTTAATTGATATTTGCTTAAGCTCATTCGAACTACTGCAAAAATATTTAATTTCTTTTGAAATTGATGTAGATTTGTACATACATTCTTTTAAAACATTTAATAAATCAATATTTTCTCTATAATATTCTGCTGCTCTAGAACCCAAGTAATTTTTAATTTCTCCATTCGTTTCTTCGTACGCTGCACTATTATAATCGATTAAAAACATCTTTTTTCGACGAATTTGCCAAGTGTGAATAGGAATTGAGATATTATTCAAAAATGATTCTAATTTTTCTGGTGATTTTAGAAAAATTTCTGTTAAATTCATAAGACGATCCTATTTTTTCAAAAATATTCTTTATTTTTATTTTGAAGCTTTAAAGGATTTATTAGTAATGGCGGTTAGAAAATTAAGCTTAAGTTATCATAGTAATTGTTCTATTTATATACATTTTTGTCTTAAATTAATTTCTAATCATCACAATATAGATGTTAATTTACATCGATTATTGGACTGTATTTCGTATATTTCAGAAATTGCTATTAGCTATAGTCAGATCAGTATTAATAATTCCCACAAGTAAATGATTTTTTAGTTATTATCTGCAAGGAGAAATTTCACGTGTAAATTATGGACTATTTGGAACACTTTGTGAATTACATCAAATCTAAACAATGAATTTTTAATTTACTTCATTCGTATTAATTAATTACTTCAATAAGCCAATTCGAATAATTCAAAAAAGATTAATAATTTTGTCATGCAATAAAAGCTAGATTTCTTTTATTAAATTAGGGATATTTATCATGGATTTAAAAGAAGATATTAAGGAAGCAAAAGAACGGATGGCAGCGTGGTGGAATCATGAACTAATAGATCGTCCAGTGATCTCATATTATTTTCCAAAGAGAAGTGGATCGATTGGAGGGTATTTGGATGCGTTAGGGCAGGATTGGAGTTTGGCTCAAAATTTTGATGATTTAGAGCTGTTTGTTAATGGATTCGAAAAACGCGCAATAAAAACTTATTATGGAGGTGAATCCATACCCTCTCTTTTTCCTAATTATGGACCAGGAATTGTAGCTGCTGTTTTTGGAGTTATCCCCCAATTCAAATCAGAGACAATGTGGTTTAGTCGCCCAACGAAACCGGAGGATATAATTCAATTACTTGAAAATACGGAATTAAACATGAACAATGAATGGTATGCCCGATTATTGAGAATAACAACTCAAGGATCTGAACGAGCAGCACAGATGGGCTATCAATTTTCAATCACGGATGTTGGAGGGGTTCTAGACATTTTATCATCTTTCCTTGGGCCTACAGATTTGATTCTAACAATGAAACGTCAACCTCAAATAATAGATAACTGCAGGCAAATCATATTGGAAAAATTACTTAAAATTTATGATGATTTATATGCTATAATCAAAAAGAATTGTAATGGTTTTAATGCATGGTTAAATGTATGGTGTCCAAAGAGTTGGTATCCTACACAATGTGATTTTATAGCAATGCTTAATCCTAAATGGTTTAAGCGATTCGTGTTACCGGATCTAGTAACACAAATCGAACACATGGATTATGCCATACACCACATGGATGGTCCTTACCAAATACCCTTCTTAGATGATTTATTGGCGATTGATCATTTAAGCGGTATTCAATGGGTACCAGGAGCAGGGCGCCCTCCACAAGGATCAGACGACTGGATGCCAATCTATAGAAAGATACAACAAGCTGGAAAGAATGTAGTAATAGATTCTTTACCAGAAGATGTTCCTCATTTATACAAGCACTTGGATCCAAAAGGACTTTATGTAAGAGCAGGGTTTGCTTCAGAAATTTCGGCTAACTTTTATTTACCATCATTTATCGGTGGTCAAGATGGAGAATTAATTCAGAAGGCATTAACTTGGGTAAAACAAAACAATATTTCACGTTTTGACAAAGAAGAATTGAAAAATTTCTTAGGTCAAGCAAAATTAGAGTTTGATCCTAAAACTGAAAAACAACTCTTCAAGGAAATAAAAAATTGCATGCGAGAAAAATTGTTTTTTACATGAACCATTGATTTTTGATAGTTTTAATATTTATTAAGAAGTTAGAGTGATTTAGTATTATGAGTATAAAATCATTGATTATGAAAAATAAATGGTTTACCTCCATTACTATCGGATTTTTAGCCTGGCTCAGCATTTTAATGATATTTTTATTTACCAAAGTTAGAAAAGTTACATTCTATGATGCGCTCGGACGAGTTGATGTCTCTGTTAACTATAGCAGCGTTCTACCCGTGTTTAGATATATCTTCGAACCATTTACCATTATAGCTTCTATATTAGGAATGGAATTCACGTGGATATTTGTATTTTTTATGATTTATCCGATTATCAGAATTATCTTTATAATTGCAAGAAAGAAGGGTAAATTTAAATCAAAAAAACTGGCTTTATCATTACAAATTTTGAGGGATATTATCGAATTTTCTTTTAAGGTGTTATTATCAGCCGTGCTGATTGTTTTAGTGATAATATTGGTTGGTTTCTCCATCCAAGGTTTCTTATTCGTAAGTCGATATTTCATGATTCCAATTCAAATTGCGGTGCATTCCAGCATGATACTCATCGTGATTAAGACATGTTATACAATGATCAAATTAATTCATCCTAAATTGAAGTTATCATATGCGAAATCAAATGGTAAAAAACAATCTGTTAAGAGATCGAAAGGATTTAATGCATTTAAGAGAGAATTCGTGTATTTTGTTGGAATTGGCGTCATTTTACTTGGTCTAAATATTGTTTTGATATCTACTCCCTTTTCTCCTCAAAAAATTGTACCTACAACGCCACTTTCAGAAGATGAATTTTTAATTGATTTACATGTCCATACTGTGTTTTCGGATGGTTGGCTTACTCCAGAAGAACGAGTACTATGGTATATAGATCAAGGGATATCAATAGCTGCGTTTTCAGATCATGATAATCTTCGGGGAGGTCATGTAGCTCGGAACTTTGTGAATGAATATAACTTAGATTTTTTGGTCCTAACAGCAGAAGAGTGGACTGACCACGAAAATGACATTCACATGAATTATTATGGAATTGATAAGGAGATTGTTCCATTAGAATCTTATACTCCGGGAGGTCCCGTTGCAATGAATGCTTCAGATCTCATTAATTATGTGAAATCACATGGCGGATACATTACTGTTAATCATTATAACTATGATCCAAATCCCAATGGAGGAAATGGGGTTCCTTATTCTTTAGAACAATTGCGAGATTGGGGAGTTGACGGTTTTGAAATTGTTAATTCGGGGAGTTATCAAGGAAAGTATATCTCCATTCGTCAATTCTGTTTGGATAATAATCTCACTTGTATGGGCGGATCAGACATTCATATTAATGAGGACCTGAACACTTTTATAAAATTGAGATTGGTGGATCCAACCAATAAATCTATTGACAACCTTTTTCAAACTCTGAGAAATAACACTCATGAAGTTGTAGCTATTGAATATTTTCCCAGTATTATTAAGCTTGATAATGATTTAAATGACTTAGGTTTTTATATATTTGCTGAATTTATCAATTACATGCGTAATCTTAATGCATTTCAAGCCATTTCTTGGATTTCTTGGTCTTCTGGGGCTTACCTATTATTTTCTGTAATTTATTGGAAACTGAAAAAGAAAAACTTGACCTTAATTAGAAAGAAATTTGCTTAATTTTTTTTTCCTTAATAAATTCTTAGATATAAAATCCCGTTTTATCATCATCAATATCTTCGCGTTCATCATCAACATCATCACCATCATCATTTTCGTCATCTCCTTCATCACTGAGGAACTTTTTAGAGAAATATTTCATGATTTCTTCCATATCGGCATTAGGATCTAGATCGCGTAAATCATTCATGTTTATGCCAATAATTTTTCCCCTTTTTAAAGGAAGTACTTTGTGTCGAATTTCTCTTACTATTTTTTCTTTTTGTTTAGCATCATCCATTAATTCTCTTTTCAACAGAGTCTTTAGTTCGTCAACAACCAACTCGTCTAATTCACTCGGTTTTAAAGTTAAAAGCAATTCCGTTCCATGGAGTTTAGTAATCTTTTTAAGCGCTTTTAGTTTTTTTGATTCTGGAATTTGTTCAATAGAATGAAAACCTAAAAGCTTAATTATGTTTAACCAGTCAAGTTGGAAAGACCAAATATCTGATTCGGACATTGTAAAATATAAGTTAATTTTTCAATAATTATAATTATAAACAACTGTTAAATTTTATCCTATATATTTTTAAATGAAAAAATCTCTAATCGTTGAAGCGACCAAATTAGGATCATCGTGCATAATCCAATGGGACGCATTTTCAGCATGAATAATTTTCAAATCCTGAACATAGTTAGATAAATCGTCCAAAATAGAAGGTAGTAAGGCTACGTCTTTCATGCCATGAATAACTATAGTGGGTACTTTGATATATCCCGTCCAGTTGTTAAATGTTGTATTTGCTCTATAATAATTAACTCCTCCAACAATTGCGCCAGGTTGAGTCCATGCTTTCAAGTACTCATTTTTATCAAATTCTGTAAATTCATCTTGATTTATTATCCCTTTAAAGACAGCCCATTTAAGCCATTTGTAATCGTTATCAATTGCGAAATTCTCACCTTGTGGTTTGAGAAACTCGAATATATAGAAACTTGCTCTTTGTTGAGCTTTATCATTCCTTAATCGTTCTTGAAAGATTTTAGGATGAGGTGCATTGAGAATCATCAATTTTTTCACTCTTTCAGGATATTTTTCGGCGAAACACCAAGCAATAACTCCTCCCCAATCGTGCCCTGCTAAGAAAAATGTGTCCATATCTAATATGTCAGCTAAATCATGAATATCCTTTATTAAAAACTCCATCTTGTAATTTTCTACGCCCACTGGCTTATCTGACAAGTTGTAACCTCTCATATCAGGAATAATTAAATGAAAATCGTTTTTCAGTCTTTGAATGATATTTTTCCATCCATACCAGAAATCGGGAAATCCGTGTAATAAAATTAGAGGAGGACCATTCCCTATTGTAGCAACATGTAACTTTAACTCATCAAGTTGGATATATTCAGATTTAATTTCATTAAGGATGTTCATGATATAGATCTAATATCACGAGTTAGTTAAAAAATTATTTCTCATGGATTATAATTTTTATAATAATTGGGACTCAAAAAAGGATAATGGTGAATTGTTATAACCCAACCTACCTAATATATTGATAGGAGTTATTTAAAATGGATAAGAATTGATAAGAATAAAGTTAGATTAAAAAGATTTTAAAATATGTATATATCATTTAAAAAATGTTTTAATTATTCAAAATAGTTATTGAAGGATTCTTCAAAATCATCCGCGAAGGGATTGTTGATTTCAGCGAATTTATAGCGACCGCGAGGAACTTTTGCAGCTTTGCTTTGGAAATGTCTATTTAAAGATCTCTCATAATCACTAATGCTCATGCTTTTTTCTTCAGCGAATTTTATCTCTCCAAAATACTTCAAATACTCTGGTAGTGAATCACTCATTTCATTTTTCACCTATTTTATTAATACAATTTTTAGTTAAATATTTGTTTAATTAAATAAACAAATCAATTAACGATTATTTAAACTTATTCATACGATTAACAATGCAAAAACTATGTTATTCCTATTAAATTAAAAGGGATTTTTTTCCCATTTAGGCAATTGTTGCTTAAAATATTATCGGATTTGATCATTCGTATTTACAATTTTAATACTTATCAAATCCTTCTTTTTGTTACAATAATAATAAATAAAACTGAATATGATATAATTAGAATGTTCCAATTGAAAAAATAATTGATGGGGTTGAGCAAGATCAGAAAAATCGATGACAGGACTTATCTCTCCTATCTATTACAATCTTTCAATATTGAGAATTTGAAAAATACTTGTAAAGAATTCGGAATAAAAGGCTATTCTAAATTTAAAAAGAAAGAATTAATAAATTATCTATTAGACTCCCTCTCAGAGGAAGAAATTAGCTCTTTCATAAAAGAAAAAGAATTAGATATTATTTCAGATGGAATTCAATCCGCAATAGGAAAGGTAAAGGGAACTGATAGAGAGAGTATTAGGGATATTAAAATAGTTAATCCTAATAACCATGAAGTTGAATTTGTATTTAAAGGGATGAATTGGGAAACAAAGTCATTTCTCTCAATTACAAAAGAGAATATCGGAAATCCTGAACGCGATTGCGATTGCCGCATAGGTGCTGAGATGGGTTTTTGTGGTCACTTTTGGGTTGGCTTTATTTTTTCATTAAAGCAAGATTATTTCAAGTTGTCTGATTGGAATTTGACGAGATTACCAGATAACTTCGATAAGATCATTAAGGATATAAAGATCTCAACCCCAGATAATAATACTCCAATAAAATTAATTGATGAATCCTCTGATAGTTCCACATTTTCAAATCTTGAAGGAAAAAGCATTACCATTTATGAGGGTGAAATTGATAAAATAGAACAAAAGGAACAGGTTTTTCAAGAAAATATAACTATTTATTATTTGATCTATTTAACCAATGTCAAAATCGGTCCAAGAGTGCAAAAAAAGTCTGATTTTAAAGAAGAAGATATTATAGAAGCGGATGGACTTGCAATTCGAATAAGTAAGAAATTGCATGAGGAAAATGACTTAAAAATTGGAGAAAAGATTACGGTTAATGGAAAATTTACAAGGGACAATTTCTTTCGGTTGAATATTGTGAAAAATATAAGGAAAATTGCATTGATTTAGCTAATTAAGTAAGAATTAATATTATATTAATCGATCTTAATTAATAATTACATTAACTAGTTTACTCGATAAAATGAGAAGTAAATCAAATTCAGAATTATTAAATGACGCAAACATGATTCTTGCTACAGATTTATACCAACTTACCATGGGTGCAGCTTATTATCAATATAATTTAGAGAATAATCGAGATGAAAATGAAGATATCGCAGTTTTTGAATTGTTTGTCAGAAAATATCCCAAACATCGAAATTATTTGATATTTGCTGGATTAGAGCAAGTTATTCACTATTTATTAAATGCTCGATTTTCAGACGACACGATTAATTTTTTAAATTCGAAAGATGTTTTCAAAAAGATAGATCCCAGTTTCTTTGAAGAATATTTACCTAATTTTAAATTCAATTTAGATGTATGGTCGATGAAAGAGGGCACATTTTTCTTTCCTAATGAACCCATTATGAGAATTCAAGGTCCAATGTTTCATGCTCAGCTAGCAGAAACGTACCTTTTAAATGTAATTAATTATCAGACTATAGTTGCATCAAAAGCATCAAGAATTAGGAATATTGCTCCTGATAAAATATTGCTCGAATTTGGGACTCGTAGATCACACAGCCCTCTAGCAGGCATTTATGCTGCACGAGGGAGTTATGTAGCCGGATTTAATGGGACAAGCAATGTCATCGCAGATTTAGAACTGGGCATTAGCTCAAGTGGAACAATGGCTCATAGTTTTATCCAGAAATTTGAAACCGAAGAGGAAGCTTTTGACGTTTATTACAAGATTTATGGAAAAGATTCAATTTTGTTGATAGATACTTACGATACAGAGAAGGCAGCTAAAATAGTTAGCAAGTATGGAAATAATGTCAAGGGTGTTCGAATAGATTCTGGAGATCTCATCAATCATTCAATAAAAGTACGAAAAATTTTAGATGATAATGGTTGCAACGAAGTTATAATCGTTGCTAGTTCTGATCTGAATGAATATAAAATTAAAAGAATTATTGATGCTAACGCTCCCATTGATGCGTTTGGCATAGGAACGGAATTAGCAACGTCTCGAGACGATCCCACTCTTTCTGGAGTATATAAACTAATAGAATATAACGGAAAACCTAAGATTAAAATTAGTGAAGAAAAATTAACCTATCCAGGAAAAAAGCAAATTTACAGGATATATGACAAGCAAGGCTTTTTAAGAGAAGATATTTTAACATTAGACATTGATGTAGTACCTGCGAATTCAGAAGCTCTATTAATTCCTATTATGGAAAAAGGAAATCTAATTTGCAAACTACCCCAAATTATGGAAATAAAAGAGTATTATTTGGATAAAATTAAAAACTTACCAAATAGATACAAGACTTTAGAAGAAAATCATATTTTTAAATTAAAGATTTCAGAAAAGCTGAGTGATTTGACAAATTCATTAACAAAAGAGCACTAGCTATGTTTAATAAACGTGCCTTGAGAATATTCTTTAAATGCTAATCTTAATTCCTCTTCAGTATTCATTACAATTGGACCTTGCCATGCGACTGGTTCTCCGATCGGTTTACCTGATATTAAAAGGAATCTAACAGGCTTCTCTTTAGTCTTCACGACTACTTCGTCTCCTTCTCGAAAAATAACTAAATTTTCGGCACTAACAAAATTTTCTTTCTTGGGATCAAAAAAAGCCGCTCCCTCAATAACATATGCAAAAATATTATGAACATTATCAATTGGATGTGAAAATTCTGAATTCGGGTCGATGGAGACATCTAAATATTCTGGATCGGTTATTATATCTTGTACAGGTCCCTTCACGCCTTTAATTTCCCCGCAAATTATTTTTACTCTTACACCATCAGTCACGATAACTTCAGGAATCTGTTCTTTTGTAATATCTCGATAACGTGGGTTCATCATTTTATGAGACGCAGGTAAATTTGCCCATAATTGAAAGCCCGCTAAGACAGGATCATTAACATTATTCTTCGGCATCTCTTGATGTATTATACCGCTCCCCGCGGTCATCCACTGAACGTCACCAGCGCCAATTACTCCACTGTTATCCATGCTATCCCCATGTTCTATTTTTCCATGGAGCATATAAGTGATCGTTTCTATTCCTCGATGAGGATGCCATGGAAATCCTGCTATATAATCGTTAGGATCATTAGAATGGAAATCGTCTAAGAGCAAAAAAGGATCTAATGAAGGATCAGCATATCCAAAAGCTCGTTTCAACCGAACTCCCGCCCCTTCCATCGTTGACCTACTTTTTAGAGTTACCCTTACTTCTCGAATTTTTGTCATAAAATATCTCAATAATATGTACTTGATTGTTATAATTGAACTCAAGTAATAAAAAGTATTGATTATAAATCATAATGAAGTTTTAATATTACAATTGAATTTATAAATTTAAAAAAAATCAAAGGTAGAAATTCTCACAAAAAAGTTATTTATAAATATTCACATACATTAAGTCTAGAAGGGTTTTTAAGGAAAATTAAGACAATTCCTACAAATAATATTCGTATTGTTAAGAATATTATTGATCTGAATTTATTTATAAACAACAAGTCTTTTAAATGAATAATAAACCATTTAAATAATTATTTAACAATATGGTGTTAAAATTTTATGTATCATTTAGACGGAACAGATATATTAGACGAACCTTATTATCGTAAGACTTTTAGTGTTTGCCCAGAATGCTTGAAAAAAATCCCGGCCGTAGTAGAAGAAGATGATGGGAAAATCTTTATGAGAAAAACTTGTAAAGAGCATGGTGACTTTGAAGATGTCATCAGTTCAAGCGCAAAGTATTATAAATGGACACATTATCAAAAAAAGGATATAAATGGAAATGTCGTGTGGCAATTCGAAAAAAATGGAGAAGCTAATCCTCCTGATTGTATCGCTGACGATCGTGGATGTCCTTATAACTGTGGATTATGCAATGAGCATTTATCTACATGTTCGCTTGCTTTAATTGATTTGACGAATAGATGTAATTTTTCATGCAATTTTTGTTATGCTAATGTAGAACAATCTGGGTATTGGATCGAACCATCTTTAGAAGATATTGATAAAGTAATGAAACATTTCCGAAGTAAACCGATCCCTCCACCAGCAATAATGTTTACTGGCGGTGAGCCTACAGTTCGGAAAGATTTTCCAGAGATTTGTAAAATGGCAAAAGATAATGGATTTCAAGAAGTTATTGTTGCCACCAACGGATATGGTTTCCAACGGAAAAATGGAGGCGCAGAATGGACAAAAAAATGCAGAGAGATGGGCTTAGACACGCTCTACTTTCAGTTCGATGGAATTAATGATGCAACCTACGAAAAAACACGTGGTATTAAAGGCCTCATGAAATATAAAATGAGGGTCATCGAAAATTGTCGGAAAGCTGGTTTTGATTCGATTGTTCTTGTAGCAACCATTGCGACTGGAGTTACTGATATTGAAATCGGAAATATCATCCAATTTGCCATTGATAATATAGATGTTGTAAGAGGAATTACCTTTCAGCCCGTTTCGCTGTGTGGGAGAATTTCAGCGGAAGAAATGCATGAATTAAGAATTACGAATGCAGATGTCATAAAAGAAATCGAAAAACAAACCGGGGGAAAGCTTAACATGGAAAATGCATGGTATCCATTAACTACTATAGTGGAATTCGGACGATTAATTGCTTATTTAGCAGATGTTGAACCAGCAGAGTTTACTTGCCACCCTGATTGTGGGTTTGCCACTTACCTTGCAGTGGATCCAGACTCTGGCGAAATGGTCCCTCTAATGGAATATTTTGATCCATTGGAAGTAATTGATTTCGCAAATAGATTTTGGGAAAAGGTAAAACATAAAGAAAAAAAACCAATTCAATTTTTCGAGAATTTTTTGGGAGATTTTGGTAAGACACTCGATGATGGCTTAAATTTTCTTGATAAAACCCAACTTCGAGCACGATTTCTTTTAGGTGTACTCCAATACATGAAAAAACCTGGGAAATTGATGGATATGTTCAGTAGATTATTGATGAACGGAGATTGGGAAAGCGTGAGCTCATTTAGCTATGGGACGCTTTTAATCTCTAGTATGCACTTCCAAGATGCTTATAACATGGATGTTGAAAGAACTAAGCGTTGTATTGTCCATTTTGGTGTAGCAATGCCTAATGGAACTGTTAAAGAGCTTCCTTTCTGTACTATGAACACTTTACATCGACCAGAAATCGAGAAGCAAGTTGCTAAAGCGATAACTCAAAAAGTAAGAGATGAATTTGATACATCGGTGGGTCAAGCACGTGAGGATATTGAAATAGAAGTCATGCCGAATGGTGGAACGAAAAAAGAGGAGGAAGATTCTCATGACTGATGAAGTTACGGAGACCAAGGACGGTTTTAAAGTCAGAAAGCTCGCGGAGCTAAAAACAACAACAGCAAAAGAACTTGAAGATGCAATGCTTAAGCGAGTTGATTATTTCAAGGAACAGAACGAAAAAAAGAGTAGTTTTAACAGCACGATTCAGAATACGTTTTTCAAGGCTTTTTCCTCGATTTTGGATTTAAAAATTGGAATTGACAAGGCTTTAGGACCAGAAAACCTTAAACAAGTCCATAAAGCTATTGATGAATTACTATTATTTGGACTCTAAACTGCTTTTTTTAATCTTTGTATTTTTTATTTATTTTTTCTGTATCTTATTATTTTATTATATAAGCGATATATTTTTATCTGCCTTTTAATCTTTTAAGCAAGTAGCTTCATTAGTGTTTCTTACATGTCGATTTTGGTAAAATTATATGGTAAATTAAGAGAACAGGAAAAAGAGAACGTTGGAGAGAAAGGGCTTCCCGTGACTTTAGATATTGAAATTAGAGATTCAACATCAATAGTCGATATTCTTCAGAGATTAAAGATAGAAGAAAAGGAGATAAGCCATATTTTTGTGAATGGTGTGTATACAGGTCCAGGTACGCAAATTAAAGTAGGAGACAGAATCGGAATATTCCCTACTAATATGGCACTCATGTTTGCTGAAATTCCTGATCTCAATTCAATTCATATTACGGTCAAAATTTTTAAAATAAATGGAGAACCTGAATTTCACATTAAAATTCCCAAAGGAAGCATCTTAAATTCTATTATTAGAAAGCTAAATCTTTCAAACCAATTGCCAAATTATAAAACTCTTGTGAATGGAAAACGCTCAGAAGATTATCGTTCTGTAATTATGGCAAATGATGTAATTGAGATTCTACCAATTTAAGTTGAAAAATGCTAGATAATTATATCCCAGTTTTCAATAATTATTTTTTTAATAGTAAATTGTTGTAAATAATATGGTATTAGACATTTACATTTTATCAGTGGTTTTACTTACATTCGCAAATGGATTCATACATTTCTATTTTGCTGTTAAGATAAAGCACAAATATCCTAACGAGTCTAATTTTTTGAACTCAATTGTCATTTCAATACTATGGTTCGTCGCAGGAATATTATATCCCTTTTTTTTCCCAATAGATGATCAATATAGACGTTTTTATCATGCTTTAGGGGCTGAAATTATATGCATTTACTCTTATGCGGTGGTATTATTCATTTTTGTGGTGCAATATATATTTAGAGTGTGGAGGCATCCAGAAGTTAAAGAACAGCGTACAATTGAAAATTTCCTCAAAAAATTTAACGAAAGAAATGAGAAAAAAAAACTGGATTTAAATGAGAAATCGCATTCCATTAGCACGGATATTAATAGAAAACTATTCCATTTGATACCTCCAGGAGTTATAATCATACTATGGGAATTTGCAATATATTTTTGGGCAGACGTATTCAAGCAAGATGTGATTTGGGGGATTACAAAAGAAGAATATGGAGTCTGGTTAATAATGACTATCGGATTCACTGCTGTCATGGTATTTGGAGTTTTAGATTATATTCGACTTTCGTTCATGTTTGAAAAACACAGTGTGTATCATTTAATGCCCAAAAACCTTACAGGCATTTTTTTGAAAACTTTAAAAAGGGATGAGATTTACGAGCTTTCTGCTACCGCCGCCTTAACTCTTGCTTTTGTTCCAATTTTCTTCTTTCCAATAAGTGTTTTTGCGGCAGCAGCACTAATTGCTTCAATAGGAGATGGAGCAGCGTCTCTGATTGGAATAAGATTTGGTAAACGTCATTTTCCTAAAAAGAGTAAAAAAACCATAATTGGATATCTAGCAGGGTTCTTAGGTTCTTTGATTACTGCTTTATTTGTCTATTTTAGTTTCGAACCAAGTATGCCCTTCTTGAAGATTATAATATTATCTTTTAGTGGTGCGTTGGTATTTCTAATTGTAGATCTATTAAATTTAAAGATAAATGATAATATCCTTAATCCCATATTTTGTGGTCTTCTTATGGGTTTATTGTATTATCTCATTTAGAAAAATGGTATTAGAAAAAAGCATCCATTCTTTTAATTCCTTTAACTTCCTCAAAAGTGATTCCTAAAGCGTCTAATACTTGTTCTAAAGCAGATTGTAATAGATCTTTATATTTTTTAATGTCAATATCTTGAAGTTTTGCAATTTCTATTGCCTTTGCCCCACTTGAACCTTTAGTTTTTATAAATTTTACAGTATCTCCTTTACGATATGTTTTTTTAATTCCTTCAATCGCTTTATCGTCAAGGTTATTTGATTTTGCCTCTCTTATCTTATATTCGATCAACTCTTTCGCAGCTCGAACGTGTTGTGGAATTGTTTTATCATATTTATTGAGAGATTTTTTTAATGCAATATTTATCGTATAATCCTCTAATGTGAAAGTATCCGGCTTTCCTATTTTTTTCAGATTAGTTCTCACGATTTTTATGATTTTATCACGTGCTTTTGAAAAACTCTCATCATCATTTATCCCTTTAAGTATTTCAATCATTTCATTAAATGCTTTTTTGATAAAATCGGGAGTATTCTTTTTCTTCGCCAAGAGTCCTTTAATATCAACACCCTGCGTATTCTTGTATATTCCAATATAGTTTTTCTTTCTCTCTGAAAGTGCTAAGAACTGATAAGTTTTTTCTTCCTCTAAATCTAAATCAAGTTCTTTTTTACTCCAATCTGTGATTGATTTCATCTGAACTTTAGACGGGTTTAATAAAAATACCGAATCAGTATCCCCATAGAGTACTTTTACCCCTAATTCTTGCGCTTTTTTTATTGTTTGCTTGATTGAATATTGACCAATACCAGTTGTACTTTCTGCCACGGGTAAACAAAATAAGGGGAAATTTTGAGAACCAAAAACACCGTAAGAGCCATTTATAAATACTTTTAATGCTTGTTCTATGGTTTTATAGTAATCTCGTTGTTTTTGAGAAAGTAATTTATCACCAGACATGGGTTTGAAGAATTTAACTCGAATATCGCGGAAAAAACCAACAACATAAGCAAAGATTCCCAATTTATGAGTACATATGTGATATGGAATTCCTTTTACAAAATTATCTTCGCAATCTTTATGAGTACAAGACACTGTTTCGTAAGATAAATTGTATTCTTTGATGATGGAGGGGTATAGGCTAGCAAAGTCCATTACAACAACATCATAATGTATTCCCGGAACAGGAGGGACCACATAGGCACCTTGAAATGACTTGCCTTCAATAACTGATTTGGAATAGCCTCCTTCCTTCATTTCAGAAATTTCTGATCGTCTAGGAATCAAATATCCTTTTCTTCTGTGTTCAAAATAAAAAATATTTTGAATCCAAGTAGAAATCTGTCTTCTGACTGTTTCATGGATCGGCATCTTTGTAATTCGGCATAACAAGATTATCAAATTCCAGACTAATGAATTGTTAAATCTGGTGAGATCTAACGTCAATATTGAATCTTTAAGATTATACCACGTTAAAATATCATATTCCATTTCATGAATTTCTTCCTCGTGTTGATATTTTTCCTGACCTAATAGTGCTGCGCTTATAGCATTTAAAGAATTTGAGGCATAGGCTCCTCCAAAAGCATAACCTGAAATACTTCTATTGAAAAAGAACCCAAATAAATCTAGATGAATTCCCCTCCTTAAATCGCATTCTGAACTAGCCATTATTCCAAATCCTCTCTTCATTTGGATGGGGTTTATATCTCGGCTAATTTTTAACTTATTCGCTCTATGGAATAAGTAACTTAAATCAAAATTATCACCATTAAAAGTAATAATAACGGGATATTCCCAAAATAATCGAAATGTCTCAATGATCAAATCCTTCTCTTTTTTAAAAAAGTATATTTGTGCATCTTCAGGAAAATCTTTGTGTAGTTTATCAAAAATAAAGCCCTCTCTCTCCAGAACATAAACTAATTTCAGTCCGTCAGTACTTACAAATGAAACACTTATTACTTCTTGTTTGGCTTCACGGGGATTAGGTATTCCAAAATCATGTTCACTAATGGAAACTTCAATATCTATTGCTAAACGCTTTACATCAGGTATCGGAGTTAAAAATATATCTAAAAATTTTTCAGCAAACTCTTGAAGTTCTTTAGGTTCTTTAATAAAAATATCCCGAAGTTGACCTGCTAACTTTTTTAGATTCTCACTATCGTCCTCAAAACTAATTCTATTTAATTTTCCATTATCAATCGAATAAATTAAGCCAGGAATTAATTGTGTATCAAAAATATAATTAAGATGATAACGAATATCTGCTTCCCAAGCTTTATAATCTTCATTTGAAAGTATATTTTTAATATTCGTTCCCGATCCACCAATATCAGAAGGAGTAGCACCATATATTTTAGTCATTGCTATTTCTTTATCGCTTAATAAATCTATTTTTTTTATTTCTTCAAACCTCTTAAATCCACTATAACTCGTTAAATCAGCGACCGATTCCAAAGTTTTTATCGGTTCCTTACTCAAACAGTATGGCTCATGACCGGTAGTATCAATCCATAACCTAATTTCATCTGTATCTAAATCATAAAACTTACATACTGCTTTATTTTGACCCCCATCATAATCGACATCCAATAAAAGCCCCTTTTTCAAATTTTTAACTATTTGATCAGTTTCAATTAAGTATCGAATATATTTTGAACTAGCTGATTCTTTTAGGGAATCAAGAACAACATCAATTTCTTTCAAACCAAAATCTTGAACTCTATTCTCAAAATAGTTTTTTTTTACTTTTTTAAGTGACACTGATTTCTTTTTTGGTTCTCTCTTTATCTCAGAAGTTCCCTCTTGAGCTGGTTTCTTCTCTTCCTTTTCCTTTATTTCTTGAGGTTTATCTGATACAATTTCTTTTGTTTTTTTAGCTTTTGGTTTACCATCATCTATAAAGGAAAATAAGGATTTTTGGTTATCATTCACTTTAGAAGTTTTGCTGGATTTTTTAGGATTCGGCATAATTAATACCAAATTTTAGTTTTCTCTATTTATTATTAAAATAGTATTTATTTTAATTCAAACTATTCTTAGAATAATATCTACAAAATGAAGAGAAAAAAAATGAGAGTTGTGTTTATTTTGTACCAGTTGTCATCTTTATATCTTCAATTAGCATATATGGAGCAAAAACAGGATTTGTTCCAAGCCAAGTTGAAACTTGCTTTAAATCTTTTCCAAGAGCTACTGTATGCTCAAGCATGTGGAAATGATTGGAATTGATTCTTAATTCTCTGACGGGATCAAGCTCATTTCCATTATTTTTAATCATGAACATTCCATCTTTTGGAAGCGATGATAAAGCACCTGGTGGGGCGTAGGACTGATATCTTGTATACCAAGTTGATGTTATGAGTAAGGTAGGTTTGTCTGATATTTCTATTAATTCCTTAAGAGTGTAATCACCAGTAGAAAAGACGGTATTAGTAGGTATAGGAACGGTAATTCCCGCATTTCCTGTAGATTCTTGGTCTTTTTTGGAAAGTGATGTGTTTGTGAAAAATTGGTGAATTTTTCCATTGTCTATCAATAAACTCTTTTTTGTAGGTACTAATTCATCATCATAAGGAGAACTTGCTAGCCCGTAATCAATGGTCCCGTCGTCCCATACCGAAATAATATCATTAGCAATTTTGTCACCTTCGTTTTTCCCGACTAACCATGCAAGTCCCATTTTTTGAGTATATTTATTCAAAGCAATCGATGGAGTTGGAGCTTGCAACTCCGTTGATACTTTAGGATAAATTATAATGTTATATATGCCTGGTTTTCCTTTTTTACCACCCACTGCTTGTTTGCATATCATTCCTGCTTCTTTTCCAGCATTAATAGCACTAAATCCGTGATCAAGATGCGTAGAACAGGATATTGCTTCTCCTGTTGCATACATATCTTCAGCAAACGCTCGAATTCTAAAATTTAGAGCTGTTTTTTTGTATGAACCTTTTAATCCCAAACTATTACTTTGAATAACTTGAGTATAGCCGTGAAAAAAAGATCCTGCTACTCGGCTTGCTCCCTCATTTAAAGCAGCTTCAGTAGCATCAACAATCAAATCAACTGCGTTTTCATCCAAATTAACAACATTAGCATCATATATGTTTAAAGACTTGTAATTAAACGGACCTTCTGGCATTTTTTTATAATTGATGTTTAATTTTGCTATTTTAAGGAGCTTTTCACAATTTTGTAATGCTTTTTCTATTGGTTCAGGACGTAAATCATTAATTGCAATATCCAACGTCCTTCTCCTATGAGATAGAAACAAAATGAACTTTATTTCATTCCAATTTTTATTAATATCAATTTGATTTTCAGAAAATCGAATTTGGTTTTCATTATTAAGAATAGCTTTAATTGACCAATCAGTACAAAACTTCTCTACTTTTTTTTTAATTAAATCCATAATTTGATACGATTTTTCTTCCATTTCATTCATCTTACTTCACCCTATCCTAACCTCACATTTCTCAAGCGTACATGTGATCCACCTGTCCATACTGGACATCCTTGACCTGGTTCTGATTTTCCACAAAAAGCTCCTTGCCATTCTAAGTTTTCTAACCTCCCTTGAGCATCAATACTTCTAAATAATCCAGGAGAAGAAATTTCAAGTGCAGGCTTCAATACTAATGAGTCTGTAACTTCACCATTTTTTATTAAATAAGCTTCTTGACCAACATATTTTGATTGTAGTCTCTTATCATCTATATTCCATTCAGTAAAGGAATTCATGAGTATTCCCAATTTAACGTCTTCTACCATCTCTTCAAAAGAATAATCTCCCGGAGCAAAATACGTATTTGCCATTCTAATCAATGGTTCTCGATCATAAGCTGTTGCTCTTGCAGCTGCATTACTTTGGGAATGAAAAACTGCTGCAGATTCTCTATTTTGCAGCATTTCAGTAAAAATCCCTCCTTTTATCAATTCTCTTCTTCTTGCTTTGACTCCTTCATCGTCAAATAAATAAAATCCATAGGATCCTTTAATTGTGGGATCATCAAATACATTCACACAATCATTCCCAATCTTGTATCCAATTTCATATTCTCGCAAATATGATTCACCAGCTTGAGCACCTTCTCTTCCAAGAATACGATCTGCCTCTGAAGGATGTCCACAGTTTTCATGAGCTATTATTCCGGCTACGTCAGGGCCTAGTATAATGTCAATTTCTCCCTCTGGTGGTTTTTTTGCTTTTAGAACTATATCAGATAATTTATTTACTGTATGTCTAACTTTTTCTTCTAAATTCCATGAAATTAAATCATCCCATCCTGAAGATGTTGCATAGTTTGTCATTGATTGCTCATTTTGTCCTCCACCCTTAATCCCTATGATTACTGGTATGAATGCCACTCGAGGAACATGACTCCTAATTCTTGATCCTTCACTATTTATGAAATAGGTATCTCTTTGTTCTGAGAGTAAAACAAAAATATGAATATATTCTATTGGATATTTCTCTTTAAAAATATCAACAAATCCTTGTAGAAATTGTATTTTTTCTTCTAATGTCACATCCATTGGATTCACCTTATACTCGCTTTGCCATACCTCTTCATAAACTTCCTCATCGCTCATTCCAATTGGCTCTTTTCTATGCTTACCACTTCTCTTTGCGTTCCGATATGCGCGATCAGTGCTTTCCATTATTACTTCCTTTGTCAATTGATTTGTTGATGCCATACCCATTCCTCCATCAGCAATGATCCGGATATTTATTCCACTTTTTCTTGAAAATGCATCACTTGTGAGCTCTATTGGTAAGTTTCCGATGTGTAGCTTTCCATTTATAAATGCAACCGTATCCGTGCTATTTATTTCAGACCTAACTTCCACATATTCGCATTTTTTGCCATTAGATTGAGCATATTCTAATGCAAATTCAGCGATAGCATCATTTTCAATCATTAGTTCATTCTTTCTCTATAATTTAATTAGAATGTTTTAATGATTCAATCTATGGAATGTACAATTTAAATCTTCTTACTTAAAGAGATTTTAAAATTATAAATCAAAATCAGAAGCTTCATTAAGAATCATACTTAATGTTTTCTATCTTGTTCAATTGCTTTCTTGATTTCTCGCAGAAGGAGAATTTTTTCACTAATAAACCAGTCTAATTGGCTTTTTGGAGGAGCTTCGTTATAAATTATTTTAGCAACTTCCCGTATTTCTTCTTCAATTGGTTCAATTAATTGCCCATTAACATCATCCCTGATCAAAAGAACTACATTATCCGTTTCAAGCGGTTTGATGTCATATCCATTTCGAACATTTTTATTAATTCTTACACAGAGATCAGCAAGATACCAAACACTCTTCTCATAAGATTCATTTGATTTATAACGTTGATATGCAAGTATTTCGACGTCTTCTTTACTAAACATTTTTAGAAAAACACCTAAAAGATGATTATTACTTGATTAACAAAAAGAAACTTTGATTTTTAATTATATCTATTAGTTTTAATCGCTGTAAAAATCACAAAATTAAAAATTAATATCATCTTTATTTTATTAAAATATGCCTCATTTTACCAATAAATGCCTCCGTGGCTTAGCGGTATAGCAGCAGAAATTAATTAACTTATATTAATTGCTGAAACTTGTAATCTGCAGATCGGGGGTTCAAATCCCCCCGGGGGCTAATTTTTCTATATATCTACTCCTATAATAGTATTTATATAAACCAGAAAGATAAAGATAAAAAAATAAATGTAAAATTGATTTTAATTCATAAGTTTCGCTCAAGCTCAAAATCTTCTTTGGGAATTTTTTTAAAAAACACGTAGCTTATAAATAATGTAAAAGAACAGAAAGCTGAAATTACAAAGAAAATCAAGAAGAAATCCAAATTAATTGCTGCTAATATTGATAAAATAGAAGCTCCAATCAAAGTACCTATGTTTTGACCTAAATTGGCTAAGGAGACTAATAATGCGAAATAGGTGCTTTTCAAATTAGGGTAGTATTTCTTTGATAAATCGCCTCTTATAGTTTGATTCACAACAGTATAACCATTTTGCAATCCTCCTTGTAATAGTAATAAAATAATTCCTAGAATCAGTGCAATCATAAATCCTAAATTGAACAGGAATGGAATTACAAGTATCAATAGAAATGGGATATAGGTTAAGAATATAGTTGATGCGGTCTTTCTACGATTTTTATCTCCAAATTTTCCCGCGATGGGTGCCCCGATAAAAATACCTACCCCATTAGCGAGATAAAATATTGTGAACCAAATCTGAGCTCCAATGGCTCCAGTTCCTGAAAGAGAAAGAATGGTTTGGCTAACACTTAACTCACCCATAGATACTAATACTACATACATGAAGAAATCAATGATTACCACTGCTTGTATCCCTGCCAAAATGGTATAAATGTACACTTTCCAATTTCTTTTTTTAGTTATTACCGTAAGCAGTCCTTTACCCCATTCTCTAGTACTAATTTCCTCAAGCGGGGGTTCCTTTACATAATAGGTCAAGAAGGAAACTAATATATTTAAAACACCAGTTATCAAAAATAGCAATGGTACGATGTTAAATACTAAAAATATAAGCCCTAATAACATCCCTCCAGCACCATATCCTAGAAACATCATTGTCCACGTGTATCCTTGAACTCTAGAGAGTTTTTCCTTTGGGGTAACATCCAAGATCATTCCATCAAGAGCACTATCAGCAAACGCCATTCCTAATTGAGTTGTGAAATAATAGATAGCTAACCAGACATAGATGTCTGAGACGGGTAAATAAAAAGCCATCATTATCCACATCGCTCCTCCAAAAGTGCCAAAACTTACGACCCAGGGAAACCGTCTTCCAAGTTTTTTAGATCCCCATCGATCATTAAAAACACCGACTATCATCTTGATAGCCCAAGGAATATTTCCAATAGCATAAACTATTAGCCATAGAGCTAAATCAATTGATCCCAGTATATCTAAAATATACGTTTTCCAAAAAAGATAAGGAACTCCTTGACTCAACCCCTCAGCAAAGTAGAAAAGAATGAAGATTTGTGTGTATCTTGTATTATATGTGGTGTTATCTGACATAATATTATCTTAATCTAATACTTAATAAAAGTGAGCTTTGAATTAATTGACAAATTCGTACAGAGACAATATTGAAATTTCTTAATAAGACTTATTATCTCATAAATTTTCTAAATATACAATGAATAGGCTTAATCATATCATATTTTGCATCATAGATGATGTCAGATCCTCTTATTTTTATGATCTAATTGAAAAAGGATATCTTCCGAATATTCGAAAATTAATGGAAAATGGAATATATTCAAAAAATTGCATTACAGATTTTCCTTCTATTACCTATCCAACTCAAGCATCAATGATTACCGGTACTTACACTGGAGATTTTCGAAAAGAGCTTTGTCATGGTGTCCCAAGCATGAATTGGTTGGATCGCGCTTTTACTCCACCTAGAATACGTTCTTATATGACATATGGCACTGATAAGCGTATTCAGATTTATAAGATCAATGATGATATTGGAGATAATTGCCAGACATTCCTTGAAATGGTTGGAGATGTCAACACTGCAAGTATAACTCAGTTCATCAATCGTGGAGCTACATATTTTTATCCTGAAAGGAAAACTAAATTAGCATTTTATTATTTATTGCTAAGGCACACCCGAAGAGTTGAATATAATATCTGGAGGGCAAACACTGTAGTTGTTCATAAATTATTAGAAACATTTAAACGTCCAAAGAAATATTTTGGGTCAAAAGAGAGTCCTGTAGCTAGTTTACTATGGTTTATGTCATCTGACATCTTGATGCATCTTTATGGTTTTGATTCTACTATTTATAAAAAAAATTTATATCATATTGACAAGGTGTTGGGATTATTTCTTCAAGAACTCAAGACTCTTGGAGTATTAGATAGTACAGCTATCGCAATCACTTCAGATCATGGAAATTATTCAGCAAATAAGATTGGAAATTTTAATAATTTCTTTGAGAGAAATGGATTGACTCATTATCATCACAGAAAAAACCTCAATGGTAATATTGATGTAGCCGAATTTACAGGAGTGGGTTTATTTAATTTTAAATCCCAAAACTCAAAAAATAAAGGTTGGTATCATCCTTCAAATAAAGAACTCGAAAGTTTCGGTCCAAAAAAAGTGAATTTATTTAATGAATTATTCAAGATTGAAGGAACGGAATTAATGTATTATCGAGGTGAGAAAAACACGCTAAATTCTGGCACGATTCAAATTCGTCAGAAAAATCCGCAGACAGCTGATGTTTCGTCAGCATCAATTGAATATAAAGAGGTTGGCAAGGATTATAAAACAAAATACTTGCTTGAAAGTTCCGATCATGATCCATTTAATTACCTCGAGGATGAGTTAGCTTCACGATTATTAGATAACAAATTTCATACTAGCGAAGAATGGTTAGCCGCCACTCACCATCTTGATTATCCGCTATATATTGATCTCCTACCAAGACATTTTAAAAATCCTAGATCTTCAGATATAATATTAAGCACGCGAGGAAAAGTTGTTTATAATATGAAGCACGGAAAAAAGAAAAGAGGGAGCAGATTTTGTCATGACATCGGTTTAAGAGAAAGTGCTGTTACTCCTCTAATTATTGGAGGAACCGATGAAATTCCTCATGTAGAAATTCCTTATTGTAATATAACAGATATCGTTCCTACCTTACTTAAAATGGTAAATAAAACACCTCATAAAAGTGTAACTGGAAGATCGTTGATTTAATCATGATTTTTTAGATAACGATAAACCAATTCTGCTCCCTCTTGAATTCCACTTAATGTTCCAATTTCTGGCACATTATGAGAATACATTACAGGGATTCCAATTAATACGGAGGGAATCCCAAGCCATTTCTGTGCTTTACCAGCATCAGATCCGTAATATTCACAAACTCCATTTTGGTACGGAATTTCATTCTCATCAGCTACTCGTGCAAATTCTCTACATAAATCGTAATCAAAAACTCCAGCCCCATGTTGTTCCTGCCAAATAATAACAGGTCCCCCAGTTAATGTGATACCAGAATTCACACTACCAGAGAAATCAGCTACTAATCCAATATCCATAGCAATCACCTGATCAATAGCATTATTGCGTGAAAAGAATAACGCACCTTCCGTTCCTATTTCTTCTCTTGATGTGGCAACGATGTATAGATTATAATTTTTATTCAAAACACCGGATTCATCTAATAGATTATTTACAATCTTTTCAGTCAATACAAATAATGATGTGACAGCAACTAAATTGTCCAATGAATATCCCGCGATTATATCATCATTAATTGAAGGATTTAGTAGCCCAAAGGTCCCAAAAAATACGAATGGTGCACCTACATGAATGCTATAAAGTTTAATTACTTCTTCTTTATTCTTAGCACCGATGTATATCTTTTGTTCATGTATTTCTAATTTTTCTGAATTTCTTAAAGCTGGAGGAGTCGAATGAGTTGATCTACCTTCAATGACGCCATTTATCCACTTTCTTTCCTTGTTCAGAATCTGTACTTTTCTTGATATCAACCAACGCGTTTCATATCCACCTCTCATGGAGAATTCTAAACAACCGCTTTTATTTATTTTACGGATTGTTCCTCCAATTTCATCAATATGAGCATAAATTCCTATTGATTTTTTCGCATTTTGACCATCAAATTTCACGTAGAAATTGCATAAAGCATCCTCCTTTATCGAAATATCCTTATTGCCAATAATCATATCCATTTCTTGTTTAAAGACTTCTCCACGAGCTTTCTCTATACCTGAAGGTGCTCTTTTTTCAGCTAATTTTTTGATGATTTCTAATATTTTTTCATTTTTCATAGTTAAAACACATCAAATTAAAAATTCATAGATCTAAAAAATATAGTTATGTTAAATAATTAAAAGCATTTCATTATAGGAAATTTTAAAAAAAAAGAGATTTTTATGTCGATTAGCGATATGAAAGCCAGAATCTTAAATCATAGGGATAATTGTAAAATAAAAGTAAGATTCAATGATACTGACATGATGGGAGTTGTCCATTTTAAAAATTACATGATTTATTTTGATGATGGATTTGTTAGTTTTATGAATAGTCTTTTATCTCCAAAAAGGATAGAGGATACTGTCCATGAAGGGACAGTTTTTGGAGTTAAAAAAGTGGATATAACCTACCAAGGTTCAGCAAAGTTTGGGGATTATGTAATTATAAATACCCAAATAAAAAAAATTGGGACCTCATCTATTACCTTTCAACACGAGATTTTTAGAGAATCGGATAAAGCTTCAATTGTTAGCGTAGAGTGCGTAAGGCTAGCAATGGAACTTAACACAAATAGATTACTCAATGTGGTTGATTTTTTTTCCAAAAATCTTTCATGATTTTAGATCATTGAAAATTAGATTTTAGATTTATTCTGAATGAATTGGAATTTTCTTGGGGGGTATGAAAACTCTATGGAGTTCTGTTTTCTGCAGCTTAATCGCTTGTTCGGAACACCTATTGATGCACACACCACATCCTAAACATTTATCAATACCTATAATATAACATTCACCCTCTAATGTTGGTGCACCCATCGGACAAACATCGTGACATGTTCCACAAGCGATACATGATTTTTCGTCTATAAATGCTACATAAGAACTCATGGTAGATGTGGGTGCTGCACCCCGATAGAAGTTTCCAAAGCTACCACAACAACATTGGCAACAGTTACAAATAGCTAGTTCTTCTAAATTTGGATCGCCATTGATATGAAATGCTTTATGAACAAGTCCTAGTTTTTCTGCTTCTTTCAAGAGTGTTAGACTTTCATCTCTTGATATTTCTTTTGCAAATTCGTGATCTATGGCAAATCTAGCAGTTCTGCCAAAACTTAAGCAATTTTGTATTGGAGCATTGACTTTACATGGATCTTCTAATAAATATTTTCTATAACGACAATAACAATATGAAACACTAAAAATTTCAAACTTATCCAGTATTTTTTCAATATCCTTATTCGGTATAATCGTATCTTCAGAAACTTCAATTTCCTCACCTATTGGAATTACATGATCTATAGCGGGAGCATTTTTAAAAGCTTTTACTACAATATCATAATTATTTTGAGTCATTTCAGTTGCATCTTGGAAAATTTGCTCCCATATTCTTGCGATCTTTTTCTGTTTAGGTCCTGATTCTCCTTTCATTAGAGTAAATTCTAACAGACCAGGTAAGAACGCTACAAGTCTATACACCATTATTCTTGTCGTTCGACTAGGGATTCCCGTTAGAAGACCAACATTCATTAGAGTTTCTAATATTTCTTTTAATGGTTCTTCCTCAATACCTGTTTTTTCTTGAATTTGTTCAAAATTAAGAGGTCTTCTAAAATTTAACAAGAATTTGACTTGGTCCTCATTGATTAACAATTTCAATAAATCTATAAGATTCTCATTTATTGGTACGGGAGGTCCTCCCGCATTAAGAATTTTTCTTGCTAATGCATACCAAATATTTTTGGGCATGATAAAGGCAACTCTCTTATATTAATCAACTGTTATCTTAGGAGGTGGAATAAATACTTCACGATTTTCTATTCTCTTCAATTCAATTGCTTCTTCTAGGCAATGATGAGCGCATAAACCACATCCAATACACTTTGATTCATTTACAATTGCTGTAACATCAACCAAGTCAATAGTATGCATTGGACAAATTTCAACACAAGTACCACATCCTATGCAATTCTCCTCATCAACTTCTGCTAAATAATTAGTATAACAATGATATGGCATAACACCACTAGAATATAATTGGAATATTCCACAGCAACATGAGCAGCAATTACAGATAGCTTCTTCATCTAAATCAGTATTTAGATGAACATGAAATGCTTTGTGTACCAAACCCTCATCAGAAGCCTTTTTGATAATATCTTTTGCCTTTTCTTTTGATATTGGATTAGCAAATTTGTGTTCTATTGCAAACTGGGCACTTTTTCCTAAGAGAAAGCAATTCTGTCTTTCATTCGTAACTTTACAGGGTTCATCTAACAAATCACGTGAATGGCGACAATAACAGTGAGCAAGAGCAATATCATCATACTTTTCAACGATTTTTGATACTTCTTCATGTGGCATGACCTTATCAACTGGGATCTCTTCAATTTCTTCTTCGACGGGGACTATTCTTACGATAGGAGGGAATTTTTCAAATTGTTCCACAATAGTATCATAATTATTTTGAGTTCCTTCTCGCATTTCAACAAAAATTCTTTCAAAGAGACGAGCTAATTTTTTATGTTTATCGTCAGTTTCACCTTTAAGATTAGTATATTCGAACATTCCTGGAAATGGTCCAAGAAGTCTATACACCATGATACCAGTTCTTCTGCTTGGAAGACCAACAATAACCCCATTATCCATGAGTTCATTTAACATTTGAGTTAATTGAGTACCATTTAAGGTTGAGTTTGATTTGATTTGATTAATGTTTAAAGAGGGTTTTTTAAAAACTGATGAAATAAATTGAGCTTGTTCTTCCGTTATGATGTTCTGAATCAACTCGATTAAAGATTCGCTAATTGGAATTGGCATTTGACCTGCTTTTACTATTGTTCTAGCTACTTTGTACCATATTTTAGCTTGAGTTTCTGTCATAAATTTCATATCATCATTAATTTTACGTGTCTTAATGTAGTATAATAATTAAATAAATAATCCTAATGTATAATTAGATTATCAAAAAGTTAAATTTTCAAATTTTAGAGAGGTTCTCGTACCAGATAGTATATTTTATCAGAATTGCATTTTATGCAATTTCCTTTTTTATTCCTGAAAGCAGTTTCATCTTCCCATTCATGATTACAATTCAAACAGCCAAAACCTATGAAACTTTTTTTATAATCTACGTTACCCCCATAAATAGTTATTTTTTTCCCCTCTATTAAAGCTCGAGTCATTTTTTTATGTGCAATTTCTAGGATCCGAGAAAATGTCGGTTGTGAAACGCCCATTTTTGAAGCGGAAGATTGTTGAGAAAGATTAAGATAATGTTTTAATCTCATTGCTTCAAATTCTGCAAGAGTTAATTTAATCATTGATGTTTCATCCTTAAAAGGATGGAAATAAAAGTTATTTGGAGGATCTTTAATAAACCTCGTTTGTGTATTACGACCCATTTTACATCAATCATTTAGCAGATATGAAATATATATTTATTCAAAATTTTTATAATTAATTATTCATAATTAGAATTTTAATTACTTGCTTATAGCTTTATTCGTAATTAATTCAATTTATACAATAAAGGAATTGATAAACTAAAAAAACTCAAAATTTTGTGGATCTCATGAAAATTGAATATGCCGAAAGAATTAATGCTTTACCTCAATATATTTTTGCTGAAATTGAACAATTAAAAATAATTAAAAAGAAGCAAGGAGTTGATCTAATTTCATTAGGGATTGGAGATCCTGATTTAGAAACTCCCACGGTGATTGTGGATGAGTTAATAAAGCAAGTAAAAGTTCAACCAAATCAGAATTATCCCTCCAGCATGGGAGAAACAGATTTTAGAGAGGCGATTCAGAAATGGTATGAAGTAAGATTTAATCTTAATTTCAATTCTGAAAATGAGATTACTGGTTTAATAGGAGGTAAAGAAGGTATTGCAAATATAGCTCGAGCATTTGTAAATCCCAAAGATACCGTGTTAGTCCCAACTCCAGGATACCCCGTATATGAAAATGGAGCAACAAAATTATGTGATGGGCGCCCCTATTTGATGCCTTTGAATGAAGAGAAGGATTTTTTACCCGACTTTGAAATTATTGATACCAAAATACTTAAAAAAGCTAAGATGATGTACTTGAATTACCCAAATAATCCAACAGGCGCAATTGCCCCAGAATCTTTTCTGAAAAAAGCAGTAGATTATGCTGAAGATTATGGATTTTTTATTGTCTATGACAACCCTTACTCAGAATTTACTTATGATGATTACATTGCTCCTTCATTACTACAAATCAATAAAGACCATGTGGAAATTAATAGTGCATCTAAAATGTTCAATTGTACCGGATTTCGTTGCGCTTGGGCGGTTGGTAATGAAAGAATAATCAATGGAATACGAAAGGTTAAATCTCAAATAGATTCGGGATGTCCCATCTTTATTCAAAAAGCAATTATAAGAGGTTTGAATGATTATAAATCAAGCAAAAAACCAGAAATTGTTGAAAGAAACGTAAAAATTTATCAACAAAGACGTGATGTTTTAGTGGATGGATTAAATCAAATTGGATGGAAGACTGAAAAACCTAAAGCCACATTTTATGTATGGACCCGTCTTCCAAAAAACGAGGTAAATAGCATGGAATTCGTAAAGAAACTCATTAATAAAGGTGTAATTATAACTCCTGGTGTTGGTTTTGGTAAATACGGAGAAGGATACGTGCGGTTTGCTCTAACACAACCAATCGAAAGGATAAAAGAAGCTATCGAAAGAATTAAAAATCTTTTAAATTAGAAAATAAGAGATTAAAAAGGATTGTATTATTTTGACGTTTTTTTGTATTTTTTCCTTAAATAAGCTATTTTAATCTGATCTTCTGACTCTATAGCTCCAGGATATTCATAATAGTTATCCAAGACCATCATTACTGGGCTATTTTCTGAATTCCAATCTTTATAATAATCTAGTATGACATTTGGATCAAATTTTTCTGCATATTCTTTTTGCGTCTTTCTCACCTCCATTTTTTATTTTAATATTCACGCAGAAAATTAATCCATATCTTTAATCCTATTTTATATCAAGTGGGAAGTAATAATGTCAAGAGAACAAACCCTACAAGGTTATAAAAAGGAGTAAAAGAAAAGGATTCGTTCTCTCTTCATAATACTACGGGAATAATGGCTCTATTATAGCCAGCGAGTGTACAGGTAGTATTATGATGTGAAATAAACATTATGCTAAAAAGATTAAGGGGGAATTACTTTATAAATTTTATGGGAGTTTATTCCCATTAATCGGAATTTTGCCCCTAAAAATTTTAATTAAGGGGCATCTTCTGCTTTTTACCCGAAATCTTTGATCTTATCTTTTTAAATAAAAAAGTTCTAGGATGATATGTTGCATAACATTTTTGTATGTGTTTAATTTTATAAAACAAGAATAAAAAAAGAGGGTTTCCTAATGAATTCTAATGGATCAGAAAATTCGCAAGAGAGAATAGTAAAGGCCACGGAGTCTTTATGGAAAATTTTATGGTTTTCATTATATTTAATTGTATTTCCCGCATTGTTTGCAATTATATCTTACTTTATTTTCAATTTCCTTATAAAAGATATCATAATTTCGGTTGGATTATCTATTATTGCTTTTCTATTCGCTGTTTTGCTTTTTTATAGACCATTTGATAAATACAGAAAAAATTCTATATTTCTTAATAAAATAAATAATCCTCGATCTCGAATTCATATCACGTTTATTATAACCATAATTTCGTTGGTAGATACCCCTCTATTTTTATTTTTTACTGAGAATTATCGTACCAACGAATTTGAACTACTTCCATTAATTGGGTTTGCAGTATTATACAATATTGTGTATTTCTATTATTATTTCCAACCTATTGATTACTTTAGCATGACTGAAAGGGAATTTAAGAATTTTAGTAAATCTGAGCATGTTTTGAAGCAACCTCATAATATTATTATTTTCATAAATTACATTATACAAGTTATTTTCTTATCAGTTTCATTTAATACCAAATTGTCTTGGTTTTTTGCTTTAATAACAAATATAATCTTCTATTCAGTAGCACTGTTATCATCCAAATCATATTCAAAGAAAATAGAAGACGGAATCCTCAACAATGAAAACATACTGAGAGATTTAATACTATATAAACGAAATTTTGTAAAAACAATACTGACATTAGATTTAATCCTCATTATTCAGTTACCATTTGATATAATAGGAGTATATACACTTTTGGGAATATCTTCATTTAGTACTTACGACATTATTAATGCTACATTTTTTTCATTGATTTTCGTAATAATCAATTTTAAATTGATACTTTACGTTACAACTTATTATCAGAATCAACTTCAAAGGATAGGAACTGAAGAAATTCAGGAAAATAAGTATTTCAAGCAAAATTTCGTTTTATCACTCTTGTTAATTTCCTTAATATTATCATTCTCATTTGTTCATCACTTAGCTTTTCTTAATCTATTATTCTTACCAATTATCTATATTATTACAAGTGCAGAAGAAAAGAAAGGATTTATCACCAGAAATCTAAGTAGACATGTTCATTTATTAAATAGTTTTGTACTGTTAGCAACAATATCTTTTATACTCATTCCACAGATATTTTCAAGCCTTCTAGAAGCGTATAATATCCAATTCATCATTTTTTTCATTTCCTCATATTTTTTGTTGCAAATATTCGTTTCAATGGATTATTATAAGGAAAAGAACATTTTGATTGCCCAAAATATTTTAGCGGTAATAAGTTTCTATTTTATAATCTATACTTTATACCCTAACCTAACTCTAGAATTTATTTCATTTACCACAAATCCATGGATCCTCTTTATTTCCAACATTTTACTTCCCGGTTTAATTGGTATCTTATTTTCATTGTATCTCCTATATTTAAGGCATTTTTATAAAAATTCTTGGAAAACATTAAGGGTTTGGTTTGTGGTTAACTTTTTATCTATAATTTCGATTATTTATTATCTAGTAAATGTTAGGTCTTATCAGTTGAGTTATGTGACCATTTATCAAAATTTAGCACTTTCTTCACTAATGATTCCCTTGGTTTATATTTTATTCTCATCATTTAATTATTTAATTCATTTATTCACTCGTGAAAGCTGTATAAATAACATTTACAATTCAATCTGGGTTTTGATCTTCAGTATTTTTGCTTCGCTAATCGTTCACTCACTTGGTGATGTACCAGCTGTATTATTAGATTTTCTATTACTCTCAATTTTAATCCATTTAGCATTGACATTAGGGAAAAAAATTGGAAAAATATCGGAGAAATCATACACTACTTTATTCAATATTAATGGTTTTTTAATAATTACTGAAACATTCTTCATGTCTTCCCAATATTTTATTCTAAATATGGGATTAGAAAGGATAATAGCTTACTTTTTTTCAACATGTGTAGTTTGCTTTATTATTAACCTGGGAGGTTCTTCCAAAAGTCCGTTCATTAAAAAAGTAAAAACTGCTATAACTTCCTTCACTATAGGTTATGGATGGTTTGTATTAGAATGGTTGTACTTTATATTTAATTATCAGGGAATTTTATTTCTGTATGGACTTATAATCGAAACATCAATTACAACAATCATCCCTTTGGGTTATTTAGCTTATGCAAAAATTTTAAAACGAAAAGTGTTCGTTAACTATTGTTTTATTGCTTTGAACGTAATAGTAGTAACCTTATTCTCCTTTATTATCAATTATCTCTTGCTATTTTACAACGAATACCTCATAATTGGAACTTCTTCTAGTATTATCTTCTTAATAGGTTGTTACATTGGTATTTTTAAAGTTGGAGTGAAATTAGGATACTTTCAAGATAGGTTTTATCAAAGATTTTTAAAAAATATTTATTATCCATTAGGCATAGCTCTATTTATCATATTTAATGACCTTTCTCTTAGATTTTTACCTCCCCCTTTTAACCAACTTACATTTTCGATATTGATTTCAATGCTATTACTGAGTGGTTTAACTAATTTTGCTACTCTTTTTGTAAAATCAGTTGATAATATAAATACTAAATTAACGAGTATCACGCTTTTTTATGGAGAAGTGTTGATTTGGCTTTATACAATTGGAAATATGTCTAACTTATTTATTATTCCCTCTTATTTCCAATTGGATTTTATTTCCTTTTATTTCTCTTTAATTCTCATTCTATTAACCTCTTATATTCCATTTTATTATGTCTCCAGGAAAAATTTCATTAATCAAGAAAAATTCAAAAAGATTTCTTATTTCTCTCTTTATTTATTGAATCTATTAGTATTTCTACTAATATCCTCTGAATTCTACTATTATTTATTTGATTTTTACATTCTTGCATTGATTGCAGATATTATATACATTACAATTGCCATATATTATTTGATTAAACACGGATTTAAGAAAAAATATATAAAACCAATACATGTATCAAAAAAAACAGCAATTACTTTATATTCCATTCTATTCATTGAAATTTACGTATTTGTGGTAACCGTGTTTATCCTCTTCACATTTTTAGATTTCTGGGTTTCATGCTACCTCTCATTTATCATCATTGGATTACTAGTTATGTTATTATCGGAACAGGGCATTATATTCTCGATTTCTTTCAGCAAATTGATAAATTTAGTTTCACTTATCTTTACATCAGGGATAGTTTCATACTTATCATTTGAATACTTAACTAAAGGGACTTCATTTCAATGGATCATCCCATTTTTAGTATTTAGTGTAATATTCCTAATTGCTATAAAATATGCTTTAAAAACTAAATTATATGTTGATCTATTCAAAAAATTACTTGTAATTAATGGAATCATTCTTTCCTTATTGATAATTTCATTACCAACATTTGTAGGATATGAATTTATTAGACTGGGAATACAAATAGATAATTTTTATGTAATTATTTCAACCATCATTCTCATCTATATTTTCCTTAAATACCTAGAATATATCCTTGATAACATAACTTTAAAAGATATTAGTAAATTATTTCTGAAAATTATTCAACTCACTATTTGGATTTCTATTTCCTTATTAGTTTCCTTCAAAATCTTTCTTTATTTTAATCCCTCTCAAATTAATCAACTTTTCTATATCGTTCTTAGTTGTACTTTTCTCGCTTTTCTAACCTTAAATTTGAACGTTTTAACTATTATCGATGACATAAAGCAAAGAATCTTTGAAAATCCAGATTTAAAATTAGATTTTTACAAGATATATAAGATCTATGAGTTTTATAAAAATTTTAGCTTTTTTGCTATTATTTTAGCAACTTCTGGCTTAATAACATCTCTATTTTATCCGTTGCTTGGATTAATTCCAATTCCTTCATTCACCTTCATACCGATTGTATTGCAATTAGGATTCTTTTCCCTAGTATTTTTACTATTAACATTGAGTACCCAGAGCATGGAAATAGAATTTGAGAAAACGAGGATTATCTTGTTATTATCATCGTGGAGTATTGTAAAAGTCATCACGTGCTCTTTATTATTTGCATACCTGTCAATATTTTCGTTCTTTATAGCGATAAGTTCATCGATTTTAGTATTTTCATTTTTGAGTCCTATAACGATGAATTTGATCAGAAATATCATTATAATTCATAATAAACCTAATAAAGTCATTAATTCGATCATGATTGTATTATTTTATGGAGCTCTATTATTTCTATATGTTCACTTGTTTTGGAATTTAATGATTTTGATACCATTTTTTGAAATTAATAATACAATCCTAATAGTTTTACTAATTTGTAACTTGTTCTTTTATTTAAACTATGTTTCAATGAGATTGGGAGAACTTAGGACTTTTTTAAATAGTTCAAACTTATTAAATCTTTATTTAAAATCATTTTTAGCTTTAATTCCATTTTTCTATTCTAATTCTACTTTAGGAATTGTTTTATGGTTAATCTCTGTAATTATCCTTTTAATTCGAAGGAATAAAAATTTAATAATCAAATGGGTGACGTATTTGTTATTCACGTTTACAGGTCTTGTAGTTATTGTATCTTTAATGCAACCTTATTCTATATTTTTTGTGGCAATACAAACTCCCGTATTTTTACTCATTACTGATTCAATACTGATAGTAATCCTAATAATTTCAATAAATCTAAATCTAAAGATGATAAATAATATAGAAAAATATGTTGTATATTTCCTAATTTCAACATTATCATATATAAGCTTGTTTGGTTTCTTACCTCCATTATATAACATCAGTATTTCATTATTAATTTTCTTAGCATTGATGGGAAATTTTTATTATACGAAAAATGATCCAAGATACAAGCTATTTATTAGACCCTGTGTTGTTTTAGCGGTGTTTGATTTAACAAGCTTTATTTTTTATGGGTTTATGTTTAATAACCCTCCATTTGCTGTATATCAATCAATTTTGAGTTTCACATCAACTTTCAGCTTAACAGGGTTTACTTTTGTTTCATTATATAATGAATCACCTCAGAGATTTAGAAAACTTTCTTATTTCATCGTGTTACCTGCCATCATAATTACTGCCCCGTTATTTATTTATTTTTTCATTATTTCCATTTATCCCCTTATAGAGCTGTGGATCCCATTAATCATATCTCTTAATGTGGGTATCTTCCTCTATTATCTTTCAATTGGTATATATCAATGGAAAATATCATGGGCGATATGGAAAACGGGATTTTGGTTATGGATACTTTTCCCGATAGTTAATTATGCATTAATTGCTCGAGCTTTTACAGGTGTTGATTATGTAGCTACTAGAGCTTTAAATCTTTTTGGATTTAACATTCCAGGATCCTACTTGTTAGCTTTCGTGGTATGTATTTTAATTTCATTTCCATTTTGGTATACTTGGATTAAGAAAAACTTTACTTCAATTTTATTTGGTACCTGGGCGATCAATTTAGCTCTATTATATTGGTTCAGCCAAAACATATTTAGCTGGAATGAATTTCTTCTTAATTCGTCATTTGGATTATTTGCAATATTTTTACTAATGCCAATTATCTATAAATTGAAATTATGGAAAATATTGATGGTCTTCTGGATTCTTTTTACCTTTGTTTCAATTTCTTTTATCAATTTCGTATTTATTGAAATTGGGTTATATGATTCCATTATTCCTGTTGATATTACTGTTACTGGGATTTCTTGTTTTTTCCTATCATATTTCCCTAACATGAGAACAAAACGTAATTTTTCTCTCTTAATTTCATATTTGGTTTTAATAACAGGAATTTCTCTTATAGTTTTTGATTTGATGTACCTAATTACAGGAGGAAATCCATGGACTTCTCTTGATTTAACACTAATTATCACCTCAGCATCTCTCTTTTCCTCTCGATTATTTAAAATGAATAAGATTATACTTAATTTCTTGATTTCCTGGACACTTTTATTATCTTTTTCGTTTTTGACTTATCATACCTTTATCCTTATAGAAGGCTTTGGATGGAATGCATTATTTTTAGCTCTAATCGTTGGAGGATTAACATTTTTCATTTTTAATCGTTATAAAATGCTTTGGGGTCCATATGAACGTTTAATGCCAATTTCTGGTCTCATTGCGTATTTAGCAGTTAGTTTAGGTGTTTCATTAACGATTAGTTCATTAATCTTATTGATATTACCTGGAGGAGCTTGGTTTCTAATTAGTGGTTTATTTCTTCTAATAAACCTCATCTTTCTCAATTTTAAACTGCACAATTACAAATATATAATATGGTACATGATACCTATAGCATTTACCTTACTAATAATTCAAGGATTTATTTTAATCACTGCCATTTCTGCACCTATAACCATTCTTTTATTGGGAATATTGCTATATACCCTTATTTGTCAACTTGTGCCAATTTCTAAAAGTATTAAGCCTGTTTTCGGACTCATTTTATATTTCGACACAACTATTCTTTCCACTAATTTATTAATTGATTTAGGAATTATCGATATGTTTCTAATTATTATAATATCATTATCAATACTATTTGCTTTAACTTTCCTAGATCTTTATGTATTTAGAAGAAAGATAAAGAAAGGGTATATAAGTCTTATTAACTTGATAAGTTATTTAGGAGCTTCAATTACATTATTCTTATTTGCAATGCAATCTATTTCAGGTGCAAATTCTATATTAATCTGGTTATACTTGTTTCTATTTTTATTACTCCAGAATTATTCTGTACATGTATTCTTTTCAATCTTAAAATCAATGAATAGATATACTGATGAAAAGTTAGAACTATATAAATCAAATTCTTATCTTGTTCTCTCAAATGCGCTTTATCTACTTGTTTGCGTGTATGGTGCACTTCAAATCAATTCAATTTTAACCCAGTTTTATGCATTTCAAGAATTTACTTCGATATTTTTATTTTTAACGTTATTTAGTTTGTTTTTCTTCATACTGAATAGCATTTTCAACCAGAAAATGAGAACGAAAAGTAAGTACATGTTAAAACTTAGCATATTTATATTATTTCAATCCTGTTTAATTGTCTTTTGGACGTTAGCTTTGGTAGATTTACAATTCTTGCTATTAACTCCAAATTCGATCTCCATATTCTGGTTTAGTTTTATCGCACTAATTGAAACAATTCTAGCGGTATATCCCTTACGTTTGAAGAAGAAATATGCTGTCAATGAAACAAGTAAACTGAAAATTCAAAAAATGTTCACAACAATCCAATTCTGCGTCTATGTCGAGATATCTATCCTTGCTTTTGGATTCTTTAATTTGTATTTAAATAGTTTTACAAGCCTCCTCTTATCTCAAATACTTTTGTTCATCATTTCTATCATTGAAATTTATGGTATAAAAGGTTTGAGGGAAATAATAGGGTATATTATGCATATTTTCAGTCTATTAATGATATCTGGTTCATGTATATTTTATATTCTTGCTACCCAAACAGAACTACATGTAATAGAATTCTTATTTCTCCCAATAATCTTATTACAGTTTTATTCTAATTATGCTTATTATAACATGAGGCGAAGGAATAATCCTGAAAGAGCGAATGATTTTGAACTTGGCGCTATTAAAAGACAAAAAATAATCGGTAATATATTTTATCTTGGATTAGTCTTATGTTTTGCTTCATATCTAATTTTCCTTGGACTTCCAATCATCCAGATTTCTATTATAATCAGCGTTTTTATTCATATATTGGTATTAATAGACAGAGTTCTTTTACTATTTTTGGGTCGTTTATCAAAATTCTTATTAGTGATCTCTCTAGCTTCAATAAATATCGTTTCGTTTATGTATATCATTGACTTGATCTTGGCTTCTACTATTCAGATTATTCCAATTTTAATATTTATTATAGAAATAGAATTATTCTATTTAACAAAACTCACTGGGACTAAAAAAGCTGTTAACAAGGCGTTAATTGCTGTTTTGTATTTCAATTTCTCTTCTTGGTCACTCTATTTTATTACTACAGACATAGTATTAGACTTGAATTTAATTATATTCGCTTTTGTAGTGCTATTTATTTTCCTGAGATTTGATAAGACAGTCGGAGCATTAAATGAAAAAACTTCAAAGAGGCTTAAATCTATCTCTTTATTAATATTAGGATTCGGCATCCCAATTGATACCTTTTTACTACTTAATATTATTAATCCTGGAATGGTGTTCTTTAATATATGGTGCACTTTATTGGTAGCTACTTTAGAATTCGGTATTATTTATAATCCCTATAAGAGAAGAAGAGTTATTTCATTTTTCTATACTCTTACTGTTTTTCTTGAGGTATTTTCCACTTTATTTCTCATAGATTTAACGACCTTGGGAATTTCTATTTTCATAATCGGAATTCTGATATACATTTTCGTATTTTTAATGGAAGAGTTGAAAGCGTTCTTTAATGATTTTGTAAATTACATTAGAAAAGCGATACTTTCTCTTCGAACATTCATTAATAAGATATTACACGGCATATACAATTTTCTCAAACGAAGTTATGTAGCAATCAAATTTATACTCTGTGCAGGCGCGGGTATACTCATTGGTTATGTTTTCTCTGTATATCCGATTGTATTACCAACAGCCTTAAATGTTTTCCATTCATCTCTACTTGGTGCTGCTATATTCGGAATTCTGCTTGGCTTATTACCTACAAGAAGAACCGATGATATTGATACAATCTTCAGAACAAGAATGACTAGGTTTGGAACGGTTTGGATTAGCATGACTGCTTTTATATTCGTTTTCATATTACCTTATATGGAACCTTTATTAGGATTGATAATTATTTTATCCTCATTATTAGCATTAGGAGCTATTGTTGAGGTATATATCTATAGAACTGAGAAGAAGCAGAAGATATCAATCAAATGGCGATTCTACCTTACAACTACTTTAATAATTGTCGTGATAATATGGTTTATATTACTCGCAATTTTATTGTTCACGGAATTTAACGTTTAAACTTGAATTATAAATTTTTTTCATATAAATGTGAGATAACAAGATTTATCTTTGAAAACGATGAAAAAGAATTAGGTTTTTATAATACATTACAACTAAAGATTTTTTGATTTCCACTGCTTGATATAATTTTTAAAATCATCATCTGAGAGGCCTAAAGAATTGATACTCCTTAAAGTTGGGGTTTTTGAAATTTCATTGTCAGTACTACTTTTAAAACCTAATGACCAATCATAATAGGATGCTACTTTTGATGACATAATTTTAATTTAACATTAAGTAAAAATAAACAACAACAGACTGTAGATTTTCTAATAAGTTACTTTTAAATTTATACTAGAAAACTCCTAAGTATAATCCAAATAGAAGAAATAAAAAAAATTAAAGATTAATTTATCATACGGTCTTTTCAATAGAGTCTATTTTGTCATAGAATTTTTTTATTTTAACCTTTAAGTCATCATTAGCTTTCTTGATCTCAACTTGCTCTTCATCTGAAAATGAATTAATTTCACTGAGATAAAGAGCTTTAAAGGTTTCCTCATTAGAGTTTAATTGAGATTCTAATTCTAAACAAAATGATTGAACTATTTCTTCAATTTCTTTATTTATAGTCTGATTTAAGATTACACTAATCATCAACATTTCTTTGTTTCCACGAGCCCAATCCGAATGAATCTCAAAATAATAATTTAGTGAGGATACAAAACTGGATTTATAGATAAAGAATTTTTCCTTAAAAGATTGAGACATCAATGCAATGATACTTTCTTCTTCCTTATTACCAAGAGTATCTTCTGGAAAGGAGTAAAACAAATTAGGACCGCTCCTTCTCTTAAAAATTGTTAATGTAACAATATTTTCATTTGCAATTTTAGCTTCGGGAATTAAAATTAAAGTATAGGAAATATCAAGATCTAATAACTCATCATCAACATATGCTTTACTAATAGGAAATTTAGCACCATTTTTATGAATTCTTAAGGTTTGACGCCTAAGACCTATACCACCAAATTTACGAGATTCTAAGATCAATTTCTTTCTATCATTTTCATTCATAATTTCCAAAGATGAACACCTCTAAATAAAATATATGAAATACTTACTTATAAATGTATTGTAATGTTTTTTGAAATTATTTATGAACAGTTTTTTGAACATATTTTATAAATTAACATTATGAAATTAAACCTTTTCAATTTAAAATCAAAACTATTTAAGATTTTTAAAATAATAAAGCGAATTATATTATAACAAACTTATAGATAATGATAAAAATGGAAACCAAAGAAGAAAAACTCAATGTCAGAGATTGGATCACTCTGAGTACTGTAATGATAGGCGCAGTATTAACCATACTCGCGTTAATTTGGCAAAATGTTCCAAGTAATGGAATTGTAACCGTGACGTTTCTCTTAATGCTAGCATTTATTTTCTTTGTAAACTCAGTATCTACTAATTCTAAGGCTAAATTTGAATCAAGGTTAAAGAATGTGGATAGAAAGAAGGTTAATCAATTTGTCACGTTTGCTGAATATTCTTTTGGGCTCGGATTTACTTTCGTAATAATCGCATTTACATTTCTTGGCTACAAATACTTATTAGATTTTACGGGATATAATTTGCTAACACTATTGCTACCAATCGTGTTCTTGTTGACAGCTTGGATAATTATAGTGATATATAACATTATAAATTATTCAGGTAAAGGGTTTAAAAGTTTTAGAAGTTTAAAGCGAAGTATATGGATGATCTTAGAGTTAATAGCTTTAAGTTTTATCATTTTGGATTTCTTTGGAATTATTATAATTCCTTAATTTTTTTTCTTTTATTATTCAATTATGGAGTATACTCTTTTCGGTCTTCCTATTTCTCCTTGAATTATCTCTTCCACAATCATTTTCTCTTTGATTAAATATTCAAGAATTTCTCTAAGTTTGGAACCGGTTAATTTTGATTGAATCCCCAATTCCCGAGTTTTAATCTCGGATTTATTTCTAATTAAATTCAACACGTTTTGAATTGGACTCGGGTTTATTTCGACTGATTTAATTACAGTTTTAGCTTTAAGCATATTAGCTACGCTTTCAGCCATATTTGGCATATAAAATCCGTTAAAATGAAAGTAATCATCTTCGACAAACAAAACAGAATTAAAATATTTATCAATCAAAATTATTCCTTCATTTACTATCAAATCATTAAACCTGATAAAACGACAAGTTTTTTCACTGGTCTCAATTATTTCAGCTTTAATGTTTTTTAGGAGATCAGTAATATAACTAAAATAATTATCAATCAAATCGAAATCCAGTTTTGAGAAATATATAATAATCCTAATTCCTTTCAAAAAAGCCCTATATAATGCTCGCTCTAATTTTTTTAAAAGCGTAGGGGGTAAGGATGACAAGATAATTTGTTCTTCTGCTTTATCAATTATTTCGTAAATATAATCTAAACCAATAGTTATATCAGAATGGTGATAAAAAGTAATATTTCTTTCACAAATTCCTACTTTGCTTTCTTCAATGGTAATCTCTTCTTCTAATTTTTCAATTTTTTCTGATATCTTATTTGCTTTTCTTTTTAATTTTTCTGTCAATGCAATTTTGGGATTGACTCTGAAATAGTTTTTTGGCTTTCCCTCTGAGGATGCGATGAGTTTTTCTTTTTCTAAATAATTTAGATTATCTCTAACTTGAGTATATGAATAGTTTAATTCTCGTTTTATGCTTTCGATAGCTCCAAATCGGTTTTTTAGAAGGTATTCATAGATTCTGATTTGAATGTCAGAAAACCCAAATTCTTGAAGGAATCCTAAATCATACATTTTTATTTAAAACTCTTTTTTACATTCTATTTATTTGTGAAGTATTATTGATGTATTTTATTCAAACATTATTTATTTAAACTCACAAATAATTATATAACTCAACCTTATAAAAAATTATGGTTAGTGTGAAAAAGTAATGGCTCAATGTAAAGATTGTAAGTTTTATAACCCAATAGATGATGCAAAGGGAGATTGTTTCGGACATGAAGTTCCCGCAACTTTAGACGCTGAAAATTGTCCTACAAAAAGTTTTCAACCAAGAGATTAACCTAAATGATGAAAAATGCCAGTGAAAGTAGATTTTAAAAAAACCCTAAAGGAATTTTACCAACCAAGTTCAAAAGAAGTCGTGTTAGTAGAAGTTCCAGAAATGCAGTTCTTAATGATAGATGGAATTGGTTCCCCAGGAGATTCAAAAGAATACCAAGATGCTCTTGCTGTGTTATATCCGATTGCATTTAAAACTAAATTTCTTAGTAAAGCAAAAGGAAAAGATTATGTAGTTCCTCCACTAGAAGGAGTATGGTGGGCTGATGATATGAATGATTTTACAGAAGGGAATCGAGATAAATGGAAGTGGACGATGATGATAATGCAACCTGATTGGATTAATCCTGAAATGATAAATGAAGCGATAAAAATTACAAATGAAAAAAATCCAGAACTATCAGAACTGCTTTCAAAACTCCGCTTTGAGAGATATAGAGAAGGTCGGGCGGCTCAAATAATGCACATCGGTCCGTATTCAGAGGAAGGTCCTACGGTTCAAAAGGTGCATGATTTCATTAAAAGAGAAGGAGGGAAATTTGATGGTCATAGAAGGAAACATCATGAAATTTATCTTAGTGACCCGAGAAAAGCCAACCCTTCTACTATGAAAACGGTACTAAGACAATCTTTTATGTAACTTTTCTTAAATCGTCATTTTCTTTTTTTTATTTCTATTAATTTAATAAAGGACTACTAATGTGTAAATATTTAAATAAGTCTTATTAGCCAAATATCTTAAAACCTTCAAATTTATTTAGCTAACTATAATTTTCTACATACTAATTCTCCTTTTCCAATAGGTACAATCAAGGCGTCTACTCGTTCATCAGCAAGACATCTTTCAAGCATTGGTTTTAATGTTTCATAATGGTTAATAGCATTATCGGCCACCAAGATACCCCCTTTTATCATATTTGGAATTAGTAGATCATAGCATTCCCCATATATTTCTTTCTCCGCATCTAGGAAGCAAAAAGAGATATTATTAAAATTAGGAATATATTGTCGAGCATCCCCTTCAATTAATTTGATTATATCATTTGTATTAGTTAATTCAAAGGTTTCTGATGCCAGTTTTACTTTCTCTTGTAATATTTCAAATGTAATCAATTTTCTTTCCAGAAGTCGACAGGTTAGTGATATCCATAATGCCGAATAACCAGCGCTGGTTCCAATTTCCAAGAGTTCTCCTTCTGGCGCACTTGCTGCTAAAATAGATATAAATTTTCCAATTTCAGGAGATATTTGACGGAGTCTTTCCATTCTAGGAGTTCCATCAAGTCTATCTTGCTGATCTAATTCTTCTAAATATTGCATTCGATTTTTTATGGATTCTGGTATATCATGGAACACTTCAATCACACGTTATAATTTAGTTGATAATATATTTAAGATAAAATAGGAACCAATTTTTATTTTTTTATTCCCCAAGGTAACAGACTAAATCTTTTTGAGTTGAGTTCCGATTTAGATTTGATTTCAAGGACTCTTCAAGTTCAGGAATTTTAAATGGAAACAAGTTTTCGAATGCTCGTCTGAGTAGCTCTACATATTTCTTCTTATCATAGTGATGTCGTTTCTCTTCATACAAATCGGAAAGAATGATTTTTTGCTCGGGAAAACGTGGATCTGCATCTGCATTCAATATTATATAAAAAACGTTCTTACCGGGGGTCGCCATAATTCCTGATCGTTCCAGCTGTCTAGCCGCAACTGCTTGGTAAGAGTTCACTTTATATTTGCTTGGTTTTCGTGAGATTCGTTGCTTGATTGTTAACTCTTCTTTGGATATATTTCCAGTTTCAATCTTATTAACATAATGGAGTAGTACTTTTTTTACTTCTGGTATTCGATTTTTAAACTCTTCAACAGTTTTTACCCCTTTGAAAGTGTCAATAAAGGCGTATTGAGCATCTTTTATGATATTAGGAATGTCTCGTCTTCTAACTTCGATCCCTCGGACTTTAATTTCTCCATCACTTTTTATTCCCCAATAATGGCTTAATGCTGGAACATCTGGTTCTGCTCGAGAAGGAAGGAATAGTATTACATCAAATTTGCCATCCCAACTCATATGAATGCTGGTTTGAGCAGTGATGTCGTCTGCAATCTTTTTTGTTACTTCCTCGAAATCTTCGGGAGATCTACCCTTAGCATCTTGGAGCCACATTGAATCCACGATTCCGTGAATGATTTTACATCCGTTTTCTTCTGCAATTTCAGCAGCATGCATTAGAAAATCTCGAGAAAAGGCACAAACCGTTTGATGAGCTTCAATCTTACCAAATCTAGCATTCCTAAACCCTAAATAGCCAAAACTTACTACAAGAACCCATTTTAATGCAGTGTCCACAAATTGATATCGAAGACTATTTGTTTTTCGAACATGTTCCTTACATTTCAATCTTTTTGTTAATGGCAAGCTGATTGCTTTAGAAATGATTCCTTGTCGCTTAGAGCAAATGTGAAAATCGAGACCAGGGACTTTAATTCCCGTACCATCATCCTTGCAACACTTACAGTTGATAGTTTCCGATGAAACGTTAAAATTTGCCATTATAGAAGGATACATTGAGGAAAAATCTAATTCAACTACTTGATCGAAGACACCAATTAGTGGTTCGAAGATGTGTCCTCCACGATCACCTTGAATTAAATCAATTCCGGATCTAAACTCTTCAGGGCTTTTTTTGAAGGGTGGAATTAAATGGTCAAGCTTGTATGCATAATAGAATTGAATTGATTGTAAAGCGCCACCTATGGTTATTCTACTCAGTCTTTGTAATGGAACTCTCGAAATTCGGGCTACTTCAATGACTCCGGGAATATTGCCTTCAGTGAAGTGAAGACTTGCATATGAAGTGGTATCGAGATGAAATCTTCCCGTGAAATAGACTTGGTTTTTGGAACGATGCCGTATGACTCCATATGACATGTAATGATCTGAACCTCCAGAAAGGTTGAAAATGCAATTCTTTAAGGGTGTTTTATTTCGAGAAAAGTATACTTGTTTTGATACTCCATTTGCTGAAGCTCGTTCAGCTAAATAGGGAAATATGAATTCATCTCCTTTTTGGGTGAGAATAATGTCTGGATCAAGTTGTTCAACCATCTGACTGATTGCAATCAACGTTTCAGCCTCATCAGCGTGATCGATTCGAAATGTCTCCTTCTTATACCCATCAGCACGTGGAACGTTTTCCTCGTCGTTTTCCACAATACTGATTTCTGCATAGGCAAGAGGATCATTATAATAAGATCTCAACCCTCGCTGTTGCACCTTTACATCTAACCATATTGCTTTAAGGGGAGGCAATTCGTAAAAAAGTTTTTCATTATCATCATTAAGCTTAAAAGAAACGAGATGCATCTTTTGCTTTCCTTCTTCCTTTTTAAATTTCACTTTAAATTGGCAACGTGACATTGGAAATAAATCATTTTCGTAGTAGTACATCTGAGAAATGGGAAGATCAGTGTTGTAAAGCGTAAATATATCTAATTTATCAACTTCTCCTATCGTTGCTTTAAATACTGATGGTCTTTCAACAGAGACTCCCAAAACATTTGTTTTCTCATGATCCTCTAGTTTAACATATTTCTCGCAAGTCCTTACTTTTTTTATATTAGGATTTTGCATCAAGATGCTAGTTAATTGATTTAAATCATAACCAACACTTTTTTTGGGAACTGCAAAAAATTCAGGATAAAATTCAGAATAAATCTTGACTGTTTTTTCCTCGATTATTGTTTTAACCCAAAAAATCACGCCATTAGCATGCGTTGAAACATCCAGCAACCAACCATCAAAATTTTCTATCACTCCCACTTTTCAGTCTTGCTCATTCAGTTTTTTCTCGAATTCTTCTATTCTTGTTTCCAACTTTTCAATTTTTTTTTCTTGTTCGACTGCAAAAGAGATAAATAATATTTCAGATAGCATAACGCGAGCTCCCATACTACCCGCATCAGCATGAATACGAGCATAATTCATCAACCTATCAAAGATCTTCTGCTCATCAGGACGAAGCGCTCTCTTGAAATCTTTCCAACTTTCTATTTCATGTTCTAGCGCAGGACGAAAACTTGGAACGGTTCTACCACACATGATACATAACCTTCTCTTCAATTCAAATATATAACCCAGAAGGATAATCTCCCAATCAATTAAAAAGAACACGCATTGAAAAATTTCTAATTTTTGTCATTAACGTACAAATAGAAGAGATATATAGAAGTATGAATTTAATTAAGATATATTTCAAGGAAAATGATAATAATGGACTATAAGATAATTGATTCGTTGTGTTACGTGCCAACCGAAGAAGTTTATATTGATCTATTGATCTCATTACCTCCTCAAATGTCTCGATATCTGAAAGACATTTTTGGTCCGAGAATTGCTCCATTGTTAGGTATAACTGCAGAAGAACTCTATAATATGAAAGCGACAATAAGTACACCAGAATTAAAAGAAGCTATTAAACCATATCTACCTAACATAAGGAAACTAACGTCTTCAGTTGAAAATTTTGTTCAGAAACTCGATAAAATGGGAGTAGAAAAGGCTGTAATTTTTAATCTTGATGAAGAAACTCCAAGCGGTATTTCTGGTCTTCCAAATGATTATTATGCTGAAATTGTAAACAAATACCCCGATAAATTCATAGGAATTGCGGGAATTGATCCCTTAAAGGGAATGAAAGCTATAAGAGAAATCAGAAGATCTTACAAATTAGGGATGCGAGGAGTTGCGATACGCCCATTCATGTTTAAAATTCCCCCAACTCATGCAAAGATGTATCCAATTTATTCAACTTGTGTTGAACTTGATATCCCAATATGGTTTCATCTTTCAATTAATTATTCAACAAATTCTATGGAATATGAAAAACCTATTTACCTAGACTTAGTTGCTCAAGATTTTCCTGAATTAAAAATGATTGCAGGTCACGGTGGTTGGCCTTGGGTTAATGAAATGGTTGCAGTTGCCTTACGGAATTCCAATATTTACATAGATATCGCATCTCACCTCCCTAAATATTTGGGAATGAAAGGAACGGGTTGGGAACCGCTCATTCATTTTGGAAATTCTATTTTGCAGGATAAAATTTTATTTGGATCTACATGGTTATTTATGGGGATGTCTATTGCTCAATTAGCTGATGGTATAATGAAATTGCCATTAAAGGAAGAAGTAAAAAGAAAATGGCTTCATGATAATGCTGCTAAACTTTTTGTATAATAATTAAATTAAAATTTATGCAAAATTACTAATTAACAATACATATGTAAAAAAAATGAGTAATTGGTATTGCTTTATGAGTATTTATTTAAACGATCATGCTCCATGTGGAATCTATTGCAAAAGATGTCCTGGAGTAAAAGCTTTTAATTGTCAGGGATGTAGACAAAATAAAGGTCAGATTTCAAAATTTCCCGTTTGTAAGACGTATGAGTGTATTTCTCAAAAGGGTTATAATTTCTGTTATGAATGTGACGAGTTTCCCTGTGAAAAACTTCAGCCAATCGTTAATTTTGAGATATTCACACCGCACAATTCAAAAGTATATAATTTATTGATGATCAAGAAATTAAGCCTTGTTAAATGGAACCAGATTTGCGAAGGGAAATCAGATCTCTATTATAAAGGAAGAAAGATACAATACGGTGGAGATCCCCTCACGTTAAAAGAAAAGAATCCAGATTTATACAAAAAGAAAGACAAAAAAGAATAACAATACATTAGAACCAGCAATCCAATGTCATATTTTTCATGCTATTCCTTCTCTTTGGTTCGCGAGGTTTCCATTTCAACAAACGCTTTTCACCCAAATAAGGATGCTGCACGAGAGTGTATTCAACAAAACGTTCGTTATCAATTATCGAAACTAACACGTTTCCAAAATGAGAAAGTATTTTACCCCCTTTAGGTCTAAACGCACTGAACTCATTAAGAGGCGCAGTGATGACGATTAATGGTCTAGTATTTGAAAGAATTCTTTTGATGCCATTTATTGCCCTTAATAGCTCCTCAAAATTTTTCTTTTCATAACTAGGAAAGAGACTAGTAATGCCAGATATGATAACTACCTTTACGTGCTCGAGCTTTGAAAGCTGATTTTCTAAAAGTTCAATAGTTTGATCCCAAGTAAACGCTCGAGCGATCAAGATGTTTTCTAATACAATTCTTGGTGATAAGTTTTGGGAAACCGCAAACTTGCTAACATTATATGGATTGAAGCGATTATTCGCATCAATAAATGCAACCTTGATCCCCTCCCCTAAGCCTCCATGTTCCCGAGATTTTTGCGAAATCACGGCCGTTGTCAACAAAATATTAGTAGTCTTAGTTTTATCACCGTATAGCAGATATACTAGATCTTTATGAAATCCTTTTCCTCCTAATAATTCATCTAGCTTTGAATCTCCACTAGAAATCAAAGGAGTCTCACCGTTTTTTTTGTGCATTTTGAATCCTGAATCGAATGGCATCATATGATCCATCCATAGTGCAAAAAAAAAGTTGGTTACTCCGACAATTTTCTGAACTTTGTGCTTATAAATAGAACATATCTTGAGATCATTTAATTTGATTTAAGCATTGTTCTTTTAAATGAAAGAAGATTACGTAGGGTCAGAGAGAGGAGAATGGAAGTAAAAGTGATTTTAGTTAACATATCATTCACTATTGTGCCGACAATAATAGAATTTAGTAAATCTAATTGCATTTGATCTAAACCAAATTTTCCAATGAATATTAGATTTAAATAATAAACAAAATTTGAATAATTATCCAATAAAATAGAATAATAATTTTAAAAAAGAGAGAATAATGTTGGAACCAATTGAAAGTGGGAAAATAACGTTAAAAGTATTGACTACTAATGATGTGAGCATTACAAAGTTAACGGAAGATCGATTTAATGGCAAAGTCATTCAACCTGGAAAAAGTGTAAACAGAGCACTAGCAGAACATGGATTTGCAATGAGTATAAAAGTGCAAGAAGATGATGCAAGTCATTTTTTTTTGTTAGATACAGGAGGATTAACTCAGGCAATAATGGAAAATTGTAAACAATTTGGTATAAACCTAAAGGATGTAGAGAAATTAATATTAAGCCATGGTCATTTTGATCATTTTGGGGGTTTATCAAGTGTAATCCCAGAACTCAGCAATGGAACGCAATTTTATTTAAACCCCGACTGTTATCAACAATTTTTTGCTGCAATCACTAATACTGGAGAAGACTTACCAGTAGAAGATTTAGTTAGTTCAGTTAAACACCTTGAAAAAGAAGGAAAAATGAAGTTAAGTGGGAAATTGCCCTTATTCAGTAGAAGTTTAGTCCAAAATCTAGCAAGTGAGCATGCAATAGAAGTAATTGAAACAAAAGATCCCGTTCAATTATACAAGGGGATAACAACCAGTGGGGAAATTGAATTATTTGATGACGATGAAGTAACAAAAGGAATGTATATCATGAAAAACAGAAAAGAATTTGAAAACCATACTTTCAGGGATGAAACTTCACTCTATTTCCACATTAAAGATAAGGGTTTAGTAGTCTTAACTGGTTGCGGACACTGTGGAATTATGAATACAATCAAACATGGTCAGAAGTTAACTGGTGTAGATAAAATTTATGCCGTAATCGGAGGGTTTCATGAAGAATGGAATCCAATTGAGAAAGTTCAAGAAAAAGTTAAATATTTCGAAGATCTAAACCCAGAAATCATATGTGGAATGCATTGTACTGGTTTTAACTTTAATAAATTAATGGCTTATCATCCTTCTCATACATTAGGGATGGTAGGTACGGAATTTCATCTTTAAATCTTTTTTTTAATTATTTTGATATGTATAAATTGTTAAAGAGAATCAAAATATTGGATTTAGTGGAGTATTAAAAAAAAAATTTAAAATAAGGTATAATTACTAATCTCCCATTTGTCTCAATTCTCTACGCAGAATTTTACCAACTAGGGTTTTTGGGAGCTCATCAATTATTTCGATGATTCGTGGATATTTGTAGGGGCTAATATTTTCCTTACACCATTCCATTAATTCCTCTTTCGTAATCTTGCCTTGATAGTCTTCTTTTATGGATACGTAGGCTTTAATCGTTTCACCGGTACCTTCGGGATGGGGCACTCCTATCACCCCAACCTCTCTAATGGCGTCATTTTGGTACATTAAATTTTCTACTTCCGCGGGGAAAACGCCATGTCCCTTATATTTTATCATATCGCGTTTTCGGTCTTTTATCATTACATACCCGTCCTTGTCGATGCACCCAATATCAGCGGTAAATAACCACTTTCTGCCTTGATCGTCTTTTCTGATTGCATATTTACTCTCTTCTTCCTTTCCTAAATATCCAGGCGTGATCTGAGGTCCATAGGCGCAAATTTCTCCAAAATACTCCGGATTGTCAGTGCTCTCATCATCAGGACATTGAGGAATGAGCGTTTTACCATCGTTAATATCGACGATTTTGACTAAAGTATCTGATAAGGGAAAACCCACTGTGTTTACTTTATAATTATGAAAAGGACCACAACATAAATTTGGACTTGTTTCACTTAACCCATATCCTTCAATAATAAGGGCTCCAGTGATATCCTCGAATTTTCTCTTAACTTCTTCTGGTAGTGAGGCACCTCCGCTAACACATGCCTTTAAAGTAGTCAATTCTCCTTTATATTTGATAGAATCGGAATCTTGATTAATTAAATTCCAGAGAGTAGGGACTCCAGGAATAAAAGTCGCTTGTTCTTTCATTAAAACCTCTAAAATCTTCGATTTTTTCTCGGGAGGTTGGACGAATAAGATTAATTTATACCCAACCGAGATTCCAAGACTCATACCTGTCGAAATTCCAAATACATGAGCAAAAGGAACCACGAGACCAACCCCACCTTTACCATGTAATTCTTTGGTTTCAGGTAATTGATTTTCTATCCACGCGAGACCTTGTTCTGCATTTGCTGACATATTAAAGTGAGTCAACATTACACCTTTCGGGATACCTGTAGTTCCACCTGTATAAATCAACGTGGCAACGTCATTTTTAGGATCGATCTTGATATCGGGTAGTGTTATAGTTGTTCCATTTGATAGGATGTCTTGAAACCCGAAAAAATCTACATTATTTACTTTGGTGGGCCACTTTTTCATCCTTGGAACTTTACCAAGGGCTTTTCCCAGCACAGCCTTAATTTTAGGCAAATATTCTCCCACTCCCGTTAGAATAACATATTTTAAGGTGGGCATTTTGCTCAAATCCTTTTCATGCAGATGCTCTTCGTATAAAGCATCAAGAATAATCAGTGCCACGCTTTCTGAGTCATTTATCTGATGTACGATCTCTACAAAACGATGGAGTGGGATGATGGGGTTGGCTGTTGCTCCGAGGCGCTGCAGCGCATAAAATGCAATAACAAATTGAGGGACATTCGGTAAATCGATCCCAACAATATCTCCTTTTTTAATACCTAATTTTGAGAGTCCAGTTGCAAATTGATCAACTAATTCATCCAATTCTTTATAAGTTAGACGAAAACCCTCAAAAAAGATAGCTTGTGAATCAGGATATTGTTTAGCAGTATTTCGAAGGATATCACCTAAAGCGATTTCTCTATAGTTAATATGTTTGGGTACATTTTCAGGCCAGAATTTGTACCATGGGGTAGCGATTTCATTATTCATTTTTTTTTTACCTTTTTTTTCAATATAAATAATCTATATTGTTTTGAATAGGTATTTAAAATTTAGTCAAAAAAAGGGTGATAATATAAAATTTCTCCTTTTTATTCTTTATTTATTCTTTATTTATTATTTATTCTCATTTAACTTCAAAATAAGATCAAAATATTCAATATTCATTTTCATATTAAAACTTTATAACTAATTCCATCAATAATAATACTTAACATTATATTTAATAAAAATAAAAAAAGTAAAAATGATTTTAAAATGACAAGTCCATATGAAAGTCGGTTCTGGATGAAAAATTGGGATCCAAATGTAAAAGATCTTGATCCTAAAGAGTTTGAAGCTACGTATCCTGAAATGTTAAGAAAAATATTCGATAAGTATCCAGATCTTATGGCCCTTTCGTATCAAGGTTTAGAAATCACATTTAATCAAGTAGATAAGTATTCTAATCAATTTGCAAATATGCTTGTTAAAAATGGGTTTAAAAAAGGGGATGCTGTTGGAATTAATTTAGCCAATATTCCAGAGTATGTGTATTCAGTTGTGGGTACGCTCAAAGCAGGTTGTATTGTTTCAGGAGTAAGTCCTTTAATGTCTGACATTCAAATGCAGTACCAATTGGACGATCTTGGAAAGGGAGGAAAGCAAGTTGCATTAGTAACACTTGATGCTATTTTCGAGCATCGATTGAAAAAGATAGCATCAACGTTACCTCAACTTAAAGTCGTGGTTGTAACAAGCGTTATAGGTTCATTTCCGAAAGAGCAACAAGAAAAAATTAAAGCCGTACAAGACATTCCTTCCGGAGAAGTCACTCCCCTTGAGGGGAAAATAGTATATAATTTTCAAGACGATGTTTTGACAAAGTTCTCTGATGAAATACCTAAAGTAGATGTTACTCCAGATGATATTGGTTGGATTCAATATACTGGGGGAACAACAGGGCCACCTAAGGGTGCCATGCTTACTCATAGAAACTGCGTATCAAATATGAAATGTATTAATAAGTGGCTTCAATGGGAAGAAGCAGAAGGAATGTTACTTTCAGGATTTCCCATGTTCCATATTGCAGGGTTAACTGTATGTGAAAGTGCCCTTTTCTTAGGTTGGGGTCAAATCCTTATCGCTAATCCGAGAGATGCATTACACATTTGTAATCAAATTAAAACCTATAATCCTACCGTCCTCGTAAATGTTCCTTCGTTATATCAAATTTTAATTAATTTTAAGAAATTCAAACGATTAGATCATAGTAAATTAAGGATGTGTATTTCAGCAGCCTCTCCATTTCCAAAAGAGTCTCAAGAAAAACTTGAAGAGATAGTTGGTCAAGGAAAACTACTCGAACTCTATGGAATGACAGAACTCTCACCTGTTGCAACAATGAACCCTTCTATTGGCAAAAAAATATTGGGAAAAGTAGGATTACCTATTCAAAATGTCAAATTGAAAATCATTGACGCGGAGACTTGTGAAGAAATACCATTAGGAGAACCGGGTGAAATTTGCGTCGCAGGTCCATTAGTTATGCAAGGATATTACAATAAACCAGGAGAAACAGCTAAAGCAGTAGACAAAGACGGATACATGCATACCGGAGATGTGGGATTGATGGACGAGGAAGGTTATGTTCAGATTGTTGATCGAACAAAAGACATGATTATTGTCGGCGGATTCAAGGTTTTTAGTGCTAAAGTTGAGGATACTTTAGCCAAGCATCCTGCTGTTGGCTTGATCGCTTTAGTTGGTGAACCAAATCCTGATCGTCCTGGATCTGAAATCGTTAATGCATATATTCAATTAGATCCTGAATTTGAATATGATGGCAACGAAGAAGTATTGAAAGAAGATTTCATTAATTTTGCAAAGGAAAATTGCGCAGCTTATGAAGTTCCGAAGGAAATCCACATTATGGAAGATATCCCATTGACAGTTATTGGAAAAATTGATAAAAAAACTCTAAGAAAATAGTTTTTTTTATTTTTATTATTCTTTTTTATTTTAGAAATCATAGTTTAAAGGTCCATTCTCCTTTTTTCATGATTGACTCAATAGATCCATTTTTTAGTACTCCATCCACATTGAGGTCAGAAGAACCAACCATAAAATCTACATGAATGCCACTCAAATTCCCTCCCGCTTCTTTAAATTGATCGTCTGTCATGGTATCTCCACCATCAATACTTGTTCTATAAGCATAACCTAATGCAATATGACTCGCGGCGTTTTCATCGATCAAAATGTTGTAAAATAACTTTCCACTTTGAGATATAGGTGAACTATTAGGAACCAATGCAATCTCTCCAATTCGACTCGATCCTTCATCCGTGTTTAATAAATCGTTCAATAAAGAAATTCCTTGTTTTGCTATTACTTCTACTACTTTTCCTTCAGAAAATGTAAGTTTGAAATCCTCGACTAAACGACTTCCAAAAAAAAGTGGTTTTGAACTAGATACATAACCATTTACCTTATTTCTATCAGGAACAGTAAATATTTCTTCAGTTGGGATGTTTGCTATGAAAGTAATGCCATTTTTACTCACTTCAGAACCACTCAACCAGACATGACCATTTGGTAATCCAATCGTTAAATCTGTCCCAATTCCTTGTAATTTTAGAGCTGAATATTTCTTTTCTGTTAAAAAGGCTCCTCTCTTGTTTAACTGGTCAATATGGTTATCCCAATTTAATAGTGGATTATCATTTTTCACGCGACAAATTTCAAAGATCAAGTCCCAGAAGTATTCTTTTCTTTTTTCTTGAGGAATTTCGGAAAATAGTTTATTTGCCCATCCATCTATTGGAGCTGAAATCATTACCCAATTGGAGAAATTTTTACCGATTTTATCCAATAGTGACTTGATGTTTTTAAACATTACCTGTTGTGTGATAGAAAGTAGTTTAGAATCAATTTTATTAAAAATGTTTGGATCTTCAGCATATATGCATAAAATCGCATCTCCATTTTCAAGATATTTTACTGCAGTTTCACTCCTCCAAATTGGATATTCTTCAAAGGAATCGCGAGGAGCATGTTCATAACGAGTTAATTGAACTTGATCGTCTCTCCACATCACATCTACTAATTTTGCTCCTCTTTCGTAAGCCTTTTTCACTATCAATCTTATGAAGTAAGCAAGTTCTATTGGAACTCCGGGATCAAAAGGTGACATTATCAACAAACGTTGATTTGGTTGTAAATTTAATGCTTTTTTGACAATGACCTCAACATAGTTGTTTAGATATTTTTCGTGTTTTTCAAATATTTTAACCACCATCAAAATTGTTAATTAATAATTATCTTTTTTAGGTTTATAAATATTAAATTTTAAATTTTTGAAATATGGATTCCTATTTTTATAAATTTTTTAGCAAATTTCAACCAAAATCAAACTTTTTATTAGAAAGAATTACAATATATCATAACGCGATTTTTAAATCGCACAAAAGTTATTTGAAATACGTGAAAAAAATGTCGTATAATAGTAGATTTTGGAAAGAAAAATCATATGATAAAGGGATTCATGATCTTGATCCTAAAGAATTTGAGACATCTTATACCGAATTGATAAGAAGTACTTTTGAAAAAGTCCCAGATAAAATTGCAATGGCTTTTTATGGGACTGAAATTAGTTATGCCAATCTAGATAAACTTTCAAATGAATTTGCACACATGTTGATAGAACATGGATTCAAAAAGGGAGATGTTATCGGTCTTAATACAGCTAACATTCCTGAATATGTTATAGCGGCTCTTGGAGGTTTAAAAATAGGTATGATAGTGTCTGGTGTTTCTCCTCTCATGTCTGCAGTACAAATCCAATATCAATTAAATGATCTTGGATCTGGTGGTAAACAAGTTGCGTTACTCACACTTGATGCCGTGTTCGCAGGTCACATTACCAAGATAGCTTCAAAGCTACCGTCACTAAAGCTTGTAGTAACCACAAGTGTAGCGGGATTCATGCCAAAATTCTTGGGTATTATGGGGAAATTATTAGGAAAGGTTCCAAAAGGAAAAGTTACACCCATTGAAGGAAAGGCAGTTTTAGAATATCACAAGGACGTGAAAGGGAAATATGCTGATACCTTACCAGATATTAAAGTAAGTGCTGATGATATTGCTTTTGTTCAATATACCGGTGGAACCACTGGACCGCCTAAGGGTGCCATTTTAACGCATAGAAACTTTGTCAGCGATGTAAAAATCTTTCAACATTGGTTAAGCTGGGAATTTGGAAGCGGTACTGGTTTATCGGGATTTCCATTCTTCCACATAGCTGGTTTATTTACCTGCGCCAACGTCCTCGCTCTTGGTTACACGCAAGTTCTAATACCAAATCCGCGTGACACAGGGCATATCATTAAGGAAATGTTGAAATATCGACCTAATATCTTAGCAAATGTGCCTACATTATATCAAATGCTATTAAAAGATCCTAAATTTGAAAAAGTAGACAAAGATATGCTTGATTTTATAGTTTCTGCAGCTGCCCCTTTCCCTAAAGAATCACAAGAAATATTAGAAAGTATTGTAGGAGAAGGAAAACTCTTAGAAGCTTATGGAATGACGGAGACTTCACCACTATCATGCGCAAATCCATCCAAAGGTAAGAAAAAATTAGGAACAGTCGGATTACCCCTACCTAACGTCAACTTGAAACTATCGGATCCAGATAGTGGCAAAGAAGTACCTTTAGGTCAGCCAGGAGAAATCTGCGTAAAAGGTCCAATGGTAACCACGGGTTATTACAATAAACCAGATGAAACGAAAAAAGCCATCGATTCTGATGGTTATATGCACACTGGAGATATGGGTGTAATGGATGAAGATGGTTACGTTCGTATAGTTGATAGAACGAAAGATATGATAATCGTTGGGGGATATAAAGTATTTTCTGTGAAAGTTGAGGATACTCTTACCCAGCATCCTGCAATAGGAGCTATAGCTACAATCGGTATTCCAAATCCTGATCGTCCCGGTTCGGAACTTGTAAAAGCTTACATTCAAATCGATCCAAATTTTGCGTTTGATGGAAATGAAGATGCATTAAAGGAAGATATTATCCAGTACGCAAAAGATAATTGTGCACCTTATGAAGTCCCGAAGATATTAGAATTCACGGAGGAACTTCCACTAACTTCAGTCGGGAAAGTGGACAAGAAAGCTCTTAGAGCTTCAAAATAATATTTTAATTATAATTTTTTTCTTTTTTCTTTTCTTTGTACAGATCTAAATTATTTGAAAGTAAAATTTAAAAAAAAAATATAAATTTTTAATTTAGCCTTTTTGTTTCATCCAGCAGTAAATACCCAGAACTATATAGATAATAACGATAACAGTATTGATTATTGTGTTCGTAGTGGCCATGGCAGGTAAAGTTAATAATGCTAATTCTAAAGAATTAATGATTAGCACCATTATTAACCATGTCAAGGATAATTCGAATAATATTTTTATTTCTTCCCATTCCTTTTTAAAATAAGATAAAAGTGCAAATAAGCCAAGAACTAAAAGTGTTCCTCCAAAAAATCTGAAGTACACGGGGTCGTTAAATGGCCACTCAGTTAAATCGTATATATAAATATCGGAAATCACCAAATAGAGAAAAGCAAAAATAAAACCTCCCAATGCGTACAAAAGTAAGGTAATTTTGGTAAATTTTTGAATTTCAGTCATTATATTATGCCTTTTTATTTCAATTTTAATAAATTTATATTAGATTTCAACCAATAAATTTACAAAAGTGTAATATTTTTCAGAATTTATAAAGATATCTTGTTTTTTAAATTTTAAACTGAGAATCGAAGTATCTTTTTAAGTGATTTATAGCAATTTTTCAATTACAATTTGTACGATTTTAGGCATTACATCACCGATCCTCTCATGAAGCACTACTTCTGCGTGATCATCCATGTCAGTTTCTTGTATGTTAATAATCACCAATTTAGCGCCATTTGACAACGCTTTACGTGGATAAAATGCTACAGGATATACCAGGAGAGAAGATCCCAAAATCAACAATAAATCGCAACCAGATAACATTTTTTCTGCTTCAATTAATGTATCAGAATGAAGTGGTTCCCCAAAAAATATTGCATTAGGTTTTAACAATCCTTGACACACCTCACAAGAAGGACTTCTATTACTTTTAAGTACTTGATCTATGAGTTTTGTGATAGGATACACGGTGTGGCATCGCATGCATATTGCTTCATGCGCGGTTCCATGTAACTCGATAACATTTTCAGTTTTGGCACGTTTATGTAATCCGTCAACATTTTGAGTGAGAACTCCCCTAAGTTTGCCTAATTTCTGGAGTTTCGTTAGTGATTTGTGCCCTTTATTAGGTTTTGATTTGAATATACTCACGCCCATTTCTAGCATAAACTTCAAATTTTTTCCCGTATCCGATACATAAGAATGAATGCTTGCAAACTCATCAGGATTCACTTTTTCCCATAATCCAATACCTGGGCTTCTAAAATCAGCTATTCCGCTTTCAGTACTCATACCAGCACCCGTTAATGCAATAACATTCTCTGAATCAATTATCAATTGGGCAATCTGTTGAATTTTATTTTCCAAATCAACCATGCAATTATCTCCTATCTTTAATAAAAATACATCAATAAATAGAAAAAATATATAATATGTAATTTTTATTATTGATTATAATATTATAATATGTTTCAATATTATATCGTATAGTACATGAGGCACTAAGTTCTCACTTCAAAAATCATAGTAAAAATTCGTATGCATTAAGTCATTTTGAATAGAAAGGTGTTGGGTAATGTTAGAACATAAAAAATCATATATTTACAAAATTTGCGTTGTTGGGAACGGTGGGGTTGGAAAAACGTCGATGGTTCTTAGGTACTGCGAAGATTCGTTTAAAGAGAATTATCTAATGACTATAGGCTCAAACTTCAATACAAAGACTGTAGAATTAGCTGAATATCCACAGTTGCAAATTAAGTTACAGTTGTGGGATCTTGCAGGACAGAAACATTTCAGTTTTGTACGACCACCATTTTATCGGGGATCTACGGGTATAATTTATGTCTTTGATCTATCACGAAGATCATCATTTGTAGATCTAATGGAATGGAGAGTAGAAGTAGAAAAAGTGATAGGCCAAAAACCTTGTCTTATTGTTGGTAATAAATTAGATCTTGCTAGGGAAGGAAAGCGCGAAGTTTCAATTCAAGATGGAGAAGCTATTCGAAATGAATTTAAAGCTTTAAAATACTATGAAACCAGCGCAAAAGGAGGAGATTCAGTGGAAGAAGTCTTTAAAGATTTAACCCTAGAAATTTTGAGAACTGCTGGAAAAATCTAATTTTTAATAGATTATTATAGCATTCTTGAATTGCTAAAATTTTATTCTAAAATATAGAGCTAGAATAAGAATACAGGCTATTATCTGTTTTATGGAAATTTTAAACTTACAAATGGTTAAAGATTATTAAAAAAGAGGGTAAAAAAAAATTTTATGCTTTTAATTCTTTCTTTATTGAATTCAAGAATTTCTCTACTTCGTCCTTCGAAGCTTCGTGAAATTTCTTATCATCTGCTTTAATATATGAGAGTCTTATATTTTCTCTCGTTGGCTCTTCGTCTATCGATTCTATAAGCGCATTTAACGTCAATTTAATCGCCTCGTCAAAAGTCATTTCTTCTTTATAATTTTCAGTGAGATATTCTCTCGCCGTCGCTTCGCCGTTACCCAAAGCATACGCTTTATATGACCGATAAATTCCACTTGGAGATGTCGTGTAAATTTGAGTACCCGCACCATCTATCGCAATAAAAAACAGAGCACACCCGAATGGTCTGATTTTGGTTCAGGAACTAATTGTTCCAGAAATTTCCACCGTACTGGGTATACTGCTGGTTTATATCTGCGATTGTTTTCACCAACATATTCAATCGGACAGGTTCATCGTAAGTTAAGCGAAAAGATTGGGCTTGTACTCGCGCGTAATTAATTAAGGCACGCGAATCTGCATGTAAACCAGAAATTGCAACTCCAATATGTTCATCGACTTGGAAAATCTTATCAATTGAATCAGCTTTCATTAATGTCGAGGGAATCTTAATTTGAGCTGCTAAACACACGCAATCATTTGTTTTTACTGCAACGGCTAGTGTCCCACGCCTTACTGCCTCTAAAGCATATTCGACTTGAAATAAACGCCCTTCAGGTGAGAACACGGTCAACGCGCGATCGTAAGTTCGACCTCCGCCTCCAAACATTCTATAATCACACCTTCATTATTAGTATATATTTTTAATTATGTGATAATATTATCAAGACAATTTTAATTTATTGTTTATAAGCTAAAAATTGGTGATCTTGGAAATTTCACTAAAAATCCTTGATTATTAGAAAAGATAAAATCATAAAAAAGGTACTAATTTCCATTTTTAAAAATAGTTTTACCCTTTAAGAATTTCACAAGTCTATACATCATAAAGAAGATTTAACATTTGAATAATTAATCAAGTTTTAACAAAGTATCATGACAAAATCGCTTTAAGACTCCCTTATTTTTCAAATTAAGAAAAAAAAATTATTGTAATACCAATATTATGCTTACAGGAGATTGATATATAATCATCCCATCAACAATTAAGGTCCATTTTGCGTATATGATGACATTCCCAATCGATGGAGCTAAGTAACCAGTTAATTGTATTCCTTCCCCAAAGTAAAGAGTTGTGTTCAATATTGTAAAATTCACTCCAGTAAATGAATCGGTATTAATAAAGAATGTATACGTTGAATTTTCGAGAGGGTATAAGTCATGAGGAACATATAAGCTATAGTTAACATCATTTGTTGTTGAAGTATAAATCGATAGATTAACCGAGACATCCAAACCCGGAGCAGAATAATTAGTATCCGTGTTGTACAGTGAAACTGTGAATTGAGCAGGATTGTTGGGATAGTTAATCGAAGTTTCAATATCAAAATTGTATGTTAATGTAAGATTGGAAGAGCCTATTACTTCTGATATATTCAAGTTCAAATATGCTTCTGGAGCGTTTTTTCCGTATCCAACGTTTCTAGTCTGCGCTTCAACAAATCCCGCCAGTTTTAATTGTGTTAAAGCCCCAGAAGTACTGTAAGTTGGGATGTAGTAATATATTGACCCTGCAAGAGGATAGAGTAAGATATTTCCATTTCGTGCTCCCGCTATTAAAGAGATCTGTTGCGTAGCTTCTGATGTATAAGTTGAATTTGCTGATTGTGGTCCTAAATAGCTAGTAATAGAATTTCTCGTATTATAAAAGACAGCTTCTCCAAAGTGATCACCATGTCTCACGACGTACATTCCCGCAAGTATGTTTGCTGTATTTCCTTGATATTCAACGAGATCTAAACCAACGTATTCAATCCCCTTACCTAGATCAGATTCAATATAGTATAGATCTCCCGCTCCTGGACTTTTATAAAAATCTACCTGACTTTTCCATGTTGTTGGGTTTTTCACATGATACGTGTAATCAGCGTTAAGTTGTTGTCTGAATAACGCCTCTGGATATCGTAGTTGACTTTTTAACCAAGCAGTTTCATTAGTAAAGGTTTTCCAGTCATATATTGAATTCGACATGTAAATGCTCCATAATGGTGCTGTGGGATCATTAATTTTGTCTAATGAAGGATTTTCATAGAAAGTCATATCCCCATTAACAACATCAACTAAGCAAACACCAAGGAATCTTAAAACTGGGGTCATTGCATAGGAACCAACATTCATGCTGGTATATATTGAAACTGCATAATATAACTTTCCCCTTGCGATATCAAAGACTAAATACGTATCTTTGTCAATGGATAATTGTGGAAGTAGGATATCGCTAACTCTTGTTTTCACGTTTCGATTGATTAAGTAATTGTTTTCTGGGCTAGTTGAATATGCGATGAGCCCAAGATTAATCTTTTTCCAAAAACCTTCTAATCCTGTTAACGTTCCATCTGGTTTTGATGAATACTTGTGAACGTAATTCGTTTCATTTCCGGCCCATTGAGTTCCCAATAAAACATCCGAATCAAAAGCTCCTATTATTCCTTCTTGAGAGCTAGTTCCAATAGTTTCTTGTAAGTACATTGCACTTTCACTTTCTCCAAAAAACATGGGATAATCTTGAGTAATGTTAAATTCTTGAGTAGTATTAATTAATTCACCAGAAAATGTATCCATGGCTAGAAATCCCTCTACATGATCCAAAAGTTCTGTGCTTCTTTGAACCGGATCTCCAGTAATTTGACTAAATCGAATTGTTTTTGGAGCAACCCAATATTCTTTGCCGTTAATATATACGATATCAGCATCAGCTAATCCTTCATACGTGGATCCTATTGATGCCGCTAGATAACGAACCGTAAATGTTTGATCATATTGTCTTACTAGAGATACCATTTTTTGATCAGAAGTTGTTGTAGAAAGACTGAAATTTTCCATATTTCTTTCCGCAAACATTCCTAATCCGGCAGAATCTGTAGTCCAATCCACTTCTCTTTGATATTTCTTAACCCATTGTTGTTGGAGCCAAACACTATTATCATTTAAAGTTATTGAAGGACCGATGCTTATGAATAAGGGTACAACTAAAAGGATCATCAAAAGAAATCCTACGTAGCCCAACTTTTTGACTTTTGGCAATGTGATAATATAATTTTTCGAGTCACGAGAATAGTTAGATCTTCCAAATAAGTAAATTAAAATTCCAAATATTGGAAAACTAATAAAACCTAAAACTACAGACCAAAGTTGGATTAAATTTATTCCATCTAATGATTGTGTTGGAGTAGTAAAAAACCATAATCCAAATGCGAGACCTATAAATATGAATATATTCGCAAGAGCATAATAATCGTTTCTCCTTAGATATACATTTCTAACAATGTTGAGTATAACTCTGAAAATTACCACTGAAAGCGTGAAATATATAATAGGCAGGATTAAATTACTGTAAATGTATATCGTGATATAATCTTTACTCGCAGAATTAAATAGTACGCTAAATGCATCAGAAATAATTGTGGGGTTAAAGTTCAAGTTTCCATTTTCGATTAAATAAGCAACCCATGAAAAAGAGGAATTATTAAAATCTAATAGAAAACCTAATAAGTAGAAAAGTACAAAACCAACAGTCCACCAAAAGAGTAAACTTTTAACATAAGATGGTTTACCAAATCCTAAACGAGTTCCAATAGTAGTCAAGAATGTTTTATCAGGAGGGATTGACATGATGCTACATCCTATAAGCGCTCCAATTAAAGCAGTCTTGTTAAAAAAGAAGTTAGTTGCCCAAAAATTCAAAAAATACACATTAATAAAATCTGCATTTGCTTTATTTGAATATAATTGAGTTTGTAAGTTGATATCAGCATACCAAGAAGGCCAAAGCCAAAAGATAGATAGTGCTACTATCACGACAATTATGATAATAACATATAATAAGTATTTCCTAATTCGGGGTTTAGCTTTTAATGTCGTATAGTGATAACGCTTTGAACCTACTGGTTCATCATTATAATTATTTTTAGATATTCTTGACATAATTTTTTTTGCTTAAAATTAAATTAATTAATTTCCTTTAGTTTTTAAAAGAAATTGCTTTAATATAAAAGATAATTATTACCTAAAATAAGAATGTTACTGGAGTGACTTACATGGCAAAAAAAAAGAAGATACGCGAAGATTTTGAAATCGTTTTTAAAAGTGGAAATGAAAGGGAAATAAAAAAGATGTTAGACAAGAATCCTTGGCTGCTTGACGAGGTATCTTCTCAATTCGATGAAACAATGGGCATTCAAGAGCAAATTGTAGCTGCTTTGGGAGTGATGGAAGATGAATTGGGAAATTCTGTTCCAATTGATGAAATATCCTTTTGCTTGAAAGTTGATTTTGGAGTTACAAAAAACGAAGAAGAAGTAAGAGAGATTTTGCTCGCTGTAGAAAAAATTGGCTTAGTAAAAAAGGATATGAACGGTTGGAGTTTAACTAGTCAAGGCGGAAAGGTTTGCGATGATTTTTTAGTCAAAAAACATGAAATAAATTGAATCTTAACAAGATATATTCATTTTTACATGAGTTGATAATCAGTTTATCAATTGCAATTTATTATTAAAGTTTATGGAACAATAATAAGTATTATGTCATTTATTCAATTAAGAAATTCTATTACTAAACATTATATCAGATGATAGAGATGGACGAACAGAACGAAAATAGGAATGAAAAAGAATCTCATGGAGAAGAGGTTTTTGATCCCACTAAAGAAGCTTTTTTTTCAGATATGGATGATATGCAAGAAGAAATTATGGCTGAAGCATATGAATTAGTTAAACATGCGTTAACACTATTGGAAACATATTATTTTGATGACTCGATAGAAATAATGAGGCAAGCAATAGGTCTTTATGAACAAGTTAATCGAAAACAAGAGGTGGATGCGTTATATGCAAAAATCTCCGAAGTTCAAATAATGAAAGAAAAACGCTTTAGGGAGGAAGAATTCGAGGTAGAAGTAGCTGATGAAGAGCTCGTCCAAGAAAAGGAAATTGTTGAAGATAAAAAGAAAAAACTCGAAATATTGCTCAGTGAAGCAAATGAATCAATCCAGAATGATGATTTTGATAAAGCACTTGACATTTATGATGAAATGGCTTTTATATATCAACAACTGAATGATGCTCAAGGTCAAGAACAATTGAATAAAATCATTGAAGACTGTTATAACAAAAAGGCTGAGTATCTCCGCCAATTAGATGTCTCTGATATTTCAACTAAGGAATCAAATGTCAATAAATTGCAAGTATTTGAAGAGACAAAACTAAAAGAGGATCAAATTTCTTCCCAAGCTTTAGAATTAGTAGGAAAAGCTTCTGACCTTGCAAAAGGATTTTTGTTTGATAAAGCATTAAAACTATATCAAGAAAGCGTTAAGTTATTTGAAGAGATTAATTGGGTAAATGAAGCTAAAAAAATAAAAAAAATAATAGATGAACTCCAGGAACAACAAACTCTCGTTGAAGAGAAAGCAGAAAAAGCTAGAGTAGAACGAGAAAGAGTAAAGCAAGACACTTTAAGAAAAGAAGCAGAGATGATTGATCATTCCAAAGAAATCGAAGAGATGCAAGTTCAAGCAAAAACTCTGAGATTAAAAGAGCGTTCCGAAAAAAAACAGGAAGAAGATGAATTTCGATTGGAGATCAATAATAAAATAGACTATGCGGAGAAAATAGTGAGAGAATATGAACTAGGAATGAAAAAAGCAATAAAAAAAGGTTCAATTTTAAAACAATCAGTTTATCCTGAAGTTATTACCATTTACGAATCAATTAAAGAAATAGTGAGTCAAAAGGGATGGAATGACCAAGCCAAAATATATGAAAAACAAATTGAATTATATAAAAACAAGCTTCATCAAGATTTCAAACTAAGGGAGATTGAAGCTAAAAAAGATGAAAAACAAAAAACCTATGAAGATTCACTTAGAGTAACTAAAAAAGATGAAAAAAATCTTTTACCTTCCTTAAATGATGTGCGTTCAGTAGAATTACAAGAAAAAGAATTTAAAGTGACTATCGACAATTTAACTAATTCAGCTGAAAAAATGGCACGAGAATATGATATAGCTTTTAAAGCGGCAATAAAAAAAGGAGAGTTAGATATAGAATCAAAATACCCCGAGATATTAGAAATTTACACTCAAGCACGAACTCTTGTATCTCAAAAAGGATGGAGTGAAGAAACTGCCATTTATTCGACCCAAATAAAAAAATATGCTGATCTATACAACAAGGAGCTAAAAATACGCGAGATTGAAGCTCAAAAGATAGAAAAAGATAAACAATTTGAAGCAATGCATAAGATTCAAGTAAAGGATGCAAAGACAGATACCAAAATTCAAAACATGAGAACTCTTGAAAAAGATAGGATCAAGCAAGAGGACGTATTAGA